>Ga0187892_10005100_pt1 | contig 21074 bp, 20 predicted proteins | sample MA1701073metaG_FD_139345 | JGI IMG/M metagenome (GOLD analysis project Ga0187892, IMG submission 139345) | Bio-ooze microbial communities from a basaltic lava cave in the Kipuka Kanohina Cave System on the Island of Hawaii, USA - MA170107-3 metaG ... | reverse complement strand
CCATTGAGGTCTCGGTGGATTCCTTCTGACTGCTGATAGTGAACGGGCTCTTGGTGGGGACGTTATACGCCCTCATCGCCCTCGGCTTCGTCCTGATCTACAAGGCGACCGAGGTCGTGAACTTCGCCCAGGGCGAACTGCTGATGCTTGGCGCCTTTCTGGCGTACACGCTCATCGTGCTGCTCGGCCTGAACTTCTGGGTCGGCTCGCTGCTCGCGATCGTGCTCACGGCCGCCCTCGGCTTCGGGCTGGAGCGCACGGTGGTCCGGCCGATCGTCGGCCAGCCGGTCTTCGCGATCGTCATGGTGACGATCGGGATCGGCTTCGTAGCGAGAAGTGCCGCCAGCATGATCCCGGGCTGGGGCGTCGACACCCACGTCATTCAGACCCCGTTTGCCAACAAGACGCTGCGCCTGGGGACGGTGGTCCTGAGCCAGGACCACGTCGCTGTCATCTGCCTGACCACGCTGCTCTGCGCCGGGCTCTTCCTCTTCTTTCGCCACACGACGCTCGGCGTGGCCATGCAGGCGACCTCGCAGAACCAGCTGGCGGCGTACTACATGGGAATCCCGGTCAAGACCGTGTTCTCCCTGATCTGGGCGATCAGCTCCGCGGTGGCGGCGTTCGCCGGGATTCTGCTGGCGCCGATCGCGTTCGTCCACGCCAACATGGGGTTCATCGGCATCAAGGCGTTCCCGGCGGCTGTGCTGGGCGGCTTCGGCAGCATTCCGGGAGCGATTGTCGGCGGGGTGATCATCGGCATCGTCGAGGCGATCGCCGGCTTCTACCTCCCCGAGGGATTCAAGGACGTGGCGGCGTACGTCGTGCTGCTGCTGGTGCTGCTCGTCCGGCCCCAGGGTCTCTTCGGCGAGGCGGTCAGGAAGAAGGTGTAGCACCGTGCGCGTGCTCTTCAAGACCGACTACGGCCAGGACATTCGTCTGTTCCCGCATGGGGGCACCGTGTTCTGGTACGCGCTGCTGGGGCTGGCCGTGATCGGGGCGCCCTGGGTGATCGGGGAGTACTGGCAATCGCAGCTCGTGTTCGTCTCCATCTATGCGATGGCCGGCGTCGGGCTCATGCTGCTATCGGGCTATACCGGCCAGATCTCGCTCGGCCACGCCGCGTTCTTCGCGGTGGGCGCCTATACCGAGACGCTCCTGCTCACCGGGGGGGTGCCGTTCCCGATCGCGCTGGTGGCCGCCGGTCTCCTCGCCGGCGTCGTGGGCGTTGCCATCGGCCTGCCCGCCCTCCGGCTGTCCGGGATCTATCTGGCCATCGCCACGCTCGCCTTCGCCTTCATCGTGGAAGAGATTCTCGCCCGCTGGGAGTCGGTGACCAACGGCAACAACGGGCTCACGGTGCCCGCCGCCAGCCTCGGGCCACTCGTGCTCCGGCCCACGGGCGCGGCCTTCTACTACGTGGCGGTGGGTGTCCTGATCCTCCTGATCCTGGGCGGGGCTAATCTGCTGCGCTCGCCGACGGGACGCGCGTTCGTGGCCATCCGGGACAGCGAGATCGCGGCGCAAAGCATGGGCGTGAACCTGGCCCGCTTCAAGACCGTCGCGTTCGCCGTCAGCGCCGCGTTCACGGGGATCGCCGGTGCCTTCTACGCCCACCAGCTCCAGTTCATCAGCCCCGAGGCGTTCACCCTCGTCCTCTCGATTGAGCTGCTGGTCATGATCGTGGTCGGCGGGCTCGGGACGCTCCACGGGGCCGTCTTCGGTGCGATCTTCATCATCATGCTGCCCGAGGTGATCGGTGTCGCGAAGGACGTTCTCCCGGCGGCCGTCGCCGACCAGCCCGGCCTCAAGACCTTGCTGTTCGGGCTGATCATCATCGGTGTCATGCTGTTCGAGCCGCTTGGTATCTACGGGCGCTGGCGCAAGATCCAGGTCTACTTCGATCTCTTCCCGCTCTACCGGCGGGGCACCTTCAAGCGGCAGCGCGCGTACCTCAGGACCGAGCGCCTGCGATGAGCCTCCTCCGGGTCGAAGGCCTGAGCGTGCGGTTTGGCGGCGTCCGGGCGGTCGACAACGTGACGTTCGAGGTTCGCCCGGGCGAGGTGTTCACCATCATCGGACCGAACGGCGCCGGCAAGACGACGATCTTCAACGCCCTGAGCCGCCTGTGTCCGGCGACGCAGGGGCGGCTCGTCTTCCAGGGCCGTGACATCACGGGGGTGCCGCCCCACGAGATCGGCCGGCTTGGCATCGCGCGGACCTTCCAGAACATCGAGCTGTTCGAGCGCGCGACCGTCCTGCAGAACCTGCTGCTGGGGCGTCACGTGCACCGGACGACCGGGCTCGGTGCGGAGCTGCTCTTCCTGCCGCGGGTGCGGTCGAGCGAGCGGACGCAGCGCGAGCGGGTCGAAGAGATCATCGACTTCCTGGATCTCCAGCGCTTCCGGGACACCATGGTGACGAGCTTGCCGTTCGGGGTCCGGAAGGTCGTCGAGCTGGGCCGCGCGTGCTCGATGGAACCCGCGCTCCTGCTCCTGGACGAGCCGTCGTCCGGGCTGAGCGTGGAGGAGACCGAGGACATGGCCGCGTGGATTCACGACATCCGGAGCCTGCGCGGCATCACGGTCCTGATGGTCGAGCACGACATGCGACTGGTGAGCGCGGTGTCGGACCGGGTCATGGCGCTGAACTACGGCCAGGTCATCGCGGAGGGCGCGCCCCGCGAGGTGCAGGGACATCCCGATGTCGTCAAGGCGTACCTCGGCGGCGAGGGGGGCGGGGGGTGAGCGCGCCGCTGCTGGTCCTCGCCAACGTCGAGACCGCCTACGGGCCGATCATCGCGATCCGCGGGGTGAGCCTCCAGGTTCGGGGCGGAACGATCGTGACCGTGCTGGGCGCCAACGGCGCCGGGAAGACGACCCTGCTCAAGACGATCTCGGGCGTCATGGTGCCGACAAAGGGATCGGTCGTGTACGCCGACCGAGAGATTCGCGGCTTGGCCCCTGACCGCGTCGTGCGGCTCGGCATCGCCCACGTACCAGAGGGCCGCGAGGTCTTTGCGTACCTCACGGTCCGCGAGAACCTGCTGATGGGCGCCTATCTCCGCCGGGACCGCGAGGGCGTCGCCGAGGACCTCGAGCGCGTCTACGGGTACTTCCCGATCTTGCGAGAGCGGACCGGGCAGGCCGCCGGGCAGCTTTCGGGCGGCGAGCAGCAGATGCTCGCGATCGGTCGGGCCCTCATGCTGCGACCCAAGCTGCTGCTGCTCGACGAGCCGTCGCTTGGCCTCTCGCCGCTCCTGGTGGGGGAGATCTTCCGGATCATCGAGCGCGTCAACCGCGAGGAGGGGGTGACCATGCTGCTCGTCGAGCAGAACGCGAACATTGCGCTCGGCCTCGCCGAGTATGGCTATGTACTCGAGGTGGGGCGGGTCGTCATGGAAGACACGGGCCAGCGGCTCCGGGAGAAGGACGACATCAAGGAGTTCTACCTGGGGATCAAGGAGTCTGGCGTCCGCGGCGCGCGGCGCTGGAAGCGGCGCAAGCGGTGGCGGTAAAGCTTTCGGAGGGGGCCTCGACGGCCCCCTCCGATGCCTCCCCCACCGAAGATTGCGCGGGCGGAGCCCGCGCTCGGAGCGGTGCGAGTGATGCAGACTTGGTCCATGGGGGAAGAGAGGGTGGCGATAGCACGAGCCGTTCCTGACGCAACTGCAGCGGGCCCCGCAGCGGCGGGGGAGACGCTGCCGCGGATGTTCTGGCGCGTCGTTGACGAGCGCGGCGATCGCGTCGCGCTGCGCGAGAAGCGGCTCGGGATCTGGCGGGCCGTCACCTGGCGGGAGTTCGGCGAGCGCGTGCGGCGGGTCGGGATGGGACTGGTCTCGCTCGGGTTCGCTCGAGGCAACCGCGCGGGCATCCTCAGCACCAACAACCCGGAGTGGCTCTACGCCGACCTGGGCATCGTCGGCGCTGGCGGCATCTCGGTCGGCATCTATCCGACCGACTCGGCCGACCAGGTCGAGTACGTGCTCGAGCACAGTGGCTCGACGGTGGTGTTCGTCGAGGACGAGGAGCAGCTCGACAAGGTCCTGCGGGTGCGCGACCACCTGCCGCAGCTCGAGCGGATCGTCATCCTGGACCTCGAGGGACTCGCCACCTTCAGCGATCCGATGGCCATGAGCTTCGCGGCGCTGATGGAGAGGGGCGCGGATGCCGACCGCGCGCACCGCGGGCTCTGGGAGCGGCGGCTCGCGGAGGCGGAGCCGGACGACTGCGCGATCCTCGTGTACACATCGGGAACGACGGGGCGGCCGAAGGGAGCGATGCTGAGCCACCGGAACGTCGTGTTCCAGGCCGAGCAGGGTACGCGACTCCTGCCCATGGGGTTCGGGGATCAGCGGCTCTCGTTCCTGCCCCTCTGCCACGTTGCCGAGCGGGTGGTCGGCGCCTACTATTCGATCCAGACGGGCGCCGTGATGTGCTTCGCCGAGAGCGTCGACACGGTGGTGGACAACGTGCGCGAGGTCCAGCCCACGGTCTTCGGTGGTGTCCCGCGAATCTGGGAGAAGCTCTACTCCGGCATCACCCTCGCCGTTGCGGAGGCGACGGCACTCGAGCAATGGGCGTACCGCACCGCCATGCGCCTGGGCCACGATGTCGCCGAGCGCACGCTCGCCCGGCGCGCGGTCCCGGCCTCGCTGCGGATCGCTCACTGGCTCGCCGATCGCCTCGTCCTCCGGAACATCCGGAGGATGGTCGGGATCGACCGCTGCCGCTATCTCTTCACGGGCGCCGCGCCGATCTCGCCTGACCTCGTCCGGTGGTACCTCGCGCTCGGGCGGCCGATGCTGGAGGTCTACGGCCAAACTGAAAACACGGGCATCGCGACCGTCATGCCGGCGGACGCCATCAAACCGGGCACGGTCGGGCGTCCGGTGCCGTACGGCGAGCTCTCGATCGCGGCGGACGGCGAGATCCTGCTCAGGGGCCACCACGTTTTCATGGGGTACTACCGAGAGCCCGCGAAGACGGCCGAGACGATCGTCGGCGGCTGGCTCCACACGGGCGACGTCGGGTGCCTCGATGCCGATGGATACGTGCGGATCACGGACCGGAAGCGGGACGTCATCATCACGGCCGGGGGCAAGAACGTCACGCCGTCCGAGATCGAGAACGAGCTGAAGTTCAGCCCCTACATCGCCGACGCGGTCGTGATCGGCGACCGGCGCCAGTACCTGACCTGCCTCGTCATGATCGACCACGACAACGTGGCGAAGTTCGCGCAGGATCGCGACGTGCCATTCACCAACTTCGCGAGCCTGACCCGGACGCCGGCGGTACACGACCTCATCGCGGAGGAGGTGGAGAAGGTCAATCGCAAGCTCGCCCGCGTCGAGACGCTCAAGCGGTTCCGCCTGATCGAGCAGCAGCTCGATCCCGAGGACGAGGAGCTGACGCCGACGATGAAGCTCAAGCGAAAGCTCATCAACGAGAAGTACCGTGACCTCATCGAGTCGATGTATGTCGACGGGTGAAGGGACGCTAAGGAGGATGAACATGAGAGCACTGATGGCGTGGATCGTGGCAGTCGGAGCGGTGATGGCGGTGGTCGTTGCGGGGGCGGCGCCGCCGCAGGGCGTGACCGACACCGAGGTCGTCATTGGGACGCATCAAGACCTGAGCGGCCCCATCACCTTCTGGGGCGTGCCGGTCAAGAACGGCATGCAGATGGCGGTGGAGGAGCTCAATGCCCTCGGCGGGATCCACGGCCGCAAGCTCAAGCTCGTGGTGGAGGACTCGGGCTACGACCCGAAGAAGGCGGTCATCGCCACCCAGAAGCTCCTGTCGCGCGATAACATCTTCATCATGGCCGGGGCCATGGGCACGCCGACGGTCCTGGCCACCATGCCGCTCGTGCTCGAGCGCGGCCTGCCGCACGTGTTCCCGCTGACCGCGGCCACCCAGATGTATGAGCCGTACGACCGTCTGAAGTTCGCGCTCTTCACGCCCTACAACTTCTCGATGCGCGTCAGCACCAAGTGGTTCGTCGAGAAGAAGGGCAAGAAGGCCGTCTGCGTCCTTCATCAGGACGACGAGTTCGGCCTCAACGTCAAGCGCGGCGTCGAGGATCAGCTCGAGGCCATGAACATGAAGCTCGTCGCCACCACGACCTACAAGCGCGGCGCCACGGACTTCTCGAGCCAGGTCGCGAAGCTGCGCGCGGCCGACTGCGACCTGGTCGTTCTCGGGACCATCATCCGCGAGACGATCGGCGCCGTCGGGGAGGCCAAGAAGATTGGCTGGCCGGTGGACATGGTGGGCAGTGCCGCTGCCTACGCGCCGGAAGTGCCCGCGCTGGGCAAGGAGGTGGTGGAGGGCTTCTACGCGACGGGCCAGACCCCCATTCCCTACTACGACCGCGCGTCACCGGCGGTGAAGAAGTGGATGGAGGCCTACAAGGGGAAGTTCGGCACCGACGCCAACATCCAGTCCGTCGCCGGATACAACGTCGTGATGGTCACGGCCGAGGGGCTCAAGCACGCCGGCCGGGATCTGAGCACGGACAGCTTCGTCGAAGGGCTCTACAAGATCAAGGGGTACAGGGACATCTTCGGAAGCGATCCAATCGGCTTCTCGAAGGACAACCACCTGGCGACCAAGAGCGCGTTCGTCGCCCAGATCCAGAAGGGCCGCTGGGTCTCAGTCACCGACCACCTCACCTACTGAGGTCGTCCGAGAATCTTGCGGTGCGGTACTCCTACTCCACCTGCGAGGCGAAGGAGAGTAGTCCAGAGAACGCTGAAGTCGGTCGCGAGGTCTAGTCGTCCGCGTTCGAGCGCGGGCTTCGCCCGCGCAACCGGTGGGGGAGGCATCGGAGGGGGCCGTCGCCTGCAGGCCGCTCAAAAAGGCCCAGATGCAAGGCGGCGAGCGAGCGACGACTGAGGCGTATGGGGTATACGCCGCAGGGAGGAGCGACCGAGCCAACGCAGCAGATGGGCCTTTTTCAGCGGCCTGCCTACCGGATCCGGCGGGCGAACACCATCCACTCCTGGGGGCTGCGGCGCTGGACCGAGCGGACCGGCGAGAACGTCCGCTCGAAGCGAAACGCCGGCTCGAACAGCCGGCGCACCTCGGATCTGGCGATGGGGAACGGCGGCCCGCCCTTGCCGGGTCGGATCGGATAGAAACAGGCGAGGAACCACCCGCCCGGCTTCAGGATCTGCCGGATCACCTGGACGTACTGAGCGCGCCGGGCGGGGTCGATGGCGCAGAAGCAGGTGTACTCCCAGACGCCGTCGAACTCCGCTTCGTGGTTGGTGCCCATCGTAAACAGGTCGCGCTGCTCGAACGTCGCGCCCGAGCGCTCCTGGGCTTCGAGGGCGCGAGCGTCTCGAATCGCGTCATCGGCGAAGTCGAAGCCGATGGCGGCGTAGCCGCGTCCCGCGAGATAGCGCGCATCGTGGCCACGGCCGCAGCCGGGCACCGCGACGCGACCACGCGACGGCGGCGTGGCCTCGACGAACTCGACGAGCGCGGGCGCGGGGCCCCCGAGCTCCCAGCCGTCTCCGCGCCGTCGGTAGAGGTCTTCCCAGAATGCGGGGTGGCTCACGGCAAGCATCGATCGCGCGTCACGTGAGCCGGTAGAGCGGCCCCAGCGTGCGAAAGGTCTCCATCGCCGCCTCGCGATACTGCGCGTCGGTCCATTTCGCGCTCTCGGCGGCGGCCACGACCCGCCCGATCACGATCTGTCCGTCACGCGTCCGCACCAGCTCGTCGGCGAGGTGAGAGAGGAGATCGCTCGACAGATCCGACAGCAGGCCGCCGGGGGTCTCGTCGTGCTCGTTCTTGAACCAGGCCAGCCCCTTCACCCGGTGGAGGACAGGGGCGAGCCGCGGTGTATCCCGCCTCCAGGCCGCCGCCACCCGCTTCTTGTCCGCATGCTCGGGACCGACCTCCAGGAGGAACCGGACGCAGTGCTGGGAAACCGCGACCTTGAAATGTGCGTGCTTCTTGTATCCACGCTTGTCCGGCCCGAACGCGACCCAGGTGTCCGAGGGTGGATTCACGGTTCGCCGGGCGTGCTTGGCCACGTGACTGTACGTCTCGCCGCCGGCCACCCGCGCGACATCCGGCAGCAGGCTCCGCCCGATCGCCTCGAGCTTCGGCCGCACCCGCCCCCGGATCGCATCCATCCGCGGCGTGAATCCGGCAATGGTGAATACCTTGAAATCCGACGTCCTGAATGCCGCGGACGACATACCGTGCTCCTCTCGGTCGGCTGGCGATCCCACGACGCGCTCGCGACGATGCCGTGCGCGAGCTCGCGCCGCGTGTTCCGCATCGGACAGCGAGGTCCCGCGCTGGAGTGGCGAACAAGTGGGCCTGGCCTGGTGCCGTCTGCCTCAGGACAACCACCGAGCCGCCAGCACGGAGTCCGGTGATGATCAGCGAAAGGCCACCAGCTGTCAAGCCGTCGGCGTGTATCATAGTCCCATGCGGGATCCCCTCTGTCTGGTCACGGGCGGTGCGGGATTCATCGGCTCACACCTCGTCGAGCGCCTCCTGCGGGAGGGCGCCCGGGTTCGCGTCCTCGACAACTTTTCCACCGGGTCGCGCGCGAACCTGTCCTTCGCCAAGGACTTTCGCCGTCGGCTCGAGGTCATCGATGGGGACATCTCGAGGATGGCGGCGGTGGAGCGCGCCGTGCGCGGGGTCCGGTACGTCTACCACCAGGCGGCGATGCGGTCCGTCCCCCGCTCCGTGAAGGACCCGCTCGGCGCGAACGCCAACAACGTCACCGGGACTCTCAACCTGCTCGAGGCTGCCCGGCGCGCGCGGGTGGCGCGGGTCGTCTACGCGTCCTCGTCGTCCGTCTATGGCGATCAGCCCGCGCTGCCCAAGCGCGAGGATCAGCCGCCGGCGCCCGTGTCACCTTACGCGGCGTCGAAGACGGCGGGTGAGCTGTACGGGACGATCTGGGGGAGGCTCTATGGCCTCGAGACGGTCGGCCTGCGGTACTTCAACGTCTTCGGCCCGCGGCAAGATCCGAAGTCCGAGTACGCGGCCGTCATTCCCCGGTTCATCACATGGGGGCTCAGGGGGAAGCCCCTGGTGGTTCACGGCGACGGCTTGCAGTCCCGCGACTTCACCTACATCGACAACGTGGTGGAGGCCAATCTCCTGGCGTGCCGGGCCTCGGAGGTGACGGGCGAGGTGTTCAATGTCGGGGGCGGCACCCGCACGAGCCTCCTGGAGATCATCGCGTTGCTGGAGGGGGCGCTCGGACGCGCGCTGACCCGCCGTCACACGCCGGTCCGCGCGGGCGACGTACGGCACACCCTCGCCGACATCTCGAAGGCGCGGCGGCAGCTCGGCTACGAGCCCAAGGTCGACTTCGAGGACGGCCTCCGCCGCACGATCGAGTACTTCCGGGCCCAGCGGTGATCGGGCGATTCCTGATCGCGCTCGTCCTGGGTCTGGCGAGCGCGACCCCGGGCTTCTCGCAAGACAGCCAGATCCTCGTGGTCCAGGTACCGGCCGAGCCGCCCGGGCTGGACCTCACCGCGAGTCCCGCCTCGGCCATTGCGGGCATCGTCCACTACAACGTCCAGGAATGCCTCGTCAAGGTCGACAAGCGGGGCAAGCTCGTCCCGTGGCTGGCCGAGCGCTGGCACGTGAGCGGGAACACCACGTACACGTTCTCGCTCAAGCGGGGCGTCCGGTTTCACAATGGACGCGAGGTGCGGGCAGCCGATGTCAAGTTCGTCCTCGAGCGCGCCGCGAATCCCCAGACCAACCATCCGCACCGGAGCCGCTACACCCACATCGCGGCCATCAGCGTGGTCGACGACTTCACGGTCACGGTCTCGCTGACTCGGCCCGACGCGTCGTTTCTCCTGACGCTGGCCCGGCAGGGGTCGGTGATCTATCCGGAGGAGGCGGTCGGGACGCTGAAGTCCGCGCCCATCGGGACCGGGCCGTTCGTGTTCAGCGAGTGGCTGCGGGGCGACCGCATCGTCCTGGCGCGGAACCCGACCTATCACGTGCGGGGCCTGCCGCGGCTCGATCGTGTGACCTACCGATTCATCGTCGACCCGAACGCCGCGCTGGCGGCCCTGAAGGCGGGCGACATCGACGTGTCCGGCTTCGGGCTCGGACCCGAGCACGTGGTGGAGCTCCAGAAAGACTCGCGCTTTCAGGTCGTGGTCGGTGAGACGACCAACGACGTCGTCCTGGCCATGAACAATGCCCGAAAGCCGTTCACGGACGTCCGCGTGCGCCGGGCGATCACCTACGCCGTCGACAAGGGGGAGATTCTCACCGGTGCCATGTTCGGCCTGGGACGGGTCCTCGGCTCGAATGTCGACCCCCTGAACCCCTACTTCGTCGACACGTCGAAGGCCATGCCCCACGACCCGGCGAAGGCCCGCAAGCTTCTGGCTGAGGCGGGCTACGGCAGCGGTTTCGACGCCGTCCTGCAGGTGTCGCCCCAGTACTATTACACCGTGCGTGCCGGCGAGATCATCGCGGGCCAGCTCGCCAAGGTCGGCATCCGGGTCACCCTCGAGCAGATCGAGTGGAGCCAGTGGCTCTCGCGCATCTGGCGCGACGCGGACTACGACCTGACGATCATCGGCCACGCCGAGCCCTGGGACATCGGAAATTACGCGAATCCTGGGTACTACTTCCGCTACGACAGCAAGAAGTTCCAGGATCTCTTCCGTACGTCCGAGGAGACCGCAGACGGTCCCGCCCGCCGGGCCCTCTACGGGCAGTTGCAAACGCAGCTGGTCGAGGATGCGCCAGCCGTGTGGCTCTTCATGCACCCGCACCTGGTGGTAGCCCGGCGCGGACTCCAGGGCCTGTGGAAGGACATGCCCATTCCAGCCGCGGATCTCTCGGAGGTTTCCTGGGCGAAGTAGCGCGTGCGCCGCCTCCTGCCGAGACGCCTCGCCACCCTCGCGGTCACGCTGTTCCTCGTCTCGCTCCTGATCTTCATCGTCGTCCGCGTCTTGCCCGGCGATCCGGCGCTGGTCATCCTCGGCACCGAGGGGAACCCCGAGGCGGTCGCGCGCCTCCGCCACACCCTCGGGCTCGATCGGCCGTTGCTCGTCCAGTATGCCGACTGGCTCGGCCGGGCGGCTCGGGCCGACCTCGGGCGGTCCATTCAGTACGACGTCCCCGTCGTGTCGCTCATCCAGAGCCGGCTGGCCGTCACGGTGCCGCTCACGCTGATGGCCGCCGCCCTCATGCTGGTAGCCGCGCTCACGCTCGGCGTGTTCGCCGCGACGCGGCACCGGCGTCTCGGTGACTACGTGGCGATGACCCTCTCGCAGCTCGGCTTTGCGGTGCCCTCCTTCTGGCTGGGGCTGCTGCTGATCCTGGTCTTCTCGGTCAAGCTCCAGTGGCTTCGCGCGGGCGGCTTCGACGGCTGGCAGGATGGCCCGTGGCCCGGGATCCGGTCGCTGCTGCTGCCGGCGCTGGCGCTCGCCCTCTTCCAGTTCGCCGGCCTCACGCGCGCGACGCGGTCAGCCGTGCTCGATGTGATGCGCGACGACTACGTTCGGACCGCCCGCGCCAAGGGCGTCCGGGAAGGCGTCGTGCTCTGGAAGCACACGCTGCGCAACGCGATGATCCCCATCGTGACGATCATCGGGATCCAGCTCGGGCAGCTCATGGCCGGAAGCATCGTGCTCGAGTCCGTGTTCTCCCTGCCCGGGATCGGCCGCCTCGTTCTCGGTGCGATCACCGCCCGCGACCTGCCGGTGGTGCAGGGGGTTGCCCTGTTCGTGGCAACGGTCATCGTCGTCCTGAATGCCGCCGTCGATCTCGTCTACGGTGTCCTCGATCCGCGGATTCGCCGTGAGTAGCCGGCTTCGGCCCCTCCGTCACCTGACCTTCATGGTCGGCGGGTCGATCTCGGCGCTGCTGCTGCTCGCGGCGGCGCTCAGCCTGGCCTACACGCCACGCGACCCGCTCGAGATGTCGATCGGCGAGCGGCTGCGGCCGCCGACCTGGACCCACCCGTTCGGGACCGACCAGTACGGCCGCGATGTCCTCTCGCGGGTGCTGGCCGGGTCGTCCATCTCGATCCTGGTCGGCGTGATCGCGGTGACGATCGCCGTAGGGCTGGGCCTTCTGATCGGCTCGCTCAGCGGCTACTGGGGCGGGTGGATCGACGAGGGGCTCATGCGACTGATCGACGCTATCCAGGGGTTCCCGGCTATCCTCTCGGCCGTCCTGATCACCGCGGTCTTCCGGCCAGGTGTCGTGATCAGCATGATCGCCATCGGCGTCGCGTTCGTGCCGTCGTTCGCGCGGCTGTCCCGCGGGGGCTTCCTCGAGCTGAGACAGCGGGAGTTCGTGCTGGCCGCTCAAGCTCTCGGGGCGACCGATCGGCGGCTCATCGCGAGACACATCCTGCCCAATACGCTGGCGCCGGTCATCGTCCAGGCCACCACGAGCTTTCCAGTCGCGATCCTCGCCGAGGCGGGCCTGTCGTACCTGGGCCTGGGCACCCAGCCGCCCAATCCCTCGTGGGGGCTCATGCTCAAGGAGGCCCAGAACTTCCTGGCCGTAAACCCCTGGTATGCCATCTTTCCCGGCGCGGCCATCGCCCTCACCGTGCTCGGGCTCAACCTACTCGGCGACGGCCTCCGAGACCTCCTGGACCCCAAAGCCGTGTAAAGCGGTGCGCGGGTTCTTCCGCGTCCAGCGAGTGTCCCGAGTCAGCGATGAGCCGAGAAGGCGCCGGGCGGGGTGGAGCGTGCGGCCGAGGGCGCCAACGAAGCAGATGGGCCTTTTTCAGCAGCCTGCGCTCTAGGCTAGGGTCTTGGCGACGTGGGCCGCGCCGAGGAGGGCCGCGCGCGGCTCCATGACCAGGTGCACCGGGATCGTCTCCAGCAGGTCCGAGAAGCGACCCTTCTCGCGGAACGCCGTGATGAAGCGACCGTTGGCGAGCCTGGCGCTGATCTTGGGCGCGATGCCGCCGCCGATGTAGACGCCGCCATGGGCGACGACCTTGAGCGCGAGGTTGGCCGCCTCCGCGCCGTAAACCGCGATGAACAGGTCGAGCGCGGTCGTGCAGAGTGGGTGGCCGTTGGCCAGGCCGACCTCGGAGATGACGGGGCTCGGATCGCCCCCGCGGAGCCGCTGGGCCAGCCACTCGGGCTCGGGCGCGTACCCCGTCTCCCGGAGGAACCGGTAGATGTTGAAGAGGCCTGGGCCCGAGAGGACGCGCTCGTAGCTCACGTGACCGAACTCCCGGCGCAGATAGCGCAGGAGGTCGGTCTCGAGATCAGTGCGGGGCGCGAAGTCGGTGTGGCCGCCCTCGGAGCCGATCACGAGGTAGCGGGCGCCGTCCCAGATCACGACGGCCTCGCCCAGGCCGGTCCCGGCCGCCACGACCACCTTGTGACCCGCGCGCGGCTCGCCCGGCTGGAGGGTCAGCAGCTTGGAAGGAGCAATCCGGAGGACCCCGTGTCCGGTCGCCTCCAGGTCGTTGAGCAGCTTGACGTGTGCGGCCGGGATCTCCCGAGCCAGCACCGCCTCGTCGAGCTCCCAGGGCAGGTTGGTCGTCGTGCACCGGCCGTCGACGACGGGGCCGGCGACGCCGAAGCAAGCGGCCGCGATCCGTGGCGAGCCGGCGGCGCTCAGGAAGCGGCGGATGGCGTCCTCGACGGTCTTGAATTCGCGGCTTGGCAGCGTGTCCTCGTGGGCCGGCGCGAGGTCGCCCGCTCCGGGCTCGAAGAGGGCGAGCGCGGTTTTGGTGCCGCCGACGTCGCCCGCGAGAATCACGGGTGGGTCCGAAGCGGCGCCGGCGCGCGCTCGGGGGCCGGGGCTCGTGCGTGCGCCGACCGGTCCGAGCGCGGCGCCGCCTGGTGGCTGCCCAGCGAGCGCACCCTTCGCGAATGACTCGGGCTAGTGTCCCGAGTCAGAAATGAGCCGACGAAGCGCCGGGCGGGGTGGGGGCTCTCCCCGCGGGACACGCTGTGTCGCGGAGCGTCGCCGCGCACAAATGGGGCCACGAGATCGATGGTGGTCGGCTTCGACGATCCGCGCGAGCGCACGGTCCGCGGGGAGAGCCCCCACCCCACCCGGCGCGGTGAGTCAACGGACTTTCGACTCTGGACGCTAGCCACCATTCCACCATCGCCGTGCGGCTTGCTGGATGAGCTGATCGGCCGCGGCCGGCCCCCACGTACCCGCTGCGTAGTTCGGGAAGTCGCGGGGCGGCAGCGAACCCCAGACATCGAGGATCGGTGTCGCGAGCATCCAGGCGGTCTCGACCATGTCCGCGCGATGAAAGAGCGTGGTGTCGCCGGTCATGGTGTCGTAGAGCAGACGTTCGTAGCCGGTCGCGCTGGTCTCGCCGAAGTCCTTGTAGCTGAAGTCGAGCTTGACCGTGTTGAGGTGGACCGTGGCGCCGGGCCGCTTGGCCTTGATTTGCAGCTCGATGCCCTCTTCCGGCTGGATCCGGAGCACGAGCCGGTTCGGCTCGATCTGCTCGACCGCAGTCTGCTCGAACAGGAGCAGGGGCGGGCGCCGGAACTCGATCATGATGGCGGTGTCGCGCTTGGGCAGGCGCTTGCCCGACCGGAGATAGAAGGGGACGCCGGCCCATCGCCAGTTCTCGACGAGGAACCTGACCGCTCCGTACGTCTCGGTCGACGAGGTCGGCGACACCTTGGGCTCGCTGCGATACGCCGGCACCCGCCGTCCGTTGATGACCCCCTCGCCGTACTGACCCCGCACGGTCGACTGCAGCACCTGCTCGGGCTGCATCGGCCGGATCGCCCTGAGCACCTTGACCTTCTCGTCACGGACGGCGTCCGGGTCGAAGGAGCTGGGCGGCTCCATCGCCACGAGCGACAGGAGCTGGAACATGTGGTTTTGGATCATGTCCCGCAAGACGCCGGCGGTCTCGTAGTAGTTGCCGCGATCCTCGACGCCCACGGTCTCGGCGACCGTGATCTGGACGTGGTCGATGTACCGGCGGTTCCAGATCGGTTCGAAGAGCCCGTTGGCGAACCGGAACACCATGATGTTCTGGACCGTTTCTTTCCCTAGGTAGTGGTCGATCCGGTAGATCTGGTGCTCACGGAGCACCGTGCCGAGCTCAGTGTTCAGGGCTCGGGCAGAATCAAGGTCGCGCCCGAACGGCTTCTCGATGACGACCCGCTTCCATGTGTGCGCGTCCTCCCGGACCAGGCCGGCCTCGCCGAGGTGGCGGACAATTTCGCCGAAGAAGGTCGGGGGCACCGCGAGGTAGAAGAGCACGTTGCCACCCGTGCCGTGCTGTTGCGCGACTTCGTTCAGGAGGGTCGAGAGGCTCCGGTACACTTCGGGGTCGGAGAACTCGCCCGACAGATAGTAGAGCGCGTCCCGCAGCTCCTTCCAGAGCGGTTCATCGACCGCGGTCGTCGCGAACTCCCGGATCTCCTGCGACTGCTCCTCGCGAAACTGCTCGTGCGTCTTCGGCTTTCTCGCCACGCCGATGATGGAGAACTCGCGGGCGAGCAGCCCGTTGGACTTGAGGTTGTAGAGGGCGGGCAGGAGCTTGCGCTTGGTCAGGTCGCCGGCCGCGCCGAAGATGACGATCGCGCACGGATCCGAGGGCCGCTCCGGCCCACCAAGCGACGCTGGCTGCGACATACGTGCTCTCCTCTATATGGGGTCGATCCCGGCCGCCGGCGGCCGGGGCCCCCCAGCCCCTGGACCGGTTGCTCCAACAGGCTTCTAGGATAGGACGTTCATGGGTCCCCGATCCATTCTTGCTGCACGTGACCCCGCTCAGGGGGCTCGATCCTGCGGAGCCGCCGGCGCGTGACTGCTCAGGGAGTGCCCTCCAAAGGGGCCCTCGGTCCGAGCCTAACAGGATCAAGCCAAGCGCGCCACCGCAGCGCCGCCCGCGGGCACACCCTGGAAGGGGGCCCGGGCTTGTCTGCAGCGAGACCGGCCATCGGCGTGAACGACGCGACGGGGACCAGGACAAGGAGTGCGCGCAGGTCGCCCTCGACGCCGTCAAGGACATGCTGAATTGAAGTAGCTCGTCCCATCCATCCGTGCGCACGGGCGTCGGGATTCCTCGGCCTGTGCGCGGTTCGCCGAGCCCGTGCCGCGCCTGTCGGCGGGCGCTCGCGCGTCTCGGCCCGTCTCGATCCTGTCAGCGTAGCGATCCGGATGCGTTGACGGCACCTGCGCCTGGTGCCGCCAGAGGGCGCGCGGCGCGGTCGTACGGACTCTTGCGTCGAAAACGGCTTGACAAGGGCGGCGGGCGATCGTAATTGGAGGGCCTACCGGTCCACGCGAGCTCCCCGATGAAGTACCTGCAGCCTTGAGTCGAAACGCGGGAGGTGTGATGGCATGAGAGCGATGCTTGTCGGAGGGGTCCTCCTCGCCTTCGGAGCCGTCGCCGCAGGGCCCGACCCGGCGGCGGCCCAGAGCGTCCGCCAAAGCGTCCGGTTAAAGGCGGTCGCCACCAGTCGGCCCACGCCCCAGTTCGGCCTGTGGACGTGGCTCGGGGGAGAGCTGGAAAAGCGGACGCAGGGCCAGATCGCGGTCGAACTGGTGAGCCTGCCCGAGCTGGGCCTCACGGGCTTCGAGCTGGTCCGGGTTACTCGCTCGGGTATCGTCGACCTCGGAGACGTGCTTCCGACCTACATCGCCGGAGAGGTGCCGGCGGTCGAGGTGGTGGACCTCCCGTGCCTGTTCCCCGACTTCGACAGCTCGGTGAGGGCCCACATGGCGTTCATGCCCGCGCTGAAGAAATACGAGAACAAGCTGGGAGGCGTCGTCCTCGGCGCATACTTGTGGCCGGCCCAGATGATCTTCAGCCGCAAGCCGGTCCGGAGCCCGGCGGACCTCAAGGGGCTCAAGATCCGCGTCTACGGCACCGCCCAGACAGAGCTCGCCCGCGGGCTCGGAATGGAGCCCGTGTCGATCCCGTTCGCCGAGGTGTACACCGCCCTCGAGCGGGGCGCCGTCGACGCGGGCTTCACCGGGACCTACCCGGGATTCGCGCTCAAGTGGTACGAGGTGACCAAGTACATGGTCGACATCAATCACGGGCCGGTATCCGGGACGCTGGTGGCGAGCAAGCGGGCGTGGGACAGGCTCTCCCCGGAGCGCCGCGCCCTGCTCGCCAAGCTCGGTGAGGAGTTCAGTCAGCGAGGCTGGGACGTGGGGCGCCGCACGACCCAAGAGGGCATCGATCGGAACAAGGAAAAAGGGATGGAGTTCGTCCCGGCGAGCAAGGAGATGGTCGGGGCGGCGCGCGACGTGATGCTGAAGACGGTTGTCCCGAGCTGGGCCAAGCGCGCGGGTCCCGACGCGCGCGCGCTCTTCGACCAGTACATCGCTCCCCACAGCGGCTTCAAACTCCCGTGACGCCGACACGGCCGCTCGTCCCCGCGGCGCGCTCTGTGGCTCATCCACTCGTCGGGACGGCTGGGGCAGGGCGCTGACATGGCCCGCGTCGCCGTTCTCGACGACTACCAGGGTGTGGCGCTCCGCATGGCCGACTGGAGCCGCCTCCCAACCGGAACCGAGGTCGAGGTCTTCCAGGATCATCTCGCCGATCTCGATGCGGTGGCGGCCCGGCTGGCCGGCTTCGACGTCGTACTGGCGATGCGAGAGCGAACCCCGTTCCCGCGCGTCCTGCTCGATCGGCTGCCGGGGCTCCGGCTTCTCGTCACCACTGGAATGCGCAATGCGGCTATCGACCTCGGAGCGGCGGTTGAGCGCGGCATCCTGGTCTGCGGCACTGCGGGCCTCCCGTATCCGACCGCCGAGCTGACCTGGGGATTGATCCTGGCGCTCGTCCGGCGGATTCCGGTCGAGGACCACGCCACGCGCGACGGGCGCTGGCAGGTGAGCCTCGGGCTCGGGCTTTCGGGCAAGACGCTCGGCGTCCTCGGGCTGGGCACCCTCGGCTCGCGGGTGGCCCGGGTCGGACGCGCCTTCGAGATGGAGGTGGTGGCGTGGAGCCAGAACCTCACGGCCGAGCGCGCCGCCGCGGCCGGCGCCATCCTGGTCGAGCGGGACGAGCTGCTGGCGCGGGCTGATGTCGTGACCATCCACCTCGTCCTGAGCGACCGCACGTGCGGGCTCATCGGGGCGCCCGAGCTGGCCCTGATGAAGCGCAGCGCCTACCTCGTGAACACCTCGCGGGGGCCGATCGTCGACGAGGGCGCGCTGATCACGGCCCTCCGCGCGGGCGCCTTCGCCGGCGCCGGCCTCGATGTCTTCGACGAGGAACCGCTGCCCCTTGATCACCCGCTCCGCCGGCTTCCGAACACGGTGATCACGCCGCACCTGGGCTATGTCACCGAGGAAACCTACCGCATCTTCCACGCGCAGGCGCTCGAGGACATCGAGGCGTACCTGCGCGGCGCGCCGATCCGGGTCCTGTGATCGCGGAGGGCCTCGTCGGCCCCTCCCAACCCGCCCCCCACCGGACGGATGTCGCTGGCGGGGCCGTTGCCCGGAGCCGCGCGGGCCGGTTCCCGGAGCGCCGTACCCCGGCTGGGCCTTCCACGTGTCGACGAAGGGGCGCGAGTATAGACTTTCTTCCATGAGCCAGCCCAGTCCCCGCATCATTCTCTTCGCCGGCAAGGGCGGCGTGGGCAAGACCACCGCGTCGGCCGCCACCGCGCTCGCCTGCGCGCGAGGCGGGCAGAAGACGATCGCGCTGTCGCTGGACATCGCGCACAGCCTCGCCGATTCCGTCGATCTTCCACGCGACTTGCACGATCGGAACCGCGGCTTGCCCGTCCAGGTGACCGACCACCTGGACATCCAGGAGATCGACGCCCAGGAAGAGCTCGAGCGGCACTGGAGCGAGGTCTACAAGTACTTCGCCGCCGTCTTCTCGACCACCGGGCTCGACGGGATCGCGGCCCAGGAGCTGGCCATCATCCCGGGCATGGACGAAGTGGTCGCGCTCCTCTACATCAATCAGTACGTCCGTGACCGCACCTACGACGTCGTCGTCCTCGACTGCGCGCCCACCGGGGAGTCGCTGCGCTTTCTGAGCATGCCCCAGACCATCGAGTGGTACATGAAGAAGCTCTTCCGGCTCGAGCGCGGGCTGCTGAACGCCGTCCGGCCGCTGGCCAAGCGGGTGTCGCCCGTCCCGCTGCCCGACGATTCGTACTTCGCGGCCATCGAGCGACTCTTCGAGGGGCTCACCGGGGTGGACCGCCTGCTCAGCGATCCCGGCATCACCACGGTGCGCCTGGTCACGAATCCCGAGAAGATGGTGGTCAAGGAGACCCAGCGGGCCTTCATGTACCTGAGCCTCTTCAACATGGTGGTGGATCTCGTGATCGTCAACCGCGTCCTGCCGGAGACCGACCGCCCCGATCACTTCGCGGGAGCCCGCCGGAGCCAGCGCCGGTACTTGCAGCAGATCGACGAGTCCTTCAGGGACACGCCGATCGTGCTGCTGCCGTGGTTCGAGGACGAGGTAGTCGGGCTCGATCGACTTCAGCGAGTGGCCGAGCTACTATACGCGGGACGTGATCCGGCCGGCCGGTCCGGCCCGGGCAATCCACTCGCCTTCGCCGAGGTCGAGGGCGGCTACCAGCTCACGGTGCGATTGCCCTCGGCCTCGAGGGAGGCGCTGGACCTGCACCGGGACGGTGACGAGTTGATCATTCGCGTCGGGAGCGCCAAGCGCGTCGTCTCGTTGCCGCGGCCGCTGCTGCGCACCCGCGTGACCAAGGCCCGTTTCGAGGGCGACAACCTGATCGTCACATTCGAGGGAGCGTGAGCATGATGCAGGGGAGAGTCGCGCCGTCACCGGTCGGTCCCTGGAATCCGCTCTTCCTCTGGTCCGAGATGGCATGCCGGCTCTGGGAGCAGTGGCGGGCGCAATCGCCGTACGGTCGCGCCTACACCGAGGCCGAGCGCGTCTTCTGGCGAACCCAGCTCGAGCTGTTGAAGGCGATGCAGGCTGCGGTCAGCGCGCGCCTCGGCCAGCTCGGCGCGGACGCCACCCATTCCACGGCCGAACGTATCCGAATCGACTAGCAGGGTGCGGAAAAACGCGCAGCCGGCTCAAAAAGGTCCAGATGCGAGGCGGCGCCCGAAGGCCGCCCGCGAGGCGTACTCCCTGTACGTTGAGCGACGGCCGAGGGCGCCAACGAAGCAGATGGGCCTTTTTCAGCCGCCTGCTAAGTGACTCGGAGGGGGGCGTTGCCCCCCTGTCCGAACCTCCCCCAAGGCAGCGGGCGCCGGTGAAGTCTGCGCTCGAACGAGGCTCATCAGAGGCTCAGCTATCAGAGGATCGATGCAGGGCGTCCCGTTCCGCTCCGTCCCGCAGCTCGGCCACCCGTAGCGGCTTCGCCTTCGCGTGACGGCTCGCGACGGTCCACCGGGGACGCAGCCTGCCGATCGCCGGCTCGGCGCGGTCCTTCTCGAAACACCCCGCCGGGTGCTCCATCTGGTCGACCGCCTCGCGACCGCGATGGCGTACGTGAGCGGCGCCGTGCTGCTGCTGGCCTCGTTCTACATCACCGCCGATGTGATCGGCCGGCGCTTCTTCCACCTCTCCTCGGGGGTGACCGACGAGTTCGGCGGCTACGCCCTCGCCCTCGGTGGCCTGTGGGCGCTCGCCTTCGCACTGACCACCGGCGGCCACGTCCGCATCGACGTCCTGCTCCCGCACCTCCCCGCGCTCCTGCGCTCGCTGCTCGACTACGCGGCCCTCCTCGCGATGGCGCTGTTCGCCTCGGTGGTGGCCTACTACACGTGGCACATGGCTCTCGAGTCCTTCGCGACCGATGCCCGGGCCACGAGCTTCCTGCGGACACCGCTCTTCGTGCCGCAGGGGCTCCTGGCCATCGGCTTCAGTCTGCTCACCCTGCAGGCCGCCGTCATGTTCCTCGCCGGCGCCGTCGAATCCGTGCGCCTCGGGGAGCTGGCCCCAGTTCCGGTGCTCCGCGTGACCGGCCTCACCGACGAGATCTAGCGGGATGCTGAAAAACTCGGAGGCTGCTCAAAAAGGTCCAGCTGCGAGGCGGCGCCCGAGGGCCGCGCGCGAGGCGTACTCCCTGTACGTTGAGCGTGCGGCCGAGGGCGCCAACGAAGCAGATGGGCCTTTTTCAGCAGCCT
>Ga0187892_10005099_pt1 | contig 21077 bp, 15 predicted proteins | sample MA1701073metaG_FD_139345 | JGI IMG/M metagenome (GOLD analysis project Ga0187892, IMG submission 139345) | Bio-ooze microbial communities from a basaltic lava cave in the Kipuka Kanohina Cave System on the Island of Hawaii, USA - MA170107-3 metaG ... | reverse complement strand
TTCGCTGCCCTGCACCTTCGTCAGATCGATTCCCAACTCGCGCGCCAGATGTCGAATCGACGGCGACGCAGCGGGGCCGAAGGCGGACGGAGCCGGGGCGGCAGCCGGACGCGTCGTTTCGGGGCCGGCCTCCTTCTGGGCCTTCGGGGCGGCAGCTTTGCTTGTTTCAGCCGCCGCCGGCTTCGGGGCTTCGGCAGGAGCGGTTTCTTCCAGCGTCAGGATCACTTGTCCCACCGAGAGTTTGTCGCCGGTGTTGACGTGGACCTTCTTCACCACACCGGCGGCGGGCGAGGGGATCGACGCAACTGCCTTCTCGTTTTCGAGTTCGAGGATGGCCTGGTCCCGCTTTACCGGATCGCCTTCCTTTACAAAGACGTCCACCACGGTGCCGGAGTCAGCACCCTCGCCAAGTTGAGGCAACCGGATTTCCATTCGTGTACCCGGGAGTTGTCTAAACGGAAACCAGGAATAATTCAATCTTTGCGTCCGAGCTTCTCCGTGAGCTTCCGTGGGGCGGGTGCATCCCAGTTTTTTAGCGGTTGACGATGCCTGGTGGCGCGAGCGTCCCGCTTGTCGCGCCCGGCTGGCTCTTGGAGTGCGACAAGCGGGACGCTCGCGCCACCAGGTATTGGCGAACAATTGGCGAGCGCGCCGCACGATTAAATCGTTGAATTTTGCGTCCTTGACCGGCACAACTCCCGGCCATGTACACCTACAAAGGGCTGTGGACCTGGGAACTGGGCGACTTCGAAGTCATCGAACACAAAAACCAATTTCACGTTTTTCATCTCTGCCTGGAGAACCACGACGTCGTCGGCCATATCGTTTCCGATGATGGGCTGACGTGGCGCGAGTTGCCGAACGCGATCTACACCGGCCACCCGGGCGAGTGCGACGACGATCACATCTGGACGATGGGCGTGTTCAAGAAAGGCGACACGTTTTTCATGCTTTACACGGCGAAGAAACGCTCCGAGCGCGGCAACTACGAACGCACGGCGTTGGCGACTTCGAAGGACCTGATCCATTGGACGAAGTACAAAGGCAACCCGGTCGCCCAGGCCGACCCGCGCTGGTACGACGCCGACACAAAGACCGTTGGCAAGGCGCACTGGCGCGACGCGCACATCATCGAAGATGGCGGCGTTTTCCACGCGCTTATTGCCGCGCGCGAGAAGGGCGCACCGATCAACTACGGCGGATGCCCCGGGCATTTCGTTTCGCGCGATGGGTATCGCTGGCAGGTCAAACCGCCGCTGTTTCGCCCGCGCGTCTCGTACGACTACGAAGTGCCTTCCATCTTCCGCTTCGAAGGACGGTACTACGTGGTGGCGTTGCCCGGTGCCGGCACACCGATCCGCAGCCATTACCGGGTAGCCGACCGTCTCGAAGGCCCGTGGCGCCGGCTCCACGACGACCGGCTGCTTCCCGATTGCAACCACGCGTTTCGTCCGTGCCACTGGAGAGGCAAGACGTACCTCTTCCACTGGACGCGCAAGCCGATGGATTGGCTCGATGGCTCCCGCGGCTGCTGCGCGCTACCCGCGCCGAAGGAGGTCGTCGGGAACGGCGATGGCACGATCTACTTGCGGTCATTCGACGGCTGGCTGAAGCGAGCGAAGGGGCGACCGCGCACGATCACGCCCCGCGACCTGGCCAAATCCAAACTTGGCTCTTGGGGCAAGTGGAGCGTGCAAAGCGACCGGCTCGATGGTTTTGCCGAGATGGGCACCGCGATCCGACTCGCGCCGGGCGAGTTCGACGATTTCATCCTCGACGTGACCATCGAGCCGCTGGATGCCATCGAAGTCGGCGTGATGTTTCGTGCGGACGACGCGGGTGATCGCAGCACGTCGATCCAGATCCAGTACCACACGCATTACGGACGCGCGGTCTTGCAGAAGCACATCCACAACGTCCGCCCCAGCCCGTGGTGCATCTGGCGCGGACGCACGGAGGTGCAGTCGGAGTATTTCCCAGTGCCAAAGAACCGGCCAATCCACGTTCATATTGTGGTGAACGGCCCCTACGTTGAGGCCAGTCTCAACGATCGCGTCGTGCTCTGCGATTTGACCATGACGCGGCGCAGCGGGCACGTCGGCGTGTTCGTCGTGGACGGTCGCGCGCGGTTCTCCGACCTGCGCGTTCAGCCGATCCGGCCGCCCCACACGGATTTCGGGATGTGATTAGGCAAAAAGCTCTCGATCAACGGCGGTGATAACCCATGCAACCAATTTACGCTCGCCACCGTGTAACAACGGCAAAGCGTCCTGGAATGCCTTCCTCAACTCCGGGTCGAGTCTTCGCGGGCCTTCACCACTGAGGGAACACAATTCCCGGTAAGCTCGGGCGAAGGCAACCACTCCAGCAACCGAAACCATCGCGGCTGCTCGAAACGCCTCGAAGACGTGCACTCCCGAACGGATGTCGTGTCCTTTCCACGAGCCGAGCGCGTTCCAGTACCGCCACGCCAAGTCGAGGTCAGTCGGTGCCGCGGCCAGTGCTGATTTCAATTCCTCAAGCTGCATATCATCGCTCATACATCTCGGCCGGTGATTCAACTCACACCGCGATGCGCGCCCAATGGATGCTCATCGTTTCCGGCGTCCCTGCGTACCAGGCAACCAGCAACTTTCCGTTGCCGAGCGAACGGATCGCCGGGTGACCGAAGCTCCACTTGCCCATGTCTTCCCAGTACTGCACGTAGTCCACGTCGGACTTGCCGTCGGTGGCGAGCGCGCGTTCGTCGTGCACGTGGACGACCAGTTGCTCGGGCCACGTCGTCCCGCCGTCGCGCGAACACCAGAGCGTCATCGTGCCCGGCTTGCCGCGATTGACGACGAACGCGAACAGACGCCCGTCCTCCAGCAGCACCGGCGCGGTGATCTGGCCGGGAATGCTCGTGGCGCGGATCGGCGCCGTCTTGGTATCGTTGCGTTGGAGGGAAAACGAGCGGATGTGCACGTTGAGATCGCGTTTCTCCGCCAGCGAATGGGTCCAGAACATCGCGACGGCTTCGCCGGGTTGGCGACCAATGCAAAGGCGTTGGTCCCAGTAATAGACCTTGCCGGCCGGGTCTTGCGCGACCGGCACCACCTCGCGGAACGTCCGCCCGCCGTCCTTCGACAGGATCAGCCATGCGCCGTGACGATGCGGGCGCGGGTCATCGTATTCCTTGTAGCTCTCGAACGGATAGGCGAGCGTCCCGTCCAACCAGCGTAACAAGGGTCCCGTGCTCGAACAGCCTTTCAGTTCCGGGATCGCGATCTCGCGCCAGGGACTCCAGGTCGCGCCGTCGTCGGTGGATTCTGCGAGCAGTTGTTTCGACGGTAGAACGCCTTGGGTGACAGTGTCGAAGAGTGGGCGGTTCGGGTCGCTGCGGTTGAACCAGGTCGAAACCAGCAGCAACCGCCCGGGCTCGGCTTCGACGACCTCGGCGTTCGCCAGCGAGCCGGGCACGCCGTTGATCTTGCTATCGAAGCGCGCGCCGGTGTCGGACCAAGTCTGCCCGCCGTCGCGCGAGCGGAACAGCAGCGCCGTCGCGGTGACCGCGTGCTTGATCTTTCCTACCTGGAAGCCGCAGAAGATCGATCCCGAACGGGCCTGGCATAGACCGGTGAAGATCGCCACGCGCTCCGATGGTGGCCGCTTCGAGGTGTCACAGACGATTCCGCGTTCTTCGAGTTTCATGGTGGCCATGGTTCTCCCCTCGTTTGGTGCGGCCGGATTGGTAATGGAGAAACGCGATGCGTTTCAACTGTTTTCCTCGTCGCCCGAACCCGTCCGTGATTCTCGCTCGGCGTCCCGAGTTGACCGAATGCAACCCGCCAACGAATTCCCGGAGGATCGCTCTGGTACCTCGGGCTGTTCGATCCTCGGGTAGGTGGCCCGCGTTCGGAACGTTCGGAACTTCGTACGTGGTCACAGCCACTTCTTTCGTTTGAAATAGACCACCATGCCGAGGGCCACAGCGAGCATCACCGCCAGCACGGCGGGGTAACCCCAGTGCCAATCGAGTTCGGGCATGTTCCATTTGCTGGCTTGAGTGTCGAAATTCATTCCGTACAAACCCGCGATGAAGGACAAGGGGATGAAGATCGTCGCGATCATCGTCAGCACTTTCATCACGTCGTTGGTCTTGTTGCTGATGCTGGAGAGATACATGTCGAGCAAACCCGAGACGGTCTCGCGATAGTTCTCGGCCGTGTCGATCACCTGGATCGTGTGATCGTACACGTCGCGCAGGAAGATGGCCGTGTCCTTGTGGACGAGTTCCGACTCGCTGCGTTCGAGGCCGCTTACGAGTTCGCGCATGGGCCAGATGGATTTGCGCAGGGTGAGTAGCTCGCGCTTGAGGCTGTAAATTTCCCGCAACGCCTCCGGGGAGGGATGCTCCATGAGGACGCGCTCCAGCGATTCGATTCGTTCGCCCAGTTTTTCGAGGATGACAAAGTAATAATCCACCACGGCGTCCATCAACGCGTACAGGAGATAATCGCTCCCCGAACTGCGGATGCGGACCCGTTTGCCGCGAAGTCGCTGGCGCACGGAGTCGAATACGTCGCCTCTTTCCTCCTGGAACGAGATCAGGTAATTGCCGCCCGCGACGATGCTGACCTGTTCGCCGGCAATCTGCTGCGCCCGCTCGTCATAGCGCAGCATTTTCAACACGACGAAGAGGTGATTCTCGTGTTCCTCGAACTTGGGGCGCTGGTTGGTGTTGAGAATGTCCTCGAGCACGAGCGGATGGACGCCGAAGTGACTGCCGATCTTCTCGAGAATGTCGGTCTGGTGGAGGCCGTCTATGTTGATCCAGGAAATAGTCTTCTTGTCGCGGTACGGGAACGCCTCCTCCACCGACTTGACTTCTTTTTCCTCGAACGTCGTTGCGTCGTAGTCGATCAGCGTGATCCGGACGGGTTCGTCCTTTTTCTCTCCGACGTACACCAATGAACCCGGCGGAAGACCGAGCTTGTGCGAGGCGCTGACTCGTTTCTTTGCCATCACGTTCTCCGGAATTGTGCAAGAATAGCGGAGAACCGGGAGAGGGGAAGCGTGAATTTCGTTACTCGCGAGAGGAAAAGCGCTCAAAGCTCAACTCATCGTCTCGATTCCAAGATGAGTTGCATCTGTACGAACTTCTCGTTCAACGTCACGCCTGAGCCCGGTGTGGTGACACCCGATGCGCTTTCGGATCGTTGAAGATAAATACAACCGCAGCTTCCTCCTCGGGATGAACCACCAGGGATGATCCGTACGGAGCCAAGCCTCCCCCATGCGACAACAGTTTTCTCTCTCGCCAAACCTCGATATCGACGCGGCTTATCAGAAACCCTTTCACTTCAAAACCTTGATCATGGGTACGGCGTCTCGCCTTACCTTGAATCCACACTTGCGATAGAACCCGACGGTCGCGCGGTTCGCCAGCAGCTTGACCTTCGTGCCGCAGGGACGCCGCGATAGAAATTTGTCTACCAGGGTATGGCCAATTCCATTTCGCCGATACGACAGATGAACGTATATCCAGGCAAGATGCGACGCCGAGCCATGTGCAAGCCCAACCAGTTCGCCCTTATGCCAGGCGCTCACACCCTTTCCGGCCTCGGCGATACCGCGAGGAGTCTGAGGCGGCCTGCGACTGGCTGGCAGACCCACGAAAAGATCTTCGAGTTGACGCTTCGTTATGTGCTTTCGATAGCTGTAAGCAACGCCTCTCATCGTTTGTTGCTGCCGCTTCATGCGGATTTGTGCACGTACGCTTCTTCGGTCAACGTCTTGCGCATCTCATCTTGTTGCTCGGGTGCTTCATGTAAGCGACGATCTCCTCTCCACTTTTGAATTCGAGCGACCAATAATCCAGATCGTCATCGGGGGTCTTGCGAAATGACGCGTACCAGTTTTTCCACTCTTGTTCCCTGCGCGTTCAAGGAAGGAAACGTCAACACGGCGGTTGTTCCCTTCCCGACCTCGCTCTCGACGCGCGCCGTGCCGCCATGCAGATCCATGATGGATTTGACGATCGCCAAACCGAGCCCGTTTCCGTCGGCGTGCTCCGACCGCGAGCCATCGGCGCGGTAAAAGCGGTCGAAGATCCGGCCAAGATGCTCGGCGGCGATCCCGGGGCCGGTATCGCTGACGCGAATCTCGACACTGCGATCGGGTCGCTGCGTGACGGTCACGGAAATCGTGCTGCTGCGTGGCGAGTAGCGAAGGGCGTTCGAAAGCAGATTGCTGAACGCCCGTCGGAAGAGCCGCGGGTCGGCTTCGACGACGCCTTCGCCGGCGCACTGTACCGCGATTTGTTGTTCCTGCGCGACGGCGTCATGGTACTCGACCACGGCCTCGATCTCCTTGCGGACCTCGAACCGGCTTCGTTCGATGCGCGTGGCGGGATTCTCGGCACGCGCGAGAAACAACAGCTCCTCGACCATGCGTGTGAGGCGCGCGTATTCTTCGAGGTTGGATTCGAGCACCTGGCGGTAATCCTCCGCGGTGCGCGCTTTCGACAGCGCCACCTCGGTCTCGCCACGCAGGTTGTTGATCGGCGTGCGCAATTCGTGGGCGAGGTCGGAGGAGAACTGCGACAGACGGTTGAACGACTCCTCCAGCCGACCGAGCATCGCGTCGAATGCGTGAGCAAGCGCGGCCAATTCCCGCGGCCAGGTGGACGAACCGATCCGTTCGTGGAGCCTCGTCGGAGTGATTCGCTGTGTCGCTTGCTCCATTTCCCGCAGCGGACGCAACCCGCGCCGGGCCACCGCCGCACCCGCTGCGGCGGAGACGATCACGCCCAGCACCAGCACCAGCGCGATCCAGCGCCGGTATACCGACTCGATCTCGTGGTAGTCCGACACATCCAGGGCGACCTGGATGATACGGCGTTCCCTGCCGGCGCCACCCAATTGCGCCCAGGCCGAAACGAGGTAAAAGGGCGTGCCGTCGCTGCCGACGCGCGCGACCTCCTTGAGGTTCACTTGCTGGAATTCGCCGAGCGTCGGGAATTGGGAAGGGGGTGTTCGCTCGGCCATGTGCGGCGTCTCCATCAGGGTCCGGCCATTCTCGTCGAGAATGCGCACGTAATGCCGCATGTATCCCCGGGAAGGGTCTTCCCAGTACAGTTCCATCTCGAGTGCCTTGGGTTCGTCAGGGTGGTCGCGGAGCAGGCCGCGGATTTCGTCCACTTCGTCGGCCAGGAAACTGTTGCCGGTATCGCGAAAAGAACTCAGCAGCACCCAGTACGAAAACCCCGCCGCAAGCAGCAACACGACAAACGCCGACACACTGTAGAGCACCGTCAGGCGCGTCGTGAGTGACCAGGTCGAAGGCGAGAACGGCTGCGTCCTGGGTGCGTCAGCGTTCTTCGAGGACATAGCCCGCTCCGCGCGCGGTATGGATCAGCTTTTTGGGAAACGGGTCGTCCATTTTTCGTCGCAGCCGCCGCACAGCCACGTCCACGACGTTGGTGTCACTGTCGAAGTTCATGTCCCAGACCTGTTCGGCGATCAGCGTCCGCGACAGGATTTCGCCGGTTCGCTGCGCCAGCAGCGAGAGTAGCGCAAACTCCTTCGGCGTCAAATCAAGCCGCTGCCCGCCGCGGGCCGCCCGGTGTTTGAGCAGGTCAATTTCGAGGTCGGCAATCCGCAGCGTCTCCGCTTGACGCCCCGGCCCGCGACGCAACACGGAGCGAACACGCGCAAGCAACTCGGAGAACGCGAACGGCTTGACGAGGTAATCGTCCGCGCCGAGTTCCAATCCCTTCACGCGGTCGGGAACGGCGTCTCGCGCGGTGAGGAAGAGCACCGGTGTGCGCGTACCGCCGCGGCGAAGACGTTCGAGAACAGCCCAACCATCGAGTTGAGGAAGCATCACATCGAGAATGATCGCGTCGTATTGCCGGGTCTGGGCCAGATGCAGACCGTCGTCGCCGCGCTCGGCCATGTCCACCACGAAGCCGTGCTCGGTGAGACCCTTTTGCAGGTAGGCGGAAGTTTTCTTTTCGTCCTCGATGATCAAGAGGCGCATGGTTGCCGGATTCATTGTCACGGCCTCAGTCCGGATGCAACGGCAAACAGGCAAATTCAGCGCCGGAACCTGACAGAAATGTAATCTGTCTGTCATCTGGGCGTTGCTGCGGCTCGTGTCTATTTCGCATCAATGAATACCGCGGACGTCATGCCTCGACAGTTGAGCCATGCGCACGTGGTCGCTTCGTAAGTTCGTTGCGAGTCCAACTACGAGGTTCCGTATGAACTGTACATGCATGGGTGTTATCGCATTGGTTTCAGGGCCGCACCGCTTCGTCGGTCTCGACTGGAGCGCGATCACGCTGCTCGGGTTCGCGGGCAATCTCGTTTTCTCGACCCGGTTTTTTCTTCAGTGGCTGGCTTCGGAAAAGGCGGGCCGAAGCGTCATCCCGCGCTCATTCTGGCATTGGAGCATCTTTGGGAGCGTGCTGCTGTGCGTGTACTTCGCGTTCCGGCGTGACCCGGTCGGCATGCTCGCCTTTCTTCCCAACACGTTCATCTACTTCCGCAATCTCCAGCTCGATCGCAACGACCGCGACGCCACCGTGCGAGGCAATCCCCTATCCAAATCTGAAAAAGTCCACGCATGAAACCCATCTCCAAACCTCTGCGCGACGAGGTGTTCAAGGAACAGATCGAAGCGGTCAGCGACTTCAACTTCACCGAGCGCGTCGCCGCCGTGTTCGACGACATGCTGCTGCGCTCGGTGCCAATGTACCTCGAAAGCCAGCGTATGATCGCCGAGATGGCGGCCGACTTCGCCGTCGAAGGCACAAACATCTATGATCTCGGTTGTTCAACGGGCACGACCTTGTTGAACCTCGATCATTGCGTGCCGCGCGACATTCGTTTCATCGGGGTGGACAACTCCGAGGACATGCTCACGAAATGCCGGGAGAAATTGGCGCAGCACCGATTCACGCGCGCGCACGAACTGGTCTGCGCCGACCTTAACAACGGCGTCCACATCGAGAATGCCTCGATGGTGACGATGATCCTGACGCTGCAGTTCATTCGCCCGCTTCATCGCGAGAAGCTGATCGCGACCATCCTGCGCGGGCTGAACCAGAATGGCGCGCTGATCCTTGTCGAGAAAGTGCTGGGCGAGGACTCGCACTTCAACCGGCTGTTCATCAAGTATTACTACGACTTCAAGAAGCGGAACGGTTACAGCGAACTCGAGATCGCGCAAAAACGCGAGGCGCTCGAAAACGTGTTGATCCCGTACAAGCTGCTCGAAAACCGCGAACTGCTGCTGGGCGACGGATTCCGGTACTGCGACGTGTTTTTTAAGTGGTACAACTTCTGTGGAATGGTGGCAGTCAAATGATGGTCGCAATCGGCAACTTCTTCTTTCGGTACCGGAACCTCCTTTTCCCCGTCGTGTTCGTATGGATGCTGTTCGAGGGAACGTGGCCCTGCGTGCGCGACGAGCGGGCACAGGCGATCCTGATCGTGGCCGGCTTTCTGGCGGCGCTTGCTGGGCAAACGCTGCGAGCGGTGACCGTCGGCCTCGCCTACATCAAGCGCGGCGGCAAGGACAAGAAAGTCTATGCCGACCGGCTGGTGACCGAGGGGATGTTCGCGCACTGCCGCAATCCGCTCTACGTGGGCAACATCCTGATCGTGGTCGGCGTCGGTGTGGCGTCGAATTCACTGCCGTTCGTCGTCGTCGGGGTTCCGTTTTTCCTGTTCGCGTACCGGTCGATCGTGGCTGCCGAGGAGAAGTTCCTGGGTGAAAAATTCGGCGCGCAATTCGAGGGATACTGCCGAAGCGTGGGCCGGTTTTCCCTCTCGCTCCGTGGGTTCGGCGAAACCTGGCGCAGCATGGAGTTCCATTGGCGGCGGCTCGTCGTGAAGGAGTACCAAACCCCGTTTCTCTGGATGACAGGATTCGCGTTCCTGATGATGAAGCGGAGCTACGTCCACTTCGGCTACGATGCCGGCAAGCAGACGTTGTGGCTGTTGAGTGCGTGGTGTATGGCGCTCGGCGCGGCGTTTCTGTTCGCGTGGTGCCTCAAGAAGACCAAGGTAATCCGGGCCGATTGAGTCCGGCGGTCCCGGTCCCGCCCGCCGCTCATCAAATGGCTGACAACTTCGAAGCTCGTCGCCGCACGTTGCTTGATTTGGTGTTGCTGCTGATCGTCTCGACCGCGAGTGTGTTTCCGTTCCTGGGTCAGAACAACCATTGGGCGAGCCGCGAGATACGTCATGCCGAAATCATCCGCGAAATGGCGGAAAGCGGCGACTACTTGATCCCGCATCTGCTCGGCGAACCGTACTGCGACAAGCCGCCGGTCATGCACGTCCCTGCCGCGCTGTTGACGCGCTGGCTGGGCGAGCCGAGCATGTGGGTGGCGCGGTTGCCTTGCGCCGTGGCGGCAATTCTCGGCGTGCTCGCCACCTACGGGATCGGCCGCCTGCTGCGGGAGAACCTGAACGAAATCGAGCTTCAATGGGCTGACGCGGTCGAGCGCGTGCCGCATTAAACACGAACCGATGCCGCGCCCTCGATAGGCTGGGTGAACCACCACATCGTCAATCTCGGCCGAGTTGACGCCATCCGAGCAAACGCTGAGCGTGCCAACCATCGTCTCGCCATCCCACGCCGTGATGACCAAATAGCTGTAAGCCAGGGCCGCTTCTGCGTTACGGCGCGTCCATCACTGGTTGTAGTCCGAGGCGCGAAAAAGAACGATCCACGCATTGATGGAGATGTCCTTGTCGAACCGGTAGGTGATGGCCGTGTTCATCGGATCGGCCGGTTTGGTCTCATGCTTGCCTGCGTCACTTGCCGTATTGCATCCAACAAAACGCCGCGAAGTTTCTCGGGCTGCTCCAGCCAGGGATAGTGTCCGACTCCGGGAATCTCGACGTAACTCCCGCGCGGTAGGGTTCGGGCCAGTTGTCGCGCCGTATCTGCCGGGCGGGGATCGCCTCCCCCGTGAATCACCACTGCCGGGACCTGGATATTGGCGATCGCCTCCGCCGTCACCCAGGGAAGAATCAAAGTCCGGTTGATCTCGTGGTTGATCCAGTCTTCGCGGTAGGTAGGGGCAGGAACTGACATGTCGCCCATATCGGTCGGCCCCTTCAGCCTGCGCCGCGCATTGGTCGCAGCATCACCAGCAACATTGGCCAGCCTGTCAGACCATTATGGCGTACCCGACGCAGTGCGACCTGGACTCGGTGGCGAGCGTCTCGAACAAGTCGAAGAACACCGCTTCGATGCGTTGTTCCATTTCGTTGGCTTTGTGATAGAGACTCCGAATCGAGGGCGCTGCTCATCGTCCCGATTCCGAGAGCAGATACTTCTTCACGAACTTTTCGTTCAACGTCACGCCGAGGCCCGGGGCGTCGGGCACGCGAATGAAACCGTCCTTCCCGGCTTGCATGCGTTCGTTCGTGAGGTCGTGGCGCAACGGTGAATCTTCGACGCAATCCTCGAACAGGAAGGCGTCCCGGCAGGTGCTCAACCAGTGCAGACACGCGGCGACGCTGATCGGCGTTTTGTAGCAGTGGTTACAGAGACGCGCGCCGTTCTCCTCGACGCGCTGCCGGATGTAGTCGGAGTCGGTGAAGCCGTTTCGCGCGAGGTCCACCTGATAGACATCGAGCGCGTGTCGTTCGATCCACGGTTTCCACATTGCCCGGCCGCACTCGCCTTCACCGGCCGCGATCGGCACGGGCGAACGATCGCGCAGCCAGACGTAGCCGTCGAGGTCGTCCTGGTGCAGCGCTTCTTCGAGCCATTCGATACCGAACTGCTTGAACGCTTCGGCGCGACGCAACGCCGTGCGCGCGTCCCATACGCAGCCGGCATCGATCAACACCGTCCCATCGCCAAAACCCTCGCGCGCGCCTTGGACCAGTTCGATGTCGAGCGCCTCGCTCTGGCCCATCGGTTCCCAGCCGAACTTGATTGCCCGGTAACCGGCCTTCTTCCAGCGTTGCGCAATCTTGGCCGTCTCCCGGCCATTCTTGCCGAACAGAATCGAAGCGTACGCCTTGATCTTGTCGTGACGCTTGCCACCGAGCAGCCGGTGGATCGGCTGGCCATAGACCTTGCCCTTGATGTCCCACAGGGCGAGATCAATGCCGGCGATGGCGGCGACGCCTGCCATCCGACGCCCGAAATACATCGAGCGACGGTACATCTTCGCCCAGAGCCGATCGGTTTCGAGCGGGTTCTCGCCAAGAACGAGCTCACGCAGTCCACAAGCGATGTTGTGGCTGAAGGGCGCGTCGATGATCGATTTGATGACCTCGGGCGACGCGTCGGCTTCGCCGATCCCCTCGATGCCTTCGTTGGTCTGAACGCGGATGAGGATGGTGTCCTGCGTGCCCGCGGTCTTGGCCTCGACGTTCGCGATGCGGAGGATCTGGCAAATGACCTTTGTGATTTTCATGGGGCGGGAATGATAGAAGGCGGTTTCCAAAAGCCAAGCTTGTTGGCGAAAGCGTGTGCTCATCCACTGGCTGCGTGGCTACGGAGCAATTCCGCGACTTCCTTCCGTTTCGGATTCTCCGGGTCGTACTTGAGCGCATGATTCAACGCCGGCTCACCATTCTTGTCCAGGAGCCGTGCATCGGCCCCGGCGTCGAGCAGGACCTTCACCATCTCGATATCTCCGTTCATGCTCGCATGGTGCAAGGCTGAGTACCCGTTGGGCTTGTTTTGCGCATTTACTGGAACGCCGTGTTGAATCAGGAGCTGCGCGCAGGCAGGCGACCGCACCCAATGCAGTGGAGTCTCCCCATTTTCGTTCATCATGTTCAGATCGCAGCCGTGTGTGGCCAGCAATTCCAGACAACGTGCATCGGGTTGGGGACAGGCGGCGAATACATCCCTGGCAGATGGCTTGGCGCCTCGCTTGAGCAGGTACTCTGCTGCTACAGCTTGATGGAGAGACAGCGCGTGCCCAAGTGGGGTCCATTGGTACTTGGAGCCGCGGTTAATGTCCGCACCGAGCTGCAGGAGAATTTCAATCGCCTCCAAGTGTCCCGCGCGCGCGGCATGGTGCAGTGGCGTGTAGGTCTCGTCGCGGTCGAACGAGTTCACGTCCATTCCACCGGCGAGCTCCCGGATTCGTGGCAAATCGTTCGCCTTCGCTGCGCCGTGCAGCGGATAGGTGCGGTCGTACAGGAAATGGAACAGGGCGTTGTCCGCATAATGCTCCGAAGTGTTATCGACCGGCCACTTGCCGTACTCGTCCTCGACACGCAAATCTGCTCCCGCGTCCACCAATAGCTTCGCGATTTCCACGGTTCGGGCGTAATGAATCGGGCGATTCCCCTTGCGGTCTGGTTTGCTGACGTCGGCGTCTCCGGATAGAAATTTCTTCACGTCCTCAGTTTTTCCTCGCCGCACGGCATCGCAGAGATTCTGGAAGCTGCGTTTGACTTTGCGCTTGCGAAAATGGGCCACCAACGCACCCGGGCGTTCGGCGGTAATGTACGCGCTGCCATCATGGATCAGAACCTCGCCCCAGGGCACCTTGTCTTCGTCGTGGCACTCGCACGCGATGTGAAAATGCCACTCGCGCGGAAGCTTCGTATGCGCTTGGATCGCGGTGTGGATCGTGTCGAGGAATTCCAGGCAGTGCGCATGTTCGCCGTAGAGACCGGCGCTGTGACTTTGGTTGCCGTTCCAGTCGTCATTGAGGAAATAATCGCCACCGAGATCGTGACCAGACCGAAAATGTTTGCCCAGCGCGGCTTCCAGCGCATCGTTGAACGATTCGAATTCCTCCCGGCGCAACGCTTCGGTGTAGGACGCCGGGAAGCCGCAGCGTTGATACGCCTCGTGAGAAACCCGGTCGAACTCGGTCTGATTGACTGGCACAAGCACGAGCTTGCTGTCGGGAAGCAGGATTTTTTGGGGCGAACCCCTGAGCATTTCCCGAAGTAGCTCCCAGAGCGCTTTCACGGTGGGGCGATGATACAGTTCCCGTAAAGGAAGCCAAGCTCGGTAAGGGGGATCGCCGGTCCGCACCGACCGCGGTTGCCTCCTGGCACAACGTCGTATAAGAACAACTCGAACCATGCAACAGGATCAATCAGTCGCTCTAATTCTCCCGCGCGAGGTCCCGCTCAAGTTCCGCGTCCTGGCCGTGAGCAGCCCGGCGCTCGGGAACAATCCGCGCTGGGAAGATCCGATCCGTGCGGCGCGCGAGGCATTGCAGGAGGCCGGCGTGGGCTTCGTGGAACTGACAGAGGACGAAACCCTGTCCAACACGCTCCGGTATCCCGAGCGTCGGATCGTCGTGCTGCCATTTGTGGACATGCTACCGCCGGGGACGTTTGGCGTCATCGAACGCTTCGTCGCGGCGGGTGGAAAGGTGATCGGGCAGAACTGCTACGCGGGCGAGTATGGATGGTGGCCGGACGCAGGATTCTACTTCAATTGCTATGTGTTCTCGCACGACTACCGGGGACCGCTACTGGCTAACATCATTGATTACCTTCTCACGGGCCGGACTCTCAAACCGTCGAAAGCGCCGCTGACCGCACCACGCAGCATGAAGATCGGTCAATGGCAATCGCCATCGCTGCTGCCGGGACCGATTCTCGCCGAATGGGACCTGCTTCCCGACACGCTTGTGCTTTGGGTGGCCGCGATGGAACAACCTCGTGCAAAGGTTGAGGAACATTTCGCCCGCGCTCTCGATTCCGCCGCGGCCCGCGGCGGCAAGATCTGGCTGACCACGCACTACGATCATCCGACGCCCAAGGGGTTCTCGTCCTATCTCTTGCAGGGAAAGAGCGAATGGCCGCTGAGCCGCGACTTCGTAACTCGTCTCAAGCCGGGCACCCGCGATGCGCTGGAGGGCTTCGTGTTGTCCGAACTCGGCACGGCGCAGATCGGCAAGTGCGCGTATTTCACCGAGGCAGCCGATATGCGCGACGCCGAGCAGAAACAACTCGCCGGCATGCGTCCCGTAATCCAGAAGCTGCGCGACAATGGCATGCGTCGCGTCGAGATCTTCGAGGCGTCGCTCAATCATCACCACAACTACGAAGCAGGCGCCGACACCTCGCAACTGGAGATGGGCTGCGGCAATCCCGAGCCACTCGCACAGCAATGCGCCGGTGCGCGCGGCATGGCGCGGGCGTACGGGCGAAGATTTGTTTCGTCCATTTCACTCTGGTACGGGGCGTGCGGGATCGGGCAGTACGGCCAGCCGCCGGAGGTCCTCTGGCAGATGTTGCACACCTCGCACCTGTTCGGCGCCGAGGAAGTGCATTTGCAAGCCGAGCCGATGGGCACCGGCCTGATTTGCGGCGGCGCGCCGCGCGATGGACGACCGCGGCCCGCCGACTACGAAGAGGTGCTCTCCGCATTCAGCCGTTGGTCGCGCACGGTCGAGCGAATCGGCGATCCCGAGGTTTCCATCGGCGTGTTGAAAGGCAACTACGACGCCTGGCCGGGCTTCGACACCGAAGCGGGATTGTGCGGGCTGGGGCGGTCGTTCCACCTCGAACAAAACGCCGCGGGCCGCTGGGTGCACGTCCACGACCAGTGGAATGAACTCTGGAAGATGGGTCCGCCCGAGCACGGTTGGAGAGTGCTTGATGTGTTCTATCCGAAAACAGGCGGGATGGTTACGACGACACCCTACGGTTTGGTCGAGATCGTGCCGCTGTGCGCCGCCTCGCTCGCACATCTGAACACGTTCCGGCTGCTGGTCCTGGCGGGTTGGAACACGATGACTTCCGCGATCGCGACGAAGCTCACCGGGTACGTTCGCGACGGCGGCACGCTCGTGCTGGCGTTGCCGCACTTGTCGTCACACGTGCGCCGCGAAGATGCGCGCGACGGCAATTACCGCTTCGATGTGCCCGAGACGGCGGAGCTGGCCGGGTTCCAGGTCACGGGCCACGGCCAACTGCGTTGGCTGGGCGCGCAACGGGTCGAGGGGCTGCCGTACGCCGTGCATAAGATCGGACGGGGTGCATGCTATTGTTTCACGGCGTGGAGTTATCCCGGCAGCGCCGCGGTGTTGAAATCCTTCCAGGCGCTCTGTCACCGGCTTGCCGGGGAATGCTCCGCCTTTCAATTGCGTTCCGACGGCAAAGTGGCCGGTGTGCCGTATCGGGACGCGGCGGGGCGCTGTCACGTCCAACTGCTGAACTACGAGTCCAGCGCGCAGCGAGTGCGAATCGAAGCGCAGGGACAAACACGTGAGATCGGGCTGGCGCCACGAACGCATCGGGTGGCGCCGTGGTAATCAGCGCCATCGCGCTTTGAGTCGAGGCGCATTCCCTCCGTGAAATTGTCACAGAAAGCGGGTTGACCCGCCCATAGCGATGCCGGTATAAGCGACGTGTCGTCCACTTCTACGGGGTACGGGAGCAGCAAGGTGATCGTGTGAATACCAGTTCGATAGCTCGATTGCTCAGCAGTCCGGCAAGGATGCTGCACCCAGCCCGCGTATTCCCGCCCGGACACGTCGTCCGGGCCCCAACCCAGGAGATGCCATGAAGTCCAATCGATCGCTATCATTCCTCAGCATGATCGTCGCCAGTGCGGTCGGGTTCGGTTCGCTTCGGACCGCTGCCGACGAGTTCACCGTCACGACCACCGCCGACAGCGGCGCCGGGTCGTTGCGCGACGCGCTGGGATTGGCCCACTCCGCCACCAGCAGTGTGCTCATCCGGTTCGACATCGAACCCACGGGCACGGTGCACTCGATCCTGCTCGAAAGCCCGTTGCCGCCCATCACGAAGTCGGACTTGTTCCTCAACGGCTTCACCCAGCCGGGCGCGAGCGTGAACTCCCTTTCCAACGGCAACAACACCGTGATCCTGATCAAGCTCGACGGCTCGAACGCCGGCCCGAATGCCGACGGCATCCGGTACAACGCGGGCGCCGACGGCAGCGTCCTGCTCGGGCTGTCCATCTGCGGGTTCAGCGGCAACGGCGTAGTGATTGACGCCAACCAGATCGTGGTCACCGCCTGCTACATCGGCGTCGGCCCCGACGGCACGCCCGGCGGCAATGGGCTGAACGGAATTCTGGTCACCAAACCGAGCAATCGCATCGGCGGGCAGAGCGTCGGCAACCGCGGCGTGATTTCTGCGAACCAGCAAGCCGGCATCAAGTTCGACGAGGCCGGCACGTGCGTGGTCGAAGGGCAATGGATTGGGACGACGATCAATGGGCTGAGCGCGCTGGGCAACATGCTCGATGGCGTCTGCATCCACAACGCGGCGAACATCAACATCGGCGAACTCGCCGCGGGCGCGCGCAACGTCATTTCCGGCAATTGCAGCAACGGCGTGTATATCACCGGGTTCGATTCGCAGAACAACAACATCCGCGGCAATTTCATCGGCACGGACATCACCTGCCTGATGCCGGTGCCGAACAAACCCGACGGGGTGTTCATGGACGGCGGGTTGTTGAACGTGTTCGAGCAAAACGACATCGGCTTCAACCAGCGCAACGGGATCACGGCGACGGGCGAGGCGGACTTCTACAGTTTCGTGAAAAACCACATCTTCGGCCACCCGTTGTGCGGGTTGGCGGTGGACGTGACCGCCAATGGCGTCACGCCCAATGATGATCCCGATGCCGACGGCGTGGTGAACTTCCCGATCATTACCGGGGTGAGCACGGGTGTGACGTCGGCGATCTTTGGCAGCTACACGGGTCGTCCGAACAGCACGTTGCAGGTGCAGGTGTATGCGAACGAGGAGTGCGGGCATCACGGACACGGGGAAGCGGAGGTGATGATCGCGGCGACGACGGCGAACGTGAACTCGAACGGTGTGGCGTCGTGGTTGGCGACGATGAACGGTGTGCCACCGCATCCGATCTTGAGCGCGATGGCGACGGTGTTCGACTTTGTGAATCCGCCGAAGTCGAGCGAGATGGGACCGTGTTTCGATCGGAACTTGAACAATACCATCCTGACGATCACCAAGGCGGATTCGCCCGACCCGGTCGCCACGGACGGCGATTTGACCTATGTGATCAATGTCGCCAACATCAGCCCTTCGAACGCTGCGCAGGTCGTGGTGGAAGACACGCTCCCGCCCGAGTTCACCTTCCAAAACGCCTCGGGCACTGGCTGGACTTGCAGTTTCTCCAACGGCATGGTCACCTGCACGCGCACGTTCCTGGCCGGCAACTCCAACGCCCCGCCCATCACCATCACGGGCATGGCCGGCAACGCACCGGGCGTCCTCACCAACAGCGCCACCGCCGCCGCAGCCAACGCGCTCGTCACGACGGTCGGCAACCTCACCACCGTGACCGGCGCGCCGCCCGCCGTGGTGATCTGCTCCCTGCAACCGTCATCGGCTACCAATCTGATAGGCCAGACCCATACAGTCACCGCCACGGTCGTGCGGGCTGGGCTGCCCGTTGAGGGAGTGGAAGTTTCCTTTGACGTCGTGGAAGGCCCTAACGAGAGTGGCATCAGTGGCAGTGGCGTCACCGACAACAACGGTCAGGCCAGCTTCACATACACAGCCACCTCTGTCCTTCCGGGCACCGACATCATCCAAGCCTCCGGCGTCGTAGGGGAGGAATCATTCCTGTGCGAGGCGAGCAAGGTCTGGCTTTCTGTGAGTGCGAGTTGCACCCCCTCCACCGCCACCAACGGAGTCGGCACCGCCCATGCCGTGGATGCCTTTGTGTTAGCAAATGGCTCCATAGTGGAGGGTGCGTCGGTCACCTTCACGGTTACAGACGGCCCCAACGCTGGCGATTCCGGCACCGATGTCACCGACATGACCGGCATCGCCAGATTCACCTACACCGGCGACGGTGGGGTCGGCACCGACACGATCCAAGCTTCCGGCACTGTCAACGGAGCGGAGTTCTTCTGCACGGCCACCAAGGTGTGGACGTTCCTGGCTGACCTGGAGATTCTGAAGGAGGACAGCCTCGATCCCGTGCTGGCCAATGGCGAACTCGCGTTCAATTACCTCGTCCGTGTCCGCAACAACGGGCCGAACGACGTGACATCGTTCACGATCGAAGACGATCTGCCCGACGAGGTCGCCGTGGCGCCGAACGGCATGCCACTGGGCAATGGCTGGACGTGCCAGTTCCCGCTGATGGGCAACTCGAACCGTTTCTCGTGCACCCACGGCCCGCTGGCCGCCGGGGCGACGACGGACCCGATCACCGTTCCCATCGAGACGTTCGCGCAGACGGGTACCGTCACCAATCGCGCCTCGATCACGGAAATTGTCGGCCCGACGGATCCCAATCCCGAGAATAATTCCACCGAGGAAGACACCACGATCGTGCCGAACGCCGATGTCAGCGTGACGAAAACCGATGCGCCTGACCCGGTGGGCCTGGGCCAGGAATTGACCTACACCATCGAAGTCACCAACGGTCCGCTTGAAGACGGTACGGACGCCGAGAACGTCGTCGTGACCGACACCCTGCCGGCAGGGTTGACGCCCAGCATGGCCCCGACGACGACCAAGGGTGAATGCACGGTGGCCAGCAACATCGTGACCTGCGTCCTCGGCAACCTGGCCAACGGCGAGACCGTGACCATTACCATCAAAGTCATCGCGCCGTCGCAAGGGAGCAATGTCTGCAATTCGGTCCGGGCCGACACCGTGTTCGACATCAACCCCGCCAACAACACCGACGAAGAGTGTACGCAGGTCGGGGTCAACCAACCGCCGACGGCGCGTTGCCGCAACTTCACGAACTCGGTGAACGCAAACTGCCAGGCATTCGTCACGGCGGCGGACATCAACGACGGATCGTCCGATCCCGAAGATGGCTTGAACGTGACGTTGAGTCTGGTCGAGACCTCACCGGGCGATCCGTTCCCGAACCCGGGCCAACCGTATCCGCCGGGCACGCACTTCATTGATCTGCTCGTGACCGATAGCGAGGGCGGGACGGATCGTTGCACGGCCAAGATTGAGATCGTGGACGATACGCCGCCGGGCATCATCTGTCCGGCCACAGTCGTCACCAGCGTGCCGCTCGGGCAGACGTCCGCGGTGGTCAATTATCCCGATCCCGTCGCGGCCGACAACTGTGAGGTCACCTTCGTCGAGTGCGAGCCGCCGTCCGGCTCGACCTTTCCGCTGGGCATGACCACCGTCACCTGCGCGGCGCATGACTCATCCGGCAACATCGGCACATGCACGTTCAAGGTGACGGTGAACGCCGGGGTGGAAGGCGACCGCGACGGCGACGGCATACCCGACAAGAAGGACAATTGTCCCGACACGCCCAACACCGACCAGCAAGACGGTGACCGAGACAAGGCCGGTGACGCCTGCGACGTTTGCAACGGCATGAAGAACAAGAACCAGTCCGACCGCGACGGCGACGGCGTGGGCGATGATTGCGACAATTGCCAGGGCCAACAAAATCCCGGCCAGGAAGACACCGACGGCGACGGCATCGGCGATGCGTGCGTCAACCTGCACGACTTGGCGGTCGTGGCGATCAGCTCGAAGAAGAAGATCGATCTGCTCACCAATCGCTTCGAGAAAGCCGCAAAGGGTCCGAGCAAGCGAAACGCCATCGTCACGATTCGCAACAACGGTGTGGTACCGGAGGTCATAGACCCGGACGACGTGGATCTGGATGACTTGATCACTCTGGAGGTCGAGATCGTTCCCGAGTTCCCCATCAACAATTGCTCGGTGCCCACGCCGATCCTGGCTCAAGTGCTCAAGCAGCCCGTGATTCTCCAGCCGGGGCAGACGTTACAAGTGCTGTTCCTGATCAACTTCGATTGTTCGACCGAGCCGCTGGCGGGCGAGGGGAACGAAGATTATCGCCTGCGAGCCACGGTTCACCACGACGAGTTGGGCGACGGCGCCGACGACGGCAACCCGGCCAATGATACCAAAGAGGCCCTGGTGGACTTTGTCGGCAACTAGTCGCCGGCAACAATGTCGTCGAAGGACTGGTTGTGCAGAAGGAGAACCGACTCATGGGTAGCCTCCACTCCTTTTCGGCGCGCATTGGGACCATGAACCTGATATGTCCGGCTTTTCGTGACGCGCCACCGCGCAGCGTGACCGCATCGTATTTTGAGGCCCCCGTTTCGGGTT
>Ga0187892_10005098_pt1 | contig 21087 bp, 28 predicted proteins | sample MA1701073metaG_FD_139345 | JGI IMG/M metagenome (GOLD analysis project Ga0187892, IMG submission 139345) | Bio-ooze microbial communities from a basaltic lava cave in the Kipuka Kanohina Cave System on the Island of Hawaii, USA - MA170107-3 metaG ... | reverse complement strand
CGCCGGGCCGGTGCGACGGCCGATCTCGCGCCCCTGGCGGTCGATGAGAAGCGTGGTGGGAACGCCGAGCGCGCCGAGCGTCGTCGTCGCGCGCATCGACGGGTCGACGTAGACGGCGAGCGAACGGATGCCGAGCTCCTCGTAGAAGCGCTTGACTGGCGCGGCACCCGCCGAATCGATGGAGAGCGCGAGCACTTCGAAGTCCCGGCCGCCGAGCTTTTGCTGGAGCCGCTCGAGCGCCGGCATCTCCTCGCGGCACGGCGCGCACCATGTGGCCCAGACGTTCAGCAGCACGACTTTGCCGCGCCATTGCGAGAGGCTGCGGCTGCGTCCCGCGCCGTCCTCGAACGCGAGCTCGGAAACAGGCCGCGGCGCCGCGTGAATGCTCAACACCAACCCGCCTTGCGGCTTTGCATTGCCCAGCGACAGGTAGAGCACCACCCCGCCCAATGCGAGCACCGAGAGTCCCGCGAACGCCCACGCCGCTCTCATCGGCGCAGCCTCGCGATCAGCGGCCGCAGCGTGCCTTCGAGAAGCTGCGGCATCACCGGGCCGATGTGCTTGTAGGCGATGCGGCCTTCGCGGTCGATGACGAAGGTTTCCGGGACTCCGTACACGCCCCAGTCGATCGAGACCCGGCCGTCAATGTCCGCGCCCGTCCGGGTGTACGGATCGCCCAGCTCGTCCAGCCATTTCGCCGCGTCCGCCGGCCGGTCCTTGTAGTTGAGGCCGTGGATCGGCACAAGCCCCTCGCGCTTCATCTGCAGGAACAGCGGGTGCTCGTCGCGGCACGCAACGCACCACGAGGCAAACACGTTGACGATCGACACCTCGCCTTTCAGGTCGGCGCTCGCGAGGCCGAGCGTGCGGCCCTGCACCGGCGGCAGCGAGAACCGCGGCACCGGCTTGCCGATGAGCGGAGAGGGGATTTCGCGGGGATTGAGCTTCAGGCCGGCGGCGAGCAGCGCGGCGAGCGCGGCGAAAAGCAGCAGGGCCGCCACGCTCGATAAACGTTGCGGCAACGGGAAGCTCACGCGCGCCCCGGTGTCAGCAGCGATTCGACACGCTGGATGCTGCGCCAAGAGTCGCCGACGATCGCGATGCCGCCCTTGAGCGCCGGCGCGATCAGCGCTTCGAGCCCGCGTGCGCTTGCGACCGTGCGCGCGCCGGGCGCGCGATCCGGGATGAGGAGCAGCGTGACCTTGCCGTGCGGCGTCTTGACGAGGAGATGATGTGCCGGCCCGCCGGAGAAGGGATAGAGGCATACGTAGCGCATCTCGCCAAGTTCTTCGGGAAGCGACACGCCCATCTCGCGCGTCACGCGCAACAGCGTTTGCCAATTGGTGGGCTTGGCATCGGCGATCGACTGCGCTTCCTCGAGCACCACGAAGTCGATGGCGGCAAGGGCGAGGGGATCCGGGCGCGGGCTGATAGCGAAGAACGCGATCACCGCCGCGGCGAGCAGGCTGGCCGCAAGCGCAGCCCAGCGCAGCCGGCGACCCCCCGCCATCCTTTCCAGGAGCCGGGCGTGCAGTCCCGCGGGCACGCGTACGCGCAGCGCGTCCACGAGCAGCGCTTCAGTGTGGAGCGAGCCTGCGAGAAACTCCTTGCACGCGGCGCACTGCCCGGCGTGCGCCGCCGCCGCGGCATCGAGGCGCCGGGGATCGGTCAGCACCGCCCGCCGGAATTCAAGACAGTTCATTGAGAAGCCGCCTGAGGTCTTCGACGATGCGCTCGACGCTGCGGCCGTTCTGGCTGACGTAGAGCCGCGGCTGGCCGCGCGCATCGAGCACGAAGATGGCGGAAGTGTGGTCGACCATGTAGTGCTTCGCATTGCCCTCGTGAGCGTTGGTCGCCTGGTAATGCACCCTCCACTCCTTCGCCGTGCGCGCGGTTTCTTCCGCCGTGCCGCGCAGGCCGAGGAACGCCGGATGAAAGGCGGGCACGTACTTCGAGAGTACCTCTGCGGTGTCCCGCGCCGGGTCGACGGTGATGAAGAGGCCTTGCACATGCGCGCCATCAGGGCCGAGGCGACGCACCGCTTCGGCCATCTCCGCCAGGGCGAGCGGGCATGCATCCGCGCAGCTCGTGAAGCCGAAAAACGCCATTACCACCTTGCCGCGGAAATCCTCAAGAGTGCGCCGCTTGCCGGTATGGTCGGCCAGCTCGAAGCCGCGCGCCCAATCGACACCGGTGATGTCTGTCGCGTTGAACTTCGCCGCCCGCTCCCGACGGTCGCAGGCGACGGCGAGCAGCGCGCCGCTCAATGCGAGAAATCGTCTTCTCTGCATCACTTGTCTTCGGCACCGATCCAGAGCCGCTGGGGCTCCGCGAAGCGGTGCGCCGGCACGACGAGGTTGGTCGGCGCGGGCGAGCCCTTGAACGCAGCCGAGGTGGGTGCACAGCGCGACGCTGACGAAGACCTCGGGGCGGATCGAGCGCGCCGCGTTGCGCGCGTACGCCGGCTGTTGCGCGGCCACCTCGGAATCCGGGTCGGCGAGCTCATCGCGCAGCGACGCGAGGCGATCAAGCATCCGCGGCGTGCGCCGCAGGAGCCATACCGGCTTGCCGCGCCATTCCACGGTCGCCAGCTCGCCGGGCGCGATCGGCGCGAGTTCCGCTTCGACCGGCCCGCCCTGCGCGCGGGCGCGCTCGCTCGGGGCGAGGCTGGCGAGAAAGGGATAGCCCGCGGCGGCGACGGTCAAGCCGCCCGCCGCAGCGGTCGCTCGCTGGAGGGCGCGCCTGCGGTCCGGATCGGCTACGGCGTCAGTTGCCGTTGCCATCTTCGGCAATCCGTTTCCAGCTCTGGCCACCATCGATCGAGAGGTAGACGCTGCGCTCGAAAGTGGCGATCGCATACTCGAGCCGGCGCGCCGGGTTCTGGGCGATGTAGGCGACGGCGTCGTTCGTGAGCGGCGGGAGCGCGACGCGCACCGGTTGGCCTCCTTTCACCGGCACGCGGGAGAGCGCCGGCCGGCCGGCAAAAGCGGAGTACCAGATGTCCTTGCCGTTGAGGTCGAAGAACGCCGCGAGGCCCTCGCCTTCGCCTGCCGCCTTGGCGAAGCTCTCGCCCGAGTCGGTCGACAGATACAGGCCCTGCGAAGTCGCGACCGCCATGAGGGACGGGGTGTCCGGATGCACCGCCAGGGCGCGCGGCTCTCCGGCGAGTCCCGCCGCGCGCGCCGGTTTCCACGCGAAGCCCTCATTCAGCGTGTAATGCAAGCCGGGCCGTTTCATGCGCGAGCTCGGCGCGGGATTCCAGACGTATAACGCGTTGGTATTCCAGCTCGTCGCGAGAAGATGGAAGTCCGTCTCGCCCTCGAGGCCGAGCTTGGCCCAGGTTCTGCCGCCGTCTTTGCTGCGGATCAGGCCGAAGGGGTTGACCATCCCGGATCCCGGCGCCGGGTGGCCGCTGCTGTAGAGATTCTTCGCGGTTGCCGCGAAGCCCATGTAGTCGTGCTGCGGCCCGGGCGCCTTCGACCATTTGCCGTTCTCGTAGACCGCGAGCCCGTGGTGGCTCGGGATCATGAGCCGCTTGCCGTCGGGGCTGTAGGCGAGCCCGTGCACGTGCGTGAGCGTGACGCCGGCCTGAGCCGCCGCGGCCGCCGCGAGCAGCCCGGCAAGCAATCCGGATCTCAATAGCTGCATTCTCTTCTCCATGGCAAAGATCATTTCTTGGATGCCTGATCGAGGAGCTTGCGCACCTCGTCCAGCGGCAGCGCGCCGCTGTAGCGCTCGCCGGTCTCGAGGAACCAGGTGGGCGTGGAAGTCGCCCCGAGCCTGCGGCCGTACTCGACGAGCTTCTCCACGGGCGTGTCGCAATCGGGCGCGGCCTGCGGCTCGATGCGCCGGAACATGAGGTCGTTCCACGCCTTGACGCGGTCCTTGGAGCACCAGACCGATTTCGCCTGACGCACCGACTCGGGCTTGATCACCGCGTAAGGGAAGATGTGCACGGTGATGTCGTCGAGCTTCGCCAGGTCCTCCTCGAAGCGCTTGCAATAAGGGCAGTTGGGATCGGAGAGAATGGCGATCTTGCGCCGGCCGGTGCCGCGCTTGCTCGTGATCGCCCATTGAAAGGGCAGCGACTCCCACTTCACCCTGGATAGCTCGCGCTGCCGCTCCTCGGTGAGGTTGCGGCCGCTTTTCGCGTCGAGCGCCTGGCCGGCGATGATCACGCTCGCCGCGCCATCGACATAGAAAATCTGCGGCCCGTCAGGCCCGCGCACCACGACTTCGTACAAATCGCCCCACGGCGCCTTGCGCATGCTCTGGAGCTCGCCGCCGCCGCGGAGCTTCTCCTGCATCATGCGGCGCACGGCTGCTTCGTCGGCCAATGCGGTCGCGGTAAAAAGAAGCGCTGCCGCGGCGAGCGCCGGCTTCATCCGGACGCTCCGCCCGAGCGCGCGAAGACCGAGTCGAGCACGTTCGCGAAGCGCAGGGGAGCGGTTTCGACAACGCGCTTGCCTGTAACCGAAAATCGATCGAACGGACGAAGCGGGTCGCGCGCACCGCTCGCCGCGCCGATGAGAACCGCCACTCCCCAGACGAGCATCGCCAGGCCGAAGGCCTTAAGCAGCCGGTGCGGCCATGCAGCGCCGTCAGGCAAGGGATCGATGGCGCGCAGCATCGTGGCGGTCACGATCATCCACGCCCCCCAGGCAAGCATGCGCAATTCATCGGGCAACACTGGCGCGGCGACCCATGCCGCGGCAGCGAGCATGCCAAGCGCCACCGCCTGGAGCGCGAGCTCGTGCCTCGCCTCGGTTCGCGCCTTCGGAAACAAGCCGCAGCCGAGACCTGCGCCGAGCACGGCGGCAGCGCCGATCCACGGCTCGCCGAGATAAGCCGCAAAAAGAAGCACCGCGGCGAGCAGCGCCACGTCGCGCGCCGCGCGCACCGGCCAATTGAATTCACCCGCGTGCCTGGACCACCGTAGCCAAAACGCGGCCGCCGCCACGTAGGCGAGCGCCAGCGGCGCCGCGACGAACGGATTTTCGGCCCGGCCGGATATGAGCGACCCGAGCCAGCCGAAGAGCGCGCCGGTTGCCGCCAGGGCCGCTGCCCAGAGCGTGATTGGGCCGCGCGCGAGCTGCGCGGTGGCATCGCGAACGAGCGGGGCGCCCGCGGAGGCCCAGCCGAGCGCCAATGCGCCGCCGAGCGAGGCAGCGAGCAACAGCCAAGGAACTTGAAAAGCGGCAAGGGTCCCCGACCGCTCGCCTGCGCTGTCGCGGGCACCGGGCAAGCTGACCCTGACGGTCTGCTCAAGCGGCGTGTAGCACACTCCCTTGTCGGAACAGCCCTGCGAAGTCACCTTGAGCTTCACGCTGCCCGCCGCCGCGGCCTCGGGTGAAACGGGAACCCGCATGCGCACCAGATGGCGGAAGGTCTCGGTCTTGCCGAAGAACTGGTCTTCCTTGATCTTGCCGCGCGGGATCTCGACTTCGGCGAGCGGCTTGCCCGCCTCGGTGGCGAAGCTGAAGCGGTCACGGTACATGTAGTAGCCGTCGGCGATCTTGAACTCGACTTCCACGTTGCGCTCGTCGAGCGCGCGCGCCGAGATGCGGAACGCTTTCTCCGGCTCCAGCAGCTCGGGCTCGCCGAAGAGCTGGGCTGCCGCGGGAGCCGCCGCGACCGCAAACATGATTCCGATGAAAAGTCTCTTCAACATCCTTCGCGAATGAAGCTCGAGATCTCCGCGGGGTTGGAAAACACCACTTGGGCGCGGTCGCCCTGCATGCCCTGGCCGACCATCACCGGCTTCCCCGGCGCCGGACCGCTTGCGCTCGAGTCGGTCTTGAAGCGCAGGTTGAATTCCCAGAACGCCAGCGTCTGGCCCTTGCCGTTGGTCACGAAAAACGAGTCGCCGCAGTGGCGGATCGAGGCCACGGTCGAGACCGGGGCGGCCGATTTCAAGTCGGGCAACGGCCGCGCCTGCGGCGCCCGGGGCCCCTTGCCTTCGGAGGCCGCCTTCAAGAAGGCCACGAGATCGGCGCGCCCGCGCTCGTCGGCAAGCCCGGGAAATTGCATCGCGTTGCCAGGCACGACCTTTTGCGGGTCACGCAGCCATGCATCGAGCGTCCGTTCGTTCCATACGAGATCGGATCGCTTGAGTGCATCGGAATAGCGGCGATACGTTTCCAGCCCGGCAGCCTTGCGACCCCATACGCCGTGCAGGCTCGGGCCGGTGAGATGCCGATCGGGCTCCAGCGTGTGGCAGGCAGCGCACGCGCTGAAAACGCGCGCCCCGCGCTCCGCATCGCCTGCCGCAGAGGCGGCTCCAGCTACGAGGAAAGCGACTACCGACGCTGAAGGCCTCATGGCTTCCCGCCTCGGCCCATGCAAAGACCGAGCGCGCACATGACAAGGCATAGCGCGAGTGCGACGATGGTTGTCGCAAGGCCAGCCGCCACCAGCCAGTCCCAGCCGGCGTAAAGCGCGAGCGGCACGGCGAGGGCCGTGCCACCGATGAACCATGGAGTCAAGCGACGCCGCCCGGTTCGGGTGGCGCAGCTGGCTTCGTCCTGCCCGACCGGTTTCCCCGGTTGCGCGGCGTTTGCTCCTACCCCTGCTCTTTCCATGATGGTTCTCCCGGCAGCTTCATTTCCCGGTGTCGGGCTTGCGCCACTGCTCGTTCGGCCGGCCACCGCCCATCATTCCACCCATCAGGCCGCCGTCCTTCATCATCTCGCGGCAGCTTTCCATCATGCCGCCGCCTTCGCGGCCGGATACTTTGGACTCCGGGCGAGTGAGCGCCTGCTCGATTCTTTCTAGCCGGCGCTCGACGGAGCCAGGCTGCTGCGCCAGCGCACCCGCGGCTACAAGCAAACCTGTAGCCGCGACTGCGAATGTGCGAATGCGTTTCATCTTGCGTCTCCTGCTGTTGAATGAACGATGTTCCGCTGAGGCGTGGTCAACCCCGCGGAATGAAAGCCTGCTGCGCGGCCTAACGCCGCGCGCTTTCAGACGATGGAATGCTTGGGAGGGGCGGTGTCGGGCGCGTGCGCGCCATCGGAATGCAGGACGGCGCCACGCGCGAAGGACTGAGCAGCTTTCACGTCGGACTCGGGCCGGCCCAGAGAAGGCGTAATGCAAGCCCCCGCGTGGCAGGCGAGCGCGCATGAGCCGCCGGCCATGGTCTCGCCGCCGCAGCCCTCGGCTGGTGCCTGCAGCGAAACCTGCTCGCAGTCCATGGCGCCCTGCGCCGCTGGCGGCAGCACAACACCGGCGGTCAACGCAAGTACAAGGAGAGCGAACAAAAATCGGCGTAACATCGGTTTCAGTTCCGACCCGGCAGCCGCCGGTAAGTTCACCATCGTATCAAAGCCTCCTTCGTGCGCATGAGACCGGTGGCATCATGAGGGCTGTGAATAACCGCGGCCACAGCCCGATTCTCCTTTTGCGGCTTCTCGTCCTCCTTCTGGCCGCGCTTCCAGCGCTTGCGCAACAGGGCCACCAGCCGATGCACCAGCGCTTCGACGACGCCGAGCGCTGGTCGAAAGTATTCGATGACCCCGAGCGCGACGCATGGCAAAGGCCCGAAGAGGTGATTCGAGCGCTCAAGCTCGCGCCCGACGCCGCCGTCGCCGATATCGGCTCGGGCACCGGGTACTTCGCGGTGCGCCTGGCGCGCGCGCTGCCCGGCGGCCGCGTGTTCGGCGCCGATCTCGAGCCCAGCATGGTGCGCTACCTGAACGAGCGTGCGGCGCGCGAGAAGCTGCCCAATCTCAGCTCGCACCTGGCGGCGGCGGACGATCCCAAGATCCCCGAGCCGGTGGATGTGGCTATGGTCGTCAACACGTATCACCACATCGGGCAGCGCGAGCGCTATTTTCTACGGCTGAAGAAGTCGCTCAAGCCGCGAGGCCGCATCGCCATCATCGATTTCAAGCCGGATTCTCCGGTCGGGCCTCCGAAGCGCCACCGCATCGCCGCGGACGCCGTCACCGGGGAGATGGCCCGGGCCGGCTATGCGCTCGAAGCGAGCCCGGAATTTCTGCCTTACCAGTACCTGCTGATCTTCAGGCCGCGCTAGATGACCAACGTGCCTGCGTCCGTTCGCGCCCCGGCTCTCTAAACAGCCAGTCGATTCGGCTGCTTTCGAACCAAGCCCAGCTCCCGTACCGCTGTACGGTGTCAAGATGGCGCTATGCTCGCCGAAATGAAATGCCGTGCGCTCTTGCTCGCCTTCCTGGCCGCTGCCGGCTGTACTGCGTCCGGACCCGCTGACGAAGCGCAGCTCGCCGTTTCCCGGGCCATCGACTGCGGCCGCGTCGGCGCACCGGTCGGCGTGGATGTTGCGGCTGCGCTTGAACAGCGCAATACGCCTATTGGTCCTCTTCTTAATGTGCGCCTTCAGGAACTGCGGCAGGTCTCCCCAGCGCTCACGCCCGGACGAAAGGAAAAGACGGAGGACCGTTTCGCCGGGCTGGTCCCGTTTTTCCCCAACGAGAGCGGCACGTATACGGTGCTCGTGGCCTCGCTCGCGTGGGCCGACCTCGGCGAAGCGAACCCGCCGCGGCTTGTCGCGCCGCAGAGCTTCAAGTGGATCGACGTGTGCGGCAAGAAGTTCAAGAGCGGCCTCTATGCTCTGGAAGGAGGCAAGGCCTACTTCGTGCAGCTGTGGGACAGCCCGGATCGCGAGCTGGCGATGATGATCCGCAAGCTTCCCTAGCCAATGGCGGCGATCCGCGCAGTACTGATCGACCTGGACGGGACGCTCCTCGACACCGCACCCGATCTCGCCGCGGCAGCGAACCGCATGCTCGCGGCTCTCGGCCTCCCGCCGCTCGAACCGCGACTCGTCGCGACGTTCATCGGCCGGGGCCTCCCGATGCTCGTGCGCCGCGTGCTCGCCGGCACGCTGGACGGTAATGCGGACGAGGCTCTGTATGCTCGAGCGCTGCCGCTCTTCGAGCGCTACTACGCCGAGGAATCGGGCCGGCGAGCGAAGCCGTATCCGGGCGCACGCGAGGGCGTCGAGCGGCTGCGCGCGCTCGAGCTTCGCCTTGCCTGCGTGACGAACAAGACCGAGCGCTTCACCCGCGAGCTGCTCGAGCGCACCGGCTTCGCCGCGTCGTTCCATCTTTCGGTATGCGGCGACACGGTGGCGCGCAAGAAGCCCGATCCAATGCCGCTACTCTTCGCCTGCGAGCGCTTCAAGGTTTCTCCAGCGGACGCCTTGTTCATCGGGGATTCGCTCAACGACGTAGCCGCAGCGCGAGCGGCCGGCTGCCCCGTCTGGTGCGTGCCCTACGGCTACAACGAGGGACTGCGCGTCGAAACGCTCGACTGCGATCGCATCGTGGCGACGCTCAGCGAGGCCGCCCAACTGATTGTCACTTCATCGTGCAGTCGAGCCCGTCGAGCGCCATGTGGATGACCAGCCCCGAAGCGATCAGCCGCGTCGCGCGGGGAACGAGGAGGAGCGCGTACCCCGCAATCGCCGGATAGCTGTGGAACGGGTGAAAACCGATGCCGCAGCGGTTCGGATCGTAGATCGGATCCGCAAGCAGATGGTCGAGGTCCACGACCATGGTCGAGAACATGATCAGCCATGCCCTCTTCCAATTTGGCCGATACAACAGCAGCGCGACCCCGCCGGGAACGACGGCGTGGAGCGCGAGGTGCAACACGGACAGCCACGTCATTGTCGATAACCAACCTGCGATACTTCGTAGTCGTCGCCGCCATCGTCCTCGCGTGCCGGGCTTCAGCTCCGCTCGCCCAGGCTCAGCCCGACTCGATCGTCCTGCCGCTAACCGAGCAGGCCAGGTGGCAGGTCTTGCAGTATCGCAGCCTGCCGCCGCACCGTATCCGCTTTTCGAGCGCCGGCCTGGAAATGGCGGTCGATGGCTCGGCCATGCCGCTGATCTATCCCTTGACCGAGCGCGTTCGGGTAACCGGCATCCGCGTAAAAGGCCGCGTCGACGGCGCGCTGCGGATCCTGCCGGCGCGCCAGGGCGAGGAGAAGTTCGACGACTACGTCTTCCGCATCGGTCTGGTGGAACCCGGCGAGCGGACCCTGAACTTCGTGCAGCGCCAGCTCGCCGCCGCATGGGTGCGCAGGCTGTTCGAGCTGGCGCCCAGGGGAAGCGGCATCTCGAAGATCCACTTCTTCAATGTCGGCGCCGAGAAGGCGCACATCGGGCGGCAGCGGCAGCATCCGCTCAGCGACCTGATCGTCGAGAAAGTAGTGGCGGTGACGCGCCCGGACGGGCGCTTCGATTTCGCTCACGCGCTGGACCGGCCGCTGGAAACCATCGCCGTCTGGCTCAGCTCCGACGGCGACGACAGCGGCTCGAAGTTCACTGTCGCGGTCGAGGACATTCGATTGGAGACGCGCTGACGCGCGGCCCGGGTCTCTCGCCTCTATGGGACCACCTCAAGCGCGCCCTCCATGCCTCGTTCGCGGTGGCCCGCCACGAAGGGCAGTTTCTTGCTGCAATAGAACGGATACCTGCCGGCAGCGGTAGGCTTGAACACGATCTTCCTGGCGTCGGTGCCGAGGTCTTCCTCCACCGCCAGCCCGGCTTCGATGGCCTTGAGAATCAGATTGTGCGGCGCGATGCCCGATTCGCGGCTCACCGAGAGCTCCACGGGTACGTTCAGCTTCACCACGACGTGATTCGGCTTGAAGAAATAGCTGCCGCCCACGATGCGCACGCGCTGCACACCGTCCGCGTCGACCTTGGCGACATGCGTCTCCTTCCGCTCTTGGGCGAAGCCCGGCATTGCGGGCGCGAGCAGGCCGCACAGCGCGGCCAAGCCAGTCATTGCGAAGCGAAGCATGGTGAGTCCTTTCATCGAGACTTGCCTGCCGACAGGCGTTCGAGGATCGTCCGCCGCGTCTCCTCCACCGCCGCCGCAAACGCTCCCCCGGCCCGAGCGGCGCGCTCGACGATGACAAGCGCTTCGTCGTGCCGGCCAAGGTCGGATAGCGCCTGCGCAAGGTTATTGAGCACGACGACCGATCCGGAATCTTTGCGCGCGGCCTCGCGCAGCACGCCCTCCGCCTCGGCGAGCTCGCCCAGCGCGTGGTGTGCATTCGCCAGGCCCACGTGCGCATTCAGGTTTTCGGGCCAGCGCTCGAGGAAGGCGCGGTAGGCGACGCGCGCGGCACGCGGTTCGCCGACGCGCTCGAGCGCGGCGATTGCCGCGAGCCAGCGGTTCTCCTCGGCAGTGGCGGGAATGCGGTCGGGCGCCACCGCAACCATCGCCCAGTAGCCGCTGCGCATCCAAACGATCTCGTGCGCGACGAAGGGCAGCACTTCGCGCTCCGTGATTCCGGAGCGCAACACCAGCACGCCGCGCCGGTAGTCGTAGCCGATCGCGACGGCGTAATGCCAGCCCGACGTGATGCCGAGGTTCTGCAGCACGATGACCGGGTTGCCGGCGGCGATCTCGCGCAGCAGATCCTCGAAGCGCGGCGCGAGCTGATAGGACACCATGCCCTGGCGCCGCGCCGCGGCCAGCATTTCGACCTGCAGGCTTCCCTTGCGCTCGGGCAGGTAGACCTGAGGCACCAGATCATCCGGGGTGATCTTCGCGCCCGCGTTGACGAGCACGGTGGCGAGCGCCGCGGGCCCGCACTGGTATTCGAGCTGCGGGAAGAAGGGCGCTGCCGTGAGCTCGATTCTCTCCGGCAGCCCCTGGGGCCGCCCCTTCGCGAGCTCGGCGGTCTGCGGCGCGAGGCTCGCACAACCCGAAAGCACGAGCGCGCACAGACAAGCAAGAAGTGACCTCATTGCCGACGGCTCCACCAGAAGAGCGCGACGCCCGCCGCGATCATCGGGGCCGAAAGCCACTGCCCCATAGTGAAACCGAAGGCGAGCAAGCCGAGATGCGCGTCGGGCTCGCGGGCAAACTCTGCGATGAAGCGGAATACCCCGTATCCGATGAGGAAGAGCGCCGAGACCTCGCCCCGCCGCCGGGGCGTGGCGGAGAACCACCACAGCAGCGCGAACAGCGCCAGGCCTTCAAGCGCCGCCTGATAGAGCTGCGAGGGGTGGCGCGCCAGATCGCCCGCGCCGCGCGAGCGGAACACCATTCCCCAGGGCAGATCGGTGACCCGCCCATAGAGCTCGCCGTTGATGAAGTTGCCCAGCCGTCCGGCGGCGATGCCGAGCGGCACGAGCGGCGCGACGAAGTCCATCACCGAGAGGAAGGCGAGCCTCTGCCGGCGGGCGAACAGCGCCGCGGCGACGATCACGCCGAGCAGCCCGCCGTGAAACGACATCCCGCCCTCCCAGATGGCGAAGATTTCCAGCGGGCGCGAAAGGTAGTAGCCGGGCTTGTAGAACAGGACATAGCCCAGCCTGCCGCCGAGGATCACCCCGAACACGGCGATGTACATCAGCACGTCGAATTGAATGCGCGTGATCGGCGCGAGGCCTCGCGCTATGCGCCGCGCGCCGAGCCACCAGCCGGCCGCGAATCCGGCGAGATACATCAGTCCATACCAGCGCACGGCGAGCGGGCCGATGGCGAAGGCGACCGGGTCGATGTCGGGATGGACTAGCATTGGGCCCGATGGCGATCCTGCAGCGCGCTCTTTCGATCGCGGCGTTCGCGGCCGCCGCCGCGACGGCCGGCTGCGAGCGGCCGGCGGCCGAACAGGCGCCAAGCCGCGCGCCGGACGTGCGCTTCGAGCCCACGCCGCACGGCGCGGTGGCGGAGATGATGCGGCTGGCGAAGGTCGGCCCCGAAGACACGGTCTACGACCTCGGCTGCGGCGACGGCCGCATCGTGATCGCGGCGGCGAAGCTCGGCGCGCGCGGGGTGTGCGTGGACATCGATCCGCGGCGCATTCGCGAGAGCCGCGCGAACGCGGCCGGCGCGGGCGTCGCCCAGCGCATCGTCTTTCGCACCGAGGACCTGTTCGAGACCGAGATCGCCGGCGCGACCGTGGTCACGCTTTTTCTGTGGCCCGACTTGAATCTCAAGCTGCGCCCGAGGCTGCAGCGCGAGCTGCGGTCCGGCGCGCGCGTCGTGTCCTACGTCCATTCGATGGGCGACTGGACGCCGCAGCAGACGCGTAACGTCGAAACTCCTCACGGCCCGCGCAAGCTTTTCCTGTGGATCATTCGGCCGGCGTGAATCAGTGGTGCCGGTGCGCATCCTCGGCGGCAGCCGGCTTGGCATAGCCGCGCAGCTCGTCGTAGCGCGCTATCTGGCCGGCGCTGAGCAATGCGCGCGCGGCGCGGTGTGTCTCGAGATGCGACAGCCGGTATTCGCCGGCGGCCGCGGCCGCGGCACGCACCGCGTCGGCCAGGGCGGCGTAGCCGAAGTTGCCGCTGTTGAACAGCGCATCGAGCGCGCGCTCCGACGCGACGAGCCTGGCGCCGATGGCGCGCGCTTCGACCTTGTGCGCCTCCATCAAGAGCTCCACCTCGCCGCGCTGGTACGGCGTCAGGCCAAGCTTGTCGGCCAGCTCGAGCACGTGCTGCGGTCCTGGAAAGCGGTTCAATTCGGCCGCCTTGGCGTAACCCATGCCGGCGCCGGAAAGGTACTGCTTCACTTCCTCCTCGGACAGCGCCTTGATCTCACGACTTGCGTCACCCGCGTAAGGCTGGTGCTGGGCTTGGGCCGCGGTTGCCGCCAGCGATCCGGCGATGAGGGCTGCGACTGCGAGATGCATCGATGTCTCCTCTGTTGGCTAGTCCTGCACCGTCAATTCGATGTAGAAGCCTCTCGCCTCGTCCTCGGAGGGCGAGACGAGCCGCGGACGCGAGCCGATTCGCAGCACCGAGAACGACTCGAACGGCGAAAATCCGAGCCGCACCAGCGCGCTCGAGGATGGCGCATTGTCGCTGAGGACCAGCGTGACGAAACCCAGGGGCTCGCGCAATCCTTGCAGCCAGCGGCACACCTCCGGCAAGGAGCGGAGAAACAGCAGCCGGTGAAGCCGTTTGCCGCGCCATGCGGGATGCGTGAACGCCTTGTAGGCGTAGATCCAGCGCAGCGGAAAACGGAATCGCAGATGCGCGTCGATGGCAGTCGCCCTGAGGGCGAAAAAGCGATAGCTCACGAGCTTGCCGCCGGCAAAGGCTCCGAAACACACGTCGTCGCGCGCCGCGATTCCCTCCAGAAATCGCGGCGAGATCTCGTATTCGGCTTCCTTTCCATATCGCTCCAAGTCGGAACGCTCCAGCGGCCGCACCTCGACCGGCATGGCCTCCCCGGCCCCCGCGGCGCCGGCAGCCTGGGCCTGCTTCCACGGCAGCTTCAGGCAGCGATAGGTTTCGACCCACAGCAAGCGGCCGACCGAGCGCCTGGCGAGCCGACGAACCCTCGCGCCGATCGCACTCATTGCGCGACGCGCTCCATTCGTGTCACTGTGAACGCCCCGCCGAGGACGTCGGCGTGGAACTTCACCTTGTCGCCCTGCCTGACCTGGTCGAGCAGGGTGCGATCGCCGGCCCGGAATGCCATCGTCATCGGCGGCATACCGAGATGCTGGAGCGGCCCGTGGCTGATCGTGACCTCCCCTGCCGCGCGGTCCACCGACACGACTACGCCATCAGCCAGCGCAGCCGGATCGGCGCCGTGGGCATGCCCGGGCTGCTCGCCCGGAGGCCGCGGAGCGGGGGGAAGCGACAGCCACGCGAAGGCGGCGAATGCGCCCCCGACGGCGATCAGGGCCAGCTTGGTCGCGAGGCTCGCACGAAACATCAGCGCTTGGCGAGCGAGGCCGCGTCGAGCCTCCTCTGCAGCTCGACGAGCGGCGGGGCGCCGGTGTGGCGCTCGCCGGATTCAAGGAACCAAGTCGGCGTCGCCGCCGCGCGGATGCCGTACCCATACGCAATCAGCTTGTCGATAGGCGTATCGCAGGCCTCGAAGCTAGATGGTGCGATGCGCCGGAACATGAGATCGTCCCAGGCTCTTGCCCGGTCATTCGAGCACCAGACCGCCTTCGCTTGAGCCTCCGACGCCGGGCCGAGGATGGCGTAGGGCAGGATGTGCACGGTGATGTCGTCGAGCTTCGCCACCGTCTCCTCCAGGCGCCGGCAATACGGGCAGTTCGGGTCGGACAGAATCGCGATCTTGCGCCGCCCGGTGCCGCGCACCGTCGTTATCGCCCACTGCAGCGGCAGCGATTCCCACTCAATCGCGCCAAGCCTGCGCTGGCGCTCATCGATCCGGGCTCGCTCGCTGTTCGCGTCGTCGATCGCCACGCCTGCGATGATCGCCCCCAGCACGAACAGCGCAACCGCGCCGAGGAGACGCATTGTCATCGTGTTCAATCTGGCCGTCGCGCGTTCAACGCTTGACCGGCGACGCGTCGTCGAGCAGGCGGCGCACCTCTTCCAGGGGCAGCGCGCCCGAATGGCGCTCGCCGTTTTCCAGGAACCAGGTCGGCGTGGCGGTGGCGCCGAGCCGCCTGCCGTACGCGATGAGCTTCTCGACCGGGGTGTCGCAATCGGGCGCGGCCTGCGGCTCGATGCGACGGAACATGAGGTCGTTCCAGGCCTTCGCGCGATCCCCGGAGCACCAGACCGCCTTCGACTGGCGCACCGATTGCGGCGCGATGATCGCGTACGGAAAGATGTGCACCGTGATGTCGTCGAGCCGCATCAGGTCTTCCTCGAGGCGCTTGCAGTAGGGGCAGTTCGGATCGGAAAGAATGGCGATCTTGCGCCGGCCGCTGCCGCGCGTCATGGTGATCGCCCACTGGAACGGCAGCTCCTTCCACTCGATCGCCGTGAGCCTGCGCAGCCGCTCCTCGGTGAGATCGCGGCCGCTGCGCACATCCATCACGCTGCCGCTGATGACGTACTGCGCCGCGGCGTCGGTGTAGAAGATCGCATGGCCGGTCTCGCGCAGCACGACGACTTCGAACAGCCCGCCGAGCGGCAGCTTCTGCACGGAGACGATTTTCGCCCCACCCAACTTCGGACCGAGCACCCGCCGGATGGTCTGCTCGTCGCCGAGCGCCCAAGGCGCCGCCGCGACCAGCGCAATGCCGAGCGCCGCTCGCAGAACCTGGATGTGTCGTGACCCAAATCGTTGCCAATCCATGCCCGTCCTCCGTACCGCTGGACCGCCGGCCGCGGCTGCGGCGCGACGTTACGGTGCGGATCGCCTAGCTACGGAAATTGCGGAACAGGATGGAGAGCGGTGCCGCTGCGCGCGGTGCCGCTCGCGGGAGTATCGACCGGAATGCACGCGGCGGCGCGAGACCGTCTGCCGGCGGCGCCGCGCCAGGCTGAGGCGGATTCGCGGACGCCGCCGCGCGCGGATCCGGCCAGCAGCTGCGCTCGGGGGCGACGCATCCGGGGGCGGGGCCGGAATCCGAGGCCGGCGCGATCGCCGCGCCCGAGTCGCTGCGCATCTCCTCCGTTGCGGCCGGGGCGGAGTGCGCGGTCTCGACGAACATTGCGGCGGCTGCAAAGAGAGCGATGATCAGGTAGCCGGCCTGCATGCCGCAATTATACGGTCGCGCGGCGCGGGAATAAGCAGGTACGCGGAAACGTTGACCGCCACAGGAGGAACCCAATGCGCAACCTCGGCTCGTTCTTCGGACTACTCGCGGCTGTCCTGCTCGGTGTCTTCAGTTCCGGCGCGCTCGCGCAGGCCGGGGCGGTCAAGCTGGAATGGCTCACCTGGTCGTTCTTCCGCCTCACCTCGCCCGGCGGCAAGATCATCCTTACCAATCCCTTCATCACCGGTAACCCCGATGCGGCGGCCGCGCCGAAGCTGGAAGAAGTCGGCAAGGCCGACATCATCCTCATTCCGAACGGCCACGGCGACGAGATCGGCGACGCCATCGCCATCGCAAAAGCGACCGGGGCGCGCATCGTGACCGGCGGCTTCGAGCTCGGCGCCTGGTTCGTCGGCCGCGGCGTGCCCGAGGCGCAGGTGATCCGGCGCAACCCGGGCGGTCGCTACGCCTGGGAAGGGATCACGATCCGTGTCGTGAACTCGGTGCACGGCTCGGGCTCGGGCAGCGACACCGTCTCGCCGCGGGCGCCGTTCTACGGCGGCGCCGCCGCGGGCTTCATGATCACCTTCGAGAACGGCTACACCGTGTATTTCACCGGCAGCTCCGCGGCGACCCAGGACATGGCGCTCTGGGGCGAGGCCTACAAGCCCGACGCCATGATCTTCCTCATGGGCGCGGCGAGCGAGCCGCAGGACTCGGCCATGGCGATCCGGCTGGTCGCCGGCAAGAGCCCGAACCTGAGGACCCTGATTCCGCACCATCAACGCGTCAGCCCGCCGCCGGGAGCGACGAACGTGGCGGACATGCGCTCGGCGCTTGATTCGATGGGCATCCGCATCCCCATCACCACGCTCGCGCCGGGGCAGTCGATCGAATTGAAGAAGTAGGGGGCGCGGCGGGCGAACTTCGCCTTTAGAATCGGGTCTTTTGCAAGACCCGACCGTGATGCGCTTCGCCCGCCTGTTGCTCGTCGTGATGCTTGCCGCGCTCGCGGCGGCGCCGGCGGCTGCGCAGTTCAAGTTCGGCGGAAGCACAGCCGATCTGCTCGCGCCGGAAAAGGCGTTTCGTTTCTCGGCGCGGCCGCTCGACGCCTCCTCGATCGAAGTGAGCTTCGCGATCGCCGAGGGCTACTACATGTACCGCGACAAGTTCCGCTTCGCGCTCGAAGGCGAAAGCGGCGGGCGCCTGGGCGCGGCCGAGGTGCCGCGCGGCATCGCGTACAAGGACGAATTCTTCGGCGAGGTCGAGGTGTTCCGCAAGCAGGTGCGGATCCGCGTCCCGGTCGAGAGCGCGGCGCGCACGCTGCAGCTCGCGGTCACCTCGCAGGGCTGCGCCGACGTCGGCGTGTGCTACGTGCCGATGGAATCGCGCGCGACGCTCCAGCTCGGCGCGCTCGGCGACGCAGGCCCCGGCGCGGCGCCGCGCGAGCCGCGGCCGGCGCTGTCGATCTTCGCGAGCGACTTCGACATCGCGCGCCTGTTCGAGGGCAATCTGCCGTTCGTGCTCGCGAGCTTCTTCGGCTTTGGCCTGCTGCTCACCTTCACGCCCTGCGTGCTGCCGATGATCCCGATCCTCTCGGGCATCATCGCGGGCGAGGAGCGCGGCATCGGCAAGCTGCGCGCGGGGGCGTTGTCGACGGCCTATGTCCTCGGCATGGCGGCCGCCTACGCGGCTGCCGGCGTCGCCGCCGCGTTCTCGGGGTCGATCCTTGCCGCGGCGCTGCAAAGCCCCTGGGTGCTGGGGGCGTTCGCGGCACTCTTCGTCGTGCTCGCGCTTTCCATGTTCGGCCTGTACGAGCTGCGGCTGCCCGGCTTCATCTTCGAGCCGCTGCACTCGGCGAGCCGCCGCCTGCGCGGCGGGCGCGTCGCCTCGGCGGCGGGCATGGGAGCGTTCTCCGCGGTGATCGTGAGCCCCTGCGTCGCGGCGCCGCTCGCAGGCGCCCTGCTCTACATCTCGCAGACGCGCGACGTCGCGCTCGGCGGCGCGGCGCTCTTCACCATGGCGCTCGGCATGGGCGCGCCGCTGATCGCGATGGGCGTGACCGAAGGCGCGCTCCTGCCCCGGGCCGGCGCCTGGATGAGCGCCGTGAAGAAGTTCTTCGGCGTGCTGCTGCTCGCCGTCGCCGTGTGGATCATCTCGCCGGTGATTCCGGTGTTCGCGCAGATGCTGCTCTGGGCGGCGCTGCTCGTCGGCTCGGGCATGATGCTGCACGCCATCGACCCGCTTCCCGCGGATGCGCCCGCGTCGCGGCGGGTCGGAAAGGGAATCGGGCTGATCGCGCTGGTTGCGGGAATCGTGCTGGTGGTCGGCGCCTTCGCCGGCGGCCGCGATCCGCTGCGCCCCTTCGCCGGCATGACGCCGGCGACTGCGCCCGCGGCGGCGCCGGTGCAGTGGACGCGCGTCGCCTCGGTTGCCGAGCTCGACGAAAAGCTGCGCGCCCCCGGACGACCGGTGATGCTCGACTTCTACGCCGACTGGTGCGTGTCGTGCAAGCAGATGGAGGCCTACACCTTCGCCGACCCGAAGGTCCGCGCCAGGATGGACGGCATGCTGCTCCTGCAGGCCGACGTCACCGAGAACGACGAGCAGGACAAGGCGCTGCTCAAGCGCTTCTCGCTGTTCGGCCCGCCCGGCATCATCTTCTTCGACGCGCAGGGCCGCGAGATCAAGGGCCTGCGCGTCATCGGCTACCAGGACGCCGAGCGCTTCCAGAAGTCGCTTTCGCTCGCCACCGCGCCCTAGCTCCCGCCGGAGCGCGCGTTCCGATCTCGCCGGAGTTTCGCCGCTACTGGATTGAATGCCTGTGCGCGGAGGTGCGCCGGTTGCGCGGAACGTGCGAACGCCTCGCGCTGCGAGGCGCCGAACGGCGGGTCGTGCATGCCATCGAGTGCGATGGCACCGGCGGCGAGCTGCGCCTGGATGAGCCGCTGAAGGACTGGGCAGCCGAGCTCGGCCTCACGCACGAGGCGCTTTACTGCGCGCTCGCGCTAGCGCTTCTTCAGCGTCAGGCCGATGCCCGCGCCGCGCATGTTGACGAACACCGTCTCGAGCCCGGGGTCCACCGTCACCGCTTTCAGGTACTCCGAGTCCGGCGCGGGCCACGCCATGTTGTGCGCGGCGATGAGCCCGCCCGGGCGCACCAGCGGGCGCAGCCTGGTCAGGTAATCGAGGTAGCCCTCCTTGTCGGCATCGAGGAACACGAAATCGATCGGGCCGGCGAGCCTGGAGACTTCGGCATGAGCGTCGCCGAGAACGAGGGTCGCCTGGCGCGCCAGCCCGGCGCGCTCGAAGTTGGCGCGCGCGCGGCTGTGGCGCTGCGGATCGATCTCGTGCGTCGTCAGGCGCCCGCCGGTCTTCATGAGCCCGAGCAGGATCCAGAGGCCCGAATAGCCGGTCGAGGTGCCGATCTCGACCACGTGCTGCGCGCCGAGCGATTCGACCAGCACGCGCAGCAGCTGGCCGTCCTCGCGCGGCACGCTCAAGTAGCGCTGGTTGCGATCCACGTCGGCAAGCACCTCGAGGACGCGGCGTTCCTCGGCGGATTGCGGCAGCGGCGGCGGGGCTTCCACGGAGGCCTGTGCCAAGGGAAGTGCGGCCGCGGTGCCCAGGCCGAGCGCGGCACGCAAGGCGCCGCGGCGTTCGACGTTCATGGTTGCCCTCCAAGTCTGCGGCGCAGGAGCGCGCTCGCCTGATCGACCACGATCACCAGCGCGAGCATGGCGAGGATCACGCTTGCCGCCTGCGCCTCGTGGAACAGCGAGAGCGCCACGTAGAGCATCTGCCCGAGGCCGCCCGCGCCGACGAACCCGAGCACCGCCGCCATGCGGATGTTGATCTCCCAGCGGTACAGCGCGTAGGCGACGCACTGCGGCAGGACATTGGGCAGCGTGCCGTAGAAGAACGCCGCGATGCGCGGCGCGCCCGCGTGCAGGAGCGCCTCGGCGCTCGCGCGCGGCGTGTTCTCGAGCGCGTCGGCGAACAGGCGCCCGAGCACGCCGGTCGTGTGCAGCGTGAGCGCGAGCGTGCCGGCGAACGGACCGAGCCCGGCGGCGAGCACCATCAGCGCCGCGAACACCAGCTCCGGGATCGAGCGCAGCGCGGTGAGGACGAAGCGCGCCGCGAGCCTGGCCGCGAGGCCGAAGCGTCCCGCGGCGGGAAGCGCGACCAGCATGCCGGCAACCGCGGCGAGCAGCGTGGCGAGCGCCGAGATCGCGAGCGTCTCGAGCGCGCCGATGCCGATGCGCCGCAAGTAATCCGGAGAAGCGTCGGGCGGAAAGAAGCCGGCGGTGTATTTGAGCATCGCCGCGCGCGCCTCGGACGAGAAAACCGCCGCGGTGTCGAACCCGAGGTACAGGGCGCTCGCTGCGACCAGCGCGGCGACGCCGATAAGCACGCACAGCGCTCTCATGCGAGCATCCGGCGCGCGAGCGCAGATGCCGCATCGGCGAGCAGCACTAGAAGCATGAACACGGCGAGGATGGTGGCCGCCTCGGCGCCGTTCAGCATGCGCAGCGAAAGCTCGAGCTGCTGGCCGAGGCCGCCGGCGCCGACGAAGCCCATGATGACGGAAGCGCGCACCGCGCATTCCCAGCGGTAGATCGTGTAGGAGACGAGCTCGGGAGCCGCCGCGGGCAGCACGCCGT
>Ga0187892_10005097_pt1 | contig 21089 bp, 22 predicted proteins | sample MA1701073metaG_FD_139345 | JGI IMG/M metagenome (GOLD analysis project Ga0187892, IMG submission 139345) | Bio-ooze microbial communities from a basaltic lava cave in the Kipuka Kanohina Cave System on the Island of Hawaii, USA - MA170107-3 metaG ... | reverse complement strand
AGGAGTCATAGGCGTCGAGTCTGCAATTGTTATGATTGCATTTGTAATTGTAGCAGCAGCCTTAGCTTTTGTCGTTCTCAACATGGGTTTCTCTACAACACAGAAAGCAAAGACTACAATAGTCTCAGGCTTAGGCGAAGCAAGTAGCAGCCTAGAGGTTTCCGGCAAAGTCTTTGGTTCCGGTCATGTATCAGCAGCAAAGCTCAATGCAACAGCATTCCCAATCAAGATTGCATCAGGTGGTTCATCTGTTAACTTAGATAATGCTACTGCAGCAGTAAAGTATCTGAGCAACACACTCACGTATGATAACATCTATGCAGGAGCTCTGACCACAACTGGACAAGATACCGCGGACGGAACAGCCGACGGTCAGTGGCTAAAACTATCTGATGCTGCTGCCACAGCAAAGTCTGAAGCCTTGATCTCTGACAATCCATTCGAGAGTGATGGAAGCAGCTGGCCAAGTGCAACAAAGGCAATCATTTACTGGACCGTAAACACTAACAACAATGAAATCTTAGACCAAGGAGAACACGCTGTTTTGGCGATATTCTATGCCGCAAGCGACAGACCATCAGCCTTAGACAAGGTACGTGCAGAGATACTGGTTCCAACTGGCGCAGCACTAACTATTGAAAGACAGGTGCCAACAGTTACCACACAAGTTGTAGACCTAGGATAAACAACTGGAGTGCTTTCATGATCGCTCCAAGCAATCTTTTTTCTTTCTTAACAAACTCGCTGAGTAGCCTTACGCAGACATTTAGAATGTTTGTAGCAGGTAGCGTTATTGGTGTGTATGGATTAGTCTTATACGAAGCCTTTCCAGAATTCCTCTTTGATATTAATTACTCACTTTATTATTTTGTAATTCCAGTTACTGCCATTGCTTCCATACTGATAGCATTACCAAAATTTACAGGAGGCAATACAACCCCAAAGCCTCAAGCAGTAACGACTGAAGAAGACCCTTTACTGACTCAGATAATTGGAGATGAACCACAATCTGCACAGTCAGCACCACCTGAAACACAACCAGAAAACATAGACATATCCAAGGTTGGTGGAAGCAATGCAGAACTTGATGCACTTCTTGCTGGCGGCTCCAATGCTACAAGTGATACTATAAGCAGTGACACAACTGTTGCTGCAGACACACCTGCATTTGATGAAAGCAGAATACGCGAGCTAATCGACCAAAAGTTTGAACCAGTAGAAAAAGACCTTACCACTTTCAAAAAGGATCTTAACAAGATCAAAGAAGACATGAAAATCACAAAAGAAAGTGTCGATACACTAACTGAATCATTTGAAGGAACACTAACTGATATGAAGGCATTTCAAGCAGAAATCTCAAACCCACTTAACTTTATGCGAAAATACTTTGAAGCACTAGACCTATCTAACCTCTCTGATCCATCCCTACCGCTAAAACAGGGAATTCTTCAAACACAGCAATCGGCTCAGAACTATGCAAACAGTCAGCCACAAAATGCTACACCTAATACGCAGACCCAAAACAACCCAATGCCAATCATTATGCAGGCAGGAAGCAACAGCCCAATATCAACACAAAACTCTCCATCGCCTTCAGCCATAGTAAAGGGAAGTGAGATGGATAATCTCGTAAAAGGATCAGACATCAACAACCCAATGGAGTCTGTTATGAAACCATTGTTTAATGGAAGCCTCTCAGTTGCAAACATGATGGCAATAATTGAGCTAGTGGGCGAGATGTTTGAGGAAAAAGGAGATGACTGCATTGATCTGCTTGTAGAGCAATGCAAATTAATGGGATTAAAGCCAGAAGATGAACACACCATCTATAACATAATCGACATGCTCAAAAATTCTGGCATGTCAGTTGAAGAATCAATATCACAGCTGTACAGATTTGCAAAAATTGTTGGTCTTAATGACAAAGAAGCAGACGCTTATTATGCAAGGCTTAGTGCGCAAAAACGACCGCGCCGTCAGAACACAGGGAGTGATTGAGCATGGGCGCAGGAATAATGACAGAAGGAATTCTCATCATCGCTTCTATTGTTGTTGCTACATCTATGGCAGGAATTATCATGTCGCAGGTAGGCACTTTTGAGTCCACCTTTACTGCTACATCAGAAAACCAAAAAAATGAAATGCTAACAAAACTCAAAATAATTCATGCAATGTACAACAGTACTGCTTCTCCTGAAACTTTGGAAGTTTGGGTAAAAAACATTGGAATTGATCCAATAACGGCTCCTACTTCGATGGATGTCTATTATGGCGAAACAGGTTCCGCTCAAAGGGTTGCATATAACGAATCAGGCGGACAAGATACATGGCGTTTTCAACCCTCAACCCCACCAACAATAATACAAAAAATGGACACGGTTCAAATCAAGATAACAGACTCTGATCTAGCGGCTGGTAAAACATATGTAGTTAGGATAACTGCTCCAAACGGCGTTTATTCCGATTATGTTCTTTCAACGTAATTACTGTAAGGAATGAGAAATGGGCCTAAGTATAGTGGTTTCAGGGGGCATAGTGTTATTTGCCCTACTTTACATTTTGTTGACAATACCTGGTGTGGTCAATCAAACTGTCTCAATAACAAGGGCATCAACTGATATTTCCGAAGTAGAAAACTCTATACTGAGAACAAACATCGAGATAAGTTCACTTGATGCAGCTTCTGGCTCGAGTGTGATCAACTTTACCGTCAATAGTTTGGGAGTGGAAAAGCTTTGGAATTTTGAAAAATTTAACCTCATCATAACATATACTTCGGCATCTGGTACAAACACCGAATCACTAGTCTATGCAGGTACCTGTTCTGGTAATCCTGCTAGCGGAACTTGGTGTGTTGCATCTATTTCAGATGATAATGTGGACCCAAACATACTAAATACAGATGAGACACTAAATGCGCGTTCAAGGGTAAGCCAGTCGCTTATTAGTGGAACGGTGGGCACTGCATTTTCTACTGATAATGGCATAGTGGCAAGCAGAACAGCTTCTACATAATGGTTTTTAATATTCGTTCGAAAAAACCAAACACGATCTTATATCAAATTTTTTTTCAGAATCCATGTTGAACATTGTAGCGGACTTACCGTATGTTATAGATACTAATGGGAGGAATTTAGTTGACTGAAATCATTCCATGTGGAAACGAGGAAGTAGACAGACAGTTTGGTGGAGGAATACCATTTCCAACACTAATGCTAATTGAAGGAGATCATGGGACAGGCAAAAGCGCTTTAGCTGCTCAATTTATGAAAGGATTTTTGGAGTCTGGCAAAAGAATTCTATGTGTTACCGAAAATACAGTAAAAGAATACATTGAAAACATGAAGGCAATTACCTTCAACTTTTCAACAGCATTTTTGAGAAACAGGTTAACAATCATGCCACTCCACATGTATGGAGTACAATGGGACAAAGAACAGTCTTCATATCTTCTTCCAGTTGTAGGCAAATACATTGGAAACAGCTTCAAAGAACATAACTGTGTAGTAATTGATTCACTGTCTCTTCTAACTGTTTTTTCTGATGCAAGCAGAATCTTGGAATTCTTTACACAATGCAAATATCTTGTTGCACGTGGAATGAGCATTATCATTACGATTCATCCAGAAGACATCCCGCCAGATCTTAGAATGAGAGTAAAGGGTGGTGTGGATGTATACCTAAAACTGGGCGCAGCCTCAATTGGTGGAAAGGATGTCAAGACACTAAAGGTAATAAAACTAATTGGAGCCAAAGAAAACACGGAATCTGGTTTTGCCTTCGATGTCGACATGACTTTTGGCATAAAGATTGTTCCAATTTCGATGGCAAACGCCTAGGTGGGTCATGGAGGTAAAATAGAACTTGCCCCTTGATTTCTCACAAATAAAGGATAAAAAATTCACTGAAGAGATCAAAAAGTCATCACACCTACTGAACTATCTTGAGATGTACACTATAAGGGGAAACCCACTCCCATTGTTTACCGAGCAGCTACAAGCAGAGCATAAAAAGCTCAAAGAACCAAATCTGCTTTATCCAACTGCGGAACAGACGTACGTTCACATAAATCCAAACACCACATCTGATGATGGTTATATGGAATACGTCATAGTTGAACCGGACATGCCTGATAGAAAAATCATGGAGCTTGCAGACAGGATGTTTGCAGTCCATTCGGCAGATTTAGTTCCACCAGCTGAAATCACAGAACGATTCAACATGGTTGAAAATTATCTCAAAGAGCACACCCAAACAACCGATGCACCTGTTGACTACAACAGTCTGGGTGATATTTACAAGCTAAAGATACTACCGATCAACAAAAATGACTGGGCTGGATTCCGATATCATTTCTTACAGAAAAGAGCAGGAACTGGGCTTCTTGATCCATTCCTTGCGGATCCCAATCTTGAAGATATCTCAATTGTTGGAGCAGGAAACGTCTATGTCATACACAAGTCATTTGGTGCACTCAAATGTCCTTTGTTTTTGGGTGTTGAAGAAATTGATGAACTGATAGTTAGCATGTCAGAACAATTTGGTAAAACGGTATCTCATGCAAAACCGGTAATAGACGCAGTGCTTCCTGATGGATCCAGACTTAACGTTGTGTTTGGCAAGGACATCAGCAGAAGAGGAACTAATGCGACTATCAGAAAATTCGCAAGCACGCCGCTTTCTATTACACAGATTTTGACATCAAAGGCACTCGACTTTCGCGAAGCTGCTTACATGTGGATGATGCTTGCAGAAGGATCTAGCGTGTTTATCAACGGAGAAACTGCATCTGGTAAAACTACTACACTCATGGCACTTACTGCATTCATTCCATCAAACTGGAAGATAGTGACAATTGAAGATACGCCTGAAATTACCTTGCCTCATGCAAACTGGATTACAGAGCAAACAAGAGATACAGGAAATGAGTCATCAAGTGTTACAATGTTCGATCTACTCAAGGCATCATTAAGACAGCGTCCAAACTATATCTTTGTAGGAGAAATCAGAGGCGCAGAAGCAAACATTGCATTCCAGGCTATGCAGACAGGTCACCCAGTGGTAAGCACATTTCACGCAGCAAACATGACCTCACTCATTCAAAGAATTACAAACCCTCCGATGCTAATTCCAAAAACAAACGTAGAAAACCTAAACATTGCCTTGTTTCAGGGAGCCGTGCAGGCACCTGGCGGAAAAAGAGTAAGGCGTGTTCTTTCAATTAACGAAATACTGGGTTACAACCCAGAGGGCGGTAACATCATGTTCATTCCAGTCTTCAACTGGGATCCGGGAACAGACGAGGTAAAATTCAGGGGTAAGGGCAGTAGTGCACTCTTTGTACAAAAAGTGCTCGAAAAGCGAGGCATGTCAAGAAGGGACGAAGGCTTGTTGTATGAAGAGCTACAGCTTCGCGCAAACATTTTGCAAAAAATGATGGAAAAAAGGATCTTCAACTTTTACGATGTATTTGACTCTATATCACACTGCAGAGAAATAGGACTTGAAGCATTCTACAAGGAGCTGGATTCACTGTGATACAGATTCCGCTTCTCAAAAATTTCTCATTTTCAAATCTTCAAAAAGGTGATGAAAAGTTTGTTTATTTTGTGGCTTTTTTGTACAGTATTTCTACAGGGGAAATTGGCGGAGTAGATCTAATCAGAACCGCTCGTGAAACCAATTATGGAAAATATAGTCAAGCATTCAGAGAAGTTTTTCAGCTTGGGATTGGATGGGGTTATGGTGTATCAAGATCATTGGAGATGGTTGCAGAAAAGATCTCCACAGACAAAAGTGATCCACTCATGCAGCTTTTGATTAAAATCGCCCAAGTCATAAGACTTGGAGACACATTAAGAACATTTTTTGCTGATCAGCTAAAATCCGCACTAATAACTTATGGTATCATATATGAAAGAAAGCTTGAAAACGAAAAACTATTCTTAGAAATGTTTTACACACTCATGTCTACTGCGGCATTCATGATTGCAGCAAACTCGATTATGAGCATGTTGATGGGCCAAGAAAATGCAGAAGGAGTTCTTGTAATGTCATTTATCGGCGTTGCAGTAAGTATGGCTGCATTTGTTTTTATGATGTACATAATGTTTCCACGTGATAAGCTTGGGTATTCAACAGCAGATGAAGATTTAAAATTTAGACTCAAAGTTTACATGGCAGTAGGCGCAGGCACGGGAATCGGTGTGGTTCTTTTGTTTACACAGCTTTTACCAACCACGCTGATTGTGGGAATTGCGGCAGCACCATTACTATATCCTGGAATGCTTGCAAGAAAGATGGAACAAAAAATAAAACACCTAAACGAATGGTATCCAGAATTTATCAGACATTTTGGAGAAATCTACGCAACACTTGGATCTGTTGGGGGATCTTTAGAAGCAGTACTAAGAAGCGATTTTGGACCACTTCAAAAACATATTGAGCGTTTTAAAAATAGAATTAAACATAGAATTGAGCAAAAACTTGGCTTTGAGCTGTTTTCTAGGGACACTGGCAGTCAAATAATCGCAAACGGAAACGAAGTGATTTCTTATGCAATGGATAGGGGCGGGAACATGAACATTGCAGGAAACTATGTCTCTGATATCACAGGTAAGATAAACGAACTTAGGGCAAAGAGAACTCAGACATCAAAAACATTTGAGACAATCATGCTGGTCCTTCATGCACTCACACTTGCAGTCTTTGGATTAATGAATAAACTCACCACAATATTTTATGAACTTGTAAGCACTGTAGATGTTCAAAACGATGCAATTCAGCTTACTCCAATTGACCCAGAACTTATGGCAGTAATGATGCCACTGATGATCCTGATGACCTCAGTAATATCTGCAATGGCACTAAAAGTAGCTCAGGGCGGTCTGTACAAGACCGTATTTTATCACATTGGGCTCCTAATGGTGATAGGTTCTGTTGTGATGTTCGTGATGGACTCGTTGTTATCGGACTATTTGGCAACCCACGTGCTCGACTTTGCACCAATTCCCGCACCAATACCATAGTTTTGTATGAATAAATTAAACACACATCACCCTATATTCAAATTACAAAATAATGAGTTCATGTGCCGAATTGAGGTAAACATACAATGATGGCGCAAGGTGTTAGTACAGAATCTATTCAAGCTGTATCATTTAGTATAGTCAATCCAGCTGGCAAAAAAGAAGATTACGCAGTTCCAATAGAGCAGGTGAGAGAAATCCGTGCAGTTGAAAAAATTACCAAGGTGCCTAGATCAGAGTCTTATGTAAAAGGAATAATGAATCTCCGAGGCCTTATCATACCAGTAATTGATGTAAAGGAAAAACTCGGGCTAGGCTCAAACGAAAAATCAAACTCTACTAAGCAGAGAATCCTAGTTGCCGAGATTAATGGTGCACTCACAGGCCTTCTAGTCGACGAAGTTGACCAAGTAATGCGTCTTCAGACAAAGGACATAGAGGCAGCACCACAGGGAGCATTTGAATCATATAATTATATCAATGGTATTGCGAAAATTAACGAAAAACTAGTGATCCTATTGGATGTGAAGGGTTTGCTTGGTGGTTCAAAGGAAAAACCAGAAAATCTAGCAAATACACAATCTAAAGAAACAAAATCAACCAAAAAACCAATCCAAGCCGAAAAGCCACAACAAACAGAAAATGTGCCTCCGGCAAATGCGCAAAAGCCTCTGGACGATAATATCCCGCCAGAGCTTGCCGAAGTCTTCAAGGAAGACGCACAAGGTATCCCCCCAACCCAAATAATCAGAGAACCCGAAACCATTCCTAATAATTAATTCCAAATTGGGGTAAAATCAGCTGAATTTGTGCCATTCTGGAGTGGATCTTTTCCAAAAAATTCCTTTCAATTTAATACAATTTGGGACACGGTTGTCACATGACATATGTGATACCAAATCTCGGGGAGATTTATGACAGAATAGAGGCAGAAGAAAACACTCCAATGAGTGAGGCTGATGGTTATAGGTGGGGGCTTGATTACCTCAAAGACATAATGACGCAGCTTGAAAAACTTGAGGAAAAGGCCTTGGTAAAAAATGATCCTATCTTCTACAATAACGTCAAGCTATCAATTCAGAGGGCAAAAGAGGCGCAAACAGAGCTTTACAGCAAACTTGACAAAGGCTAAGAAAACAGTTGGATTCTTTTTACTTTATGATGTCTCTTTAATGTCAGAATTTTGTATGATCATATCAAACATACTTGATGATATATCGACATTTGAATTTACGAAATTTAATGCCATTTCATCTGCCAATCTCTAATTTTATTAGGACTTTATGTGGGTGGTACACCTGATTATTTATCCCCTGAATCACGATTCGGAGGTAACCTGATTTGTTAGCAAAGCCTGTATCGTCACATACAGATGTATTAATAATAAATGATTCTAGCTACATGAGTACTTTACTTAAAGATCTGATCTCAAGTGAAACAATCCGTGTTTACGATATTGCAAAAGATGGACATGAAGCGTTAAGAAAAATCGGTATTCAAAAACCCGATGTAATTTTGCTTGATTTGGAAATGCCAAGAATGGATGGCCTGACCTTTATTGAGGAGATGGTAAAGAGAGGAACACTAATTCCAACAATTTTGGTTAGTAATTTTAGTCAGGAGGGAGCAAAAATAGTTCTTGACGCGCTTGAAAATGGCGCAATTGATTTTGTCCCAATTGCTCAAGTTAGTCCAGAGAGCATAACCCAGCTCAAAGAAACACTCATTTCAAAAATTAATACCGCGTCACACTGTGATCCATACAAACTAGTAATCGAAAAAATCAACAGCCTAAAACCAAAAAGAAAAACACCTGTCTCATCACAAGCTGCAGCAGTTGTTGTGGCCATCGCCTCATCTACAGGAGGACCAAACATAGTCCAATCAATACTTGCAGGACTTCCTGCAAACATCAAGGCAGGAATTTTAGTTGTCCAACACATGCCAAAAGGCTTTACATCAAAGTTTGCTGAAAGACTAAACGAGATATCTGAAATCACAGTAAGGGAGGCCCAGGACGGCGATCTTATAACAGAAGGAGTTGCGCTTGTTGCCCCAGGAGATTTTCACATGGAAATAGACTCACAGCTTCGAGTAAGGCTTGTCAGTGGCCCAAAGCGTTTTGGTGTAAGACCAGCAGCAAACGTGACTATGATCTCGGCAGCAGAGTGTTTTGGATCAAGCACGATTGGCGTTACTTTAACTGGAATGGGTCATGATGGTGCATTTGGCATGAAGACAATAAAAAGAAGAGGCGGAAAAACAATAGCCCAAGACGAGCAATCATCTGTAGTTTTCGGCATGGCAAAGGCAGCCTGTGAGCTAAATGCAGTCGATACTTTACTCCCACCAGAAAAAATTCCACAAGCAATTTTAGAAGAGGTTGAAAAACTTGTCGCAAAATAATTATCAAGAAATGTACGTCTCAGAAGCACTAGAGCATGTAGAGACGATCAACGAAGCGTTGCTAAAACTAGAAGAAGAACCAGACAAGCGAGAACATCTTGATCTGATATTCCGTTCAGCTCATACCATTAAAGGCATGTCTGCTACATTGGGATATGACGATACACGAGAGCTGTGCAAAAATATAGAAAACATTTTTGATAACATGCGAAAGGGTCAAGCAAAGATTACCCCAAACTTGGCTAGCGCACTTTTCAAATGCATTGATCTATTACGTGAAATGATTGTGGATGACAAAAAGAAAATAGATCTCAAACCATATCTTCAGATGCTTGAGCATCCTGAAGAGGTTCAAGCAACTACAACTGAATCAACAAGTAGCACAAAATCACCTACCATTCGTGTAAAAATGGCAGACCTCGACTCACTAGTAAACTTGGTTGGCGAGCTCGTTATCTCAAAGATGAGACTAGAACAAACACTAAACAAAGGAACAGACGATTCTCGCCAAGTAATGACAGAGCTTGACAGACTTGTTACCGACTTACAGTATCAGTCAATGAAGCTTAGACTCGTTCCAATTGACCAGATATTTAGTAGATTCACAAGACTTGTCCGAGACACATCATCTGCACTAGGAAAAGAAGTGCATCTTAACATGGATGGTTCTAGAATTGAGCTTGACAGAACAGTTCTTGACGCAATAACTGATCCTCTCTTACACATTCTTAGAAATTGCGTGGATCACGGAATTGAAACTCCACAGGAACGCGCTGCTGCTGGCAAACCAACATCTGGTACCATAAAACTAACTGCATACGGGATAGGTGATCAGGTTGCAATTAAAATCGAAGATGATGGAAGGGGAATAAACATAGACCGACTCAAAGCAAAAGCTGTTGAAAAAAATCTGCTCACCGAAGAAGAAGCGCAGAAAATGTCTGATGAGGAAGCAATCGATCTCTTGGGTACGCCTGGTCTCTCAACTGCAAAGGAGGTAACGGATGTATCTGGTAGGGGGGTTGGAATGGATGTTGTCATAACCCAAGTTGAAGCAGTAGGCGGCAGTGTAAAAATCACAACCCAAGAGGGCAAAGGAACGACTATACTTTTGACAATTCCATTAAGTGTTTCAATAATAGGCGGACTACTAATTAACGTCTCAGGTGACAAGTACGTTCTACCACTATCTAGTATTTCGACTACTGTAGTTGTCGAGGCCGATCAAGTCAAAAGCATTCACGGCCAAGAAGCAATTGTCTTACGTGAAGAAGTTGTACCACTAATCAGAGTAGCAAAGATTCTTGGTATTGCAGAAAACAGGACAAACACCACCGATAAAATCACCATTGTGATTGTCGATAAAGGAGGAAAACCGTTTGGGCTCGTAGTAGACTCTTATGATCGTAAGCAGGAAATTGTAATTAAACGACTTGGAAATGAATCGCATTCGTCGGATCTTTTCACTAATGCAACAATCCTTGGTGATGGTAGTGTTGCACTAATTCTCGATCCAGCCCTTTTGGTTTAGGTGTTGTTCTATTGAGTACACTGTCCTATCTAAGCTCAGAAGAAACACAGACACTTAACAAAATTTTTTGTCAATACATCACATCAAAAACAGCTGTTGCATTATCTACACTGCTATCTGAACCAATAAACCATAACATCAACATTTTAAACAATGGAGTTACTCAAATCAAAAATATTACGCTGGCACCAAACGAAATTAAAGTATGTGCAGTCAGATTAAACGGTAAGGGTGATACCCACATTGAGATTCTATACACACTGAATCAAGAACACGCAAAAAAAATTGCCGCAAAACTACTCTGTCAAACTGACATACGTGAAATTGACGAAATGGGTGCCTCTGCAATTCAGGAAGTAGCCAACATAATGACAGGCTCGTTTTTTAATGCTCTCTCTAGGGGAACGGGATTTCGAGTTGATCTTTCCACACCTAATTTTGCCAACGATGAGCTATGCTCTCTAATTGATAATTCGGTCAAAGACGTAATGAATCTAACCGAATTTGCTGTAGTGGCTGATGTTGAACTAGTTGGAAGGACCAGCGGGACAAAATTACACATGATTATAATGCAAAACCCAGACAACGCAAGAAAGTTACTTGCAAATCATTCTGACAAACCTGATACAAACAACGAAGTAAACTCTGAGACAGTAGTTTTAGCGCAAGAAACTTCAGAGCCATATACAATTGGCGGTGGAAACACAGAGCTTGATGCGTTATTGGGAGACATAATACAGGAGAACAATAATTGAGCTTTACAAAACAAACTCAAATCACTAATATTGTTGAAATTGCAATGGGAGGATTGGAAATCACTACTACAGAAAAAAATATTTTACAAACATTTGTAGGTTCCTGTGTTGCAATTTGCGTCTATGATCCACAAGCAAAGATTGCCGGCATGGCTCATGTGATGCTTCCAAAAAATAATTCTTCTGACCATTACCCAAAACCAGAAGGCAAGTTTGCTGATGTTGCACTCAAAATTTTATTAGAGCGGCTTGTTGCAAATGGCGCAAAGACAAATAGACTAAAGGCAAAGATGGCAGGAGGTGCCAATGTTTTCCAAAATGAGGGAAAACAGACAATCTTTAACATAGGACTGAGAAATGTAGATACAATTCGAGCAACACTTGCAGAAAAAAAAATCCCAATAGTATCTGAAGATGTTGGAGCCAATAATGGTAGGTGGGTAATTTTTGATGTCAATTCATCTGAAATGAAAATAAAGGAACGAACAAAGGGTGAGAAAGTAATTTGAGTCTGAGCCAAACAATCTCTGATCAACAAATGAAACAAATTGAAAGAATAATGCTTCAAAGAATTGGGAAGGATCTAACCCAGTTCAAAAAACCATTTCTAAACAGACGCATTACTGCACGCATAAGGGCAGTTGGTGTTCTAGACGGCTCTGAATACGCAAAACTCCTAGAGTCAGATACAAGAGAGCCTTCTTTGCTGTTTAAGAGTTTTTCAATTAATGTAACCGAATTTTACAGAGATCCGTTTGTCTGGCAACGTCTTTCCTCTCAAATAATTCCACAAATCCTACAAACCGACGGTGTTCTATCATTGAAAATTTGGAGTGCTGGCTGTGCCTCAGGAGAAGAACCCTATAGCCTTGCCATTTTATTCAAAGAAACCATAGGCACAAAAAATCTCAAATTCAGTATAGTTGCAACCGATATTAACACAGAAGCACTACAGAGAGCAAAAAAAGCCCAATACCTTTCAGCAAATTTGAAAAATTTGTCTCCTGATTTGATTGCAAAATATTTCATCAAAGTACATGATGACGTTTACGAAGTAAGTGACCAAATAAAACAACTTGTAGTCTTTGAACAAGGCGACATTTTATCTTTTCAAATAGACCGAGCCAATCTAATTACTTGCCGTAACGTTTTGATCTATTATGATAAACCAACACAAGAGCTAATCTTTAAAAAATTTCACAAAACCATGACAAAAAACAGTTGTCTTGTCATAGGCCAAGATGAAACTATGATGGGAGTGGAGGCTGCAAAGTTGTTTTCATGTATACTTCCACGTGAAAGGATATACACTAAGGTGCTGCAATGATGACTGGTTTTTGTAAAACAAATACCTCATTTCTAAAATATGTTTCATTGATATTGTCTGATCATCGCAAACACACTCTAGATTATTATTTTATTAGAAAAATAACCTTCATGAAATCATCGTATAACCAAACCCTAGTCATGACACAAATAAAACAGGTGGTATTTTAATGTCAACGCAAGTAACAACTTTTGATTCATTTCAAGCAGTAACTTTCGCTTTGATAGACAGTCAGAAAAAAGAAGAATATGCAATACCAATAGAGCAGGTAAGAGAGATCCGCGCAGTAGAATCAATCACTAAAATCCCAAAGGCAAAATCCTACGTAAAAGGAATAATGAACCTTCGTGGACTTATCATCCCAGTAATTGATGTAAAAGAAAAACTCGGGCTAGACTCAGATGGAAAATCAAATTCTGCTAAACAGAGAATTCTAGTTGCCGAAGTAAGTGGTGCACTCACAGGCCTTCTAGTCGACGAAGTTGACCAAGTAATGCGTCTTCAGACAAAGGACATAGAGGCAGCACCCCAAAGTGTACTAGAATCACACAACTACATTAAAGGAATTGCTAAAATCAACGACAAATTAATCGTCCTACTTGATGCTGTCAAACTACTTGAGGATTCATCTTCTGTAATCGGTGAAGTAATGGAGGAAAATAAACAATGAGCTACGCTCCCAAAAAAATTCTTGTTGTTGATGACGCTTCATTTATGAGGACTGTTCTAAAGGACATCATAAAAGGAAATGGTCTTGCATCAGATATAATCGAGGCAGCAGATGGTGTAGAGGGGGTAAAAGCATACCAGACCCAAAAACCTGATCTTGTTACTATGGATGTTAACATGCCACGTGCAGATGGAATTCAAGCGCTACGTGCAATAATGAAGATCGATCCGGCAGCCAAGGTAGTGATGGTGACATCCGTGGAGCAAAAGCAAATAGTCCAAGACGCCATGAAGCTTGGTGCAAGAGATTACATTGTAAAACCATTTGATCGAAGCAATGTGGGCCTTGTTCTAAACAAGGTATTACGACAACGATAGGGACGAAAAATAATGCAAACATGCGTCATAACAAACGAGGATCTTGGACGACTCTCTGAAATCTTTAACAAATGTATTTCAACTAAAACAGTAGAAGCATTAACTGTGATTTTGGGTGAGTCAGTCCATCACAAAATCGGCAAAACAAAACTACTTGACTTTTCGGAACTTGATGAGTTAACCCCAGCATTTGCAGACACTGAAAATATGTCAGCCGTCTATCTGAAGCAGACTGGTGATATCAACGTGGGGGTGCTATACTATATGCCTGAAAAGGACGGAAGAAGATTTGCAGCGAAACTTTTAGGCAAAAAAAGACTCGGCACGTTTACAAAATTAAGTAAATCCTCTCTTTCAGAAACAGGAAACATTCTTTCCGGCTCTTTTTTTAATGCGTTATCAAATGAACAGGATTGCAGAACTTCATCTGAGGTTCCTGGCTTTGCAGTTGACACATTCAAATCACTCTTAGAATTTCCAGCAATGGATATTGGAATTGAAACACAATCACTGATTGCATGCACAGCTGAATTTTATTCGGCAAGTGATCTAAAGCTTCGAATGTTAATCATTTTAAATCCAACTGGCGTCAAAAAATTACTTGAGAAGCACTAGATTCTAAATCTCTTATTACTGATGATCAGGACGGCAGCAATTGCTGCAGGTAGCGTGGCAAGCACAAGCGGACCAAATTCTGGTACAACAGTTATCCCAAACTCTGTTCTCATGTCTGTGCCACGCAGTTTTTCAAATTTAATTGATGTGTGGCCCGTTTGTTTTTCCAAGAAGGTATAGTCAACAAAGTCGCCACCAATTCGCGCATTTCCTGATTTTTTATAAAGTTCTTTTCCATTTTGTAAGATGATCAGATCATAAGTTGTGTTACGGAGTGGTTCACCTGTCTTTGCATCTCTAAAAGTAAAGATGAATTTAGTGTTCTTGTTTGGTTCAATTATTATTGGGTCCCAGGAAAGATCAACTTGGATTTCCTCGTTTTTGGTCATGGCAATAACTGGAAAGACAACTTGATTGCTTACCTCCAATGTGAACTGCATGTTTTGTGGGCTTTCAACTCCTGCTGCTTTTTGTGCCTGCTTCAAGTAGGTAAGGTTGTCCTGAGAAAGAACAAAGTGCACAATCCTTTCTTCCTCACTAGAATAGTCATCTACAGTAATGGATGATTTGAATAGCTCAACTCCGTTTACCTTCCCTACATAACTAGGCACAAAAAAGTCCCCAAACCCCTTTGGAAAATGGACTTCCTCATGAACCACAGGAATGTGTGAGATGTTTTTCTCATTCCAATCAAAGGGCATCTCAAAGTGTATAGTATTGGTGTTTGACTCGTAGTCAAATTCTGATATTTTATCATAGTAAGATATGATTCCAAATTTGACGTCGTCTCCATTTTTGTCACTTTCTTCATAACTCTGATCCGTAACTATGCTCACATCTGCAACATAAATCTGTGGATTTTCCACAATATTTTTTGGATCATCAATGGACTTAATTTCAATTTCAAAATGATAAAGGCCACCGGAATTGAGAACTGGTCCAATAAGCTCAATTGGCATTGATTCTGTTTTATACCATGCACCAGTCTCGATATTTTTTTCTCCCCTAAACTGTATTTGACCATCGGCAGTTGGATTTACGTGTATGTCTACCATACCATCTTTTGCAAAAAAGTAATCGCTAAAAATTAAACCTTCTTCATGAAATAAACTAATGCGATATGTTATGTTATTGATATTCTGATTTGTTAGAGAGTCAACTGCATTTACAATTATCTTTTTTTCACCGACCTGAGAAAAAACAGTAGGTGTTATTTGCGCAGTAATTGTAAGTTTTTTTCCATTAATACTTGATGTATTTATGGTATCAAACCCAAGGCCGTGACCGTAGCTATTTCCAATTTGGATTGCTGATGCACAAACAATTAAACCTAGCAAAACTCCAATTTTACTTTTGATCATAATGCAACCAGTTTTACAGTATCCATTTTCTTATTAATTTTGAAATTTCGTGTAATCATGCCAACCCTTTCGGCTTCACCATCTAGCATGAATAATTCGACACACTTGTTGCCGTGAATTTTACTGTGCAGATGAGTAATTATCAGATCCTCAAAGCTATGCTTAAGGCCTACAATAATGTCGTCAAACTCGTCGTTGTGTACAACTAGCAAGATTGCGTGCAGGTTTCCTGAAAGCTCGTCTTTTTGTTTTTCTTCAGAAACAAAACTACGTATCCCAGCTCTAATTACCTCAGATCTGCCAGTAAAACCCATGGATTTTTGCAGCTTGCCAAGCTCTGTTAGCAACTCGTCAGTTAGGGAGATTGAGATGATTGGCATACCTATTTTATTATTAAATTTATTATAAACATAGCCATGAAAATTATTAACTTTTTATAGGTTTATTAATAAATTTACGCACAAAAAAATATGAAAAAACCGACAATGATTGCAATTAGTAGCGGTATTGCAGCCACAATAATACTTGGTTTGTGGTTCGCTCAAACCCAGTCTATAACAACCCCAAATCAAACATCTGATCAAAATCAATCCATAGTAGAACAAATCGAGGTTACTCAAAAAGTCAAAATCATCGCATCATTTTATCCACTTTACGAGTTTGCAAGAAATGTTGGGGGTGAAAAAGCCGACGTCTCAAGTTTAATTCCAATTGGCATAGAGCCACATGACTGGGATCCAAGTAGCGGTGACATATTGAAGCTTAAAGGATCTGATATTTTCATCTATAATGGTGCTGGATTTGAACCATTTGTAGAACAATTAATTGATTCAGGAGAATATGGTGGAGTGGTTTTTGTAGAAAGTGCAAAAGGAATTGATCTGATAAAACCTGAACATGATGATGAGGAAGTACATGATGAAACAGAAGAAGAACATAATGATGAAGAAGGGCACGAACATGATTTTGAGTATGATCCACACGTATGGCTAGATCCAATTCTTGTGAAACACCAAGTTACGATGATAAAGAATGCCATGATTCAGACAGATCCACAAAATGCACAGTACTATGAGATAAATGCCAATGCATACAATGAAGAACTTGATGGCCTTGATTCAAAAATAAGAAAAGAACTATCTAACTGTCAACAAGATACCTTTGTGCCTTTTCATAACGCCTTTAGTTATTTTGCAAACAGATATGGGTTGAAGGTATTTCCTCTTTCTGGGATTGCACCAGAATCAGAAGCAACGGCAGCTGAGCTAAAAAAAGTTGTAGATTTTGTAAAAGAACACCAAATTAATGTTATATTTTCAGAAGAATTAGTTGATCCAAGACTTGCACAAGTTCTTGCCGATGAAGCTGGTGCGCAGGTAATGATTTTTAGTCCTCTGGAGGGCCTTACCAAAGAAGATCTAGCGACTGGCAAAACCTACATATCTAAAATGGAAGAAAATCTAGAAAATCTAAAGGTGGCACTTGAATGTCAATGAATGTCTTGGAAGTAAATGACGTTTCAATAAAATACAACGGTTACCCAGCCGTAGATAAAATCAATTTTAGCGTAAAAGAAGGCGATCTGCTTGGAATCGTAGGACCAAACGGTGCTGGAAAGACAACACTGTTTAAGGCAATAATTGGGCTACAAAACTACACAGGCAGCATCAAGATGTTTGGATATGAGGGGAAAAACTACCATCCACTACTTCCATTAATTGGCTATGTTTCTCAAAAAGTCAATTTTGAGCAGAACTTTCCTGCAACCGTTCAAGAAGTTGTCTCTATGGGTCTTCTTCCAGAAAAAAAACTTGTCAAAGGTGCAGTACTCTTACAAAACTGCGGTTGTTGCTGGAGCAGAGTATACAAAAAATTAGAAAAGGATAGCGACAAAGTTCTTCAGACACTAAAAACTGTCGGATTAGAATCACTAAAAGACAGACGAATAGGTGATCTGTCTGGTGGAGAGCTGCAACGTGTCTTTATCGCTAAAGCACTTGTCAAGGATCCAGTACTTTTGATACTTGATGAGCCAGTAACGGGGGTAGACATGGAAGCGCAAACCAAGTTTTACAATTTGTTACAAACAATAAACAAAGAAAACAAGATCACAATAGTATGGTCTTCTCACGACCTAGAAGCTATCTCCAAACTCGCAAATAGAGTTGCATGCATGAACAGAAAGCTGTTCTTCCATGGAGAAAAAGAAGAATTCTTCTCAAACAAGGAGCTGCTAAAGACATATGCAGAATCTGCGATGCAGATGCATATGCATGACCACGATTAATCATGAGCCTTGAAATTCTAAGCTACAGCTTTATGCAAAAAGGATTGATTACAGGTATAGCGATTGCAATAATTTGTTCACTGATGGGAGTATTTTTGGTCTTAAGACGATATTCTCTTTTTGGTGATGCGCTCGCACACATGGCATTTGGTGGAATTTCTGTAGGAATGCTGGCAGGAGTGTATCCACTTTGGACTGCATTTGCAGTGTCTGTGTTGGGTGCACTAGGAATAACAAAGCTTAGAAAAAGCACCAAAATTTCTGGCGATGCGGCAATAGCAGTACTTTTGGTGTCTGGCTTTGGTGTAGGCGTGCTTTTGATCAGTGCCACAGGTGGATTCAGGGTTGATTTGTTTAGCTTTCTATTTGGAAGCATTCTTTTAATCAGTACGGAAGACACTTTACTCATTTTGGGAATAAGTGCCGGAATCATTGCTGCACTAACAATTCTACGAAAACAATTACTTCATATGACATTTGATGAGGAGCAAGCCAAAGTAAGTGGCCTAAATATAGATAGATTAAACTACATTTTCGTTGTTCTTGCCAGTATTACCGTAATTACCTCGATGCGGCTTGTTGGAATCTTGCTAATATCAGCACTGATTGTTCTGCCAAACATAACAAGCATGATGTTTGGGAAGAGTTTTAAAAAAACCGTAATTATCTCGATATCGATTTCAGTGTTTTCTGTAGTTAGTGGAATAATTTTGTCATATTATCTGGATCTGGCACCGTCTGGAACAATTGTGATGATCACAGTTGCAATCCTAGTTGGAACTCTGATTACAAAATATGTTGGAATTATTGGAAAAACTAAACCGCTTGAATATCAAAAAATCACCTAAAGGGAAGCGAGTTTTTCTTTTCTTCGTATTCTGTTTCAAGTTTTCTTAGTCTAAGCTTTTGTTCATCATATTCTAACTGTAGTTCTCGCTTTCTTGCATTCATTTCGTCATAACTGTCCTGCAGTTTTTCAATTTTACCTCTAAGCTGGGTTAATTCCAATTTTACGGCATCTCTCTCGGGTTTCAAATACGTAATGACTTCGCGTACCTCGTGTAGTTCCTCTGCAGCAGCCCGCTTTTCTTGATATATAGCCTCTGTTTTTCTGATCTTCTCTTTGAGTTCGGCAAGCTCGGACTCAAATGATTCCTTTTCAATCTTCATATGGGTAAGAACAGCTTTGAACTCTCCAAGCTTTTCTTTTTCGGCTCGTTTTTCTTCTAACTCAGATTCGGCTTTTTTGATCTTTGCTTGTAATTGTTCAAGTTCTGCCATAATGGTCTCCTTTTCTGCTTTGAGTGTGGTAACGTTAAACCTTACATCCTCAAGCTCGTCCTTTGCGGATTTCTTTTCTTGATATTCCTTTTCAGCGTTCTTGATCTTTGCTTTAAGCTCTTCTAAATCTGACTTGATGGATTCTTTGTCTAGTTTGAGGTATTCAAGGACTGACCTTACATCATCAAGTTCTTGCTTTGCGGATAGTTTTTCTTCGTATTCTTTTTTAGCCCACGCTATTTTTTGCTCCAATTCTTTTAATTCTTGTTTTGGTTCTTTATTTTGATTTTCTAACTTTTTTACCTCATTTTTCAAGCTGTCCCGTTTCGCCTCGAGTGATTGAATTTGATCTGTCAAATCCTCGAGCTCTTCTTTTTCTGCTTTTCTTTTTTCGTATTCTGCTTCTGCCTTCTTTATTTTCCAGCGTAACTCAAGAAGTGTCTTTTCCCCCTCTTTGATCTCGTGTTGGGAATTTAGTGATCCTTCTTGTATCGAACCAAAATCTGTTGAATCACCTAATGACGTGGCAGCATCAAATTCTGTAGGATCTTGTGATTTTTCAGGTGCATTATCGGACATTTGAGTTAGCAAGCTAGAACTGACATCATCTGTAAGAGTTTGATCTGAAAATTCCCTTGCCTGCTGTCGTGCAGAATTTAGTTTTTCTCTGAATTCGATCAACTCTGACTCCTTTTGTTTAATGTTACTTTGGAACTGCATCAATTCTTGCCGTATTGACTCGGTATCTAATTTCAAACCTGACAGGTCGTCTTTTGTATGCTTGGTAATGGGATTATCATTTTTGTAATTGTCAATTGATTGTTTATCAGTGGTTTTAACATCAGCTAATGATTTCTGACTAGGCTCAGAATTTTGAGTAGCCAAACTTTCTATCTCGCTATACCTATAATCTTCCTGTGTGTTATACAAGGGATTATCATATATGACATCAGCAATTTTGTTTACTCGTTGAAGACCTTCTCTCATGGATGAAACAAGCGCTGCAGTTTCCCTCATCTCATTTGTCATTTCTGAAATGGATTTTGTGCTTTCTTCGAATATTTTACCATGGCGCAATTCAGAATCATCTTGTGGGGGTTGTTCGGTTTTTACTTGTTCTGCAAGTTTTGCCTCAGGCACATCTTTTAGTCGTTTTTTATAGCTACCGTCATTTTTTGATTCAAACGAGCCATTACCATCCATATGAAAAATTGTACCAAGTTAGATAATACCGCCATGTCGTTCGAAAAGAACAAACGCTTTTACGCTATCATAGAATCAAGTCTTCGCCTATCACGAACACTTTTTACAAAAAATAACGAAGTTGCAATTATTCCAACGGAAATAAATGGCGCTACGAATTCCGAATATTTTAGTTCAAATTCTGCCTGCTCCTGTATGATGCTAATCTGAGGGCTCTCAGATATTATGACACTACCGATTTTGTTTGT
>Ga0187892_10005096_pt1 | contig 21091 bp, 18 predicted proteins | sample MA1701073metaG_FD_139345 | JGI IMG/M metagenome (GOLD analysis project Ga0187892, IMG submission 139345) | Bio-ooze microbial communities from a basaltic lava cave in the Kipuka Kanohina Cave System on the Island of Hawaii, USA - MA170107-3 metaG ... | reverse complement strand
CGGGCCATCGCCGACGGCCTGCCGGAGGGCCCCTTCACCGGCGTGCCGTTCCTCCTCAAGGACCTCACCGCCTCCCTGGCCGGGGTCCCCACGACGCGAGGCTCGCGCTTCTTCGCGGACGCGCCCCCGCCCCCGGCCGACAGCGTCCACGTCCAGCGCCTGAAGCGGGCGGGCCTGGTGATCTTCGGGCGGACCAACACCTGCGAGCTGGGCCTGTCCTTGACCTGCGAGCCCCAGCTCCACGGCCCGACGCGGAGCCCCTGGGACTCCACCCGCATCTCCGGCGGGTCGAGCGGCGGCGCCGCCGCCGCCGTCGGCGCCCGCATGGTCCCCCTCGCCCACGCCAGCGACGGCTTCGGCTCCATCCGCGCGCCGGCCGCCTGCTGCGGGCTCGTGGGGCTCAAGCCCGCGCGGGGGCGGAACACCATGGCGCCTTACACCGGCGAGGGCCTCGGCGGCTGCTCCACGGAGCACGCGGTGAGCCTCACCGTGCGGGACAGCGCCGCGCTGCTGGACGCCACGGCCGGCCCGGGGCCGGGCGACCCCTACGCGGCGCCGGCGCGCGCCCGGCCCTACCTGGAGGAGGTGGGGACGGACCCCGGACCCCTGCGCATCGCCGTGAGCCAGGCCGCCCCCAACGGCGCGCCGGTGGAGCCGGACTGCGCGCGGGCCCTGGACGAGGCGGCGCGGCTCTGCGCGAGCCTCGGCCACGTCGTGGAGCAGGCGGACCCGCAGATCGACGGCGCCATGGTGGTGCCGACGTTCCTCACCCTCGTGATGGCCAACACGGCGGTGAACCTCGCGAGCCACCCCGCCGGGCGGGCCCCGCGCCCGGACGAGGTCGAGCGGGTGACGTGGGCCACCGCCGACCGCGGCCGGCGGATCGCGGCCGAGGACTACGTGCGGGCCACCCAGACCGCCCATCGGCTCGGGCGGCAGATGGCCGCCTTCCACGAGCGCCACGACGTGCTGCTGACGCCGGCCCTGGCCACCCTGCCGCCGCGGCTCGGCTGGATCGACATGATGCTGGACGACGTGGACGAGTACTGGCGCCGCGTCTTCGCCTTCTCCCCGTTCACGGTCTGCTTCAACCTGACCGGCCAGCCCGCCCTCGTGCTGCCGCTCTCGCGCACGGGCGGGGGCTACCCGGTCGGGGTGCAGCTCGTGGGCCGCCATGGCGACGAGGCGACGCTGTTCCGCCTGGGCGGCCAGCTCGAGCGCGCCGCCTCCTGGTTCGAGCGGCGCTCGCCGGTCGCCGGGTGATGGCCGGGCCCGGGGCGGACGCCCCGGGCCGATCCCGCCGCGGCGCGGGCTACGGGCGGCCGCCCGGCCGGCGCCCGATCCAGATGCCGATGCCGCTGGCCACGAGGCCGAGGGACACCACCGCGCCCGCCGCGTAGACGAGCCGCCCGCCGAGGCCGGCGAAGTCGCCGTAGTGGAGCGAGAGGGCCAGCGCCCACAGCCGTCGTCCGAGCGACGCCCGGTAGGCCGGGCGCACCTCCCGCGCCGCCGCCCGATCCGCGTCGATCACGACCACGCTCTGCCCGCGGGGACCCAGCTCGCCCGGCAGTCGCAGGTGGGCGATCACCGTGTCCGGCCGGTCCGGGTCGGCCCGGAGCAGGACCACGCGGCCGCTCGGCAGGGTGGCCTCGGCCGCCCGGACGGCGGCGTCGACGGCGCCCGCGGCGAGGGCGAGACGGGCCGACGGGGCCGCGCGGCCCCGCGCCGGCTCGGCGGGGGCGACGGCGGCGCCGAAGGCCAGGACGGTCCCGGTGAGCGCCAGGGGCAGGCTGAACCCGAGCGACAGCACCCCGACCGCCCGATGGGCGTCCTCGACCACCACGCCCCAGGGCCGGCGCCAGCGCACCCGGAGACCGATCCCCGGGCGCTTCAGGAAGGGCCACCAGAGCGCGAGACCGGTCAGGCCCTGGAGCACGAGCAGGAGCCCGAGGAGCCCGACCGCCGCCCGCCCCCATCGCCCCATGTACAGCTCGGCGTGGAGCATCCCGATCGCCGTCAGCGGCGAGCGCGAGGGCCAGCGCGACGCGAGCACGGTCGCCCGGTAGGGGTCCACGAGCACGTCGATGCGGTCGCCGGTGGGTGCGACCAGGCCGACCCGGGCCGGCGCGGTGGCGTCCGGCGCCGGCTCCAGCTCCACCGGCCACGCGACCGGGTGCCGGCGCTCGGCGGCGTTGACGACGGCTCGGAGCGGGGCCGGCGCCCCCGTCGGCGAGACGGGCGCCACCGGGTCGCGGGCGGCCTCGAGCTCGGCCCGCACGGCCAGCAGCCCGCCGCTCAGGAAGAGCAGGAGGAAGCCGGCGCCGAGGGCCAGGCCCACCACCAGGTGGACGCGGCGAGCCCGGCCTCGCCACGGGAGCCCGCCACGAGGGGCCGGCGCGGGTGGCCGCCGCGCTGACTCGAGCCGCGATGCCACGCGCGGGCGGGGCCGGCTAGGCGATGGCGAAGAAGCGCGCGGGCGCGCCCTCGGTGCCCGCGATCTTGAAGAAGGGCGCCGCGAACTCGACGCGCCGGCGCGGCAGCGCGCCCAGGTTGGTGAGCCCCTCCATGATGACGACGCCGGCCCCCAGGATCACGCGGTGCATCGGGAAGTCCTCCGAGGTGAAGTCGGGCAGGCGAGCGCAGTACTCCTCGAAGAAGTCGAAGCCGATGCTCTTCGGCCCCCGGTCCACGAGCCACTGGGCGGACTCGGGCGGGAAGTACGGGGACTGGGTGAAGTAGTCCGGCCACCGGCCGTACATCCTGTCGGTCCAGCCCGTGTGGAGCAGCACGATGTCGCCCCGCCGCACGTCGCCGGCGCCGCCCCGCCGGAGGTCGTCGACGGTGACGGCGTGGTTCGGCCCCACCCGGGACAGGTCCACCACCAGCGCCTCGCCCATCACCTGGTCGAGGGCGATCTCGGCCGTGGTGATGCCGCCCTCGAACACGTGGAGCGGGGAGTCGATGTGGGCGCCCGTGTGCAGGCTCTGCCGCACGCTGGAGACCTGCCAGAAGCCGGGGCCGCGGCGGTGCGGCGTGACCTCGAGGCGCATGTTGGTGGACGGCGGGCTCAGGGTGGTGTCGTCCACGGTGACGGACAGGTCGATGTAGCGGCTCATGGGTGGCTCCCGTGACGTGCGCGCCGGGCGCGGGCTCGGACCAGCCTACGCGGAGCCGCGCGCCGGGGTCAAGGCGCCCCGGCCGGCGCGCGGGGCCGCCGCCGACCGGCGGGCCCCCGGCGGCGGGCGCCGCGCCCGGCCGGGCCCGCGCGGGGAGCCGGGGTGGTGCGCCGAGCGCCGCCGGCCGCCCCGCCCCGGCCCCGGCCGGCGCCGTCTTCCCTCCCGGCGGCCGGCGTGCTATGAGTCGGGCTCAGGCCGAGGCCTCGTCATGCGACTCGATCCCGCCGCCACCGCCCTCGTGGCCATCGACATGCACCGCGGCCACCTGGACCCGGCCGTCGCCACGCTCCCCCTGCCCCCCGAGCGGTGCCGGCCCCTGATCGACCGCGCCGCCGCGCTCCTGGCCGGCGTGCGGACGCGGGGGATCCCGGTCGTGCACGTGGTCACCGAGTACCGGGACCCGGTCGAGATCGCCGCCAACCCGTTCTGGCGCGCGGCCCACGACGACGCCGGGAAGGCGCGCCGGGGCATCCTGCGCCACAACCTCCGCGGCAGCCCGGGGACCGAGATCGTCCCCGCGCTGCTCGATCCCGGCGACCTCGTGGTGGCGGGCAAGAAGCGCTACAGCCCCTTCGCCGGCACCGACCTCGAGGTGACCCTCCGGGCGCGGGGCGTCGACACCGTCATCCTCGCCGGCGTCAACACCACGACCTGCGTGCTGTGCGCCGGCTTCGAGGCCACCAACCGCGACTTCCGCGTCGTCGTCGCCGCCGAGGCCGTGGACTCCATGGACGGGGAGGACATGCACCGCTTCGCGCTCCGCCTGGTGGCGGCGGCCATCGGCTGGCCGCTCGCCAACGCCGAGATCCTGGCCGCGCTGGACGCGGCCGGGCCGCGGACCCGACGCGCGGGGACCAGCCGATGACCACGGTGGGCGTGGTCGGCGTCGGGCTCCTGGGCCACGCCGTCGCCTCCCGGCTCCTCCGGGCCGGCCACGCCGTCGTCGGCTACGACGTCGCGCCCGACCGGCGGGAGGCCCTGTCGGCCTCCGGCGGCACCGCCGCGGCGTCGGTGGGCGGGGTCGCGGGCGCGGCCGAGGTGGTGTGCACGCTGCTCCCCTCGCTGGCGGCGGTGGAGGAGGTGGTGCTCGGCCTCGACGGCCTGCTGTCCGCGGCCGGCCCGCGCCACGCCATCGTGCAGATGAGCACCATCTCGCCCGTCCTCACCGAGCGGCTGGCGCACGAGGCGGCCGCCCGCGGCGTCGGCTTCCTCGACTGTCCGGTCAGCGGCACCAGCGGCATGGTGGCCCGGGGCGACGGGATCCTCCTCGTCGGCGGCGAGCCCGCCCTCGTCGAGCGCTGCCGCCCGGTCCTCGAGGCCATCCTGCCCCGCGCTGTCCACGTGGGCCGGCCCGGCCAGGCCATGGCGCTCAAGCTCGTGGCCAACCTGCTGGTCGCCCTGCACAGCGCGGCGGCGGCGGAGGCGCTCGGCCTGGCCCGGGCCGCCGGCCTCGACCTCCCGCTGGCCCTGGAAGTCCTCACCGGGAGCGCCGCCACCTCGCGGATGCTGGAGGTGCGCGGCCCCCTGATGGCCCGGCAGGACTTCGCGGCCCAGATGAAGCTCGATCTCTTCATGAAGGACCTCCACCTGATCCAGGAGGCGGCGCGCGCGGCCGGGGCCCCGCTGCCGCTGACCGACGTGGCCGAGCGCCTCTACGCCGCCGCGCAGGCCGCCGGACACGGCGGCCAGGACCTGGCGGTGGTGGTCACCGCCCTCGGCGCCCTCGCCGCCGGCCCACCGGCGGCCGCCCGCTGATCGGGACGCCGGGGGCCGCCGCCGGGAGTATGCTCGGGACATGACGCCCGCCCTCGGAGCGCCGGCCGCCCGCGCCCTCGACGAGCGCCAGGCCGTGGAGATCGTGCCCTCGGTGTGTCCCCACGACTGCACCAGCACCTGCGCCCTCGAGGTGGAGCGCCTGGACGCCCGCACCATCGGCCGGGTGCGCGGGTCCACGCGGAACACCTACACCCGCGGCGTCATCTGCGAGAAGGTCGGCCGCTACGCCGAGCGCGTCCACCACCCCGACCGGCTCCTCCACCCGCTCCGGCGCGTCGGGCCCAAGGGCGCCGGGCGCTTCGAGCGGATCTCCTGGGACGAGGCGCTGGACCGGGTCGCCGAGGCGTTCGCGCGCCAGGCGGCCGCGCTCGGGCCGGAGACGGTGTGGCCGTACTACTACGCCGGCACGATGGGCCTGGTGCAGCGCGACGGCATCAACCGGCTGACCCACGCCATGCGGTACTCGCGCTTCTTCTCCACGATCTGCGTCACGCTGTCGGACACCGGGTGGACGGCGGGCACCGGGGCCAAGCGCGGGGTGGACCTCCGGGAGGTCGGCCCGCACTCCGACCTCGTGGTGATCTGGGGCGGGAACCCCGTGAACACCCAGGTCAACGTCATGACCCACGTCATGCAGGCGCGGCGGCGGGGGGCCACGCTGGTCGTGGTCGACCCCTACCGGACGGGGACGGCGGAGCGCGCCGACGTCCACCTGGCCCTCCGCCCCGGCACCGACGCCGCGCTGGCCTGCGCCGTCATGCACGTGCTGTTCGCCGAGGGATTCGCCGACTGGGACTACCTCCGCCGCTACACCGACTGCCCCGACGAGCTGGCCGCCCACGTCCGGACCCGCCCCCCGGCGTGGGCGTCGGCCATCACCGGGCTGCCCGTCGAGGACATCGTGGCCTTCGCGCGGCTCTACGGCCGCACCCACCGGAGCTTCATCCGCTGCCACCACGGCTTCAGCCGCTCGCGCAACGGGGCCGTCAACATGCACGCCGTGACGTGCCTGCCCGCGGTGACCGGCGCCTGGCAGCACCCCGGCGGCGGGGCGCTCTACGGCCACACGGCGCTCTACCGGCTGGACCGCACCCTCATCGAGGGCCTCGACCGCGTCGACCGCTCGGTCCGGGCGCTGGACCAGTCGCGGCTCGGGCCCATCCTGACCGGCGACCCCGAGGCGCTCGGCGGCGGACCGCCCGTGACCGCCATGCTCACGCAGAACACCAATCCGGCCATGGTGTGCCCCGAGCTCGGGAAGGTCCACCGGGGGCTCGCGCGCGAGGACCTGTTCCTCTGCGTGCACGAGCAGTTCCTGACCGAGACGGCGGCCTTCGCCGACGTGGTCCTGCCCGCCACCATGTTCCTCGAGCACGACGACTTCTACACGGCGAGCGGCCACACCTACTTCCAGGTGGCGAAGAAGGTGATCGAGCCCCCCGGCGAGTGCCGGGAGAACCACCGGGTGATCGCCGAGCTGGCCCGCCGCCTCGGCGCCGAGCACCCGGGGTTCCAGCTCTCGGCGTGGGAGATCATGGACCGCACCCTCCGGCGATCCGGCATGGGGGACGCCGAGACCAACTGGCGGCAGGGCGGCCAGGACTGCGCGCTCCCCTTCGAGACCGCCCACTTCCTCGACGGCTTCGCCACGCCCGACCGGCGCTTCCACTTCAAGCCGGACTGGTCGCGCTGGGGCGGCCGCTGGCGCGAGATGCCGGTGCTCCCCGACCACTTCGACGTGATCGATCGCCCCACCGCGGACCGGCCCTTCCGCCTCGTGGCGGCGCCGGCCCGCGGCTTCCTCAACTCGAGCTTCACCGAGACGCCATCCTCCCTGGCCCGCGAGCGCCGCCCCACCGCGCTCCTCCATCCGGAGGACGTGGCGGCCCTCGGCCTCGCCCCGGGCGACGCCTGCGTCCTCGGCAACGAGCACGGGGAGGTGGTCGCGCACGTCGAGCCGCGCCAGGGCCAGCAGCGCGGCGTGGTGGTGGTGGAGGGGATCTGGCCCAACAAGCGCTTCGCCACCGGCATCGGCATCAACGCGCTGACCAGCGCCGACCCCGGCTACCCGCACGGCGGCGCCGTCTTCCACGACACGGCCGTCTGGGTGAAGCGGGCCTAGCCGGCCCGCTTCCCGATCCCCCTTGACAGCCCCCTCGGCCCGGGCGTACGAATTAATTGGAGGTTTAATTAAGACGTGCGGACGCGGCGGCGGGGACGGGGCAAGCGGCGGGGCCGGCGGCGGGGGGCCCCGGACACCCGCGCCGCCCTCCTCGCCGCCGGCACCGAGCTGTTCGCGGATCGAGGGTACGAGGGGGTCTCCGTGTCGGCCATCGCGGAGCGCGCCGGGGTCAACACGGCCATGATCAGCTACCACTTCGGCGGCAAGCGGGCCCTGTATCGGGAGATCGTCACGACCACGTTCGCGGAGATCGCCCAGCGCATCGAGCGGCTGGCCGACACGCGGCGGCCGGCGCCCGAGCTGCTCCGCGAGGTCGTCGCCGCCATCGGGGACCTGGCCGCCCACGGTCATCCCCACTTCCCCGCCATGTTCCTGCGGGAGGTCCTGGCTGGGGGCGGCCATCTCGGCCCCGACACGCTCGAGCTGCCGGTGCGGGTGCTCGGAGCCGTCCAGCGCATCGTGGAGCGGGGCGTCCGGGAGGGGGCCCTCCGCCGGGTGGATCCGGTCCTGACCCACCTGAGCACGGTGGGAAGCCTCGTCTTCTTCTTCGCCACCGCGCGGTTCCGGGACCGCGTGCTGGCCCGGCGGCGCCCGGCGGCGCCGGCGCCGGACGCGGCCGCCTACGTCCGCCACGTCCAGGACCTCGTCACGTACGGGCTCGCCCGCCGGCCGCCCGCCGGCCGGGGCGCCTGATGGCGGCGGAGACCGGTTCGCCTCGCCGCCGCCGGGCGCGGGCCGTGGGCGTCGGGATCCTGCTCGTGGCGGCCGGCCTCGTCGCGTGGCGCTTCCTCCTGAGCGAGCCCGGCCCGCCGCCCGGGGTGCTGCCGGTGAGCGGCCGGATCGAGGGCGACGTGGCGGCGGTGGCGGCCAAGACCGCCGGGCGCATCCGCGAGATCCGCGTGCGCGAGGGCGACCGCGTGGAGGCCGGCCAGGTGGTGGCCCGGCTCGACGACGAGCAGGTCCGGGCGCGCGAGGAGCAGGGCGCCGCGCTCGTCGAGCAGGCCATGGCCCGGGCCCGCTTCGCCCATCACCGGATCGAGGTGCTCCAGGAGGACCTGCGCCAGGGCGAGCTGGCCGTGGACCAGGCCCGGCTCGACGCCGAGGGGCGCGTGCACGAGGCCGAGGCGCGCCTGGCCGCGGCCGAGGCCCAGCTCGCCCAGGCGGAGGCCACCCATGCGCAGGCCCAGTGGGACAGCGACGCCTTCACCCGCCTGTACGAGCGGGGCCTGATCGCCGAGCAGCAGGCGCGCCAGGCCCAGAACGCGGAGAAGGCCCAGGAGGCGGTGGTGGTGGCGGCCCGCCGGCAGGTCGCGGCGGCCCGCGGCAGCCTGACGGCGGCCCGGGCGAGCCTGATGAACCCGGCCATCCGCTCCTCCCACGTGGCCGGCGTGAAGGGACAGATCCTGCAGGCCCAGGCCGAGCTGACGGCGGCCCAGGCCGAGACGGCGCGGGCGCGGGCGCAGCTCGAGGAGGCGCGGGCCAATCGCCAGGACCTCGCGGTCACGGCGCCGTTCGCGGGGACCGTGGCCACCCGCACCGCCGAGCCGGGCGAGGTCGTCACGTCGGGCACGCCGATCCTCACGCTGGTGAACCTCGCCGAGGTGTACCTCCGCGCCTTCGTGCCCCAGGGCCAGATCGGCCTCGTGCGCGTCGGCCAGCCCGCCCGCGTCTACCTCGACTCGGCGCCCCGCGAGCCCATCGAGGCCGTCGTGTCCCGCGTCGACCCCGAGGCCGCGTTCACGCCCGAGAACACCTACTTCCGGGAGGAGCGCGTCAAGCAGGTGGTGGGCGTGAAGCTCCAGCTCCGGGGCGCGGTGGGCTACGCCAAGCCGGGCATGCCCGCCGACGGCGAGATCCTCATGGACGGGTCGGCGTGGCCGCCCCGGGAGCGGCGCCGGTGAGGGCCGCCCGGCCGGACGCCGGATCGCCGGAGGCGGCCATCCACGTCCGCGGCCTCGTCAAGCGCTATGGCCCGGTGGAGGCCGTGCGCGGCATCGACCTCGACGTCGAGCCGGGCGAGGTGTTCGGCCTCATCGGCCCCGACGGGGCCGGCAAGACGTCGACGTTCCACGTGCTGGGCGGCGTGATGGAGGCGACCGAGGGCACCGCCCTCCTCCTGGGCCAGCCCGCCCGGCAGGCCCGGGCCGCCGTCGGCTACCTCACCCAGGCCTTCAGCCTCTATCTGGACCTGTCGGTCGACGAGAACCTGCGCTACGTGGGCGAGCTGCGGCGCGTGCCGGCGGCGGAGATCCGCCGCCGGGGCGGGCGCTACCTCGCCATGTTCGGCCTGGACCGCTTCGGCGGCCGTCTGGCCGGCCGGCTGAGCGGGGGCATGAAGCAGAAGCTGGCCCTGGCCTGCGCGCTCGTGGCCGAGCCCCGGGTCCTCCTGCTCGACGAGCCCACCACCGGCGTCGACCCCGTCTCCCGCCGCGAGTTCTGGGATGCGATCGTCGAGCTGTCGAGCCAGGGCATGACGATCCTGCTGGCCACGCCGTACCTGGACGAGGCCGAGCGCTGCCACCGCGTCGCCCTCATGCACGAGGGACGGATCCACCGCACGGGCACGCCGGCCGCGCTGCGGGAGGGCGTGGGGCTCCAGCGCCTCGAGGTGCACGCCGACGACCTCGGGCGCGCGGCCACCATCCTCGCCGCGAGCGCGGACGTCGTGGACGTCCAGCGCTTCGGCGACCGGCTGGACGTCATGGTGCGCGACGTCGCGGCGGGGGCCGCGGCGGCGCGCGCGAGCCTGTCGGCCGCCGGCCTGGCCGTCCGGGGCCTGCGGCCCGCCGCGCCGACGCTCGAGAACGCGTTCGTGGCCCTCCTGCGGGACCTGGAGGGCGACACGCCGGTCCGGGATCTCCCGGGGTGGAGCCCGGCGCCCCGCCAGGGAGCGGCGGCCATCGCCGCCCACGGGCTCGGCAAGTCGTTCGGCGACTTCCCGGCCGTGCGGGACGTCGACCTTGCCGTGCGCGCCGGCGAGGTCTACGGGCTCCTCGGCGCCAACGGCGCCGGCAAGACCACGACCATCAAGATGCTCTGCGGGCTCCTGGAACCGAGCGCGGGCCACGTCGAGCTGGCGGGCGCCCGGGGGGAGCTCCGGGCCGAGGCCGTCCGCCGGCGCATCGGGTACATGTCCCAGAAGTTCTCCCTGTACGACGAGCTCACGGTGGCGGAGAACCTGGACTTCTTCGCCGGGGTCTACGGCGTGCCGCCCGACCGGCGGGCGGAGCGCATCCGCTGGGTGCTCGAGTTCGCCGGCCTCACGGGGCGCGGCACCGCCCTGACCGGTTACCTCCCGGGCGGGTGGAAGCAGCGCGTGGCCTTCGGGGCCGCCATCATGCACGAGCCGCAGGTGCTCTTCCTCGACGAGCCCACCTCCGGCGTCGACCCCATCGCCCGGCGGGCCTTCTGGGCGGTCATCAACCGCCTCGCCGACGCCGGCACGGCCATCCTGGTCACCACCCACTACCTGGAGGAGGCCGAGCAGTGCAACCGCCTGGGCTTCATGGTGGCCGGCGCCCTGGTGGCGGAGGGCACCCCGAGCGGCGTCAAGGCGGCCCAGCCCGGCCGCGTGCTCGAGATCAAGACGCTGGCCCCCCAGCGGGCCCTGGCCGTCCTGCGCGACCCCGCCGCGCCCTGGCGGGTGTCCCTGTTCGGCGACCGCGTCCACGCCATCGTCGAGGGCGACACGGCCCGCGCCGCCGGCGAGCTCCGCGCCCGTCTGGCCGCGGCCGGCGTGCCCGTCCTGGAGGCCGTCGAGCAGGACTACTCGCTGGAGGACGTGTTCATCGTGCTGGCCCAGCGCGAGCCCGCGGGGGCCGCCGCGGCGGCCTGAGGCCCGGGCCCGCCGATGCGTCGCGTCCTCGCCCAGCTCCGAAAGGACCTCACCCAGATCGCCCGGGACCGCCTCGCGCTGGCCCTGGCGCTGGCCCTGCCGGTGGCGCTGACCGCGCTGCTCGGCACGGCGATCTCCCTGAGCGTCACCGACGTGCCGATCGTGATCCAGGACCTCGACGCCACCCCGCTGTCGCGGGCCTACGCCGACGCGTTCCGCAGCTCGCTCACGTTCCGGATCGTCGCCCTGCCGCCAGGGGCGGCGCCGGAGAGCGCGCTGGCCCAAGGCCGGGCGCGGGCCGCGCTCGTCATCCCCCCGCGCTTCGAGTGGGCGATCCGCCGGGGCCGGCCGGCGGAGGCCCAGCTCCTCGTGGACGCCACCGACGCCAACACCGCCCGCCTCGTCCGCGGCGGCGCCGCGCAGGTGACGCGCGCCTTCGCCCGGCAGACCGGGGTCCCGCTGCCCGCGCCCGCCGTGCGGGCCGAGACCCGGCTCTGGTTCAACCCGGGGCGGGCGCCCGAGAAGTTCTACGGCCCCGGCGCCCTCGTGCTGACGCTCTCGATCTTCCCCACCGTGCTGGCCGCGCTCGCCATGTCCCGCGAGGGCGAGCAGCGGACCATCCTCCAGGCGTACGTCTCCAGCATCTCCGCCCACGAGCTCCTGGCCGGGAAGATCCTGGCCGGCCTCGCGGTGGGGCTCCTGCAGCTCGGCCTCACCGTCGGCGTCGTCGTGGGGCTGTTCGGCCTGCGCCTGGCCGGCGACCCCACGCCCTTCCTCGCCGGCAGCGTCCTGTACCTCTTCTGCGTCGTCGCCTTCGGCACCCTCGTCGGCGCCGCGCTGCCGAGCCAGGCCGCCGCCGTGCAGGCGGTGGCGCTCGGCGGCTTCCTGCTCGCCTTCCTCCTCTCCGGCCTCATCTTCCCCATCGAGAACATCCCCGCCGGCCTCCGCTGGATCTCGAGCCTGGTGCAGGCGCGCTACTTCATCGTGGTCGTGCGGGACGCCTTCCTCCAGGGCGGCGGCTGGCCGGCGGTGTGGTGGGCGGTGGCGGCCATCGGCGGCATCGGGGCCGTCTTCTACGTGCTGGCGTGGGTCACGATGCGCCGCATGCAGGTGCGGGCGTGAGCCGGGTCAGGCGCCTCCTCGGCGGCCGGCTCGGGGCCCTGGTCCTGAAGGAGCTCCGGCAGATCCGGCGCGACCGGCGGCTGGCGATGTCGCTGGTGGTGCCCCCCACCCTCCAGCTCCTCCTGTTCGGGTTCGCCCTGGACCCCGACGTGCAGAACCTGCGTCTCGGCGTGGTGGACGAGCGCCCCAGCGCCGAGAGCCGGGCCCTCGTGTCGACCATCGTCGAGAGCGGCACCTTCCGCCTCGCCGGCACCTACCCCACGGCGGCGGCGCTCGCCCAGGACCTCGGCGAGGGGCGGCTCGACGTCGGGGTGGTGATCCCCCACGACTTCGCCCGGCGGCTGGCCCGCCAGCGGCCGGTGGCCGTCCAGGTGCTGCTCAACGCCGTCAACGCCAACACGGCGCAGATCGCCCAGGGCTACGTGGAGGGCGCCATCGCCTGGTTCGAGGGGCGGGCGGGGCCGGCCGGCCCCCCGCCGCGGGTGGAGCTCCGGCCGGCCTTCCTCTACAACCCGGGGCTCGTGAACACGTGGTTCATCGTCACCGGCGTGCTGGGGACCCTCATCATCCTGAACGGGTCGCTGGTGGCGGGCGCCACCATGATCAAGGAGAAGGAGCACGGCACCGTGGAGCAGCTGCTCATGACCCCGGCCAGCGCCCTCGAGGTGGTGGCGGCCAAGATCCTGCCGCTGTTCGTCCTGCTGATGGGCATGGTCACGCTCGGCCTCGTCGTGGTGCGGCTGGTCTTCGGTCTGCCGTTCCGGGGCAGCCTCGCGCTCCTGGTGGCGGCCTGCGCCGGCTGCGTGCTGGCCGGCATCGGCATCGGGACCATGATCTCCACCTTCGCCCGCTCGGCCAACCAGACGCAGCTCATCGGCTTCTTCGTCAACCCGCCGCTGGCGCTCCTGTCGGGCGGGCTGACGCCGATCGAGGCCATGCCGGAGTGGATCCAGCCGTGGACGCTCCTCAACCCGATCGCCCACTTCGCGGTCATCGCGCGGGGGGTGCTCGTCAAGGGCGTCGGGCTCGACGTGCTGTACCCGCACGTGCTCGCGCTCTTGGCCTTCGCGGTGGTGCTGGTGGGCGTGAGCGTGGTCCGGTTCCGCCGCCAGCTCGGCTGAGCCGGCGCGCCGGCGGCGCTCCGTCCCTGGGCGGGGGCGCGGCCCCCGTCACCGGAAGCGGGGCATGACCTCCCGCGCGAACAGCTCCATGGAGCGGCGCACCCGGTCCTGGGGCAGGCCGCCGAAGTTCATCCAGCACATCACGTGGCCCACCCCGATGCGCTGCATGGCCTCCATGTGGCGGGCGACCGTGTCGGGCGAGCCGAAGGCCAGGGTCTCCGCCACCAGCCCCTCCCAGGTCACCTTGGCGAGGCGCTCGGCCATGGCCCGGAAGCCGGGCTGCAGCGTGGGGTGGGTGTCCTCGATCCGCTCGGGGATCAGGAACTTCCGGAAGGCCTCCTGGTACCACATCTCCGCGTCCCGGGTCTCCGCCAGCGCCTGGGCGTCGGTGTCCGCCACGTAGATCTGCCGCGACACGCCCCACTCTCCGAGCAGCGCCGCGATCTCCGCCTCCCCCCGCCCGACCTTCTGCAGGGTGTCCACGTAGCGGTCCCGGCTCTGCACGACCTGGTCGAGGGGACCGTAGAGAAGCGAGTTGAGCATCGGCCAGCCCCGCCGCGCCGTGTTCTCGATGCCGTCGGGCGACACGCACACCTGGTACAGCGGGGGGTGCGGCCGCTGGAGCGGCTTCGGGATCACCCGCACCTCGGGGACGGTGAAGAAGCGCCCGGCGAAGGCGAAGCGCTCCTGGGTCCAGGCCCGCACCATGATCTCGACCGCCTCGTCGAAGCGCTCGCGGCTCTCGACCTGGGGCACCCGGTAGCCGGTGAACTCGGCCGGCCGGTTGCCGCGCCCGACGCCCACGTCAAGCCGCCCGTTGGAGATCACGTCGACCAGGGCCAGCTGCTCGGCGAGACGGATGGGGTCGTGGAAGGGCAGGATGGCGGCGGCCAGCCCGATGCGGACCCGGCGCGTGCGGGACGCCGCCGCCGAGGCGAGGGCGGCCGGGTCGACGGACAGGCCGTAGTCGATGAAGTGGTGCTCGGTCAGCCAGATGCGGTCGAACCCCAGCTCCTCCGACCAGACGATCTGCTGGAGCTCGCGGTGGATGATGTCCTCGTGGCGGTGGCCGGGCGGGGCCTGGAAGAAGAAGAACGTGCCGAAGCGCATCAGGACACCCCCAGGTAACGGGACTTGACCTCGTCGTCCTCACGCAGCGCGGCCGGCGGCCCCGAGTGCACGATGCGCCCCCGCGAGAGCACGTGGACGCGGTCGGCCACCGCGAGGGCCATCGGCAGGTTCTGCTCGACGAGGAGGATGGGCAGGCCGGCCGCCTTGAGCTGGCCGATCACCCGCCCCACCTCCTGCACCAGGAGCGGCGCCAGGCCCTCCGTCGGCTCGTCCATGAGGAGCATCTCCGGGTTGGTCATGAGCGCGCGGGCGATGGCCAGCATCTGCTGCTCGCCGCCCGAGAGCTTGCCGGCCCGGTGCTCCCGCCGCTCGCCGAGCCGGGGGAACAGCGCCATCACGCGCTCCACCGTCCAGGCCGCGGCCCCGGCGCGGGACCGGGCGGCGACGGCCAGGTTCTCCAGCACGCTCAAGGAGGGGAACACCCGGCGGCCCTGGGGCACCAGGCCGAGGCCGAGCCCGACGATGCGGTTGGCCGGCCAGCCGGTGACGTCCTTGTCCTTGAAGCGGACGGCGCCGCGCCGCGGCGGCGTGAAGCCGATGACGGTGCGGATCAGCGTGGTCTTGCCCATGCCGTTGCGCCCGAGGAGGGCCACCACCTCCGCCCGCGCCACCGCCAGCGACACGCCCTGCAGCACGTAGCTGTCGCCGTAGTAGGTGTGCACGTCGCGGACGTCGAGCATCAGGCGGCGCCGCCCCCCGCCGCCCTCACGCCGGCCCGCCCAGGTAGATCTCGCGCACCAGGGGGTCGGCGCGGACGTCCTTGGCGTGACCGTCGGCCACCACGCGGCCGTAGTGCAGCACGGTGATGCGGTCGGTGAGGGCGAAGGCCACGTCCATGTCGTGCTCGATGACGAGCAGGGTGATGGCGGGGTCGAGCCGCTTCAGGAGCGCGGTCATCAGCTGCGACTCGGCGGGGGCCAGCCCCGCCGTGGGCTCGTCCAGCAGGAGGAGCCGCGGCGACCCGGCCAGGGCGAGCGCGATCTCCAGCTGGCGCTGCTCGCCGTGGGACAGGTTGCGCACCACCTCGTCGGCCTTGGGCAGGAGGCCGACCGCCTCCAGCCCGCGGCGGGCACGCTCGAACAGGGCCGGGTAGCCCTCGGCGGCGCGGTGGGGATGGAGCTTGACCGGCAAGAGGGCCTGCACGGCCAGGAAGCAGTTGTCCAGCGCCGACAGGCGCGGGAACAGGTTGGTGATCTGGTAGGTGCGGCTCAGCCCGAGGGCGGCCCGCCGGTGGGGCGGCAGCCGCGTCACGTCCGTTCCGAACAGCGCGATGCGCCCGGCCGTGGGCGGCTGCTCGCCGCTGATGAGGCTGAACAGGGTCGTCTTCCCCGCCCCGTTCGGCCCGATCAGCGCGCGCCGCTCGCCCGCCTGCACGGCCAGGCTGACACCGTCGACGGCGTGGAGCCCCCCGAACACCTTGGTCACCCCCACCAGGCTCAGGACCGGAGCTCCCCCCTCCATCACGGGTGCGCGAGGGTCCTATCTCGAAGACTCGCCGACACACCGCCGGGGGGGCGCAGGGCCGGGGGCCCTCCCGGCGGGACCGTGGCGTCTGCGCGCCGCCGAAGGCAAGCCCCGTCGCTCTCGTGGCCCCCGACGAGTGCCCACGCGGGTCGCGACTCAGCGTGTCCCGCCGGGAGGGCCCCCGGTCCTGTGCCCCCTCGGCGGTTTCCCGACACGCCCTCGAGACGGGGCGACGCTAGCAGTACCTGCACGCGGGGTAGTTCCGGTCGTAGACGGGCTGCTTCAGGAACTCGGCCGCCGGGTACTTCCAGAACTGCGAGACGGCGGGGTAGGTGTGCACGACCGTGTTCCACAGCTCCCCGTCCTTCTTCTCCACCTTGCGGATGTAGATGTTCTGGACCGGGTTGCCGTGCTCGTCGAGCTTGATGGGGCCCCGGGGGGCGTCGCGGATCTCGACCCGCCGCAGCGCGGCCAGGAACTTGTCCCGCTCCTCCACCGCGCCGCCCACCGCCTTGGCCGCCTCCGCGATCCACCGGGCGGCCGTGTAGCAGGTCTCCGAGTAGTACGAGGGCACCTTGTTGAAGCGCTTCCGGTACTCGGCCACGAAGCGCTTGTTGGTGGGCGTGTCGATGGCCGCGCTGTAGATGAGGGGGCTCATGCCGCCGATGGCCTCGTCGCCGAGGGACGGCAGCACGAACTCGTCGAAGGTGGTGCCGCCGCCGATCAGGGGCAGCTTGGCCTTGAGCCCGGCGTTCTCGTACTGCTTGGGGAAGCGCAGCGACGAGGCGGCCACCATGAGGGCGAACACCGCGTCGGCGTCCCGCCGGATCTGGGCCAGGTACGGGGCGAAGTCCGTGGTGCCGAGCGGCGGCCACAGCTTCTGGACCACCTGGCCCCCCGCCTCCTCGAAGGTCTTCTGGAACCCCCCCACGACCTCCCACCCGAAGGAGTAGTCGATGGCGATGCTGACGACCTTCTTGTAGCCGAGCGTCTTGGCCACGTACTCGCCGAAGGGGTGCGAGGGCTGGCTCGACGTCCACCCCGTCCGCACCACCCACTTCGTGGGCTTGCGCTGGGTCAGGTCGTCGGCGGCCATCACCGGGTAGAGCATGGGCACCTGGTACTCGTCGACCTTGGGGGCGAGCGCATACCCGACGTGGGCGAAGAGCCCGCCCGCCACCACGTGGACCTTGTCGCTCTCCACGAGCTTGCGCAGCTTGGTCAGCGCCACCTGGGGCTGCCCCTGGGTGTCCTCCTCGATCACCTGGACCGGCCGCCCGGCGATCTGGTTGCCGTTCTCCTCGAGCCACATCCGGAAGCCGTTGACCATGTCCTTGCCCACCTGCGCCGCTCCGCCCGTGAAGGGCGCCATGAAGCCCACCTTGATGGGCGGCTTCTGGGCCCATGCCGGATCGGGGACGGCCAGCGGGCCGACGAGCAGCACGATGACGAGTGCCGTGGTCAGGATCGTGCCCATGCGCGGTCTCCTTTCGTCCGCCACTGGCGGAGGCTGCCGACGATGCCCTCGGGGGCGTACACGATGGTGGCGATGTAGACGGTGCCCAGGATCAGGAGCCACCGGTGCGTCCAGACCGACACGAGGTTCTCGAGGCCCACGATGGCGGCCGCGCCGAGCGCGGGGCCGATGAGGGTGCCCCGCCCGCCGAGCGCCACCATCAGCAGCACCTCGACGGAGGTGGCCAGCTCGAGATCGGTCGGGCTCACGAAGCCATTGTAGTAGGCCCAGAGCACGCCGGCGAAGCCCCCGACGCCGCCGGCGATGAGGAAGGCCAGGTACTTGTGCAGCCAGACGTGGTAGCCGAGCGTCCGCATGCGCGACTCGCTCTCGCGGATGCCCACCAGCGCCCGTCCGAAGGGCGAGCGCACCACCACCCGCAGCGTCGCGAAGGTCGCCAGCGCCCCGGCCAGGGCGAAGTAGTAGAAGGGCAGGCCGTCGGCCACCGACACGAGCAGGCCGATGTCGGGACGGGGCACGCCCGAGATCCCGTTGTCGCCCTGGGTCAGCGACACCCAGCGGTGGGCGAGGCCCCACACGACCATGCCGAGCGCCAGCGTGATCATGAGGAAGTAGACGCCGGTGGCGCGCAGGGCCACCAGCCCGAACACCGCGGCCACCGCCACCGCCAGCCCCACCCCCGCCAGCAGCGTCGGCCAGAACCCGGCGCCGTGGCGCGTCGCGAGGATGCCCACCGCGTAGGCGCCGAGCCCGAAGTAGGCGGCGTGGCCGAGGGAGGCGAGCCCCGCGTAGCCCAGGATCAGGTCGAGGCTCATGGCCAGGATGGCGTAGATCACCGCCTGGGTCAGGAGCGAGAGCAGGAACGAGGACAGAAAGGGCGGCGCCGCCGCCAGCAGCACGAGCACGACGCCCGCCGCCAGCGCGGTCCCGCGGCCGCCCACCGTCACGCTCACGCCCTCCCGAACAGACCGGTGGGCCGGACGGCGAGGATGGCCGCCATCGGCGCGAACAGCGTGAAGTACGACAGCTCGGGGAACAGCGCCTTGCCGAAGTTGTCGAGGAGCCCGACCAGGAGGCTGCCCACCACCGCCCCCTTCAGGCTGCCCATGCCGCCCACGATCACGACCACGAAGGCGTAGGGCAGGATCTCGAAGTCGGCCCCGGGGTACACGCCGAGGAAGCCGCCGGCGACGACGCCGGCCACCGAGGCCAGCGTGGCGCCCAGCGCGAAGACGGCCATGGAGATCAGGTACACGTTGATGCCCACGCCGCGCGCCATCTCGGCGTCGTCCACGGTGGCCCGCATCATGGCGCCCACCCGCGTGCGCTCCAGCACGAGCCACATGACGAGGCCCACGAAGGCGGCCACGCCGATCATGAACACGCGGTAGATGGGGAAGTAGACCTCGCCGAGGCGCCAGCTGCCGGCCAGGATGGCCGGGGTCCGGATCGTGTAGGGGTCGCCGCCCCACACCACCAGCGCCAGGTCCTGGAAGATGAGGGCGAAGCCCATGGTGGTGAGCACCTGGCCCAGCTCCTGGCCGCCCAGCCGCTTGAGGAAGGCGTTCCACTCGCCGATCCCGATCAGCGCGATGGCGACGGCGGCGGCGACGATGCCGATGACGAAGGGCGCGCCCTGCCACATCACGGTGAGGGCCACGTAGCCGCCGAGGAGGTAGTACGAGCCGTGGGTCATGTTCACGATGCGCATCATGCCGAAGATGAGCGACAGCCCGCCGGCCAGCAGGAACAGGAGGGCCCCGTACGAGACGCCGTTGAAGAGCTGGACGAGGACGAAGTCGGCGGGCCTCATGCGGCCACGCCGGCGAGGAAGTCGAGGAGGGCCCGGTCGAAGGCCGGGGCCGCCTCCACGCACGAGCAGTGGCGGGCGCCCGGGAGCACGGTGAGCCGCGCCCCCGGGATCCCCCGCCCGAGCGTCTCCGCCATGGCCACCGGGGTGCCGGGGTCGTGCTCGCCCACCAGCACGAGGGTCGGGGCGCGGATCTCGCCGAGCCGGGCCGTGAGGTCCACCTCCGCGATGGCGCCCACCGCCCACGCGTAGCCGCGCGGATCGGTGCCCCGCAGCATCCCGCGCACGCGGTCGACCCCGCCCGGCTCCCGCTGGCGGAACTCGGGGGTGAACCAGATCTCCATGGTCGGCTCGATCACCGGCTCCATGCCGTCGCGCTCGACGGCGCGGATGCGCTCCGCCCACATGGCCCGCGTGTGGGGGGCGTAGCGGCTCGTGGTGTCGGCCAGCACCAGGCTCTGCACGAGGCCGGGGAAGGCCAGCGCCGCCGTCATGGCGACGCAGCCGCCCATCGAGAGGCCCACGAGGTGGCTCCGCGCGATGCCGAGCTCGCGGAGCAGGCGGCGCAGGTCGTCGGCCATCTGCTCGAGGGTCCAGGGCCCCGCCGGCGCGTCGGACCCGCCGTGGCCCCGGACGTCGTACCGCAGGACCCGATAGCGGCCGCCGAGGGCCGCCGCCTGCGCGTCCCAGAGCTCGAGGGTGGCGGCCAGGGAGTGGATCAGCGTCACGACCGGGGCGTCGGCCGGCCCCTCGAGCCGGTAGCGCGCGCGCATCCCGTCCAGGACGATCATGGCGTCGCGCCCTCCGAGCCGCGGCGGCCCCATCGGCCGGCGGCTAGAGGCGCAGGAGGCGGGCGGCGGTGACTCCCAGGACCTTGCGGACGTCGCCCTGGCCGAGCCCGAGGCGGCCGACGATGTCCCGCGGGCGCTCGTAGCCCATGTCGAAGCAGAAGTCGCTCCCGAGCATGACGCGGTCGGCGCCCACCGTGTCCACCAGGTAGCGCAGGGCGTCCGGGTCGTGGGTGATCGTGTCGTAGGTGAACCGGCGCAGGTAGGCGCGGACGGGCTTCTTCGCCGCCTTCTGCGCCTCCGGCCGGACCTTCTGGCCGCGCTGGAGCCGCCCCCAGAGGTACGGCAGCGCGCCGCCCGCGTGGGGCAGGCAGACCTGGAGCTTCGGGAGCCGGTCGAGGACGCCGCCGAAGACCAGGTGGGCCGCCGCGATGGCGGTGTCGTAGGGGTTGCCGAGCAGGTTGTGCAGGTAGAACGGCCGCAAGCGCTCGTGGCCCACCACGTTGAGCGGGTGCAGGAGCACGGGCAGCCCGAGCGCCTGGCAGCGCTCGAGGACCGGGAACAGGCCGGGGTCGGACAGCTCGCGCCCCCCCACGTTGGTGCCGAGGTAGGCGGCGCGCATGCCGGGCAGGCGCGCCGCCCGGTCGAGCTCCGCGAGGGCCCGCTCGGGGTCCTGGGCGGGCAGGGTGGCGCAGCCGACGAACCGGTCGGGGTAGGCCGCGTGCGCCTCGGCGCAGGCGTCGTTGAAGGCCCGCGCCAGGCGGGCGCCCAGCTCGCCGCGGGCCCAGTACACCATCGGCGTGGTGAGCGACAGCGCGTGCACCTCGACGCCCTGGCGGTCCATGGAGCGGACGCGCTGGGCCAGGTCGTAGTACCGGGCCTCGAGCGGCGGCGTGCGGGCGCCGGCCACGACGAGGACGGGGCCGCGCGCGTCGGTGCGGTCGACGCTGCCGCCGCTCTCCGCGCCGGCCTCCTCCACGACGGCCAGGAAGCGCTCGGGGAAGAAGTGAGCGTGGACGTCCACCGCGGGGGGGCGTTTCACGGCGCCCGATCATATCACAGGCCGGAGGGGGGGCCCCGGGTCGCCGGGCTTGCCCACCCTCAGTTTGCCCACCGGATCCGGGTAGCCTGGCGAGACCCCTGAGCGGTCCGGGGATCGGCGCGGCGAAATTGCTTGGGCGGTCTGTGTGCGGTATGGCACATATACGT
>Ga0187892_10005095_pt1 | contig 21096 bp, 23 predicted proteins | sample MA1701073metaG_FD_139345 | JGI IMG/M metagenome (GOLD analysis project Ga0187892, IMG submission 139345) | Bio-ooze microbial communities from a basaltic lava cave in the Kipuka Kanohina Cave System on the Island of Hawaii, USA - MA170107-3 metaG ... | reverse complement strand
TGATGGAGTCGCTCGGGATCGGCATCGCGCTCGCGAGCTACGACGGTCACGTGCACTGGGGCTTCAACCCCGACCCCGACGTGGTGCCCGACGCCGACGTGTTCGTGGAGCAGATCCGCGCGTCCTACGCGCGCGTGGCGGCGGCAGGCATGGTCGCGGCCGAGGCGCCGCCCGCGGGCGGCGGCGAGAAGCGCAAGGCCGCGCGTCCCGCGCGCGCAGCGAAGGCCAGCAACGGCAGCGCCGCCGGCGCCATGCCCTAGGAGGAACCATGCCCGCTCGTCGACGTGCCTCGGAATGGAAGCGCAACCTGTCGAAGCTCGAGCGCCAGCTGCCCGCTCCCCTCGGCCGCATGCTGCGCGGCCTGATCGGCAACCTGCGCGAGGCGCAGCGCCAGCTCGAAGCCGCGCGCACGGAGCGCGACGCCCGCTGGCAGAAGCTCCAGACCCAGCTCCGCACCGACGCGGCGCGCCTGCTGCGCCAGCTCGAGCAGGCCGTCGGCCCGCGGCGCCGGAAAGCGCGTCGCGCGCGCCCGCGGAAGAGCGGACGCGCGCGACGGTCTGCCTGACCCGGGTGACTTCCGCCTAGGCGGGAGACTTCACCGGGCTCGTGAGGGGTGCGCCCTGCACCTGCGCGCTGGAGTGCGAGGTGGGAGTGCCGCTCGCGGAGCCGAACACGTAGGCCGTCTCGCTGTGCTCCGCGAGGTCCACGCCCACGAACTCCGACTCCTCGTCGAGGCGCAGCGAGCCGAAGATCGCGCGCAGCACGAGCAGGATCACGAGGGTCGCCACCGGGGCGAACACCGCCGTGAACACGACGCTCTTCAGCTGCGTCATGATCTGCGCGCCGTGGCTCACGCCCTCGGGCAGCGCCCAGGGCGCGATGAAGAGCCCGGTCGCGAGGGCGCCCCAGGTGCCGCCGATGCCGTGTACGCCGAACACGTCGAGCGAGTCGTCGTAGCCGAACATCGGCTTCAAGAAGGTGACCGCGCCGTAGCAGAGCACGGAGACCCCGAAGCCCACCGCGATCGAGCCCATCGGCGTCACGAAGGCGCAGGCCGGCGTGATCGCGACCAGGCCCGCCACGAGCGCGGTCGCGGCGCCGAGCACCGTCGGCTTCCCGCGGTGGATCCACTCGATCACCACCCAGGTCACGAGCGCCGTCGAGGCCGCCGTGCTCGTGGTGAGGAAGGCGAGCGCCGCGATGCCGTCGGCCATCAGCTCGCTGCCGGCGTTGAAGCCGAACCAGCCGACCCACAGCAGCCCGGCGCCGATCACGGCGAGGGGCAGGTTGTGGGGCGGCATCGGCTCCTTGCCGAAGCCGCGCCGCTTGCCGAGGAAGATGGCCGCCACGAGCGCCGAGTAGCCGCTCGACATGTGCACGACGAGGCCGCCGGCGAAGTCCTTCGCGCCCATCGCGCCGATCCAGCCGCCGCCCCACACCATGTGCGCGAGCGGGCAGTACACGACCAGCAGCCAGATCGTGATGAAGGCCAGGTAGGGCCCGAAGCGCATGCGCTCTGCGAAGGCGCCGATCATCAGCGCGGGCGTGATGATCGCGAACATGGCCTGGAACATCACGAACAGGTACTCGGGGATGCCGTAGCTGCCCCAGAGCGTGCTGCTGTCGATGCCGGCGAGCCCGAGCTTGGAGAGGTCGCCGACGAAGGAGCCGCCCGTACCGAAGGCGAGCGTGTAGCCGACGAGGATCCAGAGCACGCCGACCACGCCGGCCGCGACGAGGCACTGCATGAAGAGCGAGAGCGTGTTCTTCGCGCGGACCAGGCCCGCGTAGAACAGCGCGAGGCCGGGCAGCGTCATCATCAGCACGAGCGCGCTGCTCGTCAGCAGCCAGGCCGTGTTGCCGGTGTCTAGCACGGGGGCGGCATCCTCGGCGGATGCCGCGCTCGCGAGAGCGAGCGGGACGAGGCCGGCGAGGGTCCGCACACCCGCGGACAGCCAGCTGCGATCTAGGGTTCGATTCGGCGCCATGGTTCTCCTCCGTTCCACCGGCTAGCGCCGGTGATTCCGGCATGGCCTAGAGCAACCCGCGTGCCAGCTCTTGCTCGTGCCGATCTCGGCACAAGCGGGTCGTTCTCTGCTCGATGGCGGCAGCTGCGTGGCCTCGGCTGCCCTCGATGCGGGCATCGCGTGCCCGCGGAAGCGGCGGCGCCGGGCGAGCCGCGGAGCGCCGCGTGGCGCCGATCTCCCGCGCGCGCGGAACGCGTCTTGCAGCACCCGCAGGGCGTGGGGAAGCGAGAACCGATGGGGCCGCTCGAGCGCGACCGGCTCGAGCAGCTCTTCGAGGCGCTGTACGAGCGGGCCGTGGCGCTCGAGGGACGGCCGTCGCTGACGCTCGCCGACTGGCTGCGTCACGCCGAGCGCTGGCGCATCCGGCTCGCGCTCGAGCACTGCGGCGGCGACCGCACCGCCGCCGCGCGCCGGCTCGGCGTGCCACGCCGCTCGCTCTACTACCGCATGCAGCAGGTGGGGATCAGCTAGCGCCGCGCTGTCGTGACTCCGTTCGCCTTCGGCTCACTGCGCGCGGCGCGAAGCGCGCGGCTTGCGGAAGCGCGGGCGTTCCCCGGGACCGCGGCGACCACACCAGGGGCAGAAGCGGAAGAAGCCGTGCGAGACCGGGCCGCGACAGCCCGCGCAGCGGTCGGGAAGGTCGGGGTGCGACCAGGGGCGGCCGGGCTTGCGCTTGCACACCGGGCAGTAGCGCATGAAGCGGCGCAGCTCGCCCGGGCAGCCGCGCGCCGCGCAGCGCCGCTCCGCAGACGGGTCGGGGCGCGGCTTCCGGCCGTTGCCCGTGAAGTGCCCCGCGTGACACCACGGGCACTCGGTCCATTCCGGCCGAACCCCGTGCTCGCAGCTCGAACACACCAGCGGATAGCGCGTGATCTCGCGGAACGAGTTGTCGCCCGTGCCGCACCAGGGACAGACCCGCATCGACTCGGCGATCGGCCCGTCGCAGCGGTGACAGCGGAAGCGCAGCTCGAGCGCCGCGCCGTGGCGGCGCCGGAAGCTCTCGGCCTGGAGCGCGAGCGGCGAGAGCGCGGGCGGATCGCGCCGGCGCCGCCGCACCGTCGTACGCGGCCGCTCCACCCGCGCGAAGGCGCGCTCGAGCGCCTGGTGGAAGGCGACCGCGTCCGCGTAGCGGTGGCGCGGATCGAAGGCCGCGGCCTTGCGCAGCACGGGGCGGAGCGGCGGCGGAACGCGCGCGAGGAAGCGCCGGTGGCCAGCCGGCGGCCACGCGAAGGGCCAGGTCGGCAGCGCGCCCGAGAGCAGCTCGTACGCGATCAAGCCGAGCGAGAACACGTCGGAGGCGAGCCGCGGCCGCCCGTAGGCCTGCTCCGGCGCGACGTAGCCGAAGGTGCCGGCGTCGGTGACCGTCACCGTCGCGCCGGGCGCGAAGCGCGACACGCCGAAGTCCGCGAGCGCCGCGTGCCGGTCCGCGAAGATCAGCACGTTCTCCGGCTTCACGTCGCGGTGCAGGACGCCCTGCGCGTGCGCGTGCGCGAGGCCGGCGGCGACGTCGCGCACCACGCGCAGCGCGAGCTCACCGGAGCGCCGCGCTCCCGCGTAGTCCGCGAGGCTGCGCTCGGCCAGGTCGGTGGCGAGCACGAAGTTGCCGTCGATCCAGTCCGCGTTGCGCACCGCCACGATGTTGGGGTGCGAGAGACGCGTGGCGATGCGCGCCTCGTGCGCGATGGCGTCGCGGCCCCACTCCGCCACCTGCGCGGCGTCGATGATCTTGAGCGCGACCGGGCGATTCTCGACGGTGTCCCGCGCCCGCCACACGGCAGCGAACGCGCCATGGCCGAGCGCCCGCTCGAGGCGGTACTTGCCGAGCCGCGAGCCGCGCCGGAGCCGAGCCATGCTGGGCGGACTCTACCGAGCCGGGCTCCGGTCGCGCCGGCTCCCGGGGCGCGGGCTAGACGGCTTCCGAGCCGCGCTCGCCGGTGCGGATGCGGATCGCCTCTTCCATCGGCAGCACGAAGATCTTGCCGTCGCCGATCCGACCCGTGTTGGCGGCCGACACGATGGCGTCGATGACCTTGTCCACCATCTCGTCCTTGACGGCGATCTCGATCTTGATCTTGGGCAGGAAGTCGACCACGTACTCGGCGCCACGGTAGAGCTCGGTGTGGCCCTTCTGGCGACCGAAGCCGCGCACCTCGGTCACGGTCATCCCCTGGATGCCGATCCCGTGCAGCGCTTCCTTGACCTCGTCGAGCTTGAAGGGCTTGATCACGGCCTCGATCTTGCGCATGGCGCCTCCCTGTTCCTGGCTTGGCCCCCCTCCGGCCGAGCCGTGGCGGGTGAACACAACTTAGAGCAACTCGCGTGCCAAGCCGGACACGGGCGGAGCGCGCGCGTCCCGGCTCCGGTGTGCCGGTTCCTGCCCAGCATTTCGGCAGGCCTGCTCAGGGAACGGGCAGGCCCATGCCTGCGGAGGCGCGTGGTGGCTTCCCGGGCTGGAACGCCCCTTGCTTATACGCAGGCCGTGGAGGTAACCGCCATGGCCGCACCCGCCCGCATCAGCCCCGTGAGACCCCCGACGGCGACGCCGAACCCCTCGCTCGACGCGCTGATGGAGCAGTTCCTCCAGGGCGTCTCCGCGCGCAACGGAGGCAGCCCGCCGCCGCTGCGCGACTGGGTCGAGCTGGCCGAAGCCTGGCGCATCGCGCGCGCGCTGCGCCGCGCGCGGGGCAACCGCTCGGCTGCGGCGCGCGAGCTCGGCATCGGCCGCCGGACGCTCTACACGAAGATGGAGAAGCTCGGCATCGCGCCGCGCTTCTCCATCTGGGACTGAGCTTCTCCGGGAGCCCGTCCCGCTCAGCGCGGCCACAGGCCGTGACGGTCGAGGAACGCCAGCGTGCGCGGGCAGTCGCCCGTCTCGCCGGCGCGCCTCGCCTCCGCGAGCAGCGCGAGGTCGGCGGCGGTGTCGAGGTCGAAGCCTGCGGGCAGCAGCGCGTGCGTCAGGCCGCGCGCCTCGGCCTGCGCCAGCGTATCGGCGAGCACGGACGCGGTGCTCATGGGGTGGGAGAACAGGCCCGAGACGCCGCGCCCGAGCCCGACGAGGTTGTAGCCGCCGTCCCGGTCCGGGCAGATCACGAGGTCGCTGCGCTCGAGGGCCGCGAGCGCCGCCGCGAGGGTCGCGCGCCCGAGCGTCGGGCTGTCGCTGCCGCGCAGCAGCACCGGGCGGTGGCCGGACGCGAGCTCGCGCGCGAGCGCGTGCTCCATGCGCGCGCCGAGCTCGGCGCCCTGCTGGGGCTCGCGGCGCAGGCCGGGCGGCGCCGGCAGCAGCTCCGCGGCCTCGGGCGGCTGCACCGCGAGCACCACCTCGAGGCCGAGCGCGCGTCCCGCCGCGAGGCTGGTCTCGAGCACGTCCTCGAGCATCCGCGCATAGAAGGCCGCCGCCTGCTCCGGCGTGAACGGGGGACAGAGGCGCGTCTTGACCCGACCCGGCGCCGGCTGCTTCGCGAACACGACCAGCGCGCCGCTCACTCCCCGGTCCAGAGCGGCAGCGCCGCGATGCGCGCGTCCGTCTCGGCCACGCGTACCCGCGCCCCCGGCTCCGCGTCCTCCGCGCGCACGAAGCCGAGGCCGATCGCGCCGGCCTCGGGCGAGCGGACGCTGCTCGTGAGCTGACCGATGCGGCCGCTCGGCGCGTGGATCTCGGCGCCGCGCTCGGGCAGGGCGTCGCCCTCGAAGCGCAGCCCCACCAGCAGGTGCCCGACGCGGCCGCGGCTCCGCATGCGCGTCACGACCTCCTGCCCCGTGAAGCAGCCCTTGGTCGTCGAGACCGCTGCGTCGAGACGCGCCTCGGCGGGGAGCACGCTCTCGTCGAGCTCGCGCCCGAGCCAGGGCACGCCGGCGGCGATGCGCAGACACTCGAGCGTGTCGCCCCCGGCCGCGACGGCGCCGGCGGCGAGCAGGGCCGCCGCGACCGCCTCGGCGGAGCCCGGCGGGACGAAGAGCTGGAAGCCGGGCAGGCCGCTCAGCCCGTAGGCCGCGAGCACGACGCTCGCGCCCGCGATCTGCCCCTCGCGCCAGGCGCGCGGCGCGAGGCCGCCCGCGTCGGCGCCCGCCGTCACGAGAGTCGCTGCGGCGCGCGGGCCTTCGACGGCGAGCCGCGCGAGCTCTGCGCGACGATCCGCGAGCGTCACGTCGTCGGCGATCACGTAGCCCGCGAGGCGCTCGCGCACGGCGGGCAGCGCGGCGGCTTCGAGCTCGAGCCAGAAGGCGTCCGCGCGCGCGAGCACGTGCAGGTCGGCCACGATGCGCCCCTGTCGCGTGAGCAGCAGGCCGTGCGCGCCGCCGCCGGCCGCGAGGGACTTCACGTCGGCGGAGATCATGCCGTCGAGCCAGCGCACGCGATCGCCGCCCCCCACCTCGAGCACGCCGCGCCCGGGCAGCCGGAACAGGCCGGCGCCCGTGCGCACGGCGCGGAGCGCGTCGCGAGGATTCACGCGGCCTGCGGCCCGGGCGGGAGCACGCGCCGCGGCGCCGCGCCGCGCCCGGCCTCCGCGGGCAGCGGCAGCGGCCCCTGCTGCGCCTCGGCCACGCGTGCGAGCTCGCGCTCCCAGTCCGCGAAGCGCTGGCGCGCCACGTCGAGGTCGTGCTCGTTGTCCACGTCGAGCGCGCAGCCGCCGATGCCCGTGATGACGAAGCGGAAGCTCCCGCGCAGCAGCGCGCCGCAGGCCCGCTCGACCCGCTGCAGCGAGATGAAGCGACGCACGAAGTCGGCGACGCGGCGCATCCCGTTGCGGTCGAGGATGCCCGCGACGTGCATCAGCCCGTAGTAGAACAGCACGCGCACGCCGCCGCCGCGATCGGAGAAGATCCGCCACGCGAGCCCGAGCGCCTGGCCGAGCTGGCGCTGGTAGCGGTGCTCGTACATGTCCTCGATGTACTGGCGCTTGCCGAGCTTGGCGGGCCTCACGAGGTGGAGGTTGCTCTGGCGGAAGCGTCCCTCGCGCAGGTTGAAGTACGCCATGCGGATGCCAGGCTCGCCGTCCTTCGGATAGAAGGCCTCGAGCTCGTGCTCCGTCACCAGGCCGAGCGCGTAGTCCACGTTCGCGGCGAAGCCCTTCCGCACGAACTCCGAAAGCTCCTGCGGCGTCGCGAAGGGCAAGTCCGTCGAGAGGTAGAGGACGGGAAGGTCCGCCTCTTCGGGGGTCGGGTCGCGGCCCTCCGCGCCGGCACCGGGCAGCAGGCGCCGGTAGGTGAACCAGGCGTTCTCGTACAGGTTCCGGTACTGCGGCACGATCCAGAGCGGCTTCACGAGCTCCCGCCGCAGCGTCTCCTCGTCGAGGGCCTTGGCGAGGCGCTCGGCGTTGCCGACCACCCACACCTCCGAGACCTCGGGCACGCGCTGCAGCACCGAGACGATGCGCGCGATCAGGCTGCGGCCGCCCACCTCGAGGTAGGCCTTGCTCTCGCCGTAGACGGCGCGCGCGGCCTTCGCGTCCCCGGCGGCGACGATGGCGGGAACCCTGCGCACAATCGAAGCAGGGTAGCCTCCTCGGATGGGGCTTGCTTGGCTGGACGCGGTGCTGTGGAGCAGCGCCGGGCTCGCCCTCGGCGCCGCGGCGCTGACGGCGGCCGCTTCGCGGGCGCTCGGCCTCGTGCCGGAGCCGGCCCTGCTGGCGCTGGTCTCGGGCGGCACCCTCACCGTGTACGTGATCGACCGCGTGCGCGACCTGCCGCGCGATCGCGTCACCGCGCCGCGGCGCGCCGCCTTCGTGGCGCGGCACCGCCGCGCGCTGCTCGCCCTGGCCGCGCTCGGCGCTGCGCTCGCCGCGGGCGGGGCGCTCGCGCTCGGCCCGCGCCCGCTCGCGCTCGCCGCGGGGGTCGGCGCGCTCGGCCTCGCCCACCGGCGGCTCAAGCGCTTCGCGGCGGCGAAGCCGCTCTATCTGACCTTCGCGTGGACCGCGGTGCCCGTGGGCCTGCCCGCCGCCGCCGATCCGGGCGCGACGCACGTAGGCTGGGCGGCGGCGATCGTCGGCGCGACGGTGCTCGCGAACGTCGCGCTCTCGAACCTGCGCGACGGCGAGGCGCTCGCGGGCCGCCTCGGCGCGCGGCGCACGCTGCCTCTCGCGGGCGCCAGCCTGCTCGCGGGCCTCGCCGCCGCGTGGCTCGGCCCCGCCGCCGTGCGCCCGCTCGCCGCGCTGCCCCTCGCGATGAGCGGCGCCCTGCTCGGCTTCCGCCCGACCGAGCGCTACGGCGCGCTCGCCGTGGACGGCGCGCTCCTCGTGGGCGCGCTGCTCGCGCTAGCGTGGGCCTCCGCATGAGCCGCGTCAGCTTTCCGGACGGCTTCCGCTGGGGCGCCGCGACGGCGTCCTACCAGATCGAGGGCGCCGCACGCGAGGACGACAAGGGCGAGTCGATCTGGGATCGCTTCGCGCACACGCCCGGCCGCATCAAGGACGGCTCGACCGGCGACCGCGCGTGCGACTCCTACCACCGCAGCGCCGACGACGTGGCGCTGCTGCGCGCCATGCACATGAACAGCTACCGCTTCTCGGTCGCGTGGCCGCGCATCCAGCCGGAGGGACGCGGCGCCGCGAACGCCGCGGGCCTCGACTACTACCGCCGGCTCGCCGACGCCCTGCTCGCGGCGGGCATCCGCCCGTTCCCGACGCTGTATCACTGGGACCTGCCGCAGGCGCTCGAAGACCGCGGCGGCTGGCCGGCGCGCGACACCGCCGCGCGCTTCGCGGACTACGCGCACCTCGTGGTGCGCGCGCTCGGCGACCGCGTCTCCGACTGGATGCTGTTCAACGAGCCCTCGATCTTCACGCTGTTCGGCTACGGGCAGGGGATCCACGCGCCGGGCATTCGCGACCGCACCGCGCTGCTGCGCGCCACGCACGTGGTCGCGCTCGCGCAGGGCGAGGGCTTCCGCGCCGTCAAGCAGGAGCGCCCGGGGCTGCGCGTCGGCAGCGCGTTCTCGATGGCTCCTACCGAGCCGGGCAGCGGTGGGGCCTCGGACGCCGACGCCGCCGAGAGCATGCACGGCTGGTGCAACGACTTCTTCCTGCGCGCGGCGCTGCGCGGCGAGTACCCGGCTTGCTTCGAGGCCGGCTTGCCCGCGGAGCTCGACGTGCGCGAGGGCGACATGGCGCGCGTTCGCGCACCCCTCGACTTCGTCGGCATCAACCTCTACTCGCGCATGCTCGTGCACGCCGATCCGCGGGACCGGCTCGGCCTCGGCGCGCGCTCGCTCGGCCTCGGCGGCCCCGAGGGCCCGCAGACCGACTTCGGCTGGGAGGTCTGGCCCGACGCGCTCTACGACATGGTGATGCGCGTGACGCGCGACTACGAGCGGCCCGTCCTCGAGATCACGGAGAACGGCTGCTCCTACGCCGACGGCCCGGGCGCGGACGGCGCGATCCGCGACACGCGGCGCATCGCCTTCTTCCGCGGCTACCTCGCCGCGCTCGCGCGCGCGATCGCCGACGGCGCCGACGTGCGCGGCTACCACGCTTGGACGCTGATGGACAACTTCGAGTGGGCCGAGGGCTTCGCGCAGCGCTTCGGCCTCGCCTTCACCGATTTCACGACCTGCGACCGCAAGCTCAAGCAGAGCGGCGAGTGGCTCGGCCGCGTGGCCGCCGAGAACGGGCTCGATCCCGAGGCGGAGGGAAACGCCGTCTAGCCGCGCCTCGGGCTCATGCGTCCGGCCCCGCCGGGATCACGCTGATCTGGCCGTCGGGCTCGACGATGGCGCGGCGCACCGCGGCCAGCTCGTCGATCCCGTGCTTGCGCAGCGCGGTCTCGAGCTCCTGGCGGGTGACCCGCTCCCGGCGCGCCGCTGCTTCGACGATGCGTCCGTTCTCGACCAGCACCACCGGCGCGCCGTCGATCCACCGCTCCGCGCGGCGCGAGTGGAACGCGAGCCGCCCCGTGAGCACGGTCGCTGCGAGCAGCGTCGCGGCCGCCGTGAGCGCCGCGACGAGCGATGGATCCTGTCCGGTGAGCGCCGGCGACACCGTCTCCGAGAGGAGCAGCATCGCGAGCAGGTCGAGCGGCGAGAGCTGGCCGAGCTCGCGCTTGCCGGAGAGGCGTACCATCACCCCGAGCGCGACGTAGATCGCGCAGACCCGGATCACGATCTCCAGCAGCGGTCGACTCGTCTCGAGCACGGGAGGGATGGCTGCATGGCGCGTGCCGGCCGCGCGAAGCGACGGGAAGGAAGCTCGCGGCTCCGGCCTCCCGCGCATTGTAGAAAGCGCAGCGGCGGTCCATGCGGCGACCGCTCGGCGCCCGCTGTGCAGGGCACGGGGGTTGCAATGGCTCCGCCCGTGCGATCGAGACGCCCGCTCCTGCTCGCCCTGCTCCTCGCGCCGGGACTCGCGTGCGCGAGCCCGTGCCGGCGCGCCGAAGATCGGAGCGAGCTGCGCGACTTCGAGCTGGCTCACGAGCGCTGCGAGGGCCAGGCGCGCAAGCTCGCCGGGAACATCGACGTCGGCGACTACCGCTCGTGCATGCGCGTGCGCGGCTGGTGCGAGGTCCCGGAAGGCGTTCGCTAGTCCGCACCGCAGCCGGCTTCGGCGACCCCTTCATTATCGCACGCTCCGCGTGACGAGGACAGTCTGGTTCTCTCCGCGGGATCGAGCACGCTGTGCGCTTCGCCGCGCCGTGGAGTGCCCCGTGTCGTCAGCGCTGATTCGACACCGCCTCGGTGGTGGGCTGCTGCGCCAGCTGCTCGCAGACCCGGATCTGGCGCCGGCCCTGCGCGCGCTCCCCGCCCCCGCGCTGCGCCAGGTCATCCTGCGGGTCGGGCTCGAGGACGCCGGGGAGCTGGTCGCGCTCTCGACCCTCGAGCAGCTGCGCGAGGTCTTCGACGAAGACTTGTGGCGGAGCGCGCGCCCCGGCGAAGACGAGGCCTTCGATGCCGCGCGGTTCGTGGTGTGGCTCGAGGTGCTGCTGGAGGGTGGCGAGGCCTTCGTCGCCGATCGTCTCGCCGAGCTGTCCGAGGACTTCCTGGTCTTCGCCGTCTCGAGGCTCGTGCGGGTGCTCGACCTCGCGGTCCTCACGTCGTGGGCCACCGTCCCGGGCGAGGCCGACGTGCTCGACACCGTCGTCGCGACGCAGCTCTGCCAAGAGCTCGACGAGTACCTGATGGTGTCGCGCACCGAGTGGGGCTGGGACGCCGTGCTGACCACGCTGCTGGCCCTCGACGAGCGCCACCCGGAGCTGCTGCGAGCGGTCCTCGGCCGCTGCGCGGCCGCCACCCACGACGAGGTGCGGAGCGCCGAAGAGCTGCACGCCGCCCTCGGCGGCGAGGAGCTGCTGCTCGAGGACGCCCGCGCCGAGCGCGAGGAGCGCCGGGCCGAGCGCGGCTACGTCTCGCCGGCCGACGCCCGCGCCTTCCTCGCGTCGGCGCGCACGGCGCCCGAGAGGCCGGAGGCCGATCCGATCACGCGCGCCTACTTCCGCGAGCTGAAGCGCGAGGCCGCTGCGGGCCCGGCCCCCGCGTCGCTCCCCCAGCCTCCGCCCGTGCGCCAGCTGCTCCTCGCGGCCGGCGTCGAGGCCGAGGCGCAGGAGACGACGCCCGCAGCAGCCTCGCTCTTCTTGCAGACGCTGGCCGAGCTGCACGAACACGATGCGCACGCCCATCAGCGCGTGGTGGAGGAGCTGGCCTACCTGGCGAACGCGCTGATCGCCGGTGACACGTCGGCGGCGCGCAGCTGGCGGCCGGTGGAGGCCGCCGAGCGGGTGCTCGAGCTCTGCGACGAGGGCCTCCGGGCGATCGTGAATCGCGAGGGCTCCGATCCGGAGCAGGCGCTGCTGCGCTGGGGAGCCGTGGGGGTGTTCCGGGTGGCGTGGGCCTCGCGCGGCGGAGCCGGCTGAGCGCGGTCCCACGGGGCGCGAGGGGAGCGGAGCCCTACCCTGAGCCGTTCAGCGCCTTCCCTGTGGCGCGAGTGATCGGACCGCACTTGAACCCCGAAACCGAACCCGCGCCCCCGCGTATTGCAGGGCGGAGCATCGCGCCTGCCCTTCCTCCCCCTCGCACACGCGTCGAGTTGGCCGCCCGCTGACATGGGGCTGGCGGAGGGGACGCGTCCCCCGGTCGTGCTCCGCGACGAAGCTCGCGACCGCGAGCGCGAGAGGGCGAACGCCGCCATGGAACGTTACGCGCGCGGTGAGGAGCAGGCGTTCTCCGAGCTCTACGACTCGCTGGCCCCGCGTCTTCATCCGTACCTGCTCCGCGCCAGCCGTGACCCCGCCCGGGCATCGCGCCCGCGGTCGCTTCATCGCCGGCGCCGAGGTCATGCCCTGGGCCTTCGCCATCGCCCGCCGCCTGCTCATCGACAGCATTCGCCGGCACAAGAACGAGAGCCGAACCCTCTCGCTCGAGACGGGCGGCCACGAGGCGAGCCCCGTGGAGGTCGCCGACGACGAGCGTCCCGCCGACGAGCTGCTCGACTCGCGGCGCCTCGGCAGCGCCATCGACGCCGAGCTCGAACGCTTGCCCGAGATCCACCGGACGGCGTTCGAACTCATCCAGAAGGACGGCCTGTCGATCCGCGAAGCCGCCGAGGTGCTCGGCGCGACGCCCGGCGCCGTCAAGCTGCGGGCCCATCGGGCCTATGTGGCGCTTCGCCTGGCGTTGGGTGACCGCGCCGACCGCCACTAGGGGATCTCATGCTCACACCCGAACTCAAACAATGAGTCCTCGCGGCAACGGCCTCCGAGGCGTCGCCCACCCGCCGGCAACGCGTCCTCGGGACCACGACCCGGTTTCTCTCGGCCGTCGCGATACCGCTCCTGCTCTTCGCGGGAGTCGGCGGCGCCGGGCTCGGGCCGCGTCCGCTCGGGCTCGTCGCGATGACCGTGCTCGGGACTTCGATGATCGCCGCGTGGGCGCTCTTCGAGGCCTTGGGCCGCGGGCCGAGCATGCTCGGACGCAGCCGCGGCCGGCTGCTCTGGACCGCGATGCTCGTACCTCTCGCCTTCCTGATCTGGAAAGTGGCGGCGAGCTCCGGCGTGCCTCACATGATGGACCCCTGGCCGACCCGCCCCGGCCTGCGTTGCTTCGGCGTGACCGCGCTCCTCGCGGCGTGGCCCCTGGTGGCGCTCGGCTGGGAGCGCTGGGGCAGCGATCCCGTACGTCCCCGAGCGCTGGGCCTGGCTCTCGGAGTGGGGGCGGGCGCTGCCGCGGCCGTCCTCGTGGACCTCTGGTGCCCGGTAGGTCACGTGCCCCATCTCCTCGCCGGCCACGTGGCGCCGATGCTCCTGCTCGGCGGCCTCGGTGCGCTGGTGGGCGCCCGGGTCCTCGGAGTCCGGGCGGAAGGCTGGACCGACCGAATGGGCGAAACCGTTCGTGCTGGCGCCCGTACTCCTCTGCACCTCCACAGAAGACGCCCGGAGGAGTTCGAGAATGCCTTTCCTGCAACTCATGCTCCGGTCCCTGCTGATCCCTCTCGCGATCGGCGCCCTCCTGACCCAGGCCGCCCGCGCGGAGACGCTCGTGTTCCAGGCGGCCGGGCCCACCGCCGAATCGATTCAGAGCACGGTCGAGGCATACCGCGCTGCCCTGGGCGCGCCGAACGGCAGCAACGAGGGGCCGCTCGCCGAGGGCCGCCGCGAGATCAACTGGGACGGCATCGGCGCGAGCGATGTCACCACGCCCCCGGCGACTCCGTTCGACGGCTTCCTCGACACCCGCGGCGCACGCTTCACGACGCGAGGGACGGGCCTCTCGCAGGCGCCTCCGGCGGGCGGGCCCGAGGGCGGCCTGGCGAGGCTCTTCGACAACCCGAGCTACGGCACGATCTTCGCCGCGTTCAGTCCGCTCCGACTCTTCACCCCCGTCGGCAGCCACCTCACCGATGCCTTCTTCTTCATCCCCGGCAGCAACGGCGAGGACCCGGCCACCGTCGCTGGCTTCGGCGCCGTCTTCACCGATGTGGACCGGCCGGACGGAAGCAGCAGGAAGTTCGGAGGTCGTGGAAGCACGCAGCTCCAGTACTTCGACGCCGACGGCAAGGTGCTGTTCAGCGGCTTCGTGCCGTCCTCGCCGGGCGATGCGAGCCAGTCCTTCTTCGGGGTCGTCTTCGACGAAGCCGTGATCGGCAGCGTGCGGATCACCAGCGGCAACGCGGAGCCGGGGCCGGACGACGGGGCCAAGCTCGACGTCGTGATGATGGATGACTTCATCTACGGCGAGCCTCAGCCCCTTCCGGAGGCGGCTCGAGGGCGGGGCACACCGCGCTCACGACCTCGTCGAGCGATCGAAGACGGTCCGCTCGGAGCGCGGCTAGCCCCATGGCCGCAAGAACGATCAAGCGCCTCGTTCCGCGCTGGCGTAGGTTGGCTCGCGTGCACCTCGCGGAGACGCTCGGGTACATCGAGAAGAACCTGGCGGGAGATCTCTCGCTGGAGGCGTTGGCGCGGTGCAGCGGTCTCTCGCCGTACCACTTCCATCGTCGGTTCCGGGCGTGCGTCGGGGAGCCGCCGAGGCGCTACGTGCGGCGGCTCCGGCTCGAGCGGGCGGCCGCGTTGCTCAAGCTCTCGTGGTGCAGCGTGACCGAGGTCGCTCTCGGCACCGGCTATGGCTCGCACGAGGCGTTCACGCGCGCGTTCCGCGCGCGCTTCGGCGTCTCGCCGCTGCGCTTTCGCGCGGCGCTCGCGAGGCGGGAGGTGCCGGCCGGCTTCCTGCCGCGGATCGCGCGGCTGCCCGCGCGGCGCGTCGCCTTCGTGCGCCACGTGGGGCCCTACGATCGCGCCGTCGAGGCTTTCGAGCGGCTCGCCGCCTGGGCCGCACCGCGCGGCCTGCTCGCGAACGCCATGCTGGGCGTGTACTTCGACGATCAGGACATCACGCCGCCCGAGCGCACGCGCTGCGACGCCGGTCTCTTCGTCCGCGAGCATGTCCGGGGCGAGGGCGAGGTCTGCGTCCGCGAGCTTCCGGGCGGAGACCACGCCGTGTTCCGCCACGCCGGCGAGGTGCCCGAGCGCCGCCGGTTCTACGAGGTCGCGTACCGCACGTGGCTGCCGTCGATCGGCCGGCGGCCGTCGGGCGCCCCGCCCTTCGAGGTGTATGCGCTCTCCGCGCGCGGTCTCGACCAGGCCACGACGCACGTGCACGTCCCGCTCCGCCCACGATGACCCCCCTGCGTCCGATCGGCCACGCGCTGGCGCAACGCTCCCTGCCGGCATGGCTCGCCCTCGTCGCGGCCCTCGCGCTCGTCCCCGCGCTCGACGGTGGCTTCCAGCTGGACGACCACTTCCAGCGCTTTCGCCTGCTGGGCCTCGGCGGGCCCGCGATCCAGCTGTTCGTCTTCCAGGACGGCGACGTCGCGAAGAACGCACGCGCGATCGACCAGGGCGGTCTGCCCTGGTGGACCGCTCCGGACTTCCGACACGCGAGTCTCCGCTACCTGAGCGTCCTCACCATGCAGCTCGACCACGCGCTCTGGCCGCATCGGCCGGAGCTCATGCACCTCCACAGCCTCGTCTGGCTCGCGGCGCTGGTCGCGGCTGCGGCGCTTCTCTACCGGAGCCTCCTCGGAGCCAGCTGGGTCGCGGGGCTCGCCGCGCTGCTCTACGCCGTGGACGACGCGCACGCGCTCCCGGCGGCGTACCTGGCGAATCGCAATGCGCTGATCGCGACGGGCTTCGGCGTGACGTCGCTGCTCTGCTTCGCGCGCTCGCGCGCGGGGGATGCACGGTGGAGCGCGCGGCTCGCCCCGCTGCTCCTTGCGCTCGCGCTCGCGGCCGGCGAGCTGGCGCTCGCCACCGCGGCCTATCTCCTCGCGTACGCGCTCTTCCTCGACCGCGGGACGATCCGCGCCCGACTGCGCGCACTCACACCGAGCGGTGTCGTGCTCGCGAGCTGGGCGCTCGTCTACAAGCTCGGCGGTTTCGGCTCGACGCACTCGGGCTTCTACCGCGAGCCGCTCGCGGATCCCCTCGCGTTCGCGCGCGCCGCGCTCGAGCGCATCCCCCTCCTCGTGATGGGCCAGTGGACGCCGGTGCCGTCGGACTACGGCTCGGCCGTGGTGCCGGGAAGCGAAGCGGCGATCGCATTGCGCGGGATGGGCCTCGCGACGATCGCCCTTCTGGTAGTCCTCTTCGCGCCGCTCGTGCGCCGCGATCGCGTCTCGCGCTTCTTCGCGCTCGGCGCGGCCCTCTCGCTCCTGCCGATCGCCGCGGTCGGGCCGCAGGATCGCCTGCTGTTCTTCGTCGGGCTCGGCTCGATGGGGCTGCTCGCGCAGCTCGTGCACGCCTCCTTCTCGCGTCCGGCAGCGCTCGCCGTGCGTGCTGTCGCTGTCGCGCTGCTCGGCGTCCACCTCCTGCTGGCCCCATGGGCGACGCTGCGCTGGATCGCGTTCCAGGAGCGCGCCAGCGCGAAGATGATCGCCGCGGTGGCGAGCGTCCCCGCCGACCCCGCGCTGGCGGAGCAGGACCTGATCCTCGTGAACCCGCCGGACTACGTGTACGTCGTCACGGCGATCGCGCCCATGAAGCGCGTGGCGGGCCTGCCGAGCCCGCGCCGGATCCGCGCGCTGGCCGCGGTGCCGTCCGCGCTCGAGGTCACGCGGGTCGATGCGCGTACCCTGCACGTGCGGCTCGAACCGGGGCTCTTCCGCGGGCCCTTCACGCGCTACCACCGCGCCGAGGAACTGCGCTTCACCGTCGGTGATCGGATCGAGCTCACGGGCTTCGCGGTCGAGATCCTCGGCCTGAACGACGCCGGCGACCCGAACGAGCTCTCGTACCGCTTCGCCGTGCCGCTCGAGGACCCGACGCTCCGCTGGCTCGCGTGGCAGGACGGCCTCTACGTGCCGTGGACGCCGCCCGCACCCGGCGCGACGGTGCGCCTGCCGGCGCCGGAGGGGGTCTTCGGCGCGTGATCGCTCATGATCCTTTGGCGTCGCCGGCCCGGGCAGGCGCCCCGGAGCCGCAGTGCTCCGGCGTCGGGCATTCGCAGAGGACGAGCTTCTCGAGCAACTGCTTGCGTGCCTCGGCGCTCGCGATCGCTTCGTCGAGCTCCCTTCGCTTCGCGTCGGCGAGCGCCCGCCAACGATCGCGCGGCGGCGTCCGGCGAGGAAAGCCGTACAGCAGCGTCCGGATCTCGGCGATCGAGAACCCCGCCGCCTGCGCGAGCCGGATGAACCCGAGGCGTCGGAGCACGCCGCGGTCGTAGACGCGCCGCCCCTGCCGTCGTCCGATGGGTGTGAGCAACTCCTGGCGCTCGTAGTAGCGGAGGGCCGAGGCCTTCAAACCGGCCAGCTCCGCGACTTCGGAGATCGAGAGCTCGGCCGACAATGGCGCTCCTCCCGCTCAGCGTTCGGCGCCCTCGTCCTCTCGCAACTGCAACGCCGCCCGGGCGCGTGTCAGGAAGCTACCAGGACCTTCGCGGCTGCTGACGCGGAGCGAGATCCACTCCCCTCCGGCGGAGAAACCGATGCCGAAATCGAGGAACGCGCAGCACTCGCTCTCCACGAGGACGAAGTCGAGGACGAGGTGGAGGTTCTGCCGGGTGCGCTCGAACCAGTAGACGCACCCGTCCCGGATCTCGTCGACGCGGACGATCCGCGGCACGAAGTCGGCGCGGAGGCGATCCGCACGAGCCCGGCGCTCCGGCGGGGTGAGAAGACATGCGCGAGGGGCGGGGTCCCCGGTTTCGACGCCGGGTGCGATCGGCTCGTACGGCCATCCGGCCGAGCGGGTCTCGTGCTCCGGGAGCTTCGCGCCGTGCAAGGTGGGGACCCTCCTCGATTCGAGCCTACCCCTTGAACCGCGGTTCAAGTCAACCGCTCGCCGCGGTCTCCGGTCGCCCGTCGCCGGCGGCCTCGCCGTGGTAGACTGCACCGCGTGAGAGAAGACGCTCTCCAGCGCCGCACCGTCGTCGTCGTCGTCCGCGAGGACCGCGCCGTCGGCTGACGCTTGGAAGCGCTCCTGACCCAAGCCCCCGTCGGCGAGGCCGGTGGGGGCTTCGTGATTCTCGGTCCCCTCCAGCCTCGGCGGCTGACGAGGAGACCAGACGTGGCCCAAGCGCTCGACCTCGGCTTCTTCATCCAGCCCGTCCACCCGCCGTCCCGTTCCTATGCGGACGTGCTGCGGGAGGACCGCGAGGCCGTCGTGCTCGCGGACCGACTCGGCTACCGGGAGGCGTTCATCGGCGAGCACCTCGTCGATTCCGCCGAGACGATCACGTCGAGCCTTGCGTTCATCGCTCACCTGGCGGATGCGTGCCCGCGTGTCACGTTCGGCACGGGCGTGCTCCCGCTCGCGAACTACCACCCGGCGATGGCGGCCGCGCAGGTCGCCATGGTCGATCACCTGGTGGGAGGCCGGCTCGTGCTCGGCGTGGGCCCCGGGGTGCCGGGCGACGCGGAGGCGATCGGCGACCTGGGTACCGACCGCTCCCGCAAGACTCTGGAGACGCTCGATCACATGCGCCGGCTCTGGACCGAGGAGCCGCCGTACCGGATCGAGGGCGAGTTCCATCGGACGACCACGGAGCGCTTTCTCGATCGCGAGATCGGGCTCGGCGTGGCCGTGCGGCCGCTCCAGCGGCCCCACCCGCCGATCGCGATCACGTCGATCCACCCGGACTCCCAGGGGCCGTACACGGCGGGCGCACGCGGATGGACCGGGATCTCGGCGAGCTACGTCGGGCGGCACGTCGTGCGCGCACAGATCGAGCGCTTCCTCGCGGGCCGAACGAGCACGGGCCTCACCGCCGACCCGACCGGCTGGCGGGTTGCGCGCTGCATCTTCGTGGCCGACGACCAGGACACGGCGCGCCGTCACGCGCATCGCGAGGACGGCGCGTTCGGCTTCTACCTCCGCGTGATGGCGAAGAAGCTCGCGCGCTTCGGCGCGCTCGGCCTGCTGCGCGACCATCCGGACCAGCCGGACTCCGAGCTCTCGCTCGGCCGCTGCCTCGAGCGTCTCGTGATCGCGGGAACCCCGGAAAGCGTGGCGGAGCAGATTCGCTCGTTGCGACGAGAGGTCGGCGGGTTCGGCACCCTGCTCTACACCGGCCACGACTGGGTCGAGCCAGCGCTCGCGCGGCGCTCCATGGAGCTCGTGGCAACCGAGGTCTGGCCCCGGCTCCAGGGGCCCGCGCGATGAAGCACGTTCGAGGAGGCTCGAGCGAGACTCCGCGGGCTGGTGCATCGCCGAGCGGCCGGCACGGTGGGTGGCATGCATGCTGACGCCGACGGTGAGGCATGCTCTCCACCCGGCCCACTGGAGAGAAGCATGCGCCATTCGATCGTTTCGCTCGCCACCGCGCTGCTCATCGGCCACGCAGCCGTCGCTGGGACCCTGATCGAGGAGGTCACGCGCCACTCGCAGAGGAATTTCCCCGAGTTCCTCGATTTCCTTGCGATCGACAACGTCGCCGCCGTGCCGCAGGACATCCGGCGCAATGCGGCGTATCTCGAACAGTCATTTCGCCGCCGCGGCTTCGAGGTGCGGCTGCTCGACAATCCCGCGGGCCGGCCGGCGGTGTTTGCGCGGCTCCCCGGGGCGCCGGCGGGCACGCCGACCCTGCTCTTCTATATCCATTTCGACGGTCAGCCCGTCATCCCGGCGGAATGGTCTCAGCCCAGCCCGTTCGAGCCCGTCGTCAAGAGACGCGACGCAGCCGGTCAGTGGCAGATCGTGCCGCGCAAGACGCTGTTCGATTCACCACTCGATCCGGAGCTGCGCGTCTTCGCGCGTTCGGCTTCGGACGACAAGGCACCGATCCTGATGCTCCTCACGGCCATCGACGTGCTGACCTCCCAGGGGAAACGGCCGGCGATCGACGTCAAGCTGATCCTCGACGGCGAAGAGGAGATCAGCTCGCCGAGTCTCGAAGGCATGGTGCAGGCAAACCGCGAGCTGTTCGCGGCCGATGCGTTCGTGATCCTCGACGGGCCGCTGCACGATTCCGGCCGGCCGACGCTTGCGTTCGGCAATCGCGGCATCGCGCAGGCGACGCTCACCGTATACGGCCCGCGCGATCCCGTGCACAGCGGCCACTTCGGCAACTACGTACCCAACCCGGCGCAGCGGCTAGCGGCGCTGCTCGCTTCCATGAAGGACGATGACGGACGCATCGTCATTCCGGGCTACTACGACGGCGTCGAACTGTCGCCGGCCGATCGCCAGGTCCTCGCCAGCACCGGCGACGATGACGTAGCGCTCCGCAAGCGTCTCGGCATCGCCCAGGCGGACAAGGTCGGCGGCAACTACCGCGAAGCGACCCAGTATCCGTCGCTCAACGTCCGCGGCATGGCCTCGGCCGGTGTCGGCGACGAGGCGGCGAACATCGTGCCGAGCGAGGCGGTCGCCGAACTCGACCTGCGCACGACGCCGGAAACGGACGGACGGCGGCTGTACGGATTGATCCGTCAGCACATCGAGAAGCGGGGGTATCACCTGGTCGAAGGCGCGCCGACGGACGATGAGCGTGCGCGTTTCGACAAGCTCGCGAGTTTTCGGCTCGGCGAAGTGCAGGCCGCCGTTCGTACCTCGATGGATTCGACCGTCGGCCGCTGGGCCATTGCCGCTCAGAAGGCGCCGACGGCCGCCGATCCCGGCGCCGAGCCCGTGCGCATTCGCATGATGGGCGGAACGGTCCCCACGGATGTGCTCGTCGATGCGCTCGGCCTGCCGTTCGTGCTGGCGCCGACGGTGAATGCCGACAACAACCAGCACGCGCGCGACGAGAACCTGCGCATCGGCAATTTCATCTCGGGAACGGAAACGATCTACCGCCTGCTCACCACGCCCTACCCGAAGTGAGGGTCCTCGCGGGGACGATGAGCACCACTTCCCGCCTCTCATCTCCGACGAGTTCGACGAGGCGCTGGCCAAGTTCATCGGTACGCTACGCGGCGTAGAGACCTCCCGATCGGAGCCTCCCATGTTCCCGAGAGCCACCCTGTTACTCGCCCTCCTGCTGACCGCGCTCGGCGCGGCCTGCGAGGGACCCTTCCTCTTGCTGCACGGCGGCGCCCTCGGAGGCCAGACGGTTCCGATCCCCGAGAGCTGGTCCTTCACGGACGAGGTGGACACGGTGCAGCTCGAGACGCGCCCCGCCGAGCCCTACTCCGTGAACATCTGGGTGATCGCC
>Ga0187892_10005094_pt1 | contig 21098 bp, 14 predicted proteins | sample MA1701073metaG_FD_139345 | JGI IMG/M metagenome (GOLD analysis project Ga0187892, IMG submission 139345) | Bio-ooze microbial communities from a basaltic lava cave in the Kipuka Kanohina Cave System on the Island of Hawaii, USA - MA170107-3 metaG ... | reverse complement strand
GCGTCCGAGGTGCGCTCGTACTGCTGCACCAGGTCGAGGTAGAAGCCGTCGTCCCAGCCCCAGAAGTCGGAGATCGCGAACGTGAAGCGGTCGAAGCGGCCCTCGATGCGGGCGCCGAAGTCCCAGGCCTCGATGCCGGCGTAGTCGTCCGACGGCCGGTGCTCGCCGATCACGCCGAGGCCCGCGAGGCCGTTGGCCATCGCACCGAAGCTCTTCAGACAGATGATGTCGACGGCCGAGCCCTCGCCGCACTTGCCGAGATCGGTCGGCTCGAATTCGTTGAAGATGGTGAGGATCTCGAGGCGCAGGTCCTCGACCGGGCCGATCCGCATGAACGCCTCGGGCGAGATCGTCAGGTCGAACGCCCACTGGCCGATGCGCTGCTCGTCGAGCGGCGCGAAGATGCCGTTGCCGATGTCGAGCGGGTTGTTGCGGTCCTGGTTGCGGAACAGCTCCGTCTTGCCCCAGACGACGATCAGCTTGCCGACGCGCGCGTAGAGCTGGCTGTCGGCCATCTCGAACTCGAGGTAGCCCTCGTAGAACTCGTGCTCACGCTGGCTCGCGCCGTGGTTCCACTCCAGCGCATCGACGCTGTACTTGAGATCGAGGTTGGAGACGAGGTCGTGATACTGCTCGTACTCGCGCCGGGCCCCGGGCGACTGCGCGCTGAAGCCCTGCCCGGTGAGCCGCGGCCGCGCCGGCATCGTGTTGGACAGACCCCCGTCCGCGACTGCCCGGAAGTCCGTGGTCGAGAGCGGCTCGAGCGTGGCCTGCAAGGGACGTGCGGCAGTGTCGCCGAGCAGCGCTAGCACCTCGAAGGGGAGCAGCGAGGAACGCGGCGCCGCGCCGCCGGGGCGGACGGGGCGGTTGTTCGTGTTGACCTCGATGCACTGTCCGTCCGCGTTGACGCCGATGTTGTAGCCGTTCTGGGTGGCGGTCGGAATAGCGCGGCAGCCGCGCGCCAGCGCGTCCGAGGTAATGTCGGCGCCGCCGCGGACGCAGGTATCCGAGAGCGACGCGTACGCACCGCCGAGCGCGGCGCAGCCGTTGAAGATCTGGTAGCTGTCGCTGAACACGCCGTACAGCTCGACGTTCTGGGTGACGCTCGGGTCGTTCGCGAGGGGAACCAAGCGCTGAGCCGACTCGGAGTAGACCGCGCGCGCCTGGCTCACGCCGGGCGTGGTGCGGCCGAAGGTGACGGCGAAGTTCGCGGTATCGTCGTCGATCGGCGCTGCCAGCGTGTAGCCGGCATCGAGCGCGGTCTGGTTGGTCCTGACGAACGGCAGGTCGTCCGCCGTGTCGCGGACGCCGTCGGGGCCGATGAAGAAAGGGTTCACGCGGTTCTGGGCGTTCGAGGCGCTGAACACGCCGAGGCCGGGATCGACGGACACGGTGGGCAGATTGCTGAGGTTGGTGTTCAGGGTCTCGCCGAGCGCCTGATCGTACTGGCCGATCGTGTCGAGGCCGCCGCCTTCGCCGTTCGCGCCACCGCCGCCGATGAAGTACCCGCCCGGCGCGATCGGCGTGTTGATCGTGGCGAGGAACGGCCAGACCAGGTTGCGCAGCCGGCTCGAGCCCCACTTCGCCGTCAGGAGCTGGGGCGCCGACGCGTTCGCGTACTCGGCGAAGCGGTTCGGATCGGGTCGGGTCGCGAGCAGCTCCGGGATGTTCGCGTCGAAGGTGCCCTCGGGCGTGCCGAGGATCGCGTCGGCCTGCAGGTTCAGCTCTTCCGCGCGCTCGGCGTTGCCTGCCGCCGCTTGCTCGCTCGCTTCGGCGAGCAGCGCGAGCCGCAGCGAGGTCTGGGAGCGCGACAGGACGTTTCCGGTCAGCATCAGGTTCTGCAGCCGGGTGTATTCCTCGTCGCCGATCTGCACGCGCGCCGCGGCCGTGAGGCTGGGTCGCGTGAACGCGTGGAAGGTGCCGGCCCGTACCTCCCAGAACTTGTTGCCGGTCTGGTTGTTCGGGTTGTCGAGCGGGGAGCGGCTGTTCAGGTTGCAGAACACCGCGAGCGGGAACGGGTTCGAGAACACGCCCGGCGGGTTGTCGCAGTCGCGGTAGCGGCGGCCCGGGTTCAGGACCTCGGAGGGGCCGAGCAGCGAGCCCGGGCGGTACGTGTTCTGGAGCAGCCCCGCGAAGTAGCCGGGGTTGTTCTTCGTGTCCTCGCGCAGCGAGAGCGGCTGGCGCACGGCCTTGCGCTTGTCGTCGCCGTAGGAGTTCGCGCTGTTGAAGGTCCCGCACGCGTAGGTGTAGATGCAGTCGTAGCTGACGATGAAGCGGGAGAACATGAACATCGAGTCGAACGGGCCGAAGCCGTCCGGAAACAGCGTCAGCTCGAGCTCGGTCGCGAGCACGTGGCGGAAGCTCGACCAGGTGGCCCCGTTGATCGGCAGCTCCGAGCCGACGAACATGAGCCGCGTCTCGTAGAACCCGTGCAGCGAGAGCTTGCGCTCGCCCGGCAGGTCCCACTCGAAGGCCGAGGCGGTCGATGCCAGTCCGCCAGCCGTCAGCAGGACGCCGAGGACCAGCGCCGCAAGTCTCCCTGAACTCCTTCCCCTCATGGCCATTCCCCTCTCGAACGATGCCGGCGTGGTCGCAGAGGCTCCCTTTCCCCCGCGGCCCCGTTCTCTACCCGGCGCTGGCGGCGGCAACCTTCGGCTGCGAACCACTCATCTCTTGTTGCTCCGTGGCCTCGACAAGTGACGCCGAGACGAACCCCTTGGGCTTCCAGATCGAGAAGCAAGCGGGCACAAGTAGAATCCCGCCCAGCAGATTCACGCCCATCAGGATGCAGAGCAGCTGGGCCATCTCGGCCTGGAAGCGCAGCTGGCTGAAGGACCAGGCGATGATCCCGGCGATCAGGGTGGTGGCCGTGAAGCAGACCGCCATGCCCGTGGTGCGGATCGCGCGCCGGATCGCCTCGTCGAAGTCGCCGCACCAGGCGTACTCCTGCCGGATGCGGTCGGCGACGTAGACCGCGTAGTCCATGCCGACGCCCACGCCGACCGATTGCACCGGCAGGGTCTGGATCGTGAGCCCGGTCTCGCGCACGGCCATGTAGGCGAGCGAGAGCATGGTCGCGACCGAGATGCTGAACAGCACGAACAGCCCCGCCGGGTTCGAGCGATAGCTGATCGCCACGAACAGGTAGGAGATGATGAAGATCAGCACGATGTTCGCGACGTGGCCGCGCTCGACCTCCTCGTTCACCGCCGCGTACACGCCCATGATGCCGCCGGCGAGTACGAACTCCGCTCCGCGCGTGTAGGTGTTGGTGCGCTGCGGGTTGAACGAGGTGTCCTTGAACTTGGTGTTCTGCGTCCACAGCTCGTAACCGCAGTAGTGCCGGCAGTAGCGGATCGTCTGCGCGGTGATGTTGCCCTCGTCGGTCTTCCACTCCTCGACCACGTAGTACTCGGAGCGGTCCACGATGTGGTTCACCAGGTCCCCGACGGTCTCGAACTGGTGGATGATCTCGTTCACGGGGGTGGAGATGTTCTCGATCCGGTAGTCGAACTGGGAGGAGAGGTTCATCGCGAGCTTCTCCATCCGGTTCTTGTCCTGCTCGAGGTCCTCCTTGAAGCGGTCGGAGAGCTTGATCTCGGGCATCTTCGAGCGCGACAGCGCGCGGATGCCTGCGATCACGTTCTTCTCCACCTCGGCGGGATCCGCGGCTTCGGTCCAGCGCCCCACCGGCACCGACTGCTTGGTCTGGTAGCCGGTGATCTTCTGGTCGTCGTTGATGTCCGCGACCTCGATCACCATGCTCGCGTTGCGCGGGAACATGACCGGGCCGAACAGGTAGTACATCGCCCCGAGGGCGCCGCCCTTGTCCTCGGCTAGCCGCACGTTGATGCGGCCCATCGGGTTGTTCTCGATGAACTCGTTCGCGTAGTGGACGGCGCGCTTGATCGTCACGCCTTTGTGGTCGCGGAAGAAGAACGTGATGTTCGCGTCCTCGGCGTCGTCGGTCAGGAACGGGCGCAGGAAGCCCGGGATGTTGCTGCGTTGCAGCTGGAAGATGATGCCGCCGATGGTCTGCGCGGCGTCGGGCACGAAGCCCCACTTCGGATCCGCGTAGTGGTTGACCAGCCAGTACTGCTTGATCACGTCGACCAGCGACACGGTCGCGCCCGGATCGACGTACTTGCGCATCCAGCGCTGCAGCGCCTCCATGCGCTGGATCACCAAGCCGTCCGAGCTCGCGCTCTTGCCGTCGCCGTCGACGAACACCGTCATCTGGTCGACGCCGCCGAACGTCTCGCCGAGCTTCGCGGTCGCGACGTTGAACGGGTGATCGGGCCAGAAGATCGGCACGCCCGGCCGGCTCTCGCCGATCGTCGAGTGGTAGAGCACGTACCAGGTCGCCAGCGCCAGCGCGACGGCGTTGCCGCCGACCATCACCCAGCGGCTCACCGGGCCGGTGGCCGTGTCGCCCGCCCACTTGAGGAAGCGCTGCATCCACATCGGCGAGAAGTGCGTGAACTCATGCGGCGGCGGCAGGTACGCGATCATGATCGGGTGCAGGATGATCACGTTGAAGATGATCGCGACCACCCAGAACGACCCGAAGATCGACAGCTCCTGCATGGTGCGGATCGTGGTGATCGCGACGACCGCGAGCCCCGCCGCGTCGGTCAGGATCCCGATCATTCCGGGCAGCATGAGCTTGGCGAGCGAGGTCGTGGCGCACTCGAGCTTCGACTCCTCGATCTCGGCGGGCGTCAGGTCGCGGCCGAGGCGCTCGGAGCGCAGCGTGCACTCGACCTCGTACTCCTCGAAGAAGCGCTCGGCCATCTGGATCGTGTGCGAGATGGCGCGCGCGGTGATGAGCAGTGGGATGACCAGGATCAGCGGATCGAGCGCGATCCCGATCCAGCCGCACATGCCCATGCCCCAGACCGCGGTCGACAGGCCGGCGACCATCGGGATCGACACGCCGTGCAGGCGGCGGAAGTAGGCGAGCAGCAGGAAGAACAGCAGCACGATCGTGAGCAGCAGGAAGTAGACGAGGTCGAACTGGCTCTCGATCACGTAGCCGGTCGCCATCGGCGAGCCGGAGATGTAGATCTCGGCCGTGCCGTCGGCCTCTTCCTCGGCCTTCAGGTTCTGCAGGTAGTTGAACAGCTCCGTGTAGGCCTTGCTGTTGTCGAGCCGGTGGGTGATGAAGCCGGCCGAGACCAGGCAGGCGCGGTGATCGCGTGACACGAGCTGGCCGTAGATCAGGCCGGGGTTCTCGAGCACGGTCTCCTTGAGCTTGCGGAGATCGTCGTCGTCCTCCGGGATCTCCTCGAGCAGCGGCGCGGCTTCGATCGCGCCGTCCGGTTCGATCAGGATCACGCGCGTGTTGATGTGCGAGAGGCTGCGGACCTGGTAGTGGTTGACGTTCGGCGCCTGGTCGAGCTTGTCCGTGACGCGCGAGACCTTCTGCAGGAAGTCGTAGTCGTAGATGTCGCCGTCCTTCTTGATCACGGCGATCGCGACGAACGACGCGGATCCGAACTTCCCGGCGAACTTGTCCTGCGCGTGGATGTACGGGTGCTCGGGGTAGGTCTTGCGGATGTTGGCGTCGACGCGGAAGCGCGCCTTCACGCCGAGCATGTGCTGGCCGACGCCGTCCTCGCTCTGCGACGCCGTGTAGTTGAAGTAGGCGGCGTTGACGAGCGGGAAGGCGAAGAACACGGAGATGCTGAGCAGCGTGACCAGCGCGGCGAAGCGGTAGCGGATCACCAGCCGTCCGAAGCGCATCGAGAACGCGCTCTCCGGCAGGTTCTCCTCGATCAGGATCTTCGGTCGCTCGGGATTCTGGTCGGCCACGCTCACTCCCCCGCGCCGACCGCCGGGATCTGTTCCGGCTTGGGCAGCATCTCGAACCAGTTCTCGCCGGCGTCCGTCGAGCGGATCACGTTGCCGCCGGCGCCGACCATCCAGCACACGCTGGGCGTGCCGCAGGTGACGTCGCGGAAGTAGCCGTGCTTGTCGGTCGGGAAGCGATTGGCGTCGTTCTCGCCCAGCTTGATCCACGACTGGCCGCCGTCGCGCGACAGCCGCCGCTGGCCCTTCTCACCGACGGTGAGCAGGCCGGTCTCCGTGAACGCGCCCGAGAACAGCGCCTGCTTCGAGCCGCTCGGCAGGTAGGTCCAGGTGCGGCCGCCGTCGCTCGAGGTCAGCAGCACGCCGCCCAGGCCCGTGATCAGCCCGTTCTGCGTGTCCTTGAACTTCACGTCGAACAGGAACGGGGTCTCGATCACCTCGATCCGCAGCGAGGGCTGCTCCGCGATCTTCTTCTGCGTGAAGGCGTTCATGTCGACGCCTTCCTGATCGAGGGGGGTCGGGTTCTTGATCTTGATCCGATCCTGGTTGACGCCTTCGTTCTCGAGGAACTTCTGGATCTCGTCCGCGCGCTCGTCGGCGAGGAAGGTGTCGCCGCGCTGCTTGAGCTCGGCCGCGGTGATCCGCCCTTCGATCTCGATCTTCAGATAGGGCTTGTCGAGCAGGATCTCGGTGGCCGCGAAGATCTGCTCCCACTTCTCCTTCGGCACCTTCTTCTCGCCGGCGGGGAAGACCACCTCTTCGAACTTCACCGTGCCCGCGATGTGGCCGTGGTTCCAGGTCTCGCCGCCGTCCTCGGTCCAATAGGTGTGGCCGTACTCGCCGGCCATCCAGCCGTGCTGGTCGTCGATGAAGAAGACGTCGTTCAGGAAGATGTCGTCGTACAGCTTGTCGCCGCGCTCGAACGCCTCGAGCTCGTCGTCGGACAGGTACTTGAAGCTCGGGTGGTCGCGCGTCAGCAGGAACGAGCGGTCCTGCCAGGTCTTGCCGCCGTCGTTCGTGTAGTAGCGTCCGCCCCAGTCGCCGACCGCCCAGGCCGTGGTGGGGCTGATCGCCGTGACGGCGAACAGGTGCTGCGGCGGCTTGCGCGAGATGCTCTGCAGCTCCCAGCTGTCGCCGCCGTCGGTCGTGTGGATCACGAAGCCGCGCCGGCCGACCGCCCAGCCGTTCTTCTCGTCCGCGAACGAGATGTCGTAGATCGACTGGTCCGTGAGGCTGTTCAGCTTTCGCCAGGTCTTGCCCGCGTCGGTCGTGCGGTAGATCGCGCCGAAGTAGCCGCCCGCCCACAGGTGATCGGTGCCGACCGCGGTCACCGCGTAGAGGTCGTCGGGCAGGTCGATCTCGCCCTCCGCGTACACCTCTTCGTACGATTCCTCCATGCAGGCGCTGGTGGCGAACGCGATCAAGCACAGGCAACCAAGAGCGCGCAATGCACGCGCGGTGCGAAACCTTTGCAATGCCCCTCCCGGTCGAAACCCGCGACGCTCCGCGCCGCACAGATGAAACGAAACCGACCGGTCGGCGCAGTGTGCAACTCGCAGCAGCTCCTGCGGGAAGGAGGTGTGCGATCGCGGCGACCGGTGGCCGTTTCTACTGCGTGCGTCGTCTCGGTGTCAAGCTTAGGGGGCGAAGCGACACAGGAATGCGCAATGCGTGTGCAAAACTCCGTGCCAGTCCCACACGCAATGATGCGTCGCGTCTAGAATGCGCCGCATGATGCCAGAGGCGAAAGCGCGCCCGCGCCCGCGGTCGGCCGCGCGCACGCTCGCCGGCGCCGCACTTCGCGCGGCTGCGCGCGACTACGGCCCGCTGCGGGGCGGCCGCACGCGAGCCGAGCGCGACGCGAGCGCGGGGCAGCGGCTGGCCGAGGCGCTCGGCTCGCTGCGCGGCATCTACACCAAGCTGGGGCAGCACCTGGCGACGCGGGTCGACGCACTTTCGGACGAGTTTCGCGCCCCGCTCGATGCGCTCGTGGACGCCGCCACGCCCGTGCCTTTCGCCCGGATCCGCAGCGAGCTCGAGACCGCGCTCGGCACCAGCGCGCGCTTCAGCTGGATCGATCCCCAGCCCCTGGCGACCGCCTCGATCGCGCAGGTCCACCGCGCGCGGCTGCGCGACGGCAGCCAGGTCGCGGTCAAGGTGCGGCACGCCGAGCTCACCCCCGGGACGATCGCGCAGGACATGCGCAACTTGCGCCGCGTCGCCTTCCTGCTCCGGCCCTGGCTGGGCGGAGCGAACGGCTCGGAGCTGTTCGACGAGCTCGAGTCCGCGCTGTTGCGCGAGATCGACTTCGAGCTCGAGGGGCGCGCGGCCGAGTCGATCGCGCGCGATCTCGCGGACGACCCCCGCATCGTGGTGCCGCGCGTGCACTGGGAGGCCAGCGCGAAGGGCGTGCTCACGCTCGACTACTTCCCGCGCACGCGGCTGGACGCGCGCGAGCGGCTCGCCGCGCGCGGGGTGGCGCCGGAGGCGGTGCTCGCGATCGTGGCCGATGCCTACGGACGCCAGGTGTTCGGGCGCGGCCTGTTCCACGCCGACCCGCACGCCGGGAACCTGTACGTGGTCGACGAGCCGAAGCCGCAGCCGCGCGTGCTGTTCATCGACTTCGGCCTCGCGCTCCAGCTCTCACCCGCGGTGCGCGAGGAGCTGCGCCTCGGCCTCCAGGCCGTGCTCAAGCGCGACGTCGACGCGCTGCTCGCGGGTCTCGGGCGCCTGCGCGCCGTCGTGCCCGGGCGCGAGCCGGCCGCGCGCGCCGCGCTGGCGAGCGCGCTCGACGCGGGCGCGGCCGGAGCGCTGGGCGCGAACGCCGCGGGCATCCAGTCGCTGAAGGCGCTCGGCAAGCAGCTCGTGCGCGAGAGCGCCGCCTTCCGCGTGCCGCGCGAGCTCCTGCTCTGGGCGCGCACGCTCGCGCACGTCTACAACCTGTCCGAGCGCATCGCCCCCGGTTCCGACCCGATGCGCAGCCTGCTCCCGCACGTGCTCAAGTTCGTGACGACCCGATAGTCGTTCGTGCAAGGTGCGCGCGCAGCGAGGCGAAGCCGAGCGAAGTGCGGGTGGCGCGCGGCCGCCCGCGCGCCGGGCCCCGCTACTCGACGATCTCGTCGCGCAGCAATTTCGCGATCACCTCGAGCGTGCGCACGCGGTCGGAGGTGGAGAGGCTGATCAGGTCGGCGATCGTGAGCCGGCCGTCGATCTGCGCGAGCATGAAGCCCTCGTCGGGCTTGAGCTTGAGCTGCATGATCTGCGCGGTGGTGATCTTGCGCTTGAGCACGCGGCCCTGGTCGCCGATCTCCTTGGCCCAGGTCTGCGCGCGCTCGGTGCGCACGAGCTGCAGGTAGCCCTGCACGTCGAGCCGGCTGGGCTGCGCCTTGGCGACCTCGTTCAGCTCCCGCCACGCGTCGTCGTAGCGCCCTTCCTTGTAGGCCTGGAGCGCGAGCTGGAGCTGGGTGTCGGGATCGTCGTCCTCGGCCACGAACTCGATGATCGGGCCGCTCTTGGGCGTGTCGTCGTCGTCGGTGACGATCTTGCCGGGCGCGGGCTTTTCGCGCGGCGGCGGGAAGCCGGGCGCCGCGGGCTTCGCGGCCGGAGAGCGCTGCGGCGCCGGCTTCTTGCGCGCGCCGCCGTTCTCCTCGTACGCGGTCTCGAGGTAGTCGTGCACGGCCTGGTTCTCGGGGTCGAGCGCGCGCGCCTGCTCCCAGCACGCAATCGCGCCGTCGAGATCGCCCAACCCGTAGTGGTTGAGCCCTCGCTTGAGCAAGCGCGTCACTTCGTCGTGTCGTTGATCGCCCACCGCGCTAGCCCTTGACCGCCACCTCGTCGCCCTGACCGTACTGCCGCGCCAGCCGCTCGATCTCCTCCGGCGACAGCGTGCCGCGCGGGTTGACCTGGATCGACTGCGCGCGTCCCGTGGCGAGATCGCGCGCCGAAACCGACACGATGCCGTTCGCGTCGATGTCGAACGTGACCTCGATCTCGGGCCCGCCCTTCGGCCCCTGCGGAATTCCCGCCAGCACGAACTCACCGAGCAGATCGTTGTCGTCCGCGCGCTCGCTCTCGCCCTGCAGCACGCGGATCTTCACCGCGGTCTGGTTGTCGCGCGTGGTGGTGAAGATCTCCTGGCGCGCGGTCGGCACCGTGGTGTTGCGATCGATCAGGCGGGCGAAGTGGCCGCCGAAGGTCGCGATGCCGAGCGAGAGCGGCGTGACGTCGACCAGCAGCGGGCCTTCCTTCTCCTCGGAGAGCATCGCCGCCTGGATCGCCGCGCCGACCGCCACCACCTCGTCCGGGTTCACGCCCTTGTGCGGGGTCTTGTTGAACAGCTGCGCGACGAAGCGCTGCACCAGCGGCATGCGCGTCTGGCCGCCGACCAGCAGCACCTGGTCGATCTGCGCGGCCGACACGTTCGCGTCGTCGAGCGCGCGCTGCACGATCCCGCGCGTGCGCTCGACCAGCTCGCCCGTCAGCTCCTCGAGCTTCTCGCGCGAGAGCACGATGCTCATGTGCAGCGCGTTCTCCTCCGCGTCCGCGGCGATGAACGGCAGGTTGATCTCGGACGACGCCACCTGCGACAGGTCGCACTTCGCCTTCTCCGCCGCGTCCTTCAAGCGCTGCAGCGCCATCGTGTCGCTCGACAGGTCCATGCCCTCCTTCTCCTGGAAGGAGGCGAGCAGGTACTGGACGATGCGCCGGTCGAAGTCCTCGCCGCCGAGCTGCGTGTCGCCGTTGGTCGCGAGCACCTCGATCACGCCCTTGCCCATCTGCAGGATGGAGACGTCGAAGGTGCCGCCGCCCAGGTCGTAGACCGCGACGATCTCGGTCTTGTCGCGCCCGAAGCCGTAGGCCAGCGCCGCCGCGGTCGGCTCGTTGATGATGCGCAGCAGCTCGAGGCCGGCGATGCGGCCGGCGTCGCGCGTGGTCTGGCGCTGCGCGTCGTTGAAGTAGGCGGGCACGGTGATCACGGCCTGCTGCACGGTGTCGCCGAGGTACTCCTCGGCGACGCGCTTCATCTCGCGCAGCACGATGCCGGAGATCTCGGGGATCGTGTACACGCGGCCGGCCACACGCACGCGCACGTCGTTGTTCGGGCCCTCGGCGAGCTCGTAGGGCAGCAGCGCCTTGAAGGCCGCCACCTCGGGCGAGTCGAAGGAGCGCCCGATCAGCCGCTTGGCGGCGTAGACCGTGTTCTTCGCGTTGGTGACGGCCTGGCGCTTGGCGAGGTGGCCGACCAGCCGCTTGCCTTCCTCGGTGACCGCGAAGATCGAGGGCGTGGTCTTGTAGCCGCCGGTGTTCGGGATCACGACCGGCTGGCCCTCCTCGAGGATGGCCACGCACGAGTTCGTCGTTCCCAGGTCGATTCCGATTACTCGACTCATCGTCATTCCCTCATGACTGCCGACACATCACAGTGTCTGCAACGCCAGGCGGATCTCCTTGTCCAGCGGATCGAGCTCCCAGGCGCGCTGCAGGTGCTTGCGCGCCTTCTGCGGTTCTCCGGCCTGGCGGTAGATCCCCGCCAGCGCCTTGCGGAAGCGCAGGTCGTCCTCGTCGAGCGCGACCGCGCGCTCGCCGTAGAGCGCGGCCTTGGCCAGGTCCGTGCCCAGCGCGAGCAGCAGGTTCGAGAGCTTGTGCGCGAGCTCGGCGTCGGTCGGGGCGAGCTGCGCGGCTTCCTCGAGCAGCTCCGCGGCGCCCGCGCGATCGCCGTGCAGGAGCAGCTCGGCCTTGCGCCGCACGTCCGCCGCGCGATCGCTGTTCGCACGCGGCAAGATCTCGGCCAGCTCCTCGTGGTACTGCTTCTCGCGCGGATCGAAGGCGAGCGCGAGCTCGACCAGCTGCGCCGCGCGCGCCCAGTCGCCGCTCGCCTTGTAGGTCCGGGCCGCCTCGAAATGCTTGGCCGCGCGCGCGCGGCTCTGCTCGAGCTGCTTCTGCAGGCCGTCGAGCACGAGCCCCGGAGACTGCAGGCCGAGGCGGTTGCGCAGCGACGGACCGCGGCCGGCGGGCGCGGGCGCAGGCTTGGGCCGGGGCGGCGCGGGGATCGGGCGCTTGGGCGCGCTCGCGGGCTCGGAGAGCGTGCGCTGGTAGCCGCTGCGCAGCTTGGGGTCGCGCAGCACGTCGTGTGCCGCGACGATGCGCTTGTAGATCTCGGTCAGGAGACCGCCGTAGGGGCCGAGCTCCTTCTTGAAGTAGCGATCGGGGTGGAAGGTCTTCGAGCGCTCGAAGAACGCATCGCGAATCTCGTCGGCCGTCGCGCCGCGCGGCACGCCGAGCAGCTCGAAGTAGTCCAGTCCCGGCAGCGTGCGCGCGAGCTCGCGGATCTCCGCCTGGAACGATTCCGGCAGATCGACGCGCACGTTCGTCCGTGCCGCCTCGTTCGAGGCCGCGCCGGGATCGTGGCTCGAGCTCATCCCGCCTCCACTCCGCTGTGTAGCGCCGGTGCGCACGCGTGATACGCATGAGCGATGCGCAAACCGTCTTGGAAGCTATCGGGGTCGCTGGAACCGAAGTTGAGCGAGCCGGTCGCGAGATGACGCCCGTGGCGCGTGTGTCGCGCTCGTACCTGCGCTGAACGGCGCGCGGGCGGCCGCGCGCCTGCGCCTCCGCTCGGCTTCGCCTCGCTGCGCGCTCCGCCTTCGGCTCCGCTTGCGGGTGCCCAGGCGCGCCGCGCTAGCGCCTGTCTTCCAGCAAGCGTTCCAGGATCGCCTTCTGCGCGTGCAGGCGGTTCTCGGCCTGGTCGAACACGATCGAGCGCCCGGATTCGAACACGTCCGCCGTGATCTCCTCGTCGCGGTGCGCGGGCAGGCAGTGCAGGAGCTTCGCGTGCGAGGGCGCCGAGGCGAACAAGGCAGCGTTGACCTGGTACGGCCGGAACGTCGCCCGGCGCTGCTCGGCCTCGGCCTCCTGGCCCATGCTCGCCCACACGTCGGTGTAGACGAAGCTCGCGGACTTCACCGCCTCGTGCGGGTTCGGCACGAAGCGGATCTGGCCGCCGCTCTTCGCGGCCCGCTCGCTCGCGCGCTTGGCGATGCCGGCGTCCGGCTCGTAGCCGGGCGGGACGCACACCACCAGGCGCATGCCCAGGCAGCCGGCCAGGTTGAGCAGCGAGTGGCACATGTTGTTGCCGTCGCCGACGTAGCACAGCTCGTCGCGGCGCAGGTCGCCGTGCTCCAGGATCGTCTGCGCGTCGGCCATCGCCTGGCACGGGTGCAGGAGGTCCGAGAGCGCGTTGATCACCGGCACCGTGGAGTGCGTCGCCAGCGTCTGGATCACCTCGTGGCCGTAGACGCGCGCGACGATCGCGTGGCACCAGCGCGAGAGGTTGCGCGCGACGTCTTCGGGCGGCTCGCGCTCGCCGATCTGCACCTGGCCCGGCGGCAGGTAGACCGGGAAGCCGCCGAGCTCGACCACGCCGACCTCGAAGGTCACGAACGTGCGCAGGCTCGGCTTGGCGAAGTAGAGCAGTACCGAGCAGCCCTCGAGCGAGCGCACCGGCACGCGCCGCTTGCGCAGCGCCTTCAGCTCGACCGCGCGCGCGAGCATGCGCTCGATCTCCTCGCGCGGCCAGTCCGCGATCGAGAGAAAGTCCTTGAGCGGCGTCTCAGCGCCGGGCATTGCGGAAGACCTTCGTTCCCACGCCGCCGTCGGTGAAGATCTCGAGCAGCAGCGCGTGCGGCACGCGCCCGTCGATGATGTGGGTCGCGGTCACGCCGTGCTCGAGCGCGTGCACGGCGCACTCGAGCTTGGGGATCATGCCGCCCTTCACGGTGCCGTCGCGGATCGCCCGGCCGACGTCGGACTCGCTCATCTGCGCGATCAGCTTGCCCGCGACGTCGAGCACGCCGGTCACGTCGGTGAGCAGCATCAGCTTCTCGGCGTCGAGCGCCTCGGCGATCGCGCCCGCCGCGGTGTCCGCGTTCACGTTGTAGGTGTCGCCCGCCGCGTCGACTCCGACCGGCGCGATCACCGGGATGAAGCCCTCCTTGGTCAGCGTGCGGATCAGCGACACGTCGACGCGCTCCGGCGTGCCGACCCGGCCCAGGTCGCGGCCGCCCGGGCCGAGCAGCTTCCGGACGCGCATGAAGCCGCCCGAGTCCTTGCCGGTGAGCCCGATCGCCTGGCCGCCCGCCTCGCCGATCAGCGACACGATCTCGCCGTTGATCTGGCCGCCGAGCACCATCTCGACGGCCTCCATGGTCTCGTCGTCGGTCACGCGCACGCCGTCCACGAACTCGGTCGACTTGCCCAGCCGCTCGAGCAGCCGGCCGATCTGCGGCCCGCCGCCGTGCACGATCACCACGCGCACGCCGATGAACCGCAGCAGTGTCACGTCCTTGGCGAACGAGGCCTTGAGCGCGTCGTTCTCCATGGCCGCGCCGCCGTACTTGATCACCACGAGCTTGTCGTTGAACGCGCGGATGTACGGCAGCGCCTCGACCAGGACCTGGGCCTTGCGGATCAGCTCTTCCATGCCCGCCTACAGGATGAACCGGGACAGCTCGCGGTCGCCCGCGATGTCCGCCAGCCGCTCGGCCACGCGCGCCGCGTCGAACACGACCGTGCGTCCGCCCAGGTCGGGCGCGTCGTACAGCGTCTCGTCGAGCAGGCGCTCGAGCACCGTGTGCAGGCGGCGCGCGCCGATGTTCTCGGTCGAACGGTTCACGAGCGCGGCGATGCGCGCGATCTCGCGCACCGCGTCGAGCTTGAACTCGAGCGTCACGCCCTCGGTCGCGAGCAACGCCTGGTACTGCTTCACGAGCGCATTGTGCGGCTCCTCGAGGATCCGCACAAACGCCGCCTCGTCCAGGTCCTCGAGCTCGACCCGGATCGGGAAGCGGCCCTGCAGCTCGGGGATCAGGTCGGACGGCCGCGACACGTGGAAGGCGCCGGCGGCGATGAACAGCACGTGGTCCGTGCGCACGTGGCCGTGCTTGGTCTGGACGCTGGTGCCTTCGACGATCGGCAAGAGGTCGCGCTGCACGCCCTCGCGCGAGACGTCCGGCCCGCCGGCTGCGGACTCGCGGCGCGCGATCTTGTCGATCTCGTCCAGGAACACGATCCCGGTCTGCTCGACGCGCGCGACCGCCTTCTCGCGCACCGCCTCGGCGTCGATCATGCGGCCGGCCTCCTCGTCGCGCAGCAGCTCGCGCGCCTGCGCGACGCGCAGCCGGCGCGTGCGCGTCTTCCGGGGCATGAAGCCGCTCATCAGGTCCTTGAACGCGCCGCCCACGTCCTCGATCCCGCCGCCCGGCGAGAGGATCTCGAACATCGGCGCGCTGCGTTCCGGCAGCTCGAGCTCCACGTCGCGCTCCTCGAGCGCGCCCTCGCGCAGCTTCTCGCGCATGCGCTCGCGCGTGCTGTCGGTCGACGCGCCTCGCGTACCGGTGTCTCGCGCCTGCGGCGCGCCCGGCCCGCGCGGGTAGAGCGCGTCGAGCAGGCGCTCTTCCGCGATCCGTTCAGCGGACGCGCGCACCTTGGCGAGCTCCTCGTCGCGCACCAGCTTCACGCCGACCTCGACCAGGTCGCGCACGATCGCCTCGACGTCGCGGCCGACGTAGCCGACCTCGGTGAACTTCGAGGCCTCGATCTTCACGAACGGCGCGGCGGCGAGCTTGGCGAGCCGGCGCGCGATCTCGGTCTTGCCCACGCCGGTGGGTCCGATCATCAGGATGTTTTTCGGGTGGATCTCGTCGCGCAGCTCGCCCTGCACCTGCTGGCGGCGCCAGCGGTTGCGCAGCGCGATCGCGACCGCGCGCTTGGCCGCGTGCTGGCCGACGATGAAGCGGTCGAGCTCCGAGACCACTTCGCGGGGGGTGAACGTGCTCACGCTTCGAGCTCCTCGACGGTGATCTGGTCGTTCGTGTACAGGCAGATCTCGGCGGCGATCCGGAGGCTGCGCTCGGCGATCTCGCGCGCGGAGAGCGGGGTCGCGTCGAACAGCGCGCGCGCCGCGGCCAGCGCGAAGGGTCCGCCCGAGCCGATCGCGGTCACGCCGCCGTCGGGCTCGATCACGTCGCCGTTGCCGGAGATCACGAGCAGGTCCTGGGCGTCGGCCACGATCAGGAGCGCCTCGAGCCGGCGCAGCGTGCGGTCCGTGCGCCAGTCCTTGGCGAGCTCGACCGCGGCCCGGCGCAGGATGCCGCCGCGCTCCTCGAGCTTGGCCTCGAAGCGCTCGGCGAGCGCGAACGCGTCCGCGGTCGAGCCCGCGAAGCCGGCCAGCACCTTGCCGCCGTGCAGGCGCTGGATCTTGCGCGCGGAGTGCTTCATCACGGTGCTGCCGAAGGTCACCTGCCCGTCCCCGGCCAGCACGACGCGCCGGTCGCGGCGGACCGCGACGACGGTGGTGCCGTGGAACTCGAGCGGCTTCGTCATGCGCGTCAGCTCTCCTTCGCGCGAGGGTGCGCTTGCCGGTAGATCCGCGCCAGACGCTCGGCCGAGACGTGCGTGTAGGCCTGCGTGGTGGAGAGCCGCTCGTGGCCGAGCAGCTCCTGGATCGCGCGCAGGTCGACGTCGGCGTCGAGCAGGTGCGTGGCGTAGGAGTGGCGCAGCGTGTGCGGGCTGGCCGGACGCGCGATGCCCGCCACGCGCATGCGCCGGCGCAGGATCACGCGCACGCCGCGGTCCGAGAGCGCGCCGCCGCGCGCGTTGGTGAAGAGCGGCTGCGCGAGCAGGCCCTGCGGCTCGCGCAGCGCGAGCCAGGCGTCGAGCGCGGCGCGCGCTTGTGCAGGCACGGGCACGACGCGCTCCTTCCGGCCCTTGCCGAACACGCGCAGCTCGCGGCGCTGCGCGTCCCAGTCGCGCACGCGCAGGCGGCTGAGCTCGCCGACGCGCAGGCCCGTGCCGTACAGGAGCTCGAACAGCGCGCGGTCGCGGATCGCGAGCTTCGGCGCGCGCTCGGTCTCCTCGACCTCGACCAGCCGCTCGCAGTCCTCGGCGGAGAGCGGCGCGGGCAGGCGCCGGCCGGTCTTCGGCCCGGGCAGGCCCTCGGTCGGATCGGCGGCGCGCGCGCCGGCGCGCACGCGGAAGCGGAAGAACGCGCGCAGCGCGGCGAGCCGGCGGTTGCGCGTCGAAGGCTTGTGCGCGCGGTGGAAGCTCGCCAGGTACGAGCGCACGGCCAGCGCGTCGATCCTGTCGAGCCCGCCGGACGAGGCGCAGTCGGGCAGCTTCGCCAGGCGCTCGACCTCAAACAGGTACGCGCGCAGCGTGTGCGCGGAGAGCCCGCGCTCGGCGTCGAGGTGGCGCGCGAACGCGGCGATCGCCTTGGAGTCGGCGGGCGTCACGGCGACACGGGCGCGGCGCCGATCGCACGCGTCCAGGCCTCGAGGTCGGCGAGCGCGCGCGCGGACAGGCGCGCGTTGCGCTCGCGCCGCTTCGCGCGCGCGGCGTCGCCCTCGAGCGGAGCGAACAGGCCGAAGTTCACGTTCATGGGCTGGAAGTGGCGCGGGTCGGCCTCGCGCAGGTGGCGGAGCAGCGCGCCGAGCGCGGTCGTGGCCGGCGGCAGGGGCGCCTCGCCGCCGTGCGCGCGCGCGGCGACGAACACGCCCGCGAGCAGGCCGAGCGCGGCCGACTCGACGTAGCCCTCGACGCCCGCCATCTGGCCCGCGAAGTGGAGCCCGGGCCGCGCGCGGTGCTGCAGGCGCTCGTCGAGCAGCTCCGGCGCGCGGATGAAGGTGTTGCGGTGCACCGAGCCGAAGCGCGCGAACACCGCGTTCGCCATGCCCGGCAGCGAGCGGAAGATCCGCTTCTGCTCGCCCTGCTTCATCTTGGTCTGGAAGCCGACCAGGTTGTAGAGCGTCCCGCGCTTGTCCTCCTGGCGCAGCTGAACGACAGCGAACGGTGTCGGCCCGCCGCGCGGGTCCGCGAGGCCCACCGGCTTCATCGGACCGAAGGCGAGCGTGAGCGGCCCGCGCTCCGCCATCACCTCGATCGGCAGGCAGCCCTCGAAGTACTGCGGCTTCTCGAACGCGTGCAGCGGCAGCTTCTCGGCCGCGAGGAGCTCCTCGACGAACCGGTGGTAGCCCTCGCGCGAGAGCGGAATGTTCAGATAGTCGCCGTCGCCTTCGCCTGCGTCCTGCCAGCGCGAGGCGCGGAAGATCACGTCCAGGTCCAGGCTGTCCGCGTACACGACCGGCGCGATCGAGTCGTAGAAGTAGAGCGCGTCGCCGCACAGCTCGCGCACGCGCGCGGCCAGCGCGTCGCTGGTGAGCGGGCCGGTGGCCAGGATCGCGAGGTCCTCGGGCAGCTCGGTCACCTCCGCGCGCACGAGCTCGATCGCGGGCTCGGCCTCGATCCGCTCGCTCACCGCGCGCGCGAACGCGATCCGGTCGACCGCCAGCGCCGAGCCGGCCGGCACGCGGTTCGCGTCCGCGGCCGCGAGCACCAGCGACCCGGCGCGGCGCAGCTCCTCGTGCAGGACGCCCACCGCGTTCTCGGGCGCGTCCGAGCGCAGGCTGTTCGAGCACACGAGCTCGGCGAGCTGGTCGGTCGCGTGGGCGGGCGAGCTGCGCAGCGGGCGCATCTCGCACAGCCGCACCCGCACGCCTCTGCGCGCGAGCTGCCAGGCGGCCTCGCAGCCCGCGAGCCCGCCACCCACCACCGTCACCGTCTCGGTCACGCCTGCGAACATAGCGGCCGGGCCTCAGCCGGCCCGGGCGCGCGCGATCCGCGCGCCGTCGCGCCGGATCCGGCCCTCGAGCTCGAGCTCTACCAGCGCGGCCGAGAGCGCGGCCGGGCCCAGGCCGAGCGCCCGGATCAGCGCATCGAGCTCGAGCGGGCCGTCCGCGAGCGCGGCCAGGATCGCGGCGCCGGGGCCGTTCTCCGCGGCCGCCTCGCCCACCGCGCGCGCAACCGGCGGGGCCGTCCGGGCGAGCGGGCCGAGCACGGCCTCGATCGCGTCGGCGGGCTCGAGGATCGGCGTGGCGCCGTCGCGCAGCAGCCGGTTCGTGCCGCGGCACAGATCGGTGTCGATCGGTCCGGGCACGACCAGCACGTCGCGGCCCTGCTCGAGCGCGTGGCGCGCCGTCCACAGCGAGCCGCTCTTCTCCCGCGCCTCCATGATCAGCGTCGCCGCGGCGAGCCCGCTGATCAGGCGATTGCGCTCGGGGAAGTGGCGCGCGTGGGCGCCGGTCCCGGGCGGGTGCTCGGAGAGCCACGCGCCGCCGCTCGCGAGGATGCGCTCCGCGAGCGCGCGCTGGCCGCGCGGCGTGACCTGATCGACGCCGGAGGCGAGCACGCCCACGGTCCGGCCGCGGCCGTCGAGCGCGCCCTCGTGCGCGGCCGCGTCGATGCCGTAGGCGAGCCCGCTGATCACGGCGATGCCCGCGCGCGCGATCTCGGCCGCGAAGCCGCGCGCGCAGGCGAGCGCCCGCGCCGACGCCCGGCGCGCGCCGACCACCGCCAGCGCGGGACCTTCCGGCAACGTCCCGCGCAGCCACAGCACGAGCGGCGGATCGGGGATCGTTTCGAGCGCCGCCGGAAATCCCGCCACGCCCGGCGCGAGCGCCGCGATGCCGCGCGCGGCAGCGTCGGCGATGCGCGCGCGCGCGACCGGAGCGCGCAGGGCCGCCTCGAGCCGCTCGGCGAGCGCGGGCGAGAGCCGGGACGCCCTCGCCTTCGGGCTCGCGCCGAGCGCGGCGCGCGCCGAGCCGAAGCGATCGATCAGCCGCTGCGCGTGCGCGCGCGGGAAGCCCGCCACCCCGGCCAGCTCGACGCGCGCGACGAGCTCCGGGTCCAATGGTTCGTGCACGGCGACTCCGCGGGACCGCGCGGGGCGAGCGCGGCTACAGTAGCGAGCCCATGTCGCACCCGCTGCCGATGTCCCTGCGCGCGCAGCTCCTCCCCTACGCGCTCCCCTATCTGGTCTACGTGGCGCTCGGCTCGCTGTTCGACGCGCGCACCCAGCCGCTGCTCTTGCAGGGCGGCCGCGCGCTCGCGGTCGGAGCCGCGCTCGTCTGGGGCATGCGCGCCTGGCATCCGCTGCGCGGGCCGAGGAGCGTCGCGGGCTCGATCGCGCTCGGGGCCGCGGCGGGGCTTCTCGGCGTCGTGCTCTGGATCGCGCTGCTCGCGCCGTTCGCCCCGGCCGGCGCCGAGCCGTTCGACGACACCGCCTGGCTCGCGCGCCTGCTGGCCGCGACCGCGCTGGCCCCGCTGGTCGAGGAGCCGCTGCTGCGCGGCTGGCTGTTCGGGCTGGTGCTGCTGTTCGAGCGCGCGCGCGCCGCCGGCTCGCAGGCCCCGTTCGCCGACGCCTTCGAGCGCGGGACGCTGGCGGAGATCGCGCCCGGCCAGTGGAGCTGGCTCGCGATCGCGGTCACCAGCGCGTTCTTCGCGCTCGGCCACGCGCCGCACGAATGGCTCGCGGCCGTGGCCTACGGCGCGCTGATGTGCGGGCTCTGGATCGCGCGCGGCGACCTCGTATCATGCGTGTCGGCCCACGCGGTCACGAACGCGGCGCTCGCCGTCCACGTGCGCGCGACCGGAAGCTGGGCGCTCTGGTAGCCCCCTCTGGTAGCACCGGGAAGGACGAGATGAGCGAGATTCCGCAGAGCTACGACCCGGCGAAGGCCGAGCGCGCGTGGGCCGAGCGCTGGGAGCAGGAAGGCCTGTACCGCTGGGACCCGTCGCGCCCGCGCGCGGAGACCTTCGTGGTCGACACGCCGCCGCCCACGGTGTCGGGCAACCTGCACATGGGCAGCGTGTTCAGCTACACGCACACCGACCTGATCGTGCGCTTCCAGCGCATGAACGGGATGAACGTCGCGTACCCGATCGGCTGGGACGACAACGGCCTGCCGACGGAGCGCCGCGTCGAGCGCGTGCTCGGCATCCGGCCCGACGCGCGGCTCGCCTACAACCCGAGCTGGAAGCCGAAGCGCGACAAGCCGAAGGACGCGCCGGTCGAGCCGGTGTCGGCCAAGAACTTCATCGAGGCCTGCGAGCTCGTGATGCGCGAGGACGAGGCCGCGTTCGAGGACCTGTGGCGCCGGCTCGGACTGTCGTTCGACTGGACGCTGTCGTACGCGACGATCCGGCCGCACGCGCGGCGCATCTCGCAGCTCTCGTTCCTGGATCTCTACGCGCGCGGCGAGGCGTATCAGAAGTTCGCGCCGACCATGTGGGACGTGGACGACCGCACCGCGGTCGCGCAGGCCGAGACCGAGGACCGCGAGCAGCAGGGCGCGTTCCACGACATCCGCTTCGAGGTCGAGGGCGGCGGCGACTTCACGATCTCGACCACGCGGCCGGAGCTGCTCGCCGCCTGCGTCGCGGTCGCCGCGCACCCG
>Ga0187892_10005092_pt1 | contig 21107 bp, 14 predicted proteins | sample MA1701073metaG_FD_139345 | JGI IMG/M metagenome (GOLD analysis project Ga0187892, IMG submission 139345) | Bio-ooze microbial communities from a basaltic lava cave in the Kipuka Kanohina Cave System on the Island of Hawaii, USA - MA170107-3 metaG ... | reverse complement strand
GTCGAACGGCCGCGCCGCCGCGACCGTGGCGGGCTCCTGCTCGACGCCGTTCTGCGCGCCCTTCAGGAACCGGTCGAACCACCGGCGGGTGAGCCGCTGCTGCGCCAGGCTCTCGTAGGTGTTGATCACGGTGTCGTGGCCGCCGGTCGTGAGCACGGCCCGCTTCGGCGTGAACGGAGGCATCTCGCGCAGCAGATCCAGCCCCCAGTTCGGGTCGTTCCAGTAGTCGTGGAATCCCGCCATGAACAGCAGGGGGACCGAGGTGCTTCGCAACCCCGCGAGGTTGCTCCTCCCCGGATCGGCGTCGAGGAACGACTGGAGCCCCGCGAAGTCGCCGCTCTGGATGAACCCGACCACCGGCGTCCGGAACGCCTCGTCCAGCACGAAGGTCGGCAGCCCGACCAGGAAGGCGGCGACCGCCACGCCGTGCAGCACGGTCGACTCCGGGAAGAGCGCGGGGACCGGCTCGCCGGTGAAGCCCCGCGGGACCGCCGCGGCGAACGTCGGGAACGGCGCGCTCCGCCGCGGGTTCGGCGGCGGCGCCAGGCCCGACCACGCGGCCATGGCCCAGGCGTGGATGCCCCCCTGCGAGAAGCCCGTGATCGCGACGCGCGCCGGGTCGATCTGCCCGGGAAAGGTCGCCCGCGCCCACTCCACGATCTCCGCGACGTCGATCTTCTCGGTGAGCCCCACCAGCGTCGCGCCGCGGTTGGACGGATTCAGCGAACGGGCATCCCCCTGGCCCCGCACGTCGTAGGCGACCACGGCGTAGCCCGCCGGCGCGAGCGCCAGGTAGCCGAGCGCCGTGGCCCGGCTTCCGCTCAGCTCGTGGACGTCCACGATCAGCGGCCACCCGCAGGGTCCCGGCGCCGCGTCGGGGAACCAGATGTCCGCGCGCGTGCGATACCCGTCGGTGTAGGTGATCAGGTTGGCCAGGCTGGAGCGGATGGGGAAGCCTCCGGCCGGGACGGCGGGATCGGTGCACTGCGCGAGGAGAAGTCCGGCCATCAGCGTGAGCATGGCGGACATCATGCCCCAACGGGCGCAAACCGGCCATGGGGCGCCTGGCGGGTCCGGAGCGCAGCGCAGCGCCTCGGGTCCCGGGACCGAAGCCACCCTTCATCGGGGGTTTCGCGGCCCGATGCCTTCGCGCGCAACTCCGCTTCACTGCCGGACTCACGGCCTGCGAGGCGGCCCCGGTTGCTCGTGCGATGCAATTTGCCGCCTGGATCTCGCGGGCAGGCTATTCGCAATCCACGGTTCGATGTTTACACTTGGCGCGGCGGACTACCGAAAGACACATGGACACGCATCAACCAACCAAGGAGTACCAGATGCCGAGAGGAACCAAGGTCAGCGACTCCGAGTTCAACCAGGTCCAGAAGCTCCGTGATTCGGGCATGACGGTCCGGGACATCGCCAAGAAGCTCAAGCTGAACTATTGGCAGACCTACTCCCGGTTGCGCAAACTCGGCGCCGTCAAGAGCCGGAGGTCCAGGGGCGGCGCCGCCCGCGCTCCGCGCGGAAGACGGCGCGCCGCCGCTGCCGCCGCCGCACCGCGGAACAGCCAACGCGGGGGCGGTGACCTGGCCCGCTGGGCCCGCGCCATCGTGGGCGCCGGGTTGGATCCCGTGACGCTGGCGGCGGAACTGCTCAAGCTGGGTCGTTAGCCCGCCGGCTCGAGAGCACGCGGGCCCGGGCCTCGGCGATCCCCGCTGAGGGCCCGGGAACGCGGGCCGGCCTCGAGCTCCCCTCGGAGGCTGTCGGGGCCGGGCCGTCTCTTCGAAGCGTCTCCTCTCCCGATCGACCGCCGCTCGGACGTCGATCCGCCCGCCGACCCCGGGTTTCGCGGGCCGCACCGTTGACGGGCGGGGCACGATCGGCGAAGAATCCTCCCGGCACAAACCACCGAGGAGACAACCATGCGAATCACCCTCTTCGTCGCCCTGCTGGCCACCCTGGCTGCCGCCCAGGCCCCCCCGGCCCCCTCCCCCGAGGTCATCCCCGTCCGCAAGGGGAACGCCCGCTCGACGCTCGAACGGAAGGGGACGCTGGTCCCCGCCGAGGCCGCCGAGCTCTCGCTCTGGCCCGAGCAGTGGTCCGGCGAGGTCCTGGTCCTCGAGGCGGTCCCCCACGGCTCGCCCGTGAACGAGGGGGACGTCCTGGTCCGCTTCGACCTGCGGAAGATCGACGAGCAGCTCCGCCAGTCGGAGTTCGATCTCGCCCAGGCGGAACAGAAGCTGAAGACGGGCGAGGAGGAGGCCCGGATCGCCGAGGAGGCGGCGACGGCGGAGCTGACCCGCGCCGAGCGGGAGAACGACTGGGCCCAGCGCCGGCTCAAGGGCTTCCTGACCAAGGAGCAGGAGTTCAAGAGGGACCGGGAGCGGATGAGCGAGCAGAGCGAGAACAACTGGATCGAGGACCAGCGCGACGAGCTGACCCAGCTCGAGAAGATGTACAAGGAAGATGAGCTGGTGGATGCCACCGAGGAGATCGTGCTCAAGCGCTCCCGTCGCGGCTTTGCGATGCTCCAGCAGAACGTCGATCTCACGCGCCGGACGCGGGCCTACAACAAGGAACTGGCGGAGGCGATCCAGAAGGAGACCGTCGAGTTCGAGGCGACCCAGAAGGCCGCCGCGCTCGACCGCCAGCGTCGCTCGTCCGACCTCAAGCGCGGCAACCGCGGGCTGGACCAGGCCAAGTCGCGTCTCGACCTCGACAAGCAGCGGACCAACCTCGAGCGGCTGCGCCGCGACCGTGACCTCCTCGTGGTCCGCTCGCCGCGCCGCGGCATCCTCCTCCATGGCAAGCCCGACGCCGCCCCCGGCGCGGGCAAGCTCGAGAAGGGGAGCACGGTCCGCGTGCGGGACATCTTCCTCACGGTCGCGGAGCCCGGGAAGTACAGGGTGCAGACCGACGTCACCGAGGCGGACGTGCTCAAGGCCCGGACCGGCACCGCCGCCGAGGTGAGCGTGCCGGCGCTGGACGTGAAGTGGACGGCCCCGCTGCGGGTGGCGGCCCTCCCGACGTCGCGCGGGAGCGACGGCGAGAACCTCTACGAAGGGACCATCGCGCTCGAGAAGGACGACCCGCGGCTCCGTGCCGGGATGCGGTGCAAGGTCACCGCGGTGCTGGAGGAAGCGCGCGACGTGGTGCTCATCCCCAACCGCGCGGTCTCGCGCAAGGGAGACAAGGCCACGGCGAAGGTCGGAAAGTCCAAGGAGGGGCCGTTCGAGGAGCGGAGCCTCTCGCTCGGCTTCGTGGACGGCAAGGACGTGGTGGTGAAGGACGGCGTGGCGGAGGGCGAGTTCGTCCAGTGCGCGGGGGTCGAGAAGTGAACCGGCTCCTGGCCCCGCTCCTCCTGGCCGCTGCCGCCGGCGCGGCGGCGCAGGAGGCTCCGAACCTTGCCGTCGAGATGCCTCCCGCGGGGCGGGTCCCGGTGGCGCAGGCGCTCAGCGAGGGGGTGTCGTTCCTCGTGAAGCACCAGAACGCGGACGGCTCCTGGGGGTCCTACACCACCGGCCGGGACTACGAAGTGATGGCCTCCGTGCCCGGCTCGCTGATGGCCTTCAAGGCGGCCAGCTCGGCGCTCTGCTGGATGGGGCTCGCCCGGGCGCCGCGCACGCCCGAGAGCGAGAAGGCGATGGAGCGGTCGCTGGGCTGGCTCGTGAAGCACGCGCGGGTCAAGCGGGCCAACCCGGTCGAGATGTACAACATCTGGGCGCTGGCCTACGGGCTCCGCGCGCTCTCGCTGGCGCTTCGCACGCAGGCGCCCGGCGCCCCGGAGGAGGAGGTGCGTCGCGAGGCCGAGGCGATCGTGCGGATGCTCCCGCGCTACCAGGTGCCCGATGGAGGCTGGACCTACTACGACTTCGACGTGGGGAGCATGCCGCCGAGCGACAGCTCGATGTCCTTCACCTCCGCCACCGTGCTCATCGCGCTCCACGAGGCGAAAGAGGCCGGCCTCCCGGTCCCCGATGAGGTGGTGAAGAAGGGTGTGGTCAGCGTGCGGCGCTGCCGGAAGAAGGACGGCTCCTATCTCTACGGCGACTATCTGAAGTACGTCCCGCGGATGGGCGTGAACCAGCCCAAGGGCTCCTCGATGCGGACGCCCGCCTGCGACCTCGCGCTCCACCTGAACGGCGGAGGCGTCACGGTGGAGGACCTGGGGAAGGGGATCGAGAACATCGGCGAGAACCACCGGTTCGCGATCGCGGGGCTCCGCCGGCCGATCCCGCACGAGTCGTGGTACCAGGTCTCCGGCTACTTCTACCTCTACGGGCATATGTACGCGGGGATGGCGCTGGAGCGCGTCCCGCCCGGGGAGCAGCGGCGTCTCTGGCCGATCGTGGTGCGGGGCATCCTCAAGGCGCGCGAGCCCGACGGCTCGTTCTGGGACTACCCGATCTACGGCTTCGGCAAGGCCTACGGCACCGGCTACGCGCTGATGGCGCTGGCGCGGTGCCCGGAGGAGATCGCGGCGGGGATCCGGCCGTGAGGGAAGAGGTCGAGAGTCGAAAGTCCAAAGCCGAAGGACGTGGGTCGGGTAATCTCTCGCCGTGCTGCCGCAGGAGGCCGAGTGCGTCGTCCGCGCCCTGATCCAGGGGGGCGAGTCCTACTACGTCGAGTTCAAGACGGCGTGGGAGTACGGCCGGGGGCCCAAAGCCCGCAATCCGAAGGACGTCGCGCGGGATATCGGGGAGGCCTGCGTGGCATTCGCCAACTCAGACGGGGGCGACTTGCTCGTGGGTGTGGAGGACACCGGAAGAGTCACCGGTCTACCCTACGAGCAGGACGCTCTCGATTCCCTGGGACAGGCTCCTCGCCTGCAAGTGCCCAAAGCAGACCTGGGTGTCCAGGTGCGCAACGTGCGCATCGACGGCCTGACGGTACTCTGGTTCAGGGTCCCGGAGAGTGGCGGCACCGTGGCGGTAACGGCTTCGGGGCGTTGCCGCTGGCGTCGCCATGCCATCACCGAGCCGGTTCCGCCCACTGAGATCCAGCGTCGTCGCGACCACCGGTTGGGTGACACTGCGTACGAGTCCACGCCGGTCCCCAATGCGAACATCGATGACCTCGAGATGAAGGGACCCCTTCAAGCCATCGCCGCTCTCGGGCATCTGTCCGGCTTCGTGGAGAAGAGGGATGTCCAAGGTCTCCTTCGGTACTGGAACCTCCTGGAGACTCGGAATGGAACGGTCGTTCTCAGGCGCGCCGCACTTCTGCTTTTCGGGCGGGAAGCCTTGCGTTGGCATGCCAACAACCGGATCAGGATTCGGAGGGTCCACGGCTCTGCCGAAGGGACGGGACCCCATCTTCATACTCTGGAGACCGAGATCCTGGGACCCATCGCGAAACTACTGGGCGAGACGAAACTACACCTCCTTAGGGAGCATCAGGTCGAGGCGCGCCAAGGCAGCCTGTTCGTGACAACGCAGCTCCTCCCGGCCACCGCCGTCGAGGAATGCTTCGTGAACGCCGTGGCCCATCGCAACTACGCCGTTGAGGGTGCGGCCATCGAAGTCCTGTTGTTCCCGGACCGCGTGGAGTTCCGGAGTCCGGGGCGGCTGCCCGAGCCCTTGACGCTCCAGGATCTGCGCAGGCAACGGGGACTCCACCGATCCCGAAACCCGCTGATCATGCGGGTGCTGAGGGACCTCGGCTGGGTCCGGGACCAGGGTGAGGGGATGCGCCGGATCTTCGGTGCGATGTCGCAGGTGGAGCTGCACGAGCCGGAGCTCGAAGAGGAGGCCGATACCTTCATCGTCCGCCTGAGCACCCGCTCGATCCATGACGAGGAAACTCAAGCTTGGCTGGCGGCCTACGGCCCCTATGGCCTGGAACCGCACGAGCGGAAGTACGTCCTGGCCTTGAGACAGGCTGCCGGTCCATTGTCGGTCGACCGACTCGCGCGGAAGGTCGGTGAACCCTTCGACCGGACCAGGGAGATTCTCGACGCGCTCGAGGCGAAGGCCATCGTGTGGCACAAACCGAAGAGCCGGAAGTTCCACTTGGTCGCCCCACTCATGGTCCTCCATGAAAAGGCGTACCGAGCCTTGAAGCTCGTGACCGGACCGAACTACAAGCCAGAGGCTGGAATCGAGGAAGGCAAGCGTGCGGAACAGGCCATTCCTCCGGAGTGGAAGGAACTAGGGATCGTCGTTCCGACGGATGAAGGGTGGAAGCCCGGTCCGGGCTTCATCGAGTACGTGACGAAGCGAGACCGGCCATGACCCGCGCGGTCCTCCTGGGCGCGCTCCTCGCCGGCGGCGTGGCGGCGGCGGCCGCCGCCTGGCTCGTGCCCCCGGCCTACGAGGCCGACCTCGCCACTCCGTTCCGCCACCGCGAGTCGGCCTGGGCCACCTCGGAGGCGTGCGGCTCCTGCCATCCCGACCATCACGCCTCGTGGGCCCGCACGTTCCATCGCACGATGACGCAGGAGGCGACCGAGCGGTCCGTCCAGGGCGCCTTCGACGGCCGCGAGCGCACGCTCCTCGGCGTGACCGTCCGGCCGGTCCGGCGCGAGGGGCGCTTCCTGCTCGAGTACCTCGATCCGGGCACGAAGCAGCCGGTGAAGACGCTCCCGGTCCTGCGCACGGTCGGCTCGCGCCGCTACCAGCAGTACCTGACGCAGGACCCCGACGCGGGTGACAACTACTACCGGGTGCCGGTCCTCTGGCACATGGGGGAGCGGCGCTGGATCCACCTCAACGGCGCCTTCTTCGACCCGGACGGCCAGCCCTTCGACCGGCACCTGACGATGTGGAACCAGAACTGCATCTTCTGCCACAACACCGGCCCGGTCCCGGGCGCCCGCAACCTGGGCGAGCTCCGCGAACGCCAGCGCCGCGGCGAGCGCATCGACCACGAATTCGACGGCCGCTACTCCTCGAGCGTGGCCGAACTGGGGATCGCGTGCGAGGCGTGCCACGGTCCCGGCGCCGAGCACGCGCGCCGGAACCGCGACCCGGCGCGCCGCTACCTGCTCCACGTGTCGGGCCGGGCCGATCCGACCAGCGTGAACCCCTCGCGCCTCTCGAAGGAGCGGAGCGTGGAGGTGTGCGGGCAGTGCCATGGGCAGCGGATGCCCCGGGAGGAGGGCGAGATCATCGACTGGCTGGAGCGCGGGTGGCCCTTCCGCGCGGGCGAGGACCTGACCTCGTTCATCCGCCCGATCTGGCGCGACACGCCCCCGCCGGGCCGTTCGCCCGACGACGGCATCTTCCGCCTCCGGTTCTGGAACGACGGGACCCCGCGGCTCACCGCCTACGAGTACCACGGCCTCCTGCAGTCGGCCTGCTACACCAAGGGTCCGCTCACGTGCATCCATTGCCACACGATGCACGGAGGCGACGTCCAAGGGCAGCTCCCGCCCGAGAACCGGACGAACCAGGCCTGCGCGTCCTGCCACGAGGCGATCGCGCGGGACGTGGCGGGGCATTCGCATCACCGCGCGGGCGGGCCGGGCGCGCAGTGCCTCGAGTGCCACATGCCCCGCGCCGTCTACGGAGTGCTCGAGATCCACCGCAGCCACCGGATTGCGAACCCGGACCCGGCCGCCGAGACCGAGGCGGCGCGGCCGGACGCCTGCACGTCCTGCCACCTGGACCGCACGGCCGTCTGGGCCGGGGAGGCGATGCGCCGCTTCTGGGGGCCGGAGCAAGGGCTCCCGGAGCGCCGCGGCGACGGCGCGCCGCTCGAGCTGGTCGCGTCGATCGCGGCGCTGCACGCGGGGGACCCGCTCCAGCGCGCGGTGGCCGCCCGGCTCGCGGGCCGCCGCGACACGGGCCTGCCCCCGGCCGGGCGCGCCTTCCTGATCCCGCACCTCTGGGTGGCGCTGCACGACGCCTACCCCACGATCCGCTGGTTCGCCCGGCGGAGTCTGCTCGAGCTCGACGAGGAGCTGGAGGGAGCCGGTCGGGGACTCGCCTTGGCCGACGAGCTCGAGGACTTCGACTACCTCGGTCCCGCGGAGGAGCGGCAGGCCCGCGGCCGCCGCATCTTCCAGAAGTGGAAGGCCGCGGCGGCGGGCTTCCCCCCGCCCCCCGAGGGAACGCTCCTCGACGAGGCCCGCCTTCCCCGAATGGACGTGATCCGCCGGCTCCTGGACCTCCAGGGGACCAAGGTGATCCAGATCGGCGAATGACCGACCCGGTCGCGCGCGCCGCGCTCCGCCAGGGCTGGACCGCCGTGGCGGGCTTCCTGCTGCTCGGGATCGCGCTGGAGTCGCTCCACCTCGTGAAGGCGCCGTTCTACGTGGACGCGCGGCTCCGCCGCGAGCTGTGGACGCTGGCCCACGCGCACGGGACGCTGCTCGGCGCGCTCACCGTGCTGTTCGCCGTGACCGGGGCGGCCTGTCTCCCCGACGAGCGGGCCCGCCGCCGCGCCGGTCGGGCCCTCCGGACGGGCGCGCTCCTCGTTCCGCTCGGGTTCCTCCTGGGCGGGATCGGGAACGCCGAGGGCGATCCGTCCCTCTTCATCGCGCTGGTGCCGGTCGGCGCGGCGCTGGCCCTCTACGGCACCGGCGCGCTGGCGCTCGGCGCGTGGCGCTCCTCGGCCGGCTGACCGGCGCTCACAACACCGGCTCCATCAGGTTGGCCGCGTTTGAGAGCAGCCGCCGCCAGAGCGGGCGGCGTCCGAAGGCCCCCTTGTCCACGCGTTCGGCCCGCGCGAACACGGAATCGAAGTGGCGTTCCAGCCGTCCGGCGAAGCCGCCGTCCACGACCTCCAGGTTCAGCTCGTAGTTGCAGCGGAACGATCGCTGGTCGAAGTTGCTGCTCCCGAGCGTGCACCAGACGCGGTCCACGATCATGGCCTTGGCGTGGAGGAAGTCGCCCGTGGCCAGCCAGATCTCCGCGCCCGCGTTGAGGAGCCCGGCGAACTGGCGCTCCGCGGCGTAGTCGGCCAGCGGGTTGTCCGAGCGGCGCGGCAGGAGCAGGCGGACCTTGAGTCCGGAGAGCGCCGCCAGCCGGAGCCGCGTCTGGAGCGCCTCGCCGGGGACGTAGTAGGGCGTGACCAGGAGGACCTCGCTCCGCGCCTGGGAGATCGCGGTCGCCAGGATCGCGGGAAGACGCTCGATGCTCTCGTCGGGGCCGTGCGGGATCACGCGCACCGGGAGGTCGCCGCCCGAGGCCGGGACGAAGGGCGGCTCCTGCTCCAGCTCGGTATCGGTCACCACGCACCAGTCCTCCAGGAACACCCGCCGGAGCGCTGCCACCGCGGGCCCGCGCACGCGCACGTGGAGGTCGAAGATCTTCCGCCCGCCCCCCGGCGCACTCGTGTAGTCGTCGCTCCAGTTCAGCCCCCCGGTGAAGCCCACCGCCCCGTCCACCGCCAGGATCTTCCGGTGGTTCCGGAAATTGAGCTGGAGGCGCCTCTTGAACGGGTTGGGCTTGAAGCACCCCTGGGCGTCCACGCCGGCCTTCCGCATCCTCGTCTCGTACGACGACGGGAGCTTGAGCGACCCGATCCGGTCGTAGAGGAGCTTCACCTCCACACCCGCCTTCGCCCGCTCGCTGACCGCCGCGACCAGACGCTCGCCCACTTGGCCCGGCTCGATGATGTAGCTGAGGAGCACGACCTCGCGCTTCGCCCCCGCGATCGCCTCGAGCATCGCCGCGATGGCCGCGTCCCCGTCCGGCAGGATCTCCACGCTGTTCGCGGCCTGGAGCGGGAACCCGCCGAGCCGGTCGTAGACCTGCGCGGCGCGCGGGCCCACCGTTCCCTCGGGATATTCCCCCGCCTCCAGCCGGAGCGGCCGGTCCGCGCCCACGATGCCGAGCTTCCGGCGGCGCCGCCGGCGGATCGCCCGCGGCTCCCCGTAGACCGAGAGCGTCGCGTAGGCGACCCAACCGAGCACCGGGATCACCCAGACCGCGAAGAGCCAGGCGAGCGCGGTGGGCGCGCGGCGGTAGTAGAGGAGCAGGTGAAGCGTCGCGGCGGCGGCGCCGAAGGGGTGGAGGATCCCGAGGATCTCGAGAACGGTCCTCATCCCCTTCCCCGTGGTGGGCGGATCAGAAGACGAGCGTGCGGTACTTCTTTCGCCACTGGTGCATCTTGTCCCCGTAGCCCTTCTGCACGTCGTCGCTGTTCATGTCCTCCCTCGCGTCCACGGGCGCGAGGAACTGCTCCCCCTTGTCGAGCGCCAGCTTCAGGAGCGCGGAAGCCTCCTTGAGCAGCTCCTTCTCCCTTGTGACGTCTTTCTTCTCGGCCGCTTGCTTGGCCTCCGCGAGCTTCGCCTCTCCCTTCTTGGCGGCCTCGGAGGCCTCGTCCCAGAGCTTGCGGTCGACCAGCGCATCGAACTCGTCCTGGCGCATCCTCCGCCGCTCCGCGGCCTTCGCGGGGGCGGCGGCGGGCGCCGGCTGGGGAGCCGCCGCCGGGCGCTCGGGACCCCTCTTGATGTCCGGCGGGGGGCGGTCCTCGGGACGGAACGCCGCCGCGGGGAGCGCCTGGCTGGCGGGGGGCTGGGCCGGGCGCGTGCCTGGCCGGAGCCCGAAGTAGAGCACGATGATCGCGATCACCACCACGCCGCCCAGGGCGTACAGCGGGGCGGGCGAGGGCTTCTGCTTCAGGTCCAGGATCGGGCGGCGGGTGCGGCTGGTCGGGCGGCGTCGGTCCATGTGGGTCTCCGTCTTCTCTCTTCTTCCCCGGGACGCGGGATGTTACCGGTCCCTCGGTACCCCGTCCAGGCGACCCTCCGGGCGCTCCAGGAGGCGCTCCACGAGGCGCGTCCGCTCCCCGGCGGAGGCGCCGGCCGCCGCGGCGACCCGCGTCCCGGCGGCGCGGATCGTCCATTCCGGCCGGGCGCGGCGGCACGATCGCGCGAACTCCCCGGCCTCGTCGGGGGAATCCCACGCCGTGATCCAGGCGAGGGCGACCCGCCCGGCGGCGTCCTCGAGGACGACGTAGCGGTCGCCGTCCCATCCGGCCGCGGCCGCGCGATCGAGGAGCACCGAGAGCTGGAGCTCGCCAAGCACGTTCCGCCCGACCTCCTTCCACTCCCCCTCGAGCGCGCCGTCCAGCGCGGGCACCTCGATCCGTTCCGGCTCGTCCCGCTCGGCGCCGAAGTACTTCTCGGGGTGGAGCACCTGCTCGGTCGAGCGCGGCGGGTCCCGGAAGGCCGCGTCCACCGGCTTCCACCCGCCCCGGTTCGTGGCGTGCAGGAGGAAGACCGTCCCCTGCACGTAGGGGAAGAGGAGCGACTCGCGGAAGATCCGGGGCGCGTCGCGGAAGGCCTTCCCGGAAGCGTACGGGAGGAACGGGCGGAGCAGGCGGAAGGTCCAATCGATCGTCCGGGGCGACATCTTCAGCGCCTGGGCCGCGCCTCCCGATTCGCGCATGGTCTCGGCGATCATCACGAGCGTCGCCTCCCCCTCGATCAGCGCCGCGAGCGCGAGGTCGGTGTCGTCGTCCGGGGAGGCGCGATCCAGCGCGTCGAGGTCGTAGTGCTGGTCCGCCAGCGCGTGGGCCATCTCGTGGGCGAGCGCGATCTTCTGCTCGTCCGGGTCGAACCCGCCCGACGAGCCCAGGAGCCGCTCCAGGAAGCCGCGCGGGCGCTCGTCCTCCTCCGTCTCGTGCACCAGGAAGAGCTTCTTCCTCCTGGGGTCGTAGAAGCCGGCCACCTCCTCGGTGTAGAGGTCCAGGACGAGCCTCTCCACCGAGAGCGTGGGCGGGACGAAGCCGAAGACCTTGAGGCTCCGGTCCAGGAACCGGCGCTTCTCCTCGGGCAGCTCCTCGTCGAGCGCGCGCCGTATCTCGTCCCGGAGCCCCTCGCGGTCGAGCAGCCCCGCCTCGACCGGCTTCCGGAGGTCGAGCCCGCGGAGCCGCGGCACCAGGAGCTGGTAGGCGTCCCGCCAGCGGAGCAGCGCGCGGTCGTACTCCTTCTCCGCGGCGAGCCGGTCTCCCTCCGCGAGGATCGCCTCCGGCCCGGGCTCCTGCGCCCAGACGGCGAACGCCAGCCAGATCAGCGCTTTCATGGGTCGGGCCGGGATTGTATCCCGGTCCCATCGAGCCGGCGGTCCTCGAGGGGCCCTCGATCCCTTCATGGACAGCCCGAGGTCAGCCGGGTAGCGTGGGAGGCCGTACCGGGCCTCCCTGCCGGGGCGACCGCTCCCCCCGCCGCCCGCGACCATGACCCAGTCTCGCAGCGAGCTCGCGCGCCTGTTGAATGCCGGGGACCCCGGAGACGAGGCGCGGCTGTTCGCGATCCTCTACGACGAGCTCAGGGGCCTCGCCCGCCGGGCGATCCGGAACACGCCGGCGCGGCCGGTACAAGCGCGGTGGCGATCGCGCGCGCGAGCCGCTGGACGCGATCGAAGCCGCGATCGACGACGAGCCGGTCGACGTCGTCGCCCTCGACGAGGCCCTCGACGCGCTGGCGGCGCGCGACGAGCGCATGGCCAGGATCGTCGAGCTCCGGTTCTTCGCCGGCCTGGACGTGGACGAGACCGCACGCGCGCTCGACGTCTCGCCGCGCACGGTCAAGCGGGAGTGGGCGGTGGCGCGCGCCTGCCTGCGGCGCGCACTCGGCGGCGATGGCTGAGCCCGCCTGGGAGCGCGTCAAGGAGGTCGTCGCCGACGCGCTCGAGCGGCCGGCTCCGGAGCGCGCGGAGTTCGTGGCGCGCGCCTGCGCGGGCGACGCGGACCTCCATGCCGCGGTGGCGGCGCTGCTCGCCGCGGCCGAGACGGTGCCGGACGCGTTCCTGGAGAGCTCGCCGGCCGGCCGCACCGCGGGAGGCATCGGGACGCTGGCCGGCGCCACGGTCGGGGGCTACCGGATCGAGCGCCTGATCGCCGTCGGTGGCATGGGAGCGGTCTACGAGGCGATGCAGGACCAGCCCCGCCGCCGGGTGGCGCTCAAGCTCCTGCACCCGGCGATGGTGACCCCGCAGGCGCGGCGACGCTTCGACCTGGAGATCGAGGCCCTGGGCCGCCTGCGCCACGCCGCGATCGCGCAGATCTACGACGCCGGCCGTCTGCGACGGCGTGCAGTTCGCGCACCAGCGCGGCGTGGTGCACCGCGATCTCAAGCCGGAGAACATCCTGGTCGAGCGCGACGGCCACCCGAAGATCCTCGACTTCGGCATCGCGCGGCTCGCGGACGGCGGCGCGCGGCCGATGGCGCCGCGCACGGAGAAGGGCCTGGTCCTCGGCACGCTGCTCTACATGAGCCCCGAGCAGCTCTCGGGCGATCCCGAGGTGATCGACTCGCGGAGCGACGTGTACGCGCTCGGCGTGCTGCTGTTCGAGCTGATCAGCGGGGCTCCGCCGCACGCGGCCGTGAGTCCCGCCGAGCTGGCGCGCCGGGTCGCCGAGGAGGAGGTCCGGCTGCCGCCGCCCTGGCGGCGGGAGTGGCGCGGGGACCTCGAGCGGATCGTGCGCGCGGCGCTCGAGCCGGTCCGGGAACGGCGCTACCAGTCCCCCGGCGAGCTGGCCGCCGACGTGCGGCGCATGCTGCGCGACGAGCCGATCCAGGTGCGCCCGACGGGCGCCCTCTACCACCTGGCCCGGCTGGGCCGCCGGCATCGCGGGCTGGTCGCGGGCCTCGCGATCGGACTGGTCGCCCTCGTGGCGGGCGCCGTAGCGGCGCTCGTCGGGCTGGTGCGCACGGACCGGGCGCTGGACGAGGCCCGCGCGATCCACGGGTTCCTGGACGACATGCTGGCCTCGGTGTCGCCCGGCGAGATGGGTCACGACGTCACGGTCCGCGCGGTGCTCGACGCGACCGCGCGCGACGTGGAGGTCGCCTTCGCGGACCGGCCGCACGTGCGGGCACGCCTGCACGCGACCCTCGGCCGCAGCTACTTCAACCTCGGGAGGTACGCGGAGGCGGCCCGGCACCACGGCGCGGCGGCGGCGCTGCTCGCGGGGCTGGCCGGCGAAGCGCACGAGGGCACGCTGGCCGCCCGCCATCGCGAGGCGGAGGCGCTGCTCTACGCGGGGGAGCTGGCGCCCGCGGAGCGCACGATCGAGGCCACGCTCCGGCGCGACGACCTGCGCGCGCGCGGCGCGTGGCTGTACCACGAGGCGCTCGGCCTCGAGGGCCTCCTCCGGCAGTCGCGGGGGGACCTGGCCGGCGCACGGGAGCGCCTCGAGGCCGCGCGGTCGGGCCTGCTGCGCGCCCGCGGTTCCGGCGACGCCGAGACGCAGACCACGATGAACAACCTCGCGGGGGTCCTCCTGGACGCTGGCGAGCCGGCGCGGGCAGAGACGATCCTGCGCGAGCTGCTCGCGGCGCGGCGCGAACGCTACGCCGAGGACCATCCGCGCGTGCTGGGCGTGATGAGCAACCTCGCGGTGGCGCTGCGCGACCAGGGGAAGTCCGCCGAGGCCGTGGCGCTGCTGCGTCGCGTGAACGAGGCCGGAGCGCGGGTCTTCGGGCCGGAACACCCGCGCGCGCTGACCGCGCGCCACAACCTGGCGACCTCGCTCCTGGCCGTGGGGGAGCGGGACGAGGGCCTGGCCCTCCTGCGCGCGACCGCGCAGGATCGCGCGCGCGTGCTCGGCGCGGAGCACACCGAAACGCTGGTGTCGCTGAACGGCGTCGCGGTTGCGCTGCTCAGGAGCGGCGCGTTCGCCGAGGCCGCGTCGGTGCTGCGCGGGGTGGTGGCGGCGCACGAACGGGCCGGCCGCGAGACGCGCGAGGCCCTGGTCGCGCGCAACAACCTGGCGGCGGCGCTCGCCGAGACCGGAGCGGAGGAGGCGGTCGAGGCGGCGGCGCAGGCGCTCGCGGCGGCTGAGCGTCTCCTCGGGCCCGGACACCGGGAGACGCTCGGCACGCGGAACAACTACGGATGCGCGCTGCGCGATCGCGGCGAGCTCGAGCGGGCGCGCGAGGTGTTCGCGCGGAACCTCGAGCTGGCGGAGCGGCATCAGCCGGGCGCGGCCGCCAACGGCGTGCACTTCGCCTTCAACCTCGGCCGGTGCCTGGCGAGCCTCGGGCGCTGGAGCGAAGCCGAACCCCACCTACTCGCGGCGCACGCCGCGATCGCCGGACGGACCGACGTGCGCGAGCCGCAGCGTTACGCGCGTGCTCTCGCGGAGCTGTACGAGGCGCTGGGGCGCCCGGAGCAGGCGGCGCGGTTCCGGTGATCCGCGCCCCGCCTCAGGGGCCGAGCATGACCTGCAGGCCGCCGGAGACCGCGACCTGTCCGAGGTAGGAGCCCGCCGGGTCCGCCACCGCGCCCTGGAAATGGATCGACACGCCGATCAGCACGGCCTCCGCCGGGATCGGCAGCGGCATCACGAAGCTCCCGGCGGGGTTGGTCGTCGCGGGCAGGGTCACGATCGGGGGCCCCGCGAGCAGCTCGCAGCCCCCTCCCAGCGGGAGCTCGACGCGGGAGGCGCCGAGGAGGAGGAAGGCTCCGGAGGCGGGCCGCCCGTCGCGGAGGACCACGGCGAACGCGCCGTTGCCGATCCGGGGCAGGCCCTGGCCCGCGAGCCGCGGGACGAGGCCTCCGGTGCCGGGACATCCCTGCCCGTAGTCCTGGAGGTGACAGCCGCCGAGCGCCGCGATCGGGGCGGAGAACAGCTCCAGGTCGCCGCTCCCGGAGGTGTCGGCCCGGAAGAGGAGGTGGTCGCCGCTCACGATCATCTCGCCGGGGCTCGAGCCGGCTCCGCGCGGCACGAGGTCCGCGGCCAGCACGGTTCCGGCGGCGGTGCCGTCCGACACCCAGAGCTCGGTTCCGCGGACCAGATCGTCGGCGGCGAACACGACGACCCGCGCGGAGCCGAGACGCGCGAGCGCGGAGGAGGCGCCGGCCGCCGCGCCGGGCGCGATGTCGCGGACCATCATCGTGCCGGCAGCGGTGCCGTCGCTCCGCCACAGCTCCTGGCCGCTCACCCCGTCGTCGGCGAGGAACAGGAGCGCGCCGTCGAGGTCCACGGGCAGGAGCGGCGTGCTCCCCTGCGCGCCGGCGCGGATGTCGCGCACCAGCGTCGTTCCCGCGGGCGTGCCGTCGGTGACCCACAGCTCGCGCCCCTGGGATGCGGTCTGCGCGGTGAAGAACAGGCGACCGCCGGACGGCGTGAGCAAGCCCGGCGAGGAGGACGTCGCTCCGGGCGCGATGTCCCGGAGCAGGAAGGTCCCGGCGGCGGTGCCGTCGGTGGCCCAGAGCTCCACGCCGGTCGCCGGCGTGGTCGCCGCGAACACCACGAGGCCGCCGAGCGAGTGTATCGGGCCCGGGTTCGAGCCTCCGGAGCCCGGGACCAGGTCGGCGACGCGCGCCGTGCCGGCGGCGGTTCCGTCGGTCTTCCAGAGCTCAAAGCCGCTCGTGCCGTCGGTGGCCGCGAAGTACAGCTCGCCGCCGCGCGCGTGGGCCCAGGGGAAGGAGAGCCCGCCCGCCGCGCCCGGAGCCAGGTCCAGGAACATCGCGGTTCCCGCCGCCGTGCCGTCGGAGCGCCAGAGCTCCCGGCCCGAGATCCCGTCGTCGGCCGCGAACCAGAGCGCGCCGCGGAAGGGGGTGAAGCCCACGGGGAACGAAGCGGCCGCGCCGGACTGGATGTCCCGGAGCAGGAAGGTCCCCGCGCCGGTGCCGTCGCTGCGCCACAGCTCGCGCCCGCTCGCTCCGTCGTCGGCGCTGAACAGGACGAGGTCGCCGAGAGGGGTCGGCGACTGCGGTCCGGACCCGCCGGGCGCGAGGTCCCGGACCAGCACGGTGCCCGCCGCGGTCCCGTCGGTGCGCCAGAGCTCCTCGCCGGTCAAGCCGTCGTCGGCGACGAACAGCGTGACCCCCGTGCCGGGCGCGCCGGGCTCGTCGAGCCGGACGAACGCGCCCGGACGCGAGCCGTTCGAGCGCGAGGGGCGGAGGTCCGCCACGCGCGCCGTGCCGGGCGCGGTCCCGTCGGTGCGCCACAGCTCGGCGCCGGTCGCGCCGTCGTCCGCGGTGAACGCCGCGAGGCCCCCGATGGCCGCGGCGGGGCCGGGATTCGATCCGGCGGCGCCGGGCGCGATGTCGCGGACCAGCGTCGTGCCGGCCGCGGTCCCGTCCGAGAGCCACAGCTCCGCCCCGCGCACGCCGTCGTCCGCGGAGAACACGATCGTGCCGGCGCCGAGGGGCCGCAGGTTGACCGGCACCGAGTGCGCGGCGCCGGGCGCGATGTCCCGCACCAGGTGCGTGCCCACGGGGGTCCCGTCGGTCTTCCACAGCTCGTAGCCGCTCACCCCGTCGTCGGCGCGGAAGAAGACGAAGGGACCCGAGGGCGCCACCTGGTCGATCGGCGTGGAGGCGCCCCCCGGAAGGATGTCGCGCAGGAGCACCGTGCCGGCGGCGGTGCCGTCCGTGCGCCACAGCTCGTTGCCGAACGTCGAGGTGAACGCGGTGAACACCATCCAGACACCGAGCGGGGTCAGGTTGTCGATCAGCGACGAGCCGGCTCCGAGTTGGAGGTCGGCCACCATCCGGGTGCCGGCCGTCGTGCCGTCGGTGATCCACAGCTCCTTGCCGCTCGCGCCGTCGTCGGCGGCGAAGTAGAGGCCGGTCGCGCCCGGAGCGAGCTCCCCGACCAGCGACCACGCGCTGCCCGGTCGGATGTCCCGGACGAGCACGGTCCCCGCGGCCCTGCCGTCGCTCTTCCAGAGCTCGGCCCCGTGCACTCCGTCGTCGGCGGAGAAGTAGACCTCTCCGCCCCAGCCGGCCAGGAACGAGGGGGAGGAGGAGGCCGACCCCGGGGCGATGTTCCGGACCATGACGGTGCCGCCGGGCGTTCCGTCGCTCTGCCACAGCTCGGTGCCGTTGACCCCGTCGTCGGCGCGGAAGAACAGCCGTCCGCCGACCACCGCGGCGTCGTCGCGCGGCGCCGAGGTCCCGGGCCCGGGCCGGATGTCCCGGACGAGCCCGGTGCCGGCCGGCGTGCCGTCGGTCCTCCAGACCTCCTGGCCGCGGGCGCCGTCGTCCGCGAAGAACAGGAGGGCCCCGTTCACGGGGAAGAACGGCCCCGTCCCCGATCCGAGCGGTCCCGGCCGGATGTCCTTGAGCGGGAGCACGCTCCCCGAGGAGGGGTCGTAGATCCACGGCTCGTAACCGGTGACGCCGTCGTTCGCGACGAACACGAACCGGCTGCCCAGAGGCGCTGAGACTCCGGGAAAGGACCCTTCATTGGATCCGATCGTGCGGTTGATGTCGGCCAGGAGCCCCTGGGGGAGGGCGGGAGCGGCCGCGGCGGCGAGGGTCGCGAGCAGGACGGCGGTCGGCGCGGTTCTGGACATGGGTTGATCCTCCACAGGGACGGGACTCATCCGTCCGGAGGACGTGCGCCGGGAGCGGTCGCCCGGGGCCAGGAATCAGGGAGCCGGGCTCACTGCGGGAAGCCCAGGCGCATCTCGACCGCGCTGCTCAGCTCGGCGCTCCCCCCGAGCGGTCCGCCCGGGACGAAGGTGAGCACCTGGCCGGTGACCGTGATCCCCGAGAGCGAGAGGTCGTCCGGCCACGTGATCCCGAAGCTCCACCAGCCGGCGGGATCGGTGACCGGCGCCGGGAACGCGGCGAGCGAGCCGGGCGGGACCTGGAGCACGCACCCGCCGGGGAGCGGCGAGGGGCTCGCCGGCCCCAGGCCGACCGCCAGGAGGCCCATCGCGTTCGGAGGGGCGTTCCAGAGGGAGAGGGTCTGCGTCCGGCCGAGGACCGGCGGGGTGGCGCCGAAGATGGCGCCGGTGCCGCAGGTGGGAGGGACCTGCCGCGACGTGGCCGGCACCGAGACCAGGAACCGGAAGAGGTTCCGGGCCAGGACCGCGTTGTCCCGGCGCGTGAGGTCGGTCCCCGCGCCGTTCAGGTTGAAGAAGGTGTTGCGGTCGTAGTGGCCCACCAGGCGCGCGTCGCCGAGCGCGAGCGAGAAGAGGGCCGTGTCCCCGGGAGCCGCCGGCTGGATCGCTCCGGGCGATCCGTCGCCCGTGTTCAGGCGCACCGTGAAGCCGATCGCGTCCACCACGCTGGTCGCGGCGGTCCCGGAGATCAGACGGAAGAAGCTCACGCCCTCCCCGTCGTAGTGGCCCACGTCGCGCGCGCTCCCGGAGCCGTCGGGCCCGGAGAGGATCGGGTGTTCCGGGAGGAGGTAGCGGCCGGGTTCGGCCCGCCACATCACCGGGATGTGTCCGCTGTCCTGGTAGACCTCGACGCCGTAGCGGGCCAGGAACTGGTTGTCGCTCATCGGCGCGGCGCCGTAGAGGAGCCCCCAGTTCGCGTCGCTGATGAAGAGGACCGAGCCTCCGGCGTCCACGAAGTCATGGAGCGCCTGTACCTCGGCGGGCGCGTAGACCTTGTTGTTCGAGCCGAGCACGACCGCGCGGTGGGGGAGGAGCTGCGCGAGCGTGAGAGGCGTCCCCGACTCCACGAGCTGGGCGACCAGGAGACCCTCGGACTGGAGGAGGACCTTGAGCCAGGCGTATCCGTGATTGCCCGGGTTCGTCGCTGAGTTGTTCACGTCGGCGAGCTGTTCGGTGCGGGCGGGGCACTCGCCGCCCTCCGTTGCCCCGCCGGTGCAGTCGGCGCCCCGGATGAAGAGGACCGAGCGGTTGAGGGGTTCGACCGGTTGGGCCAGCACGCAGGAGGCCAGCGCGACGAGGGCGATGGGTGTCACGAGAGTCCCTCCTTTTTCAAGGTGGGGGAATTGTAGTCCCACTCAACCCGCCCCGAAGACCACCGAGGCGGGGACCCCGAGCGCGATCGCGAGCAGCGAGAGCGGCAGGGGGAACTGGGGGTTCGCAAAGCCGAAGTAGATGAAGTACTGCGGCACCAACAGATGGAACCCTATGAACAGCCATAGTTTCGAGCGCCAGGACTCCGGTCCCCAGGCCCGGCGCACCTCGTCAGCCCCGAGGAGGACGGCCGGGAAGGCGAGCCCGACGAGACGGGTGACGTCGCCGGCGAGACAGATCTGCGTCAGCGCGCCGGCCACCACCACCGCGAGGGCGGCCGCGCGGCGCCGGTCCCCGCGGGCCAGCGCCAGGCGCGCTCCCAGGATCGGGAGGATCCAGAAGAGCTTGAAGGCCATGAACACTCCGAGCCAGAGGTGGGGGATCACGGTCATGAGGCCCGTCCGGATGCCCTGCGTCTGGAGGTAGAAGCGGTGGGAGTAGTGGAAGCCGCCGCTCCGCTCCAGCCAGAGCCGGTAGAGGAGCGCGGGGACGAGGGCGGAGAGCACGGCGGCGGCGAACGCCGCGACGGGTCGCCGCCCGGACCCCGCGGGCCAGGCGAGCACGAGGAAGCCGGGCACGATGAACAGCGCGCTCTCGTGGTTGAGGATCGCCAGGAGGAGGAGCGGGGACCACGCCGCGGGACTCCGGACGTTGGCGAAGGCCAGGAACAGGAGGAGGCACGTGGTGATGTCCACGAACCCCGGAAGCTGGAGCATGGAGAGCACGGGGGAGGAGAAGGCCACCAGCGCGGCGGCTCCCCAGGCTTCGGCCGGCAGGTATCCGCGCCGGCGGGCGCTGACGATCACGGCTCCCAGGAACAGGAGGGCCATCAGTGGTGGAAAAGCGACGAACCGCGGGCCGTTCAGGCGCAGGAGCCAGGCCAGGAGCGGGCTCACGAACCTCCCCCGCACGGGACTCGCCGGGTCCGAGAACGGAGCGTTGGAGAGGCTCTGGTAGTGCGCTCCCTGGATGATCGGCCTGAGCTGCGGGGTCACGTAGATGGCCGCCGCGACCAGCAGGACCCCTGCGGCGCATCCGGCGGCCGCCCACGGACCGACCCGACGCTCCAGGGCGCTTCCGACCCGGTCGAGGCGCTCCGCCAGCCGGTCTGGGGGAGGGGCAGGATCGACGGCGGTCGGGTCCACGGGGCCGCCGAGTCTACTGCGCGCGGTCCGGATTCCCTGAACCCGATTCCCCTCCGGCGACGACTCCGTGGCGTCTATCCCAGGACGCCGCCGCCGACCCGGGGCTGAGCGATGAGCGGCCGGATGCGGTTGGCGGCGGCGTAGCTCGCCGGAAAAGGGGTCAGGAACCCTTTCCGCAGCGGAGGGGTTCCTGACCCCTTTCCGGTTAGGCCGAAGTTCCTCGCTGGCCCATCGCGCAAGTAAGACGAAGGCAAGGAGTTGAGGCAGACCGGCGTGGCGACGTTCTGTCTACTGGGTCAGGGACACGCCGAGGAGCTCAAGCGCGCGACGTT
>Ga0187892_10005090_pt1 | contig 21111 bp, 15 predicted proteins | sample MA1701073metaG_FD_139345 | JGI IMG/M metagenome (GOLD analysis project Ga0187892, IMG submission 139345) | Bio-ooze microbial communities from a basaltic lava cave in the Kipuka Kanohina Cave System on the Island of Hawaii, USA - MA170107-3 metaG ... | reverse complement strand
AGGTCCGACATCCTCCTGGAGAACTTCCGTCCAGGGACGATGGAGCGGCTGGGCCTGGCCTATCGGACACTCCGGCAGATCAACCCACGCCTGATCTACGCCTCCCTATCGGGCTTCGGTCAGACCGGTCCCTACGCCTTGCGGGCCGCGTTCGATATCGTCGTGCAGGGGATGGGCGGGATCATGAGCATCACAGGAGAGCCCGGGAGGCCTCCCGTTCGGGTGGGGGCCGCGGTTGGCGACCTGGGCGCCGGCCTGTTCACAGCGATCGGCATCCTGAGCGCACTTCAGGCGCGAGAGCGAACCGGGTTGGGACAACAGGTGGACGTCGGCATGCTCGATTGCCAGGTCGCCTTGCTGGAGTACGCCGTCGTCCGATACACCACGACGGGTGAGATCCCGGGCCCGCTCGGATCGCGACACCCCTGGATTACCCCCTTTGAGGCCTTCGAGGCCAAAGATGGCTTCGTTGTCCTTGGGGTGGGGACGAAGCACTGGCCGCGGTTCTGCCACGCGCTCGGATTGCCCGCCCTCGCCCAGGACCAGCGCTTTGCGACGGGGGCGCTGCGAATCGAACATTACGACTCGTTGCGGCCGATCGTCGCCGACGTCATCAGGACCAAGACGGTTGCAGAATGGATCAGGGAGATGGAGGAGATCGGCATCCCCTGCGGCCCGGTGAACACCGTGGATCGCGTCGTGGCAGACCCGCAGGTTCAGGCGCGTGACATGATTGTCGAGGTGGAACACGAGGGGGCCGGAAGGGTCAGTATGGCGGGCTGTCCCGTGAAACTGTCGTCAACCCCGGCTGGAATCCAGGGACCGGCCCCGCACCTGGGCGAGCACACCGAGGAGATCCTCACGAGACTGCTGGGTCATAGCCCTGAGGAGGTAGCTCGGTTGAGGGCGACAGGTGTCATCTAGGCGACCGGCGCCCTCCGGTTCCCGTCACGACTCCTTGCTGAGGACCAATTCTCCGCGAAACGCATCGACCTTGACCGTGTCGCCCTCCGCGAACTCCCGCTCCAGCAGCCGACGCGCCAGCGGGTCCTGAAGCAGCCGCTGGATGGCGCGCTTGAGCGGCCGCGCCCCGAAGACCGGATCGTATCCCTCCCTCGCCAGGAACTCCTTGGCCTTGTCGGTGACGGTCAGGCTCAGTTTCCTCTCCGCCAGTCGCTTCTCCAGGCGCCTGAGCTGGATGTCCACGATCTGCTTGATCTGGCTCATGGAGAGGGTGTGGAAGATCAACACCTCGTCTACGCGGTTGAGGAATTCCGGTCGGAAGTGGGCGCGGACCGCCTCCATGACGGCCTCTCGCATCTTGTCGTCGTCCCGCCCGCCGAACTCCTGAATGAGCTGACTCCCCAGGTTGCTGGTCATGATGATGATCGTGTTTTTGAAATCGACCGTCCGGCCCTGGCCATCGGTCAGGCGGCCATCATCCAGGATCTGGAGCAGGACATTGAAGACGTCGTGATGGGCCTTCTCGATCTCGTCCAGAAGCAGGACGGAGTACGGCCGCCGTCGCACCGCCTCGGTCAACTGGCCCCCCTCTTCGAACCCGACGTAGCCCGGGGGCGCCCCGATCAGGCGCGAGACGGTGTGCTTCTCCATGTACTCACTCATGTCCAGGCGCACCATCGCGCGCTCATCGTCAAAGAGGAACTCGGCCAGCGCGCGAGCGAGCTCGGTCTTGCCGACACCCGTCGGGCCGAGGAAGATAAACGACCCGATCGGTCGATTCGGGTCCTGCAGCCCCGATCGGGCGCGACGGATCGCGTCACTGACCGCGGTGATCGCCTCGAACTGTCCCACCACCCGCTCCTTGAGCTTGTCCTCCATCCTCAGGAGTTTCTGGGTTTCCCCCTCCAGCATCTTGGAGACCGGGATGCCGGTCCACTTGGACACGACCTGGGCCACGTCCTCCTCGTCCACCTCCTCCTTGAGCATGGCGCCGTCCGTCTGCAGCCGCTCGAGCCCGCTCTTTTCAGCGTCCATCTCTTTTTGCAAGGACGCGATCAGGCCGTACCGCAGCTCGGCGACCTTGCCCAGCTCGCCCTGACGCTCGGCCATCTGCTCCTGAAGCTTGGCGGCCTCGATCCGCTCCTTCAGGCTCCGGATGCGCTGGATGAAGGCCTTCTCTTGCTCCCAGCGGGCCTTGAGTCCTTCCTCCTGAGACCGCAGCTCTTGCAGCTCGGCGCCGAGTCGCTCCAGGCGCTCCCTGGAGGCCGGATCGCTCTCCTTCTTCAAGGCTTCTCGCTCGACCTCGAGCTGGCGTGCCCGGCGGTTCAGCTCGTCCAGCTCGGTCGGCATGCTGTCGATCTCCATGCGGAGGCGGGATGCCGCTTCATCGATCAGATCGATCGCCTTGTCCGGCAGGAAGCGGTCGGCGATGTACCGGCTGCTCAAAACCGCCGCCGCCACCAGCGCGGAATCCTTGATCCGGACCCCGTGATGGACCTCGTACCGCTCCTTGAGGCCGCGGAGGATCGAGATGGTATCTTCCACCGAGGGCTCGCCGACCAGGACCGGCTGAAAGCGCCGCTCAAGCGCGGCGTCTTTCTCGACCCGCTTTCGGTATTCGTCCAGCGTCGTGGCCCCGACGCACCGAAGCTCGCCCCGCGCCAGCGCCGGCTTGAGCATGTTCGAGGCATCGATGGCCCCCTCCGCGGCGCCGGCCCCGACCAGTGTATGCAGCTCGTCGATGAAGAGGATGATCTGACCCTGCTGCTCAGTCACCTCTCGCAGGACCGCCTTCAGCCGATCCTCGAACTCCCCCCGGTACTTGCTTCCGGCCACCAGCGCGCCGATATCGAGGGCCAGGACCCGCTTATTCTTGAGAGACTCCGGCACGTCTCCGTTGACGATCCGCTGCGCCAGCCCCTCAACGATCGCGGTCTTTCCCACGCCGGGCTCCCCGATGAGGACCGGGTTGTTCTTGGTTCGCCGTGCCAGGACCTGAATCACGCGCCGGATCTCATCGTCCCGACCGATGACAGGGTCCAGCTTGCCTTTCCTGGCCAGGTCGGTCAGATCGCGGGCATACCGTTCGAGCGCCTGGTACTTCTCCTCAGGGGTCTGGTCGGTCACGCGCTGCCCGCCGCGGATCTCTTGGAGGGCCGCGTAGATGCCATCCTTGGTGACGCCGGACTCGCGCAACATCCTCCCGACCGCCCCGCCGCGCTCATCGGCGATCGTCAGAAGGAGATGCTCGGTGCTGACATAATCGTCTTTGAGGCGTTCCGCCTCGGTCAGCGCGCCGCTCAAGACCTTTTCCAGGCGCGGGCTGATATACGTCTGCCCCTGGGTCGGAGTGGCAACCTGCGGGAGTCGCTTGAGCTCGTCCTTCAGTCTTCCGGCGAGCTGGGCAGGATTCACGCCTAATTTATTCAGGATCGGTTGAACGACACCCTCTGCCTGCTCGACCAGGGCCAACAACAGGTGCTCGACGTCGATCGCCTGATGTTGCCTCTCCTCGGCAAGCTTCTGGGCCTGCTGGATCGCCTCCTGCGCCTTGAAGGTGAATTTGTCGAATCGCATGACAGCCATCGTCCCTCCTCACATCGATCGGCCCGGCTGGGCTAATAGAACACTGCTAATAATAGGGATGAAGCACGCACCTGTCAACGCAGCGCCGGCACGAGCGCGGGGTGCCTTGACACTCCCCGGACCCTCCGATATAGTTACGACGCCTCAGCGCCGGCGTAGCTCAGTTGGCAGAGCAGCTGATTCGTAATCAGCAGGTCGAGGGTTCAAGTCCCCCCGCCGGCTCCAGCCGTTTACCTGGCGCAGTGCGCGCCCGCCTCGCCGTCGTTGCGAGCCGATCTGTGACGACCGTGCCAAGTTTCACTCTTTTTGACGCTACGCAGCATAATGTCTTGACTTGCTTCTAAGCCATTGCTAGACTAGCTGTAATTGAAGAGCTACCGGCTTGTCGAATGGTAAATTTCGCCCATGGAAGAGCTTGTATGAGCGTCGGCAGGGAGGTGTAGCGCCTTCAGTCGATTATCTGTTCCGCCGGGCGCGGCGTGCAGGCAGTGTTTGCCATCAAACGATCTTGAAGGCCGGAGAGAACCCCGGCCTGCGGTTCGCAAGCACCGCGTTGCTCTCATTTCCAGGGCGCCGGTGCTTTTGTGTAAAAGGAGGTGAGTGAGGAGAGGATGGATCAACCGATCAATTGGTTCGGTAGCGAGCGTTTCGCCGGGTTCAGTGATGATGAGATTCGGATGATACAGGAGGGCGCGGCCTCGAGAACCCGCAAGGGAGCAGGGGCGGCTCGGCAAGGGGCGTGGCGGACGACGGCCACGAGAACCAGGCGAAACGTCAAGCGCAAAGCCGCATAGCAGACCCGTGCTGTGTGTCGCAAGGGGGCAGATCGCAAGCTGCGGAGAGGGAGAGCTGTCGTCTGCGATGAGAGTGGACATGCCGATGAGAAGACTCGGGTGGCGACGTTGTCGGGGTCCTGCGCTGGCGTTGATGTTCCTGGCTTTCGCGGGGTCGGCGATCGCTGTGGAACGGAAGCCGCCGGCGCCGGAGCGCAAACCGCCGGCCGACCGAACCGCCGCCGCGGAGGCGCATTACGAGCTCGGAGTCTTCTACCACGAGCGCATGTTCGCCGATCTCGACCAGGCGATCGCCGAGTACGAGCAGGCGGTCAAGCTCAAGGACGGCTTCGCCCAGGCGCACTATTATCTGGGACTGTCGTACCACACGAAGGCCAAGCTGGGCGTGGACGATAAGGCGCTCTACCGGAAGGCCCTGAAGCAGTACAAGCTCTATCTCAGATTGCTGCCGAAGGGCCAGCTTGCGGAAAAGGCCCGTCAGAACATCAAGGCCGTGGAGTCGCGCCTTCGATGAGGCGGCGGTCACAGGATCTGAGCCATGGGGTTCAATGAGGCAATCGAGCGGCGTGGTTTTCTTCGACTCGTCATGGGCACCCTGCTCGCCCTGCGAGTGCCTGCGACCGCATCGGCCTTTAGCATCATTTCCGAGGCTGAGGAGAACGAGATCGGAAAGAAGGCCGATGAGGAGATACTCCGGCGATTCGGCCGCTATCGCGATCAGGAGCTGCAGGCGTATATCGAGTCGATCGGTCAGCGGCTGCTCGAATCGCTCGGGCCGACCAGTTTCCGGTACAGCTTCAAGGTCGTCGATATGCCTGAGGTCAACGCGATGGCCCTACCCGGCGGCTACATCTACGTCACCCGGGGGATGCTGGCGATGTTGAATACCGAGGCGCAGCTTGCCGGTGTCCTCGGCCACGAGATTGGTCACGCGTCGTCGCGCCATGCGGCCAAACAGATCACGAAGGCGTTCGGCGCCCAAATCCTGTCGCTGGGTCTTCTCGCACTCAGCCCCGGTGGTCGCGAGAACGCGGGCGGCTGGGGACAGGTGTCATCGGTCTTATCCAATCATATCCTGTTGGGCTACGGGCGAGACGCAGAGTTGGAGGCGGACGAGCTGGGACTTCGCATGGCCTATCGCGCCGGCTACGATCCCCGAGAGATGGTGGCGTTTCTGAGGGCGATGAAGGTGAAGGAGAGACTGGAGGCCCTCGGCTACCATGGATTCCAGGGGACCCACCCGGAGACGACCGAACGGATCGTGAAAGCCGAGACGATGGCGTCCCTTTTGATCGCGCAGGGCGGGGGGGCCGTTGAGGTGAAGGCGAACGAGTACAAAGCGCACCTCGATGGTCTGGTGTACGGCCCGAAACAGGATAATCGTCGCCTGAGGATCTACGCCGCCAAGGAGGGGGATACGCCGACGACGGTGGCGAGAGACGTTCTCCGCGACCAGAACAAGGCCTGGGAGGTCGCCGCCTTGAATGGGATCAAGGAGGCGACGGTCTTCCACAAAGGTGACCGGGTGAAGCTTCTGCCGCCCCCATCCGATGGGACGCGCGGCGGACAGATCCTGGATCTGTCGCCGAATTGAATCGCGCGCGAGCGCAGGAGGAACACGCCGTTGGGATAATGGTCATGGTGTTCTGACGTCATATCAGCAGACTCGATTTCACCATCCAGAGGGTTGGGTCCGGTCCGAACCTAGAGGCGCTTGAGATGGTCCCCTTATAGTCGCGAATCACTGTCGAGCATTGCGGAGCAACGATGTCCGCGCCCGGCCCTCTGGAGCACGATGCCAGGGGGTTTTTTCATTTTCACCACGTCCATGCCGATTCTTTCGACCTCCTGTGTGAGTTGGGGGAAGGGGGCGCCCGAACGGTCGGGCTGCCCCGCTGCTCAGGAAGGGAGGGCACAGTAATGCGCGACACGGTTCGCCTGATCAGCAGGCGCCAGCTTCGCCTCGAGGAGGCGTGGCGGCGCCAGTATCAGGTCTGGATCGCGATCCTCGCCGCCGCGGCCCTGCTGTTCGGCGCTTCCGCGCTGATTCTCCATGGACGACTGACTCTGGAGCGAATGGCCGAGGCCGACACCTACGACCCTCTGTACGACAGCGTGATGAGGGAGTACGACGCCGTCCGGGACGATCCGCACCTGCGCCGGTACCTGATCGCCAAGATCAAGAGCCTCGCAGCGGAGCATGAGGTCGAGGCCGACCTCCTGTTCTCGGTCGTTGCCGTCGAGTCCTCCTTTCGTGTCGTGGCGAAGTCCCCGAAGAACGCCAGAGGGCTCGGACAGCTCATGTTTGCGACCGCGAGGGCGTTCAATCCGGGGGCGGTCAACCGGCCCGACGACCTGTATGACGTCCACTTGAACTTGGACACCGCGCTGAAGTATCTCAAGGCGAATCTGGTTCGGAGCCGGGACGACTTGCGCACATCGCTGATGGTCTACTATTATGGCGATACGGCGCGCGCCGCCGGGTTCCAGGACAAAGACCAGTATGCTCAGAAGGTGATGCATTTCTACAACCGCCTCAAGGAGCAGCGGCAGCCGCTGGGCTGGACCGCGCTGAACCCTGAGGCACACTACCATCCCCCCGGCTAGCGCCCGCGCCGGCGGAGGGGGCCGATCGCATGGCGGAGGGTGGAACAGGACCCGACGGTGACGCCATCCGCCGGATGTTCGCCGGTATCGCACCCCGCTATGACCTACTCAACCGTCTCCTGAGCGCCGGCCGGGACCGCTATTGGCGGCGCGAGGCCGCGGCCCAAGCGCGCCTGGCTGGAGGCGGGCTGGCGCTGGACGTCTGCACCGGGACCGCCGACCTCGCCATCGAGTTGGCCAGGCAATTCCCCTCAGCGAAGTCCATCGTCGGCGTCGATTTCTGCCTGCCGATGCTTCGATTGGGGACGGACAAGGTGGCGCGAGTCGGCCTGGCGCGCCGTATCCGGCTGCAGGCCGCATCGGCCGAGGCTCTCCCGTTCGACTCCGGCACCTTCGATGCCGCCACCGTCGCGTTCGGGATCCGCAACCTGGCCGACCGTAGGCGGGGGTTAGCCGAGCTCAACCGCGTGCTGCGGGCCGGGGGCGTCGGGATCATCCTTGAGTTCGGCACCCCGCAGGGCCCGCTGTTCGGGCGGCTCTATCGCGCCTATTTCCATCGCGTCTTGCCGTGGCTCGGTGGCCTGGTCTCGGGGGACCGTCAGGCCTACAGCTACCTCCCGGCCTCCGTCTCGATCTTTCCCTCCCCGCGGGAATTCGCCGGTCTCATGGAAGAGGTCGGCTTCCGCGACATCCGTTTTCGCGGCCTGACCGGCGGCATCGTCACGCTTCATGTCGGGAGGAAGTCCGAGTGAGCCTGCTCAGGCCGGCCCTCCGCAAGACCGCCCTCTTCCTGGAACTGATCAAGTTCTCTCACACCGTTTTCGCGCTGCCGTTCGCCCTCATGGCGGCGATTCTGGCTGCCGATGGGATTCCGCCATCGAGGACGCTCTTCTGGATCCTGGTCGCGATGGTGGGCGCACGGAGCGGCGCGATGGCGATGAACCGCCTGGCCGATCATGGGCTCGACGCCCTGAACCCTCGGACCCGCGACCGGGCGCTGCCAACGGGATTGCTGCGGCGTGGGGAGGTGATCATCTTCACCATCGCATCGTTTGCGCTGTTCCTGTTCGCGGCGTCCCGGCTCAATCCCCTGTGCCTCACACTTGCGCCCTTTGCCATGGCCGTCCTGATCCTCTATCCCTATACAAAGCGATTTACCTCTCTCTCGCACCTGCTCCTGGGCGTAGCGCTCGCGCTGGCCCCGCTCGGCGCGTGGATCGCGGTGACAGGCGGCGTCGCGGCGGCCCCCGCCGTGCTCAGCCTGGCCGTGCTCTTCTGGGTGGCCGGCTTCGACATCCTCTACGCCATGGCCGACCTCGATTTCGACCGGACCGCCGGGCTTCATTCCATCCCGGCCCGGCTCGGGCCCGCCGGAGCGATGGCCATCTCGCGAACTTTCCACGGCCTGACGATCCTCCTGCTCTTTCTCCTGGTGTTCCTCTCCGATCTGCGCCTCCTCTATCTGACAGGCGTCATCGTGGCGGCCGGTCTCCTGCTGTACGAGCATCTGCTCGTGATCCGGCACGGGCTCAAGCGGCTCGACGCCGCCTTTTTCGCGGCGAACGGTCTCCTGAGCATCGCCCTCTTCTGTTTCACCCTCCTCGATATCCTGCTGTCATAGATCCCCCCGCGGATCGCCATCCGCACGATCGGTCTCGCGCGCAGCGCTGGAGGCGCTCCCACGGATTCCCGGCCTTGCGAAGGATCGCGAAAGCGGGTAAGGTGGGACTTGGGTCGGAAGAGTTCACGACGCCCGGGAGAGAGTCGTGCGGTGGTCGGGATTGGCACCATGTGGGTTGGGACTGGTGTTCATGGTGGCCCTTGTCAACGGTCCACGCTGGATGCATTCGCCGCTTCAACTCGCTCTGCCCGCTCACATCACTGCCGCCCATGCCGTTGAGGCTCCGCGTCACGACCAGTCCCCTCCCGGAGCCTCGATCGGGCTCGAACTGGTCGTCGGAGGCCTGTCGGACCCTCTCTATGCAACTCACGCCCGCGACGGGAGCAATCGCCTCTTCATTGTCGAACAAGCCGGCACCATCCGCGTGCTCCAACCCGGCGCGACGGTGCCAACCCTCTTTCTGGACATCACGACGAAGGTCCTGGCGGGAGGCGAGCGGGGGCTGCTCGGGCTTGCGTTCCATCCGCAGTTCCCGGACAATCGGCGATTCTTCGTCAACTACACCAGGCGGCCCGATGGCGCGACCGTGATCGCCGAATACCGCGCGTCCGGATCGAGCCCGAATCTGGCGGAGCCGAACGAGTCGGTGCTGCTGACGATCCCGCAGCCGTTCGCCAATCACAACGGCGGGATGATCGAGTTCGGACCCGATGGTTTCCTCTACATCGGGATGGGCGACGGCGGCTCAGGGAATGACCCCGGAAATCGGGCGCAGAACCCCCAGGAGCTCCTCGGGAAAATCCTTCGGATCGACCCCGATCATCCGCAGGGCCCGTCGTTGCCCTACTCGTCGCCGCCGAGCAATCCGTTCTTCGGCGCTCTCCCGGGGCGCGACGAGATCTTCGCGCTGGGCTTCAGGAACCCGTGGCGGTTCTCGTTCGTTCGTGGCACCGGTCAACTGTTCGTCGCCGATGTCGGCCAGAACGATCGCGAGGAGATCGACATCGTGACGCTTGGGGGCAACTACGGCTGGCGCGTCTTTGAGGGGACTCGCTGTACGAACCTCGGCCCTGCGTCGTGCACCGCCGGCGGCTTTATCCCCCCGATCGCCGAATACGCTCAGACGGGGGGACGTTGCGCGATCACGGGCGGCTACGTCTACCGCGGAAGCAGATCAAATCTTCCGCTGGGGACGTACGTGTATGGCGACTTCTGCACCGGTGAGATCTTTTCACTGGAGGGCGGCGCGCAAAGCCTGCTTCTCGATACCGACCTGAACATCTCATCGTTCGGCGAGGACGAGGCCGGGGAGATCTACGTCGTGGGGCTTGGGGGCACGGTGCATCGCATCATCAACCCGATGGCCCCGCCGGAAGCCCCCCTCACGACGGCCGTCACGCTGAATGGAGGTTCGTTCCGAACGGGACAGACGATCGCCTACGAGGCGACCATGACCCCCGGGTCGATGAGTGTCCCGGCAGATATCTACCTGGGGGCGCTTCTGCCGGATGGCGTCACATTCCTTTCCCTCGTCCAGGTGTCTCCCGGCGGCATGGCGGTCGTCGTCGGCTCGTCCCCCATTCCCTTCTTGAGAAATACCTCGCTCTCGCAACCGGCGGTGGTCCCATTCTTGTATACCTTCCTGGGCTCTGAACCGGCCGGCACCTATTTCGCCTTTGCAGGTGTGGCCGTGTCGGGCACGGATCCCTTGAACCCCGCCAACCAGCTCAGCCTGGCGGTCCGGGAGTTTCAATTCTTGCCCTGAACGTCATGTAGAGGCTTCTTGAATGACGGTCGCGGTGATCATCATCGGTACACTCGTGCTGGTCGTAGCGTATCTCGCGACGATCAAGCAGTCAATCCGGGAACGCCTCGGCAGTTGGCTCGCGCAAAAGCCGGTTCGGATCTGGTTGCTGCCATGCTCCGTGGTGTCCTACTACACCGTAGTGGCCTCAGCGGCCGGTCAATGGAGCCTCAATGGACTAGCGGTGCTAGCGGTCTATCTTGGGGTTCCGACGTTGCTGGCATACCTCACGGGACCGAAATCCGATGAAGCGATTTCGGGGAGAGACTTGGCCATTAACCTCTGTGTCTTGCTGTGGATTTGGTTGCCGATCGAGGTCGATGTCGTGCCGGTGAAGTGGCTCCATGTCTCAATGGGCAGCGGCACGCCGAGACTGTACCCTTTGGGAGTCTACGCCCTCGCCGTCTACAGTCTCATCGTCCTTTCGAGCTGGAGGAGATTTGATATGCACTGCGATCTATCCTTTAAGAAGAATTATCTGGTTCCGATCGTCACAACCTTCGAAGTCCTCAGTGTTATTCTTCTGTTGATGACATTGCCGAGTGGCCTGGTCCAAGCAGGGATGGCCAACTTCACGAAGCTCAATGTCATCGGAATGCCCTTGGAGGTCGCTCTGCCGTTAACGGTGGTTGTTGGCGTTCCCGCACTGCTGTTTGGGCTCACGCTCGTAGAGGAGCTGATTTTTCGAGGCGGGATTCAGAATCTGCTCGGACAGCGTCTTCACCCTCTTGCCGCCCTCCTCATCACCTCTGTCGTGTTTGGCCTGTCGCACATCAATAACAGGGCCTTTGGTCTTGCATTCCCGAACTGGCCCTACGTCGGGCTGGCTACGCTTGCCGGCCTGGGGTATGGGTTTGTCTTCTTGAAGACCCAATCGGTCGTGGCCTCTGCGACGGTCCACGCGATGATCGGGTTGGTGTCGAAGCTCTTCTTCAGAAGCGGTTGTACATGAGCCGGGAATCGCCGCGTCTTTTCAGTTGATCTCCACCGGATGCCTATCGTGGGCTGTCTCGCTTGGCGTTGAGCCGGCTGATCTGCTCCTCAAGAACCCGCAACCGCGTTGTTCCGGCACCGGCGTTGACGTAGATGGCGCGGGCCGCGCTCAGGAGCTCCAGAGCCTCACGTGTCTTTCCCTGCTTCGCATAGAGGATCCCGGTGTCGCTGAGGGTATCGGCCTGTCCGAGAAGATGGCCGACCTCCTTGTAGAGTTCAAGCGCCGCAGTGTACGACGCCAGTGCTTCATCAAACTTCCCCTGGCTCGTACGGACGAGACCGATGCTGTTAAGAGCAGCGGCCTGGCGTAGAGGGTCGCCAGCCTGTCTGGCGACCTCAAGCGCCCCCTGATAGGCTTTGAATGCCTCCTCCAACCTTCCCTGGTCGGCGTACACCATGCCGGTGGCGAGGAGCGTCATGGCCTGCCCCAGACGAATCCGGTTCTTCTCGAAGACCTTCAGGGCCTGTTCGTAAGACTCGAGTGCCTCCGGCAGGTTTCTCCTCTTGTGGGAGACCCAGCCGGCTCCGGCGAGGGCGGTCCCCTCGCCCAAAGGGTCGCAGATTCCCCTGGCGATACGGAGCGCGACGTGATGGACGTCAAACGCGTTCCACAAATCTCCCTGGATGGCAAAAACCATGGCGATGGCGCCGATAAAGGCCGCGTCAAACGCTCTATCTCTCTTCCTCCGCGCGATCTCAACCCCATCGAACAGGACTTTCCTCGCGTGTGCCGCGTCTGAGGCGTGGAGGAGAGCAATCCCGAGGTTCAAGTAGCCGGGCATCGTGGGCAAGAGGTCGATGGATCTCTGGTAATTCCTGGCAGCATCTCGGTAGCGCGTCTCCGCAAATGCTCTTTCGCCGGCGCCGAAGTAATCCTTCGCTTCACTCAGGCGCCCGCCGCCCGCCCCGTCCGTCTCCTTCGTGAACCCGACCGAGGTTGCCTTTTGGATGAGTTGCCCGCCGGGACCCTGACTCAACTCCAGAACAGGCTTTGCGTCCGGGATGTGCTGTGAAATGACTGTTCCAATGGCGATCCCGCAGACCGCGATGCTGGCGACGAATAGATGAGTTTTTCTCTTCTGGAGCCAGTGGAGGATCGGGGACCCCTCCCGTTCGCGGGAGGTGTAGCCCACCTGAGCCAGGACCGCTAACGCGATCCCAAGGAGTGCGAAGAGATAGGTCAGGATGAGCATAGTCCTACGAGGCCGGAGCTACGACCCCACATCGTCTTCAGAGGTCATCGGATCGTGGGTTTGATGTCGCGGGGCAGCGCGTCGGTTCTTGGCGTGATCGCAGTGAGGCCGGGACACGCCATTCGGAGGAGAAGAGGCGTGAAACCGAATTACGAGATGAGACATCCTGGCATGTTGCGTGGCGGGCGTCCTGATGGCAGGAACACAGCGGCTGATGGTGGAGCTGACGGGATTCGAACCCGTGGCCTCGTGACTGCCAGTCACGCGCGCTCCCAACTGCGCCACAGCCCCACGAATCCGGCGAGATCGGCGGCCCTCATTACACCGGGCGGTCGGCGGGTTGTCAAGCGAATTCTGTGCGCGCCACGTCGCCTGATTCTCGTCGCGCTTCTCATTCTCGTTGCTATTCTGACGAGACCAGGCCAGAAATGCAAATGCTCTCTCCCGCACGTTCGCCGGTTGACGGGATCGGGCGGCTGCGTTAGGCTGTAGCGTGGCGGTGTCTGAGGTGACACGCCAACATGCGGCTCCACCCATCTGAGGGTGCGACCGGGGTCGGTGGAACGGAAGATGAAGGAAACGGTCCGTCATTGCGCTATCTGTCAGAGTGCGATCACGCTGCCCGAGACGTATTTACTTGCCGAGGGGCCGACATCCGAAATCGTCCGGGACACCTGCCGCGCCTGCTACATCCGCAGGAGTCGTGAGATCCGAGAGGCAGTCAAGAAGGAGAGTGCAGAGGGGTTTATCACGTAGTGGGCACCTGCCGTCGCTTGACTTCTCACCTAGCCCTCGCTAGAGTCGTTGCTGTTCAGGGAGGACAACGTAGATGACCAAAGAAGTGATCGTCTATAGCGCCACGGGGTGAGGGTCCTGCTATCAGGTGAAAGCGTGGCTTTCACAAAGACAGGTTCCGTTCACCGAGAAGAACGTCCGGGAGGATCAGTCCGCTCTGGATGAGTTGAGGCGAATGGGATACAACAGCGTGCCCGTCACGGTGATCGACGGGGAGCGTATCGTTGGGTTCGACCAAGAGCGGCTGGCAAAAGCACTGGCATCCTGAGGCCTGCAGCCCCGTCATGACCGGGCCGAAGCGGCTGTATTTTCACCAGTTTAGGTGCGACTGGTTCAGTTGTCCCGCCAAATCGGGCTCCTCGTGAGACTCGTCCTCAGGTATTTCCCAGGATAAGCACGCCATAGCTTCTCCTCCGCCCTCTTCATTGAGCCTCGCCATGCCGACGGCGCCGCCAAAGCCCGCCCAGCGGAAACTCCTCCACATCGACGACCTGCAGGTTGCCTGCATCCATGAAGGCAAGCGGTGGCCGCTCCGGCGCGAGCAGCTTGTCCTGATCCATGGCAGCGGCTGCAGCGCCGACTCGTGGCGCTATCAGGTGATCGGTCTCGCTCGCGAGTTCGAGGTGATGGCGCCGGACCTTCCCGGGCACGGGACTTCAGCTCCGGCAGGCGATCCGTCGATTGAACTCTACGCCTCAACGGTCACGAAGTTGCTTCAACGGTCAGCGACACGCAGGGTCTTTCTAGTCGGGCATTCGATGGGAGGGGCTGTCGCGCTTCAAGTCGCTCTGGAGCGCCCCGACCTGCTTAGAGGGCTAATCCTTATCGGGACCTCGGCCTACCTCGACACCATGGCGCTGACCCCCGAGATCCTCCTATGGGCCGTCGCTGCGCTGCCCCACAAGTTCAAGGGGATGTTCTTCTCGGATCGGGTCACCCCAGAGGCGCTGGCCGTCGCCCGGGAGGATGTCCGGCGATGCAGTCTGGAGGCAATACTGGGCGATTTCTCGGCCTGCCGGAAATTTGACTTCAGGGGTCGGCTGAAACGGTTGAGCCTGCCAAGCCTCATCCTGTGCGGGGGCGATGATCTGATCACCCCCGCGCGACACTCCAAGCGGCTACACAAGGACATCGCGGGCTCCGTGCTCGTGATGATCGAGAAGGCTGGCCACATGCTTCCGCTTGAATCGCCGCAGCAGGTCAACGCGGCCATCCGGGACTTCGTCCGCAGGGTGTCGAAGCATGGCAGGGCTGGTTGATGGGGTGTTCGGCGTTCAGACGGTCCGGACCCGGGTCATGAAGGCGACCCCAAGGGCCGCGACCATCAGCAGGGTGGCCAGCATGAACTGGTTCCCGAGGGCGCCGAGAACCCCGGCGGCGGCGCCCCCTGCGAAGGTGCCGAGGAACTGGAGCGACGTATAGCCCCCGAGCGCTGTGCCGTATTGGGTCTTCGGCGAGGCCTTGGCGACGAGGCTGGGAAGGATTGGTTCCAGGCTCGAAAAGCCGGCGAAGAAGAGCATCCCCGCGACAGTGAGCACGACAAGCGGATGGGCCTGAAGCCCCCACTCGGGGCTGGGGAACAGGAGGAGGCCGCTGAGCGAGAGGACGACGAATGCGGTGACTCCGGTTACTTTGGCCCATCCGCGATCCGCCGCCCGGGAGGCGCAGAACATCATCACGCCGCCGGCGAGCAGCATCGGGCCCAGCAGGAGGTAGTAGCTCCTTAGCGGCAAGTAGCGGCGAGCCAGCAGCGGAAAATGGAAGAAGAAGCTGCTCATGAAGAACGACATCAGGAACCCGCAGAGGTTCAGCCTGAGGATGTCACCGACCATGAGCAGGGACGCGCCCGATCGGCGCTCGGGCGCGTCGGGGATGGCGCGTGCCATTCTCGGTTCGCGTATGGCGATCGCGATGTAGAGGGCGGCGAGCAGGCTCAGAGCGCCCGAAAGCCAGAACAGGGAGGCGTACCCGGTGACGCTGGCAATCACCGGCCCCGCCAGAATGCCGCCCACGAAGGACAGGCCGATCGGGATCCCCAGGAATGCCATGGCAGTGGTCCGATGGCTCTCCTCCACCGAGTCGGCCATCAGGGCGAAGGCCACGGAGCTCATCGCGCCCGCCCCCTGGATCAGCCGAGCGACGATGAGGCCGGAGATGCTGGGGGGGACAGCGGCCAGGATCGCGCCGACGCTGTGAAGCGCGAGGCCGATCACGAGGAGTGGTTTTCGCCCGAATCGGTCGGACAGCCAGCCGAAGGGGATCTGAAAGACGGCATTGGTCAGACCGAAGGCCCCGAAGGCGAGGCCGATCAGCGGCTTGGAGCTCGTGAATTGCTCCCCGTACAGCGTGAACACGGGGAGAACGAGGAAGACCCCGAGCATCCGAATGGCCACCGCTGTGCTCAGCGTGGCGATGGTACGCCTTTGTTCGGACGAGAATCGTGCAGCCATTCTCCGACGTTGCTCCTCGCAAGCTTGCGCAACCGCCACTTCATAACAGGTCACCGGGACGATGTCAACACAATCGGGCTGCGGCGCGCGCCGGCGCAGGCAAATCTTGTTGTCAGCCGCGCGGTCATGGAGTATACGTAAGAGGCCGAAGAATCTCGTTCCTGGCGCCGCGGCCTCGGTTGCGGCGGCATCGAGGGGGGCGTATGCTCAGATCACGGCCGACGACGCGAGGCGCCCGCAACCGCTGGGATCTCGGGGGCCGTCACGCGGAGGGAGCCGAGCGGCGACTTGGACCATGAGAGGTGTGCTGTTCGACCTGGATGGGGTCGTGGTCGCGCAGTGTCTCGACTTCGTGGCGATCAAGCAGGAGATCTTCGGTTCGACGGAGGGATTCATCCTCGAAAGAATGCACACGCTCTCTGGGGGGGAACGCGCGCGGGCCGAGGCGATCCTGGAACGGCACGAAACGGATGCCGCCAGTCGCTGCCAGCCGGTGGAGGGGATCGTCCAGCTTCTCCAGCGACTTGATCGCGATGGACTGCGCCTCGGGTTGGTCACCCGAAACAGCCGGAAGAGCGTCGATCTCATCCAGGCGCGGTTTCAATTCCCGTTCTCAACGGTTGTGACGCGGGAGGATGCCCCCCCGAAGCCGGCGCCTGACCCGATCCTTCTCGCCTGCCGCCGACTCGCTCTCGCGCCTCGGGAGACGCTGTTCGTCGGCGATTTCGAGTTCGACATGCTGGCCGGGCGGCGCGCGGGTGTCCGGACTGCGCTGTTGTGCTCCCCGGTTCAGTCTGACTCGTCTCATGCCGATCACGTGATTGCCACGCTGGCCGAGATCCCGCGGCTGCTTGGACTCGGCGACGGGGCGGGCCCGGCATGACGCTCGACGTTGCATTCAGTCGTCACGACGTTGCGCGTCGGTCGGCATCGTCCCGGGCGGCGATCGTGATCGACATCATCCGCGCCTCCACCACGATCGCTATAGCGCTGCACAATGGATGCGCCGGGATCATCCCTGTCGGGGAGCGGGACGAGGCCAGGACGCTGGCGGCGACCCTGGGTGGCAGTGTCCTGCTGGCGGGCGAGCGTCGGGCGGAGAAGATCGCGGGCTTCGACCTCGGCAACTCTCCGGCCGACTTCAGCCGGGAGCGGGTGGCTGGCAAGACCGTCGTCCTGACGACGACGAACGGGACGCGGGCGTTCCGGGCGCTCGACGGCGCGCGGGAGGTGATCGTCTGCGCCTTCGTGAACGTCTCTGCGGTCGCGCGGTGGCTCTCGCGCGCCGGCCTCGATGTCATGATCGTCTGTGCGGGCCGGCGCGGTCATTTCTGCCTGGAGGATGCCGTCGGCGGCGGGATGCTGATCGATCGGCTACTTCGCGTCTTCGACGGCGCCATCGCGCTCAGCGACGCGGCCAGGGCCTCGCGGATGCTGTATGCGGCTCACCAAGGCGATCTTCTCGGGATGCTCCGGGACTGCGAGTGGGGACGGGGCCTCACGGAGGAAGGGTTTGGGGCGGATCTCGAGATCTGCGCGCAGGTCGATGTTATCGGCACGGTGCCGGTGATGCGTGATGGGCGGCTTGTGGCGGAGGAGGCGTGACGATCGCCGGTCAGGCGTTTCCGATTGTTCCCACCGGCCATTTCTGCTACGGTGTGTGCCGAGCAGATCGACGGCCCTGACCGTGTAGCGGGCCGAAGGAGGCTGGACCATAGCGCGGCTCACAAGCAAGAGCCTCTCGGCCGTCATGGCGGTTTCGGCGGCGGCCCAATCGTCCGCCCTCGAACAACTCCTGGATACCGCCCTTCGCGAAATCCTTCAGGCGGTTGAGGGCAGCGTCGTCGGATGGATCTACTTGACCCAGGATCCGCCGGAGCACCTGGTCTGGCCGGCCGTCTCTGTGTCCGCGCAGCACCCGATCTACCTCGCTGCGGTCCACGCCGCCTCCGGGGCGCAACCCGCCGCAGCCGACCTGTGCGACCCCGGCTGCCCATGCTTGCGCGCCCTCACCGGCATCGATCCGTCTTTCCAGCCGAGCGTCATCGATCGCGGCCCGCAGCCTGGGCTTGCCCGGCTCTCCGTTCCGGTCCACGCATCTATCCCCCTCGTATCTCAGGATCGGCCCATCGGCGTGCTGAACCTGGCCAAGGGACCGTCGGGCTCCTTCTCATCCGTTGAGCTCCTGCTGCTCCAGACGATCGGGCACCAACTCACCATCGCGTTGGAGAACGCCCGCTTGATCGCCGAGACGCGGGCGAGACTGAAAGAAACGCAGACGCTGCTGGAGGTGAGCCACTCCGTCAATTCAACCCTGAACCTGCAGGAGGCTGTCCGGCGCGTCGCCCGAGCGGTGGCGCACGTCCTCGAGGCGGATACCGCCGGGGCCTATCTGCTGGACGCCAACGGTGAGCGCCTCGTCCCGTTTGCCGGGTACCACCTGCCGAAGGACCTCTTGAACGCGTTCATGCGGACGCCCATCCCCGTCAAAGGATTCCGATTCGTGGAAGAAGCGTTCATGGCGAGAACCGCCGTCCATACAAGCGATACCGACAGGGACAGTCGTGTCGATCACCCGGTGTTTCGCTCGTTTGCGCACAAATCGGCCCTCTTCGTGCCGATGTTGGCCAAGGACAGGATCATCGGGGCGCTCTTCGTCATCTGGTGGACGAAGGAGCATCAGTTCAGCAGGGAGGCGGTCAAGCTGGTCGATGGCATCGCCAAACAGGCTGCCATCGCCATCGAGAATGCCGAATTGTTCCAGGAGGTCCAGACCCATGCCGAGGCCGTCAAGGCCTCGGAGGAGAAGTACCGCCTCCTGGCCGAGCATGTGCGCGACGTCATCTACGCACTCGGCCCGGATGGCCGATTCACGTATGTGAACCCGAACGTGCACCAGATGCTCGGCTACACCCCGGAGGAGCTCCTCGGTCGCCCCTCCACCGACATCCTGACTCCCGCGAGCCAGCGCCGGGCTCAGGAGATCTTCGCCAGGGCCGCAAAGGGGAAGGAGCCATTCAACCTCTACGAGCTGGAGATGGTCAAGAAGGATGGGGTCGGCATCGTCCCGGTCGAGATCGGGCACGTGACCATGCGCGATGCCGACGGTCGGGTGACCGGCTGGCAGGGCATCGCGCGAGATGTGACGGAGCGGAAGCAACTGGAGCAACAACTCTTCCAGACCGAACGGCTGCGAGCCCTGGGCGAGATGGCGTCAGGGGTGGCCCACGACTTCAACAACATCCTGGGCGCGATCCTGGGGCGCGCCCAGCTTCTGCATCGGGTCATAAAGGACGAGGAGACGGCGCGAGGCCTCGAGGCGATCGAAAAGGCGGCCCTGGATGGGGCCAATACGGTCAGACGCCTGCAGCACTTCACGCGGCGACGTCGGGAGGAGGAGTTCTTCCCCGTGGATCTCAACCAGGCGATCAGGGATGCGTTATCGATCACCGAGGCCAAGTGGAAGGACGAGACCAACCTGGCCGGGGCCACCATCGAGGTCGCCACCGACCTCACGGTGATCTCGCCCGTCCTGGGGAATATCTCCGAGCTCCGGGAGGTCCTGACGAATATGATCTTCAACGCGGTTGAGGCGATGCCGAAGGGAGGGTCGCTCACCTTCAGGACAGAGGAGAAGGGGGGATGGGTGCTTGCGAGCATCACCGATACCGGGATCGGAATGACTGAGGAGGTGAAGGCCAGGATCTTCGATCCGTTCTTCACGACCAAGGGGGTGAAGGGGACCGGACTGGGGATGAGCGTCTCGTACGGCATCATCAAGGCCCACAGGGGCGACATCCAGGTGGAGAGCAATCCCGGACAGGGCACGACGTTGGTGATCAGGCTGCCGATTCCCTCCAGGATCCGGCCCGCCCCTCAAACGAAGACGACGCCTCCCTCCAGGCCCGGGCGCATCCTGGTCATCGACGATGACCGTATGGTCCGCGATCTCCTGTCTGATGTCCTTCAGTCAGGGGGTCACACGGTGGTCCCAGCCGCGGGCGGACGCGAGGGGGTCCGCCTGTTCCGTCAGGGGACCTTCGATCTGGTTCTGACCGACCTCGGCATGCCGGAATTCTCAGGGTGGGAGGTTGCGGTGGCCGTCAAGACGATGGCGCCCAAGACCCCCGTTGTCCTCGTCACCGGATGGAGCCTCGCACTCGACCGCGCGAAGCTGAAGGCCGCCGGCGTCGATCTCGTGTTGAACAAGCCCTTCCAGTACGCCGATGTGATCTCCCTCGTGGCGGAGGCGATGGAGCTCAGAGACAAAGTCTGACTACGTGCGTTTGATCAGCCACTCCGCGATGATGGGCCAGATCTCCTGCTGCGCCCGCCGGCTCGCGATGATCCGCGCGTGGCTGTAGTCCTCGGCGTACCCCTCGGATTTCGCGCAGAACGCGAATCGCTTGTCGAGACTGCCCAACGCGTTGTAGAGCCGCCGGCAGCCTTGATGGGGGGCGATGAACCGATCCCCGCCGCCGGCGAAGCACAGCGCCGGAACCTCGATCCGCTCGAGCGCCTGCAGGTAGTCAAACCCGTCCTTACCGACCCAGCGGCCGCTCCAGTTCCAACCGAACCACTGGTTCATCACGCCACGAAACTCGTCCTGGGGCCCGAGCTTCAGCATCTTACCCGGAGCGCGACCGAGGGCGTTGGTCGCGAGCGCGCCCAGCACGATCTTCATCCGTCCGCCCCAGCTCGCGCCGGCGTCGGTCGCCTGACTGGCCAGGGTGACGATTCCTCTGATCTGCGCGCAGGCTTCGGGGTACCGCGCCAGGTGCATCAGCAGCACGAGCCCGCCGCCGCTATGGGCGACCCAGAAGAGGTTCTCGCGTTTGGTCGTTCGCCGGACCGCGTCCAACGCCGTCGGGACGTCGAACATGCTGAACCGCTCGAAGTCTGGATGGATCGACCCCGACTGGCTCTGGCCGTGGCCTCTCAGTTCCAGGATCCAGGAATCGAAGCCTTCTCGCGCCAGGTAGCGGGCCAGGAGCTTGCAGACCTGCGCGTCGGAGAAGGTCCCGTGAGTGAGGATGATGGGCGGGTCATGACGGATCTCGCCTCGGACCCTGTAGAGCGCCAGCCCGACGCCGTCTTGCGTCGTCTCCAGGAACGTCTCCTCCTCAAGGGGCTTGTCCGCTCTCGTGTCGATTTGAGGGACTGCGATGGGCTGCGCGGTGATCGAGTCCTCGGGCCTGGCGATCAGGGTCCCGTTCAGGGCCTGGGAGGCGTCGGCGGGCACCGTGGTGTTGAGTGCTCGCTGGGGCGTCGGCTCGGCCTCGAGGACGGCCGATCCATTGGACCT
>Ga0187892_10005089_pt1 | contig 21113 bp, 24 predicted proteins | sample MA1701073metaG_FD_139345 | JGI IMG/M metagenome (GOLD analysis project Ga0187892, IMG submission 139345) | Bio-ooze microbial communities from a basaltic lava cave in the Kipuka Kanohina Cave System on the Island of Hawaii, USA - MA170107-3 metaG ... | reverse complement strand
GCAGGCGTTCAATCTCCTCGGTGTGAAACTGTAACGTACGTACCCAGTAGGCGTCTTCTGCTTTTCATATTTTTCTATTGACCACAGTCAGTTATGCATCTACACCAGAAGAAGTTCGGTTTAGGGTGTCATTCTGCGCCCTTCGAGCCGCAGCTATCTGGACAGCAAGATCATCAGCCGCATCACCCTCCTCCTTCCCTATCTCGAAAGTTCCTCCAGGTTTGAAATAAAGCCGGGCAACTAAGTCACCTTGCATCAGGTTACCCTAACCCACATCAACCGGACTTGCTTGTTACGCTAAAGTCAGTGAAGTTGTTGCTCGGCTCGCGGCAGGACAGCGCGTCGATTTCAAAGCTGGGCCAGTAGCCCCGGGGGTCGCGATCGCAGGCGGCAATAGAAATAACGGACCATTGAAATAGGTAACAATTACCGATTGGCGTGTAAATTCTGCAGGGCGTCATCTCTTTTGACCGCCCAGGGCTATTACCCGCTTCTCTTAGCATTGGGCGTTTCAAGGCGCTGCTGGCAAGATGGCCTCGTATTTGCCTAGCCCCTTCCAGTGTTACAGCTTTGTTGTTGAGGTGGCTATATGACCCTAATCTTCATCACCCTTGGGGTATTGCTGGTCTATGGCGTCTTGTGCAGCGGCGTGAGCGACAATCTCGGGCTCATCATTGCGCCCGGGCTCGTTAATCAATTGCAGCGCACACCGCTGCGACGACCTCACCAATGGGTTATTAATGGATGAAACGGAAATGTCTGACACCACACGGCAGTTTTGAACTGTAAGAGAAAAGGTCTGCATAAAGCTCAAGCTAAGAATATTTTTTCTTTCCGTGGGAGCTAATTGAGGTGTTTATACGCACAGTGTTTTCAGAATAATTTAGGAGGTATTTGAATGAAGACGGTATATTTTGCTTTGGTGCTTGCGTTGGGCGTTGTTCTTTCCGGTTGTGCGTCGGCGCCGGTTTGCGGAGGCGCCGGAGCCGCAGGTGGCGCTTATGCGGGCGATAAACTCGGTAAGGGTAGCAAGGGCGGCACTATTGGAGGCGCCGCGGCCGGTGGCGCTTTGGGAGCCGCTCTCTGCGATTAGGATTAGACTGTTCTGTAGCGCGGGGGCCCACGGCTGAAATCGGGTGCGCACTCCTTAGCCGGTGTAGAGTGAAACGTCGCAAGATGGACGTTGCTCGATGATGCACATGACCCTAAAGTTGGCGCGGCGCGCTGCGATTTGCATCATCGGAACGACCGTATTGTTTCTGGGAGTTGTGATGCTAGTGCTTCCCGGTCCCGCATTGCTAGTCATCCCTGCGGGACTGGCGATCCTCGCCGTGGAGTTTGCCTGGGCGCGGAAGTGGCTTCGCGTAGTCCGAGGTAAAGCCCAAGAAGCTCTGAGGCGTAGCTACTGGCGAGGGGACAACCGAAAGTCTGTGGGCCCGCGAAGAGCAGAACGGGCGGCCTCGCCGAAGCAGCCGTAGCCTAGTGAAAACCGCCTCCAAGCGAAAAGCGAGGATCGGCTGTGCAGGATGCCGTCGGCAACAATTGATACGTTAGCCCCCGTCAAGACGGACATCATCCCGCCAGAGGATTACCAAGCGAAACCCTTCCATGGGGTCCCGACTTTGAAGAGACATGGGATGTCCGAATGTAAAGCTTACAAAGGCTCCGGTAATCCTTACCGATGTGGCATCCTAAAAACAAAGACCAAATTATATATCTAATTGACATAGCGAGCGTTTAATTTGGTAGGTGCCTCGGCACGAGTGTTGCCGCTAGACTTTTAAAAGTGGCTACTCCTGGGAGGGTGCGTGACCGCGTATACACCGAGGGTTAGCCCCGCGAGCCAGTTTTTTTAATGAAACAATAGGAGGACCTCATGAAGACGATTAAAGACTACGCCCTATTGCTTGTCGCCATTCTGGCCTTAGCTGGGTGCGCGGCTACGCCGAGCCAGGAGAGCACCGGACAGTACCTCGACGACACCGCGATCACGACAAAGGTTAAGACGACGCTATTAAACGATCCAGAGGTGGGTGGTCTCGCCATCAACGTGGAGACCTACAAAGGCACGGTGCAGCTAAGCGGGTTTGCTAACTCCGAGCATGAAAGACAGCACGCGGTAGAGCTCGCAAGCTCGATTGCGGGGGTGCAATCGGTGCAGAACGACATCCGGCTTAAATAGGCTACGTAATCTTAATTCCGGAAGCTCAATGTATCAATGTACGTAAATCTGACCGCCGTTTTATCCCTCCTGGCCGGTATTCTGATCCTGGTGCGGCCAGCCTTGCTTAATTACATCGTCGCTGTGTATCTCATTATCATCGGCGTACTGGGTCTTCTTCCTCAATTGTCGTAAAGACCCGATGACGAAGCGATCGAACCGCTTCTGGCCCTGGTCTCGATCTCTTGGGTATCATGGTGGGCAGAAAAGATCATGATGACCCAAATTGATCCAGTCTGCGGGATGGAGTTGCACGAACCGGATGCAACCGGGACGTCGGTGTACGAGGGGAAGACTTACTACTTCTGCTCACCAGACTGCAAGGAAGTGTTCGACGAGGAGCCAGAGCTCTACGTGCACGATCGCGCACCGTGGTCGGAGTAAATGGCCGGCGCGTGCCTTTTATCGAGGAGAGGTGAATCGTATGCCCACTGTGAAGCAAGAACGAGCCAGCAAAAGGAACATCGAGAAAGCACAAGAAGCGTGGCAGGGTATGTCGTCTAGAGAACGCGCCAGGGCGCAACCGGAGGGTAGAGGACGGAAAAAACCAGGAACCACCGGCAAGGGTGACTATTTTCACATTGAGGTAAGGGATAAAGAGCAATTCACGACATTTCGAACTCATGACGTTGGCGAGCCCGGAGGCATACAGCGGGTTGCGGGCAAGCGCAGCAGCGGCTCTTGGGACGACCAAAAATGGCTGATCGGTAAAGAACAGGCGCATATCGACAAGGGTAAGCTGATCCCCGATACCGAAGATGCCCGAGCAGTATTGGCGGCTTTAGATCGGAGCCTGTCCATGTCGGAGGCGACCGTTTCAGGGCCGCGCCCAGGGTCAACGTACCTGAAAAGGACAAACCTACTCGTGCGCAAAGACAGGCGCGACAGCAAAACATACGAAAGGCTCAAGCAGCCCGGCAGAAATAAGCCCGTTTGATTCGCGCTCATCGTTTCGATTCACCTCAGCCTGATATGGATCGTGCTCGCAAAATCAAAGCTTTTTTGGTGTTGATTAGCGGTTAGAGGATGAGGCATTACCGGTGGGGGTGTCTGAGTAGAAAATCACCGATAACAGCGGCCACTTGCTGAGGTTGGTCCATGTGCAAATGGTGTCCACCGGAAAGCCACGCGACTTCGCTATCGGCCAGGCAGGATGCGCGCTGTAGCATCTGAGGGTACTTCGTCGCGAGCATGCCCTGCTCGCCCAACACCAAAAGCGTTGGGGCTTTAATGCGACCCATGAAAGCCCGCACTTGAGCTTCCGTAAAGCGCTGCGGGGATGACAACCTCACGCGGGGATCACTGCGCCAGGTCACTCCGCCCTCACAAGACCCGAGAGCGCGGGTCACCAGAGTACGCGCGGCCTCAAAACTCATGTCCCCTGCGCGCTGGCGAGCCGCCGCCACCTCGTCGATCGAGGCATAGACGGGTTTTCGTTCTCTTGTTCCTTCCAATTGCTCAGCAATTGCCCGCGCCAGATCTACGGGAGACTCGTCCGGTTCGGTTGCGAGCGGACCGATTCCCTCGATGAGAACGAGCCGGGCCACGCGTTGCGGAAACGCTCCTGCGAGCAAGACCGCAATAGCGGCGCCTAAGGAATGCCCCAGCAAGCCGAACCGCGGCCAGCCGAGTGCGTCCGCCATAGCGAGCACGTCGCGCACGTGATCGACCAGGGGATAATGGACTCCTTCAGGCCTGTGTTCGGATAGGCCATGGCCCGCAAGATCGAGCGCAAACAAACTCCATTCATTCAGATGAGAGGCCAAGGGATCGAAGCTGGCAGCGTTGTCTAACCAGCCGTGCAATCCGATCAGGGGATCTCCGTGTTCGGGCCCCCATCGCCTGGCCGCTAAACGCCCGAAAGGGGTGAGGATAGCGGTCTCCCGATGTTCCACGGTCACCTCAAACGCCCACGATCCGGCACTGGTGCGGGTAGCTTTCTAAGATACAGCACATCGAACCGATCCGCGAATAGCACGAACAACGCCAAAGCCGAGACCGCGAGCTGACTGCGATGTTCGCTCGCGATGTCCATGGCGATGCGCGCGCAGCTTTGTTTGCCGCATCGGTGGCCGAAGCTCCATTGTTCGGTAGGCAATGTGGGATCGTTGCCAAGCAGCGGTTTTACCACTGTGTAGCGGTTGATAACGTGAAAGACTACGGGGCGCTTCGGGCTGGGCGCCCTCCCCTTTTTGGGATTTAACACCTCATTGACCAGCAGCGAGGCAAGCTGGTGCTCGGCATTCCCGGTAAATCCGTGCTCCGGATCCAAGGTGATTAGGAGATCCGGCTCGAATTTCACGATGATATCGTGTAACCACCCGATGGGATCGCCCTCCCGTTTCCAGCCAGCACGGATCGCCTCGCGCTTGGTTTTGTCGTGGCTCAGCTTGGGAGCGTGATTGGAAAAATTTCCCAAGTCCAGGCCGGCGCCGTATCGTTCGGCGGCTCTTTCCATCTCGCGGATGCGAACCGTAGCGAGATCGGGTTCGCAACTCTGTAGAAACAGAAACAGCCCACAGGTGCCGCCCCCGCCCGACGTGAAGATGGCGATGTGGCAGTCATTACCTTTTTGAACGCATGCGTACGCCAGTAGCGGGCCAGCGAGCGACTCATCATCCGGGTGGGCACCAACGACCAAGATCCGCGCGCCTCTGTCTACATAGTCGTCGAAGCGCTGTGCGCCGGCGAATGGATCCTCCACCGAGCCGCCTGTGAGTGGGAAGAAGAGTAGCAGGGATGCTAGGGATCTGTACATGCGTTATCCGCTCACGACTCCTGTTGCCGTGACGGCTTGTTCCTCTTTCTGCATGAAGGTCCAGACACGAGGATAACATTTCGAGTAAGGTTTGTTCAGGATTTGGAGTAGTTGCAGTAAACTGGGTATCAAAAGCGCGAATGCCGTGAGGAATAGACAGAGTTCATCGCAAGATTTCTGAATGGACCGCCAAACGCTTTTGCTAACCTTGGTCCTAGCGAACGAGTTCAAGGAGGGCGATCTCGCCCTGGGCGGGACCCTGGACGAACGAACGCGTGCCGATGCCCAGGCAGCCCTCGCTGCCATAAACCTAGGAACGATCGCTCGCAGCGCGATCGTTGAAGATCGTGTGAGCGAAGCGTTGTCGCGTTCCCTATCACCGCTCCCCATGAACATCGCCCGCCTTACCCTAGGAGAGGTCAAGCGCATGCTCGTCGCTCCCGATGGAGTCAATTGGGTCGAGGGGCATCGGGTTTACTTGAGCAGCGAGATCATCGCCGCGCTGGTCAAGCTCATGAGCAATGCCGAGCTCTCGGCGCTGGCGCGGCGCCTTTTTAATTCCCTCCCCTATCATGGCCCGAACGGCAATGTCGCGATTGGCTCACCGCAGCACTTTGGCTCGCGTATTCAGCCCAACAGCCCGGGTGACGACGAGGAGGAGATCTTATTTTCCATCTTGGAGGGCTTGAGTTATGGTTGTGGAGACGTGATCCTGGGCCTCAACCCGGCGAGCGACGATCTCCACACCATCATCCGCCTAGAACAACTCTTGGGCGATGTGGTCGAGCACCTGCGACTGCCGACCCGCTACTGTGTTCTTTCCGACATCGTGAAGCAAGATGCGGCTCGCGCCCACACCCGGGTAGACGTCGGTTTCCAAAGCCTGGCCGGCACCTCTTCGGCGCTGCTCGGCATGGTGGGGCTCGATATCGACGGGATCACGGAGCTCGCGCACGGCTTCGATGGCCTTTATTTTGAGACCGGGCAGGGATCCGAGATCACGAACGGCGCCGCAGCAGGCGTGGACATGGTGACCTTGGAGGCTCGGACCTATGGGGTGGCGCGGTATCTACGCCAGCAAGTACAGAGGCGCGATCCGAGTCGCCCGGTCTGGATGATCGTGAACGACGTGGCGGGGTTCATCGGACCGGAGGTTTTCCGCACCCCGGAGCAGTTGCTTCGTGCCTGTCTCGAAGACACCGTAATGGCGAAGCTGCATGGGCTAACGATGGGGCTGGATGTCTGCAGCACTTTTCACATGGGTATTGAGCCGACGGCATTACAGGCTTTGACTCAAACGGTGGTAGCCCAAGCGGCGCCCGCATACCTCATGGCCGTAGCCGGCAACGCCGATCCGATGCTGGGTTATCTCACCACTTCGTTTCGCGAACATCCCGAGTTGCGCCAGCGCAGCGGGCGACAGATCACCAGCGCGATGCAGAAGCGGCTTTCGGCTCTCGGCGTGATGGAGAAACACAACACTGCCCATACCACTCTAGAACACGCCGCCGTGCTTTATAGCGTCTATCGCAGGGCTGCGGGCGACAAGAGCCCGCAACAGTCGTTGCATCGGCAGGGCATGAAAAAGATCGCGAGATTACAGCGAGCCGGCTACGATCTTGGCTATGGGCATGGGCCTCACTACCAAGCACCGCCTGAGGTGGCCAAGCGCCTCGAACGGATCTATGCCCATGCACAGCAGGCGCTGCGCGCCACGCTCGCGGAGGGGGTGCTAAACGATGTGTCCCCACGACACCTGCGCGTCCGCACTTGCGCCAAAGACCGTGATGACTTCATCACCCATCCGAGCGCTGGCGAGCGGATCGGCGAAGAGGATATCGCGCGCGTCCTCAGCCTCTACCCCTCTCATCGACCGCGCGTACAGATCGTGCTTTCCGATGGACTCAATGCCAATGCGCTCAACGCAAACCTACGTTCTGTCTTGCCTCCGATCCGTTATACGCTTAGTGGGATGGGTTATGAGACCGGCGATAGAGAGCTCATCATCATCAATGGCCGAGTACGAGCCGGTTACCATATCGGGGCGCTGCTCGATGTCGAGGTGATCGTCCACCTGATTGGGGAGAGACCCGGCACCGGGCTAGACACCTTGTCGGCGTATCTGACCTATGGACGAGACCCGGCGGGGCGCTCGCGCTGGCGTCCCGATCTCGACCACGCGTGTACCACCGCGGTATGCGGTATTCACCCTCATGGCAAGAGGCCAGCCATCGCCGCCGAAGAAATAGCCCGAAATGTCGGGCGCATGCTAGAGGAGCACCGTTCGGGGGTGGCATTGGGCAGTATTAAAATACCTTGAGTTGAGTGGAGTAAGATGTATTTCTCCCTCTCTACCGACGATGAAAAATGACTTACTGTTTGGGCATCACGCTCGATAGCGGGATGATTTTCGCCTCGGACTCTCGTACGCACGCCAGCGTGGACGATTTTGCAACGTTTTGCAAAATGACCGTGTTCGAACGCTGTGGTGACCGGGTGATCGTTCTATTGAGCTCGGGTAATCTGGCGGGGACACAGGCCGTGGTTAGCGTGCTGAAGCAGCGGGGTGATGCCACCGGGGTTCCCAATTTATGGAACGTGCGGACGATGTTTGACGGAGCGACTTTGGTAGCGGATGCGATGCGCGACATTGAGCGCCGTGACGGTCAGTACTTGGCAGAGAGTGCCATTAAATTCAACGCCTCGTTCATACTCGGTGGACAAATCAGCGGCGAGACTATGCGGCTTTTTCGAATTTACCCGGAGGGCAATTTTATGGAGGCGGGGCTCGACACCCCCTATTTGCAGACCGGTGAAACGAAATATGGGAAACATATCATCGATCGCGTGATTACGCCGTCCACGACCCTTGCCGACGCGGCAAAATGTGTGCTAGTTTCGTTCGATTCAACCATGCGCAGTAACTTGTCTGTGGGCATGCCAATCGATCTGATCTGCTACCAACGGGACAGTCTTAGAATTCAGATGCGTCGCCGATTTGACGATGGGGATGCGTATTTCACAGCCCTCAGCAGTCGATGGAGCGAAGGCGTGAAACACGTATTCAGAGACCTGCCCGAGTTGCGTTGGTAACCTGAGGCGGTATATCGATATCGGCCCATGCGACGGCGGAGAAGGAACGCTGGGCCTGGTTTTCGGCATTGCATTGCGCCCTTCTTGCCTCGTTCATCTCCGCGTCGACCTCGATCCGATTTCGTTCAAAGGCCGCCTGCCCTTCCTGGGCCGCCCGCTCCCAGAACGCGGCAGCAGCCTGCTGCAAGGTCTCTGGAACTGCGGGCAAGGTGAGCCGCCCCGCTGATCGCTCCCGGAATACCTTAAGCTCTTCGTTAATGGTGTTCGGTGAGCCTTTGCCCAAATACGCTCGCACCGCGACTGCACGGTTGGTAACTGGCGCGTTTCAGGATACCGGCGAAGAATGGCAAAAGCAGATCGACCACCAAATCGCGGGATGTCGGCATCGCAAATTTCGCCTCGGGCCGGTGAATGGCCCGGAAAATCCCTGCTTCGCGACCGCGATCGGGCGTGATTGACTAGCCACCCGCCCAGCAGTACTTTTTTTCTTGTCGAGGAAAAGGACGTTAAAAATTCCTATTCGTTGCCGTGAGAGTCCTGTTCTGCTTCATTGCATCACTCGTCACGGTCGTGCTCGGCGGATGCGCTGGCCGGCATCCCGAGGCGCCGCGTTCCGCACCCGCGGGGCTAATCAATCTTCAACAGATGATCGTTACGGCGGGGCGCTACGGGAGACACATCCAGTTTCCGCTGCGCGCGCGCTACATCACGATCCACAGCACGGCCAATCGCAATGTCACGGCATATCAGCATGCGAGCGGCATGGCGCGGGGCGCGTTCCGCGGACGGACGAAATGGAACCGGACGGGTTACCTGACGTGGCACTTTACCGTGGATGACCGGGTGGCGATCCAAAGCCTGCCGCTGAACATCCAGGGCGAACACGCGGATCACGACGGGCCCGGCAACAAGACCAGCATCGGCATCGAGATCTGCGAATTTCGCAGCCGCGCGCGGCAGGCTGCGGCGATCGACCGCGCGGCGCGGCTCACCGCGTGGCTGCTACGCGACCAAGGCATCCCGCTCGATCACGTGGTGCCGCACTACCACTGGCCGCAACGGCACTTTCGCGGATATCAAAAGAACTGCCCACGCATCCTGCTCGAACGCGGCCGGCGGGGCCCGCGCTGGGACGCCTTTCTCCGGCGCATTGACAGCTATCGCTGACGCGCGCGGAGGTCCCGGGGTGGCAGCCGGGGCGTCAGGCCGGAAAAAGCGGATCCCACGCGCACGGTTTCGTGGCTTGTTGTACGTCCGATGCACGCCACCGAAACTGCAGTGCTCGTGACCAACAACGAACGCCATCACGTGCGGATCCCGGGATTGAAGATCGAGAACTGGGCAAAGCGTTGAGGGTAGTACTCGGTCACTCCCCATACACGGTGACGGTCACCTGGCGTCGGTGGCCATGCCGACGGTGCTCCCAAAGGTAGATCCCTTGCCAAGTCCCTAGGAGACCCCGGCCCTCGCTCACCGGGATGGTCAGTGCCGATTGGGTCAGCACCGAGCGCACGTGGGCCGGCATGTCGTCGGGACCCTCGGCAGTATGACGAAACAACGGGTCGCCATCCGGCACCAGACGCGCCATAAAGGCTTCCAGATCGCGCAGCACGGTGGGATCGGCATTCTCGCAGAGCATCAGCGAAGCGCTGGTGTGGGGCACGAACACATGGCATAGCCCCTGCCGGACGGCCGCATCGGGCGACGATACGCGCCACATCCTCGGTCAGCTCGATGCTTCCCCTGCCCTGAGTGCGATAAGTCAGGCTTTCTTGCACTACCACGATCTATCGCGGCTCCAGCTTGAACACGGCCTGAATACGGCCGGTCTGCAGGCCACGGCAGTTCAAAATGGCGCCCTGCTCTAGCGTTTTTAAATCTTCATCTGCTGGGTCTTGCAGCAAGCCCAATTGCCTCAACACGGACGCTGCGACCACCGGCTGTACCCGGGCGCTGCCGTCCGCGATCTTGATCGCAATGCCCCAGCCCCGACTTTCGATAGCCATGGCGTGGACACCCTCGGCGCCGATCTTGGTTAACCACGCTCCTGCTCCAGCGCGAGTCAAGATGAAATCCGTGCGTTGGGTGCCGGAAACCTGGTAAGGATGCGCCGCCATGGCCTCGAGGATCCGCTCCGGCGCCTTTCTATAGTGCGGATCTGTACCGTGCCGAGTGAGCTCGGCGTAAGCCAGGGCGAGCCCCGACAGCGGCAGGGCCGCATTGGGCGCACTGCAGCCGTCCACTCCAAGACACAAGGCATCTCGCGGTACGTCGGAAAAGTACGCGACGGCATCGAGGATCTGCCGTTGCCCCTCGCTTTCCGGCTCTAGGTACCGCTCCACGGGCTCCTCCAGCAGCTTGGCTAAGGCCAGCATCCCGGTGTGGTTCCCGGAACAGGCGTGGTGCAAGGAGGTAAAGACAGCACCGGAGGGCACGGGCGCTCCAACGCACTCGTAGTACAGCGGCACATGTACCCCGCATTGCAGATCCCCTTCCCGGCACCCGATCCGCGCGAGCATGCTCGCCACGGTTCTTAGGTGTTCGGGTTCACCGGAATGGCTAGCGCAGATAAGTGCGATCTCCGCTGGCGAAAAACCGAAACGCTCTACCTCGGGGTGCGCCAACAAGGGCACGGCTTGTAAGGGTTTCAAGGTCGAGCGGGTGAAGGTGGGAAAATGCGGGTCTCCGACATAACAGAGGAGATCGCCATCGCCAGAGACGACCGCGATAGAGCCATAGTGCACATTCTCCACCGCTTCCCCGCGCGTCGCGATCGCCAGAGGGGCATGCCGCCCGTACTCGCGAGGTTGGTACACCCGAGCGCTCATGCGCCTTGGTCGGGGCCGACGATGCGATCGAGGGTTTCAAACAAATCAAGGATGTGCCGTGCATTAGCACCCAGATCCCCCTTGCCGAGCCGCGACTGGGAATGCGCATGGATCACAGCGCCCCCTTCCTCCTCCTCTACCCAGATCCGCAGGTCGTCCTTGAATCGCCATAACGGGGTAGTGACCACGGCACGGAGCTCACTGCGCTCGGGATCATTAGCCGATTCGACCCACCCCAGCTCAACCAGCGCTTGGCGTAAAGTCTCTATGGCTCGTTCGCCGGCCAGCGGGTAGCGTCGGGGCTTAAGCTCCGGCAAGGGACTGTTTTCGGTCGTTGCCACGTGGGTGCTGAAATAGATCCCCAAGCGCTTAATTACCCCAGGCGCAGCATTCCAGTTTGTGCCGTTGGCGAGTAAAGCGCCGGCGAGCAATCCAGTAATCATGAGGAATAACAAAAGCAACAACCCCGCTACCATCTTCACCATTCGACCTTTTTCACCCCATCCCACACGTTACCTTCGATTTAGGAGCCTGTCGGACTTAGGAAGAACCTACTGCGGCGGTAGGAAATCGGTCCATATTTCCGATCATTTTCGTTAAAAAGTGACAACTATTCGCCTCAAATGATCGAAAATCTGTCCTCGATTTCCCACCTCCTCGCTACGGTTCCCTAAGTCCGACAGGTTCCTGGCAAGCACTTCCATGGCGAGCGCAGGAACTTATTGGTGCACCGCGGCGAGTCGGTTATAATCTTCACCTATCGGCCACCCAGTTGCCATGCTTACCCAATACTATCCTATTCTCGTATTCTTGATCGTCGCGGCGGTGCTGGCCATGGCTGTTCTCGCCATCGGGTTTGTGCTCGGCCCGCAGCACCCGGATGCGGAAAAGCTCTCACCCTACGAGTGCGGCTTCGAGGCGTTTGAAGATGCGCGGATGAAATTTGATGTTCGCTATTATCTGATTGCGATCCTATTTATTATCTTCGACTTAGAAATCGCATTCTTATTTCCGTGGGCGGTGGTGCTGCGGGAAATCGGACTTTTCGGTTTCCTTTCCATGCTCATCTTTCTGGCGATATTGGTCGTCGGGTTTGCCTACGAGTGGAAGAAGGGGGCGTTGGAGTGGGAATAGCCGGGGTATTGGAAAAAGGCGTGGTGACCACTACGGTTGACAATGTCGTCAACTGGGCGCGCACCGGTTCCTTATGGCCGATGACCTTCGGGCTCGCGTGTTGTGCCGTGGAGATGATGCATGCGGGGGCCTCTCGCTACGATCTGGACCGCTTTGGGGTGACGTTTCGTCCCAGCCCGCGCCAGTCCGATGTGATGATCGTAGCCGGCACCTTGGTGAACAAGATGGCGCCGGCGCTGCGCAAGGTGTACGACCAAATGTCGGAGCCGCGTTGGGTGATCTCTATGGGCTCATGCGCCAACGGCGGGGGGTATTACCATTACTCCTATTCGGTAGTACGGGGTTGCGATCGCATTGTGCCGGTAGACGTCTATGTTCCCGGATGTCCGCCGACCGCGGAAGCGCTGCTATTCGGCATCATCCAGCTCCAAAAAAAGATTAAGCGGACGAATACCATCGCCCGCTGATCCTCACTCTGCTGACACGATGCCACGATCTGCAGACCAGCTTGCCGCGCGCCTGAAGGAAAGCTTCGGCGATCGCATTCTGAGCTGTCGCGTGGCACTCGAAGAAGTCACTTTGGAGCTTGTGCCGTCCTCCCTGCGCGAGGTGTGCAAGAGCCTGCGCGATGATCCTGCGCTTGCCTTCGAGCAGTTGATGGATGTGTGCGGGGTCGATTATCTGACTTATGGTCATGTGGACTGGCAGACCGAGACGGCGACCACCTCGGGATTCAGCCGCGGCGTCAGCTCCAATGCCGAAGATAAAGGTGTTCGGGAGCGGCCTCGGTTCGCCGTGGCCTACCACCTGTTGTCACTCAAGCACAACGGGCGGCTGAGGGTGCGCGTGTTCCCCGAAGGCGATCCGCCCACTATCGACTCGGTGGTCGAGATCTGGAGCTCGGCCAACTGGTTCGAACGCGAGACCTTCGATCTCTACGGAGTCCTGTTCGAAGGGCACCCGGATCTGCGGCGCATCCTGACCGATTACGGCTTCATCGGCCAACCGTTTCGCAAAGACTTTCCCTTGGAAGGCAAGGTAGAAGTGCGTTATGACCCGGAGAAAGGGCGTGTCGTCTATGAACCCGTGACGATACAAAACAGAGTACTCGTGCCCCGTGTGATCCGCGCCGAAACGCAGCGCCGCTCCGATACCCCCGAGGAAACCAGCCATGGCTGAGATCCGCAACATGACCCTGAATTTCGGGCCGCAGCATCCGGCGGCGCACGGCGTGCTGCGGCTGGTGCTGGAAATGGACGGGGAGGTGATCGAACGCGCCGATCCGCATATCGGCCTGCTCCACCGGGCGACGGAAAAGCGCGCCGAGAGCAAACCCTATAACCAGAGCATCGGGTACATGGACCGCCTGGACTATGTGTCCATGATGTGCAATGAGCACGCCTATGTGATGGCGATAGAGAAGCTGCTCGGGGTCACGCCCCCGATCCGCGCCCAGTATATCCGGGTGATGTTCGATGAGGTCACCCGCATCCTGAACCATCTCATGTGGCTGGGGGCGCATGGTCTGGACATCGGGGCCATGACGGTGTTTTTGTATTGCTTCCGCGAGCGCGAAGATCTCATGGACTGTTACGAGGCCGTCTCGGGCACCCGCATGCATGCCACCTACTATCGACCCGGGGGCGTCTATCGTGATCTGCCCGAGCGCATGCCGCAATATGAATCCTCCCGCTGGCGCAGCGAAAAAGAAGCGGCCCGCTTGAACAGCAACCGCCAGGGCAGCCTGCTCGACTTTATCGAGGATTTCGCCGATCGCTTTCCCTCCTGCGTGGACGATTACGAGACCTTGCTTACGGATAACCGGATCTGGAAGCAGCGCACGGTAGGGATCGGGGTGGTCAGCCCGGAGCGCGCCTTGCAGCTAGGTTTCAGCGGACCCATGTTGCGCGGTTCGGGCGTGGAGTGGGATCTGCGCAAGAAGCAGCCCTACGAGGGCTACGATAGAATGGATTTCGATATCCCGGTCGGGGTCAATGGCGACTGCTACGATCGCTATCTGGTGCGTGTGGAAGAGATGCGGCAATCGGCCGCTATCATCAAACAATGCGTGCGCTGGTTGCGGGAGAATCCGGGCCCGGTGGTGATCGAGGATCACAAGCTGGTACCGCCGCGCCGCGGTGAGATGAAAGAGGGCATGGAGTCTTTGATCCACCATTTCAAACTGTTCACCGAAGGATATTGTGCACCCGAAGGGGAGACCTACTGCGCGGTGGAGCACCCCAAAGGCGAGTTTGGCATTTACCTCATTTCCGACGGGGCGAATAAACCCTATCGGGTGAAGGTCCGGGCCGCGGGTTTCGCCCACTTATCGGCCATGAACGAGATGGTAAGAGGTCATATGCTGGCCGATGTGGTCGCGATCATCGGCACCCAAGACATCGTCTTCGGTGAGATCGACCGGTGAGCGAAAACAACCGCCTCTTCCATCGCGCCTGCGAAGCTATCGATGCGGCGCTCGCGAAATATCCCCCCGAACGAAAGCGCTCGGCCGTGCTGGCGGCTTTGCATGCCGCGCAACACGAGAACGGCGGTTGGCTTAGCGCAGAGCTGATGAACAGCGTGGCGGATTATTTAGAATTGCCTCCTATTGCCGTCTATGAGGTGGCGTCGTTTTACTCCATGTTCGAGACTAAACCAGTCGGCCGTCATAGCGTCTCGGTGTGCACCAACATCTCCTGCATGCTGCGCGGTGCCGACGAACTGGTCGAACATATCGAGAAGAAGCTCAAAACCACCCTGGGACAAAGCACACGAGACGGCCGTATCTATCTCAAACGAGAGGAAGAATGCTTGGCCGCCTGCTGTGGGGCGCCGATGATGATGGTGGACCACAAATTCTACGAAAACCTCACCCTGGAGAAGGTGGACCAGATCCTCGATCGACTGACATGAGCGAAATAGCGCAGAATTTGGTGTGCTTTAGCACGCTTAGCTTGGATCCCCCTTGGAGTCTGGAGAGCTACCTCAAGGTCGGAGGATACCAGGCCTGGAAGCGTATCCTGCGAGAAAAGACGTCGCGCGAGGCCATCATCACCGAAGTGAAGGAATCGAGCCTGCGGGGACGAGGCGGGGCGGGTTTCCTGACCGGGCTTAAGTGGAGCTTCATGCCTAAGGAAGTCAAAGGGCCGCATTACATCGTCTGCAACTCGGACGAAAGCGAGCCAGGAACCTGCAAGGACCGCGACATCTTGCGTTTTAATCCCCATGCGCTGGTCGAAGGAATGGCCATAGCCGGTTATGCCATCGGCGCCCGGGTGGGCTACAACTATCTGCGCGGGGAGTTCATGGACGAGCCCTGCGAACGCTTTGAGCATGCGTTAAGCGAGGCTTATGAGGCGGGCTTCCTCGGCACCAACATCTTGCGCTCCGGGATCGATTTTGATCTCTATAATCACCTGGGGGCCGGAGCTTATATCTGCGGCGAGGAGACGGCGCTGCTGGAATCCCTGGAAGGAAAGAAAGGCATGCCCCGCTTCAAACCGCCTTTCCCCGCCAATTACGGCTTGTATGGCCGCCCCACCACCATTAACAACACCGAATCCTTGGCTTCCGTGCCCACCATCATGCGCAACGGCGCCAAGTGGTTCGCCGAGCTCGGTCCGCCCAAAAGCGGCGGCACCAAGCTCTTCTCCGTGAGCGGTCATGTCGAGCGGCCGGGCAATTTCGAGGTTCCCCTGGGGATCCCGTTTCGGGATCTGTTGGATCTCGCAGGTGGCATGCTGAGCGGACGGCCGCTTAAAGCGGTTATCCCCGGTGGGTCCTCGGTGCCGGTGGTGCCGGGCGAGATCATGATGGACGTGAATATGGATTACGACTCTATTGTCAAGGCCGGTTCCTTGTTGGGCTCCGGGGCGGTGGTGGTGATGGACGACAGCACCTGCATGGTGCGCATGTTACGGCGCATTTCCCGCTTCTACTTTGCCGAGTCCTGCGCCCAATGTACCCCTTGCCGCGAGGGCACCGGGTGGCTGTACCGCATGCTGACTCGGATCATGGAAGGCAAAGGCTGCCCGCAAGACATAGACAAGTTGGACCATGTCGCAAGCAAGATCGAAGGGCACACGATATGCGCCCTAGGGGACGCCGCCGCCTGGCCCGTGCGCAGCTTCATCAAACATTACCGGCACGAGTTCGCTTACTACATCGAGCACGGGCGGAGCATGGTTGAAACCCCGCAGCGGGAAGCCGCTTAAGGAACCTCTGCAAAAGTGCTACCTCTTATACACAATTTGTCGTCATTCCGGCTTGCGCCGGAATGACGGGAGAACGACTTGAGCAAGCGGTAGGAGCAGGCCCCCGGATGCGCGGGAGTCGCGAGACATGAGCGACGAGCGGGTATGCGGTTGGGCCACCTATTGCAGGGCCCAAACAACGTGAGCGATGAGCGAAGATAGAGTCACCCTAGAAGTCGACGGTAGATCTCTGCAGGCGCCGAAGGGCGCCATGCTAATCGAGGTTACCGATGATGCGGGGATCTACGTGCCCCGCTTCTGCTATCACAAGAAACTCTCTATCGCCGCTAACTGCCGCATGTGCTTGGTCGAAGTCGAAAAAGCGCCCAAACCCTTACCGGCCTGTGCCACGCCCGTCGCCGAGGGCATGAAGGTCTTTACCCGTTCCGCATTTGCGAAGGAAGCGCAGAAAGCGACCATGGAATTTCTGCTGATCAACCATCCACTGGACTGTCCCATCTGCGATCAGGGCGGTGAATGCGAACTGCAGGACCTCGCTCTGGGATATGGCAGCGATGTATCACGCTACACGGAGCGTAAACGGGTGGTCAAGGACAAAAACATCGGGCCTTTGATCCATACCGACATGACCCGTTGCATCCATTGCACGCGCTGCGTGCGCTTCGGCGAGGAGATCGCGGGATTGCGCGAGCTAGGTGCGACGGGCCGCGGGGAATACATGGAGATCGGTACCTATATCGAACGTGCGATGACCTCGGAGCTTTCCGGGAATGTCATCGATCTATGTCCCGTGGGCGCGTTGACATCCAAGCCTTACCGGTATAGCGCGCGGGCTTGGGAACTGCGTCAATACGATGGCGTTGCACCCCATGATTGCATCGGTTCCAATCTTCACATCCATGTCAAAGGCGATCGGGTTAAACGCGTAGTCCCCAAAGAAAACGAAGCCATCAACGAGACCTGGATCTCCGATCGCGATCGCTACAGTTACGAAGGGCTGTACAGTACGGATCGGCTGAGCGTTCCGCTCATCAAGGAACAAGGCGTATGGCGAGAGAGCGACTGGGAGACAGCCTTGAATTTTGCCGTGCTAGGGCTCAAGCGGCTAATCGAGCAAAGCGGGCCGGAACAGCTCGCATGTCTCTCGACCCCAACCGCGACCCTAGAAGAGCTTTATCTGCTGCAAAAGCTCACGCGCGGCTTGGGCTGCCCGAATCTGGACCACCGGCTGCTCCAGACCGATTTCAGCGATCAGGAACAGGCGCCGCTATTTCCTTGGTTGGGTCAGCCGATCGCCGAACTGGAGCGCGTGGAGGCGGCTCTTTTGATCGGCGGCGATCCGCGCCGGGAACAGCCCATCGCCAATCATCGATTACGCAAGGCTGTGCTCCGCGGCGCCAAGGTGGCGGCACTAAATCCTATCGACTTCGGGTTTAACTTCGATCTAGCCGACGGCTTGGTGGTGCCGCCCTCGCAAATGGTCGGCGCGCTCGCGGCCATAACCAAAGCCGCTTTGCATCGCCGGGGTGCCAACGCCGATGCGATTCTCGCGGCCTTGCTTGCAGATGTGGAAGTCGATCCCACGCACCAGGCCATCGCGGGCTGGCTGATCTCGGGGGAGGAAGCAGCCGTACTATTGGGAGAGCACGCGATCGATCATCCTCAATTCAGCCTCTTGCGTTTCTTGGCGGGTTCGGCGGCGCGCTTGAGCGGAGCGCGGCTAGGCTACTTGCCGCAGGCCGCCAATAGCTGCGGCGCTTGGCTAGCCGGCGTGCTACCCCACCGGGAGGTGGGAGGAAAACCAGCGTCAAAAACGGGACTGCACACCCAAGCGATGTTCGCACAAGCGCGAAAAGGCTACCTGCTGTTTGGTTTAGAGCCGGAACGCGATCTGGCTAGACCCAACCTAGCCCTGAATGCATTGTGCGCAGCGGAATTCGTTCTCGCGTTCTCCGCCTACCGGACCCCAGTGCTAGAACGCTACGCTCATTTGGTATTGCCGATCGGCTTGTTCGCTGAGTCGGGGGGCACTTATGTAAACGCCAGCGGGGACTGGCAGAGCTTCGGGACAGCGGTGCCGCCGCTCGGTGAGGCACGCCCGGGGTGGAAGATCCTGCGCATGCTAGGCAAGCTTTGTGGCTTGCCGGGGTTTGACCATGTCTGCGTAGAAGAAATCACCGAAGAAGTGCGCTCTAAGCTCGGGGCTACTGCCGCGGTGAACGAAGGCCGATGGGCTCAACCTTCCACGCTTCCCAGGACGCCGATGAACGGCTTGGAGCTGGTGTACCAAAGGCCCTTGTACAGCGTGGATCCCTTGCTGCGCCGGGCGCCTGCCCTACAACAAATGCAGGCCACCTTGTACAAGGAGGGGATCTCCATCAACCCGCGCTTGGCGCAGGCTCTCTGCCTCGAGCAAGGGGCAGAGGCCGCGCTGGCACGCGATGGCGCGGAGCTGGTGTTGCCCGTGACCATCGATGGGGCGCTGCCCGACAATACCGTCTTGCTGCGATTGAATCGAGCGCTGAGCTTCGATTTAGGAATAAGCAAGGGCCTAACCCTAGAACCATACCTGGCCGCTGGCGGGAGTGGTTCGCTGCTATGATGAAAACCCCGTGATGGAAACCATTCTCATCCTCGCCAAAATCGCCGCCATTGTGGTGCCTTTACTGTTGTCGGTGGCGTATTTGACCTACGCGGAGCGCAAGATCATCGGTTATATCCAAGTCCGAATCGGCCCCAATCGGGCGGGGCCGGGGGGCTGGTTACAACCGATCGCCGATAGCCTCAAGCTGCTCACCAAAGAGGTAATATTGCCCAGCGGCGCCAATCGGTTCTTGTTCCTGCTGGCGCCGGTGATCGCTTTGATTCCGGCCCTGGCCGCCTGGGCGGTTATCCCCTTCGATGAGCTGAAGGTGCTGGCCGACATCAATGCCGGACTGCTGTACATCCTGGCGCTCACCTCCATGGGGGTCTATGGCATCATCATCGCGGGCTGGGCATCGAACTCGAAATATGCGTTCTTGAGCTGCATGCGCGGCGCGGCACAGATGGTATCGTATGAGATCGCGATGGGCTTCGCCCTGGTCGGGGTATTGATCGCCGCCGGCAGCCTGAATTTAAGAGAGATCGTGCTGGCCCAGCAAGGCAGTATTCTGCATTGGTTTTGGCTGCCCTTGGCTCCCCTGTTCGCGATCTATTTCATTTCCGCCGTCGCGGAGACCAACCGAGCGCCCTTTGACGTTGCCGAAGGCGAGTCCGAGATCGTCGCGGGTTTTCATGTAGAGTACTCCGGAATGTCCTTCGCGCTCTTCTTCCTCGCCGAGTACGCCAACATGATCTTGGTGTCGGCGCTCGCAGCGGTCATGTTCTTGGGTGGATGGCTGTCTCCTTTTGAAGGGGTTCCGTTTCTCGAGACGCTGTTTGCTCGTGTGCCGGGGGTGCTGTGGCTGCTGTTAAAAATAGGGTTCTTTCTGTTCTTGTTTCTTTGGTTCCGGGCCACCTTCCCGCGCTACCGCTATGACCAGATCATGCGCTTGGGATGGAAGGTATTCATTCCCATCACCATCGTTTGGCTGGTCCTGGTGGGCGGCCTCGTCATGCTTTCACTGCCGCCTTGGTTTGACTGAGAGCTTGTGAAAAAAATCGTCGCGAGCGCAGGGAGGTCGTGTTCCGCCGGAGCGGAGGAACCGGAGTGTATATTGAAATACATGAGGATTCCGAGCACCGCCGGAACACGAGATCCCGAGCGCAGCAGATTTTTTCACAAGCTCTGAGGAACGCACAGATGACACAGGCCATCACGAATTACTTTAAAAGCCTCATGCTGACCGAGCTGGTCAAGGGGTTGCGGTTAACCGGGCGGCACTTGTTCAGCCGCAAGGTCACCGTGCAATACCCCGAGGAGAAAACTCCGCTATCGCCTCGCTTCCGTGGGTTGCATGCATTGCGCCGCTATCCCAATGGGGAAGAGCGATGTATCGCCTGCCAGCTCTGCGAGGCGGTGTGCCCGGCGGTGGCGATCACCATAGAATCCGAGCAGCGAGAAGATGGCACCCGGCGCACCACCCGCTACGACATCGATCTGACCAAGTGCATCTTCTGCGGGTTTTGTGAAGAGTCCTGTCCCGTTGACGCTATCGTGGAGACGCGCTTTTTTGAGTACCACGGGGAGAAGCGGGGCGATTTGCTGGTGACGAAAGAACAATTGCTCGCCAACGGCGATCGGTTCGAGGAACAGATCGCCAGAGATCGCATGGAAGAGGCGATGTATCGCTGAGAGGGCTTCTTACAAACTGAAGAAGATCGAACGCAGCTCTGCCACCTATTCATCGCTGATCGTATATCGAGATACCCCTACAAAGCCCTGAACTACTGGAGCTACTCACCCATCATCGCCAGCCGTCACCGTGTAATAACACGGCGGGGACATACCCCGCTGGCGCAGAGTCCTACCTTGCAGCCTAGTTCCGGTGGAGAGTACGTGAAGAACGGTTCATAAGGCCTTGCATGAGTTAAAGAAAGTTGTACCCTGTGGGGATCTTGCCGTGTAATAACACGGCAGATCGGCCGTCTATTTGATGTTAGACCGAATCTGCACGTCACTGATCCGGGTCCATCATGCGACATCTCGTTCAGAGCGAACGCCTGAGACTTCTTCCGCTGGGACCAGAGCATCGGGCTGAGTTCGTTCGGGTCCATGAACTGAGCCGCGAACACTTCAGACCATGGTTTCCGAGCGCTGAATCTGATCGTCCAGTAGAACGTGCGTTTGACGAGGAACTCGCACGCGCGGAGCGCGGAGCCGAAGCTGGAACGGACGTTCGTCTCGTTGGCGTCTTGGATGGTGGGGCCATCGCCGGCTTCTT
>Ga0187892_10005088_pt1 | contig 21114 bp, 16 predicted proteins | sample MA1701073metaG_FD_139345 | JGI IMG/M metagenome (GOLD analysis project Ga0187892, IMG submission 139345) | Bio-ooze microbial communities from a basaltic lava cave in the Kipuka Kanohina Cave System on the Island of Hawaii, USA - MA170107-3 metaG ... | reverse complement strand
TGATCGCGGGCTCGCCCTGGCCCTCGTCGACCAGCTGGCTCGCGACGCCGGCGACCACCTCGCGCGTGGCGCCGGGCTGCACGGCGAGGAATTCGTCGATCAGGAGCTCCGCGCGCTCGCGGGCGCCCGCGCGGCGCCACAGGCGGAATGCGCGCAGCTGCGCCGGCAAGGCGCGATCACCGGTCGTGATGCGCTCGTAGTGGCGCGCTCCCTCGGCGTGACGTCCGCGCTCTTCCGCGATGCGCCCGAGATTCCAGTGCGTCGAGTCCGCCTGCTGCGGGTTGCGCTCCGCCTCGCTCTGCAGACGCTCCGCCTGGTCGAGGCGCCGCTGGTCGAGCGCAATCGCGGTGAGCCCGGCGATCGCCTCGGTCGCCGCCGCGCCTCCCGCGCGCCGCAACTCCTCGAATATCGCGGTGGCCTCCTCCTGCCGGTCTTCGGCGACCAGCATCCAGGCGTGCGTGATGCGTGCGTAGGGTTCGCCGGCAGCGGCGGCGGCGGCCGCGCGCTCGAGTGCCGCGGCGCGTTCGCCCCGGGTGACCAGCGCGCGGATCTCGGCCAGTCCGGCCATCTCCCAGCCCGGGCGCAGCGCCAGCGCCCGGCGCGCGGCCGCGAGGGCGCGCGCGCCGTCCTCCGCACGCTGCCACATCACGCTCGTCGCATACTGGGCTTCCGCCAGTTCCGGGTCGCCGGCCGCGAGCCGGTCCATGACGCGTGCGGAGCCGGTTTCGTTGTCCTCTTCCGCCAGGATCGCGAGCAACGCCAGGTAGCCGCGCGCGCGGTCCTCTCCGGAATCGGGCAGCAAGCGCGCGAACTCCGCGGCCGCGCCGGCGTCGTCGTAAATCCGCAGCAGGCCGACCGCGAGATGACGTCGCGCGGGCTCGCTCGCGGGCGCCAGCTCAAGCCAGCGGCGCGCGTGCGCGACCGCCGCCGCGTGCTGGCCATTCTCGAAAGCCATGCGCGCGGCGCGCTCGGCGAGCGCGAGATCCGCGCTCGCACCGAGCGCGCAGCCATACAGCTGCGCGGACCGCGTCCAGTCGGCGCGCGCGAGCGCGCGCTCGGCTGCGGCCACGCTGTCCCAGGCATCGCCGCGGCAGCGCTGCGTCGCAGCCTGCGCCGGCGCCGTGGCCAGCAGCGTCAGGGCGGCGAGCAGTCGCAGCGAGACGGGCATCGCGGCACTATATCGCACGGCAGGCCCCGGCTTGTGCTGCCGTGCCCCGTACCGGACAATCCGCCGGGTTTCCGCTGCCGGTCCATCATGTCGCTGCTCGTCGTCGGACTGAATCACCGGACTGCGCCCGTGGAAGTGCGCGAGCGCATCTTCTTCGACGCGGAGCGGCTGCCGCGCGCTCTCGCGATGCTCGCAGCGCAGCCGGGCGTGCGCGAGGCGCTGATCCTCTCGACCTGCAACCGCACCGAACTCTATTGCGTGGTCGGTGGCGATCCGGCGCCGTTGACGTCGTGGCTCGCCGGCGAGGCCGGTCTGCCGCTCACGGACTGCCTGTACCGGCTCGAGGAGGGCGCGGCCGTGCGTCACGTGTTCGGCGTCGCCTCCGGCCTCGACTCCATGATCCTCGGCGAGCCGCAGATCCTCGGCCAGCTCAAGGACGCTTACCGCGCCGCGGCCCGGGCCGGCACCGCCGGTCCCCTGCTCAACCGGCTGCTGCAGCGGACCTTCGCGGTGGCCAAGCAGGTGCGCACCGAGACCACGATCGGAGCCAACGCGGTCTCGGTGGCTTCGGCCGGCATCCGTCTGGCGCGGCGCATCTTTGCGGACTTCGACCGCCACACGGCGCTCCTGGTCGGCGCGGGAGAGATGATCGAGCTCGCCGCCCGGCACCTGCATGCGCAGCGGATCGGCAGGCTGGTGATCGCGAATCGCAGCCTGGCGCGCGCCGAGCGCATCGCCACGGGCCTGAATGCCTCCGCGGTCCTGCTCGACGAGATCGACGCGCACCTGTCGCTGGCGGATATCCTGATTTCCTCGACCGCGCGCCCCGGCTGCGTGATCACCGAGGCCGCGGTGCGCGCCGCGTTGGTGGCGCGCCGTCACCGGCCGATGTTCATGCTGGACCTCGCGGTGCCGCGCGACATCGAGCCGTCGGTCGGTGCGCTCGAGGATGTCTACCTCTACACGATCGACGATCTCCGGGAAGTCGTCGACCTCAACCTGAAGGCGCGCCAGGAAGAGGCCGCGCAGGCGCGGCGCATCATCGAGCAGAACGCGGAGCGATTCCTGTCCGATCTGCGTGCCCAGGACGCGGCACCGGCGATCCGCGAGCTGCGCGCTCACGCCGAGGCCGTGCGCGCGCAAACCATGGAGCAGGCGCAGCGCATGCTCGCCTCCGGACGCCCGCCCGGCGACGTGCTCGAGTTCCTCGCCGTCACGCTGACCAACCGCCTGCTGCACGCGCCGTCGGCAGCCCTGCGTGACGCGGCCGAGAGCGGCGACACGGAGCTCGCCCGGGCGGCGGCGCGACTGTTCGGCGCCGGACGGGAGGAGCCGTGAAGGACGCGATCCGCCGCCGCCTCGAGCGGGCGGCTGACCGTCACGCGGAAGTGGAGCGCCTGCTCGCGGACCCGCAGGTGCTCGCGCGCTCCGATCGCTTCCGGGAGCTTTCGCTCGAGTTCGCGCGCCTCGATCCGATCGCGCGCGGCATGGCGCGCCTGGCCGAACGCGAGCGCCAGCGCGCCGCCGCGGCGGCGATGGCCGGCGATGTCGATGCGGGCGTGCGCGAGCTCGCACGGCAGGAGACGGGCGAGCTCGAGCGGGCCATCGCGGCCGACGAGGCCAGGCTCCTGGACTTGCTGGTGCCGGCGGACCCGCTCGACGGCCACGACGTCTTCCTCGAGCTGCGCGCCGCGGCCGGCGGCGACGAGGCCGCGATCTTCGCCGGGGACCTGTTCCGCATGTACGCGCGCCATGCCGAGCGGCGCGGCTGGACGGTCGAGCGCCTGTCCGAGAGCCGTGGCGAGCACGGCGGCTACCGTGAGGTCATCAGCCGCGTCGCCGGGCGCGGCGTGTACGGCCGGCTCAAGTTCGAATCCGGAACCCATCGCGTGCAGCGCGTGCCCGCAACCGAGGCGCAGGGCCGGATTCACACCTCGACCTGCACGGTCGCCGTGCTGCCGGAGATCGCCGAGGTCGAAAGCGTCGCCATCAGTCCTGCCGACCTGCGCGTCGATACCTTTCGCGCCTCGGGCGCCGGCGGTCAGCACGTGAACAAAACCGACTCGGCGGTGCGCATCACGCATCTGCCGACCGGCACCGTGGTCGAGTGCCAGGACGAGCGCTCGCAGCACAAGAACCGCGCGCGCGCGCTGGCATTGCTGCGCGCCCGGCTGGTCGCCGCCGAGCGCGAGCGCGCGGCGGCGGAGCGTTCGCGCACCCGCCGCCTGCAGGTCGGCACCGGCGACCGGTCCGAGCGCATCCGGACCTACAACTTCCCGCAGGGCCGCCTGACCGACCATCGCATCGACCTGACGCTGTACCGGCTCGAAGACATCATCGACGGCGACCTCGACGAGGTGATCGACGCGCTCGCGCGCGAGCATCGGGCCGAGGAGCTCGCCGAGCTCGAATGACCCGCTGCTGCGACGCGCTGGCCGAGCTGCGGCGCCGCTTCGCCGCCGTCTCCGCGAGTCCGGCACTAGACGCGGAACTCCTGCTCGCGCAGGTGCTGGGAGCCCGCCGCTCGGCGCTGGCCGCCGATCCGGCGCGCGAGCTCGCCCCGGCCGAGGCCGCGGCGCTGGAATCGCTGGCGGCGCGGCGACTGCGCGGCGAGCCGCTCGCCTACCTCACCGGCCGCCGCGAGTTCTGGTCGCTGGAGCTCGAGGTGACGCCGGATGTCCTGGTGCCGCGGCCGGAAACGGAGCTCCTGGTCGAGCGCGCGCTCGCGGCGCTCGCCGGAATTCCGGCGCCCGCGGTGCTCGACCTCGGCACCGGCAGCGGCGCGGTGGCGCTCGCGATCGCACGCGAGCGGCCGGACGCCGCCGTCACGGCGGTGGACGCGAGCGCGGCCGCGCTCGCGGTCGCCAGGGCGAACGCCGCCCGACTTGCGATCGCGAACGTCCGCTTCCGGCGCGGCTCATGGTATGCGCCCATCGCCGGCGCGCGCTTCGAACTCGTGGTCGCGAATCCGCCCTATCTCGCCGCGGACGATCCCGCGCTGGCGGCGCTCGCCTGCGAGCCGCGCGCGGCGCTGGTGTCGGGTCCGACCGGCCTCGAGGCACTGGCACGGGTCTGCGCGGGCGCGCCGTCCGTGCTCGCCGCGGGTGGCGCGCTCCTGACCGAGCACGGCGCCGGCCAGGGCGCCGCGGTGCGGGCACGGATGGCGGACGCGGGGTTCACCGGCGTCGCAACGCACCGGGACCTGGCGGGTCGCGAGCGCGTCACCGAAGGCAGGCTCCCGGGCGCCGCATTACAATCGGCGACCGATCCAGGGGGGTGAACAAGATGCTGCGGTTCGAGACCTCGCTCGGCAACTTCACGGTGCAACTGGACGAGCAGTCGGCGCCCATCAGCTGCAAGAATTTCCTGCGTTACGTGGACGAAGGCCACTTCGACGGCACCATCTTCCACCGCGTGATTCCCGGATTCATGATCCAGGGCGGCGGCTTCGACGCCGCCATGAAGCAGAAGCCGCCGCACGAGCCGATCACGAACGAGGCCGACAACGGCCTGCGCAACCGGCGCGGCTCGATCGCGATGGCGCGCACCGACGATCTCCACAGCGCGACCGCGCAGTTTTTCGTCAACCTCGTGGACAACGCCTTTCTCGATCACCGTCCGGGCAACTACGGCTACGCCGTGTTCGGCCATGTCGCCGGCGGCATTGACGTGATCGACAAGATCGCCGCGGTCAAGACCGGACGGCGCGGCGGCCATGAGGACGTGCCGGTCGAGCCGGTGATCATCCGGCTGGCGCGCCGCGCGAGCGGACTCTGATACGGACGCGGCCCCGGTGAAGCCCCGCTCCCGGGTCGCGCGCGTCGCGCGCCGGGCGGCGCTCGCATTGGCGGCGCTGGCGGCGGCGAGCATTTTCCTGGTGGTGCTGCTGCGCTTCCTGCCGGTGCCGGTCACGGCTTTCATGCTGCAGGACGCCGCGCGGCCGCGCCATCACGACTGGGTGCCCTGGTCGGAGATCTCGCGCCACGCAGCGGTCGCCGTGATCGCTTCGGAAGACCAGAATTTCCTGGTGCACGGCGGCTTCGACTTCGAGGCGATCGACAAGGCCCTGACCGACGCCCGGCGCGGCCGCCGGCTGCGCGGCGCGAGCACGATCAGCCAGCAGGTGGCGAAGAACCTGTTCCTGTGGCCGCGCCAGAGCTGGCTGCGCAAGGGATTCGAGACCTGGTTCACGCTCTGGATCGAGGCACTGTGGCCAAAGCGCCGGATCCTCGAGGTCTACCTCAACAGCGCGGAGTTCGGGCGCGGCGTGTGGGGCATCGAAGCGGCGAGCCGGCGCTACTTCGACAAGACGGCTGCCCGCCTCAATCGCCAGGAGGCGGCGCTGCTCGCGGCGGTGCTGCCGAATCCCAAGCGCCTGCGGGTCGCCGATCCCTCCGCCTACGTGCGCCAGCGGCAGGACTGGGTTCTGTGGCAGATGGGGATGCTCGAGCGCGCGGGGCTCCTCAGGACGCCGCGACCCGCGCAGCCCTGAGCTGGTCGCGGACCGGCAGGCTGCGGATGCGCACGCCGCCGGCGGCGTGGATCGCGTTCATCAACGCCGGCGCGGCGGTCGGGATTCCCATCTCGCCGCAGCCCGAGGGGGTCTCGGCCGAATCGACGATCAGGACCTCGACGTCGCGCGGCATCTGCGCCATGGTCGCCAGCGGATAGCCGTCGAAGTTCGACTGCACGACGCGCCCTTCCCGGATCGTGATCTCGAGATTGAGCGCGGTCGACAGTCCGTCGATCGTGCCGCCCTGCATCTGGGCCTCGATGCCGAGCGGGTTTACCGGCTGGCCGCAGTCGATCGCCGTGACCACGCGCCGGATCGCGAGCGCGCCGCGCGGCGACACCTCGACCTCGATGGCGTGCGCGGCATAGCCGCCGAAGGTGAAATGCGCGGCGAGGCCGATGCCCCGGCCCTTGGGTAGGGACCGGCCCCACCCGATCGCACCGGCCACGCGCTCGAGAACCGCGCGCAGCCGGCCGGTGCGGAATTTCGGCCCGCCATGCTGCGCATAGTCGAACTCGCGGTCCGCGCCCAGCAGGCGCAGCCGCAGCGCCAGCGGGTCCTGGCCGGTGGCCAGGGCAACCTCGTCGAGAAAGCTCTGCACCACGAAGGCGTTCGCGGTGTGCGCCGGCGCGCGCCAGGAGCCGCGCGGGATGCCGCTCGTGACCGCCAGCCACTCGAGCCGGTAGTTCGGCACCAGGCGCGCCGGAAAGTCGTCCGGGTACAGCTCGGCGGTCCACTGGTCCTCCGCCTTCACGTTGGCGCGCCGGTAGTACTTGGAGGCGCTGGCGAGCCGGTGCGTCCAGCCGGTGACCGTGCCGCCCTCATCGAGCGCCGCGATCAGCTCGTGATGCCCAAAGGGCCGGAAGAAATCATGCTGCAGATCGTCCGTGCGCGTCCACTGCAGCTTGATCGGGAGGACCGCGGCCTTTGAGATCAGCGCGGCTTCCGCCACGAAGTCATTGGTCAGCTTGCGCCCGAAGCCGCCGCCCGAGCGGGTCATCTCGACCGTGATGGCGGACCGCGGGATGCCGGTCACGAGACTGACCGCGCGCTGGGCGCCGGCCGGCTGCTGCAGCGGGCCGATCACACGCGCGCGGCCGCTCATCACGTGCACGAAGCAGTTCTCCGGCTCGAGCGGCGCGTGGCTCACGAAGGGCACGCGATAGCGCGCCGTGACGAGCTTCGCGGCGGCCGCGCGCGCGGCAGCGAAGTCGCCGTCGTCGCGCACGGTCTGGCCCGCGTGCCCGAGCAGCTCCGCGCACTGGCGGTCGAGCGACTCGCTCGACTCCTGCGCGAAGGCGCCGCGCGTCCACTCGACCTTGAGCGCCTCCCGGCCCTTGAGCGCGGACCAGGTGTCGTCGCCGACCACCGCGATGCCGGTCGCGAGGTTCGCGGTCAGCGGCGCGCCCGGCTGCGGGCCGGGCACCACGACGACGGCGCGCACGCCGGGGATGGCGCGCGCGGCGGCATCGTCGAATGAAGCGATGCCGCCGTCGAAGTACGGGCAGCGCAACATGACCGCGGTGCAGGCGCCGGGCTCCTGCACGTCGATGCCGTAGCGCGCGCGACCGGTGACGATCTCGGCCGCGTCCACGACCCTCTGCGGCCGGCCGATGATCCGGTATTCGCTGCGTGCCTTGAGTGGCACCGGCTCCGTCGGCAGCGCGAGCGCCGCGGCCTCGGCCGCGAGCGCGCCGTAGGCCAGGCGGCGCCCGTCCGGATGCAGCGCATGCCCGTCGCGGGTCGCGACCGCATCGGTATCGATGCCCCAGCGCGCCGCCGCCGCGCGCCGCATCAGCCAGCGCGCCTGCGCCCCGATCTGGCGCAGCTCGGCCCAGGCGTCCGGGATGCTGGTGCTGCCGCCGGCGCCCTGCGAGCCGTAGATCCAGCGCGGCTCGGCGCCGCTGAAGTCGATGCCGAGCGGCAGCTGCTCGACCGTCACCCGCGACCAGTCCGCGTCCAGCTCATCGGCGATGATCATCGGCACCGAGGTCTTGACGCCCTGGCCGATCTCGGGGCTCGGCGCGCCGATGAAGACGCGGTTGTCGGGCTCGATGCGCAGGTTGATGCCGAGCGGATTGGGCGGGGCTCCGGCATCCTGCGCGAGCGCGGGCCAGGACGGTGCCAGCAGCAGTCCCCCGGAGGCAGTCAGCGAAGACTGCAGGAAAGCGCGGCGCGTGACCGCGATCGCCGCGCTCATTTCGCCCGTTCCTTCGCGGCGCGCGCGATCGCCTTGCGGATGCGCACATAGGTGCCGCAGCGGCACAGGTTCGTGATCGCGTCGATGTCCTCGGGGGAAGGATCGGGCTTGCGCTCGAGCAGCGCCGCCGCGGCCATGATCTGCCCGGCCTGGCAGTAGCCGCATTGCGCCACGTCCTCCTCGATCCAGGCTTGCTGTACCGCATGCAGCCCGGACCCGCCGAGGCCTTCGATGGTTAGGATCGTGCGCCCGGCGAGCGCCGCGACCGGCAGCAGGCAGGCGCGCTGCGCCTCGCCGTCGACCAGCACCGTGCAGGCGCCGCACAGGCCGGCCCCGCAGCCGTACTTGGTGCCGGTCAGCCGCGCATGGTCGCGCAGGTACCAGAGGAGCGGCATCTGGCCGTCGCCCCCGAACTCGCGCTCGACGCCGTTGACCCTGAACTGGATGGCCACCGAGCGCGCATCATAAGAAAAGGTGCCGGCGCCCGGTGGTCATTCATCCCGTTTCCGGCTCGCCCTGGCGCAGGGGTCGCTCAGGCGGCATCCGCCTCCGACTGCGCCAGATTGGGGGCGAGCCAGCGGCGCGCCTCCGCCACCGGGAGGCCCTTGCGGCGGGCGTAGTCCTCGAGCTGGTCGCTGCCGATCGGTCCCACGGCGAAGTAGCGCGCCCCGGGGTGGGAGAAGTACCAGCCGCTGACCGAGGCAGCGGGATACATGGCGCTGGACTCGGTCAGCCGGATGCCGGTCGCGGCCTCGGCCCCCAGCAGCCGCCATAAGCTCGCCTTCTCGCTGTGGTCCGGGCAGGCGGGGTAGCCCGGTGCCGGGCGGATGCCGCGGTATTCCTCGCGCACCAGCTGCTCGCTCGTCAGCTGCTCCTCGGGCGCGTAGCCCCAGAACTCGCGCCGCACGCGCTCGTGCAGCATCTCGGCGCAGGCCTCCGCGAAGCGGTCGGCGAGCGACTTGAGCAGGATCGCCGAGAAGTCGTCCTGCGCGGCCTCGAAGCGCGTCACGTACGGCTCGATGCCGTGCCCGGCGGTGACGGCGAACGCGCCGACGAAGTCGGGTACGGAGCGGTCGCGCGGCGCCACGAAGTCCGCGAGGCACAGCTGCGGCTGGCCCGCGGGCTTCGCCTTCTGCTGGCGCAGCTGGTGCAGGACTGCGATGCGCTCGCGGCCCGCCGGGTCGGCGTAGACCTCGATGTCGTCGCCGACCGACGCGGCCGGGAACAATCCGACCACGGCGCGCGCGGTGAGCCAGCGCTCGCGCAGCAGCGTCTCGAGCATGCGCTGGGCGTCGCGCCAGAGCGCGGATGCCGCCTCCCCGCGCGCCGGGTCCTGCAGGATGTCCGGGAACTTGCCGGAAAACTCCCAGGCGTTGAAAAACGGCATCCAGTCGACGTAGCGCAGCAGCTTGTCGAGAGCGACATTCGGCAGCGCGCGCACGCCGGTGAAGCGCGGCACCGGCGGCCGGTACGCGCCCCAGTCGGGCGCGAAGCGCTGGGCGCGCGCTTCGACGAGCGTGAGCGCCTCCGGGCGCCGGCGGCGTCCGGCGTGCTGCTCGCGCCGCGTGGCGTGGTCGGCACGGCTGCGCTCGATGAACGCGGCGCGCGATTCCGGCGACACCAGCGACTGGCAGACGCCGACCGAGCGCGAGGCGTCCTTGACGTAGACCACGCCGTGCGGGTACTCGGGCTCGATGCGCACCGAGGTGTGCGCAGGCGAGGTGGTCGCACCGCCGATCAGCAGCGGGATCGTGAATCCCTGGCGCTGCATCTCGTGCGCGACGTGCACCATCTCGTCGAGCGAGGGCGTGATCAGGCCCGACAGGCCGATCATGTCGGCGGACTGCTCGCGGGCGGTCTCCAGGATCCGTTCCGCCGGCACCATGACGCCGAGGTCGACGACCTCGAAGTTGTTGCACTGGAGCACGACGCCGACGATGTTCTTGCCGATGTCGTGCACGTCGCCCTTGACCGTGGCGATGACGATCCTGCCGTTGCTCGCGCGCGCGCCCTCGCCCGCGCTCTCGATGTAGGGCACCAGGTGGGCGACGGCCCGCTTCATGACGCGCGCCGACTTCACCACCTGCGGCAGGAACATCTTGCCGGCGCCGAACAGGTCGCCGACCACGTTCATGCCGTCCATCAGCGGGCCTTCGATGACGTCGAGCGGTCGCGTCGCCGCGAGCCGCGCGTCCTCGACGTCGGCGACGATGTACTCGTCGATGCCCTTGACCAGCGCGTGCTCGAGCCGCCTGGCGACCGGCCACTCGCGCCAGCCCAGGTCCTCGCCGCGGCGCTCGGCGGCGCCGCCGCGGTAGCGCTCGGCGACCTCGAGCAGCCGCTCGGTGGCGTCCGCGCGGCGATCGAGGATCACGTCCTCGACGCGCTCGCGCAGCTCCGCGGGGATCTCCTCGTAGATGCCGAGCTGGCCGGCGTTGACGATACCCATGTCGAGACCGGCGCGGATCGCGTGGTACAGAAACACGGCGTGCATCGCCTCGCGCACCGTGTCGTTGCCGCGGAACGCGAACGAGACGTTGCTGACGCCGCCGCTCGTGAGCGCGCCGGGGCAGCGCTCCTTGATCCGGCGTACGGCCTCGATGAACGCGCGGCCGTAGCCGGCATGCTCCTCGATGCCGGTCGCGACCGCGAAGATGTTGGCGTCGAAGATGATGTCCTCGGGCGCGAAGCCCGCGCGCTGCGTCAGGAGCGCGTAGGCGCGCTCGCAGATCGCGACCTTGCGCTCGACCGTGTCGGCCTGGCCCCGCTCGTCGAAGGCCATCACCACCGCGGCCGCACCGTAACGCCGCACCTTGGCGGCCTGCTCCAGGAACGGCCCTTCGCCTTCCTTCAGCGAGATCGAGTTGACCACGCCCTTGCCCTGGAGGCAGCGCAGCCCGGCCTCGATCACGGACCATTTCGACGAGTCAACCATCACCGGCACGCGCGCGATGTCGGGCTCCGCGGCGGCCAGGTTCAGGAATCGCACCATCGCGGCCGGAGAGTCGAGCATCCCCTCGTCCATGTTGACGTCGATCAATTGCGCGCCGTTCGCGACCTGGTCGCGCGCGATCGCGAGCGCCGCGGTGAAGTCACCGGCCTCGATCAGCTTGCGGAACTTCGCCGAGCCGGTGACGTTGGTGCGCTCGCCGACGTTGACGAACAGCATCTCCGGCTCGACGTTGAGCGCCTCGAGCCCGGACAGGCGGCAGCGCCGGGGCGGCGCTGCCGGCCGGCGCGGCGGCACCCCGGCGACCGCCCGTGCGATCGCGGCGATGTGCTCCGGTGTCGTCCCGCAGCAGCCGCCGACCAGGTTGACGAGACCGGCGCGCGCCCATTCCCCGAGCTGCGCGGCGGTCTCGCCGGCCGCTTCGTCGTAGTCGCCGAAGGCGTTCGGCAGCCCGGCATTGGGGTAGGCGCTGACGAAGCAGTCGGCGACCCGCGACATCTCCTCGACATGCGCGCGCAGCTGCCTGGCGCCGAGCGCGCAGTTCAGGCCGGCGGCGAGCGGACGCGCGTGCCGGACCGAGTTCCAGAACGCCTCCACGGTCTGCCCCGAGAGCGTGCGGCCGGAGGCATCGGTGATCGTTCCCGAGATCACGAGCGGCAGCGTGGTCCCCAGCTCCTCGAAGGCCTCGGCGACCGCGTAGAGGGCGGCTTTCGCATTCAGCGTGTCGAAGATCGTCTCCACGAACAGCAGGTCGGCCCCGCCCTCGATCAGCGCGCGCGCGGCGGTCCCGTAGGTCCGGCGCAACGCCTCGAAGCTGGTGTTGCGGTAACCCGGGTCGTTGACGTCCGGCGACAGCGAGGCGGTGCGGCTGGTGGGCCCGAGCGCGCCCGCGACCCAGCGCGGGCGGCCGTCCTGCGCCCGCGCCTCGTCGGCGGCGCGGCGCGCAATGCGCGCGGACTCGAGATTGATCTCGGCGACGAATTCCTCGAGCCCGTAGTCGGCGAGCGACGGCGCGCTCGCATTGAAGGTGTTGGTCTCGATGATGTCCGCGCCCGCCGCCAGGTATTCGAGGTGGATCGAGGCGACCAGCTCCGGTCGCGTCAGCGACAGCAGGTCATTCGCGCCCTTGAGCTCGCGCGGCCAGCTCGCGAACCGGCGGCCGCGGTAGTCCGAGGCGTCGAGGCCGGCGCGCTGGAACATCGTTCCCATCGCCCCGTCCAGCACCAGGATGCGCTCGCCGAGCGCGCGGGAGAGCGCCGCGATGCGTTCCGCGCGGCTCATCGGATGCGGACTCCGAGCGCATGGCAGATCGCGAAGGTGAGTTCCGCGCGGTTCAGCGTGTAGAAGTGGAACTCGTCCACCCCCTCGCGCCGCAGCCGCGCGACCTGTTCGATCGCGACCGAGGCCGCGATCATCTTGCGCGTGTCCGGGTCCTCGTCGAGCCCCTCGAAGCGCTCGACCAGCCAGTCCGGCACCGACGCGCCGCAACGCTCGGCGAAGCGCAGCAGCTGCGGGAAGCGGGTGATCGGCAGGATGCCGGGCACGATCGTGGCGCGGATCCCGCGCGCGGCGCAATCGTCGCGGAAGCGCAGATACACGTCGGCGTCGAAGAAAAACTGGGTGATGGCGCGCACCGCGCCGGCGTCCAGCTTGCGCCGCAGGTTGTCGAGGTCGGCGTCGCGCGAGGCGGCCTCGGGATGCGTTTCCGGGAATGCCGCGACCGAGACCTCGAAGTCGCCGACCCGGCGCAGCCCGGCCACCAAGTCCGCGGCGTGCGCGAAGCCGTCGGGCCGCGGCTGATAGCCGTGGCTGCCGGCGGGCGGGTCGCCGCGCAGCGCGACGATGTGCCGCACGCCGGCGTCCCAATAGCCGCGCGCGATGTCCAGTATTTCGCCACGATCCGCCCCGATGCAGGTCAGGTGCGGCGCCGCGGTCAGACTGGTCTCGCGCAGCACGCGCGTGACCACGCGATGCGTGCGGTCACGGGTCGAGCCGTCGGCGCCGTACGTGACCGACACGAAACGCGGGGCGAGCGGAGCGAGCCGCTCGATCGAGGCCCACAGCGTGCGCTCCATGGACTCGTCGTTGGGCGGGAAGAACTCGAATGACACCTGCACCGGCGGACGTTCGCGCATCAGTGCAGCCCCGGCGGCGCCTGTTGCAGTGCCTCGGGCGCGAACAGCGCCGCCACGTCCACCGCGTCGAATCTCCAGGCGCGGTTGCAGAACTCGCAGCGCACCTCGACGTCGCCGCGCTCCTCGAGCAGCGCCGTGACCTCCCCGCCGCCGAGCGAGCGCAGGATCCCGGAGACGCGCTCGCGCGAGCAGCTGCACTGGAAATACACGGGCGAGCCCTCGAACAGGCGGATGTCGTCCTCGGGGAAGAGCTTCTCCAGCAGTTCTCGGCAGGGCGTGGCGAGCAGTTCCTCGGACTTCAGGGTGGCCGCCATGAGCCCGATGCGCCGCCACGCGTCGTCGGCTTCGGCCTGCTCCTCGCCGCCGACCGCGACGCGTTGCAGCAGGAGCCCCGCGGCTCGCTCGGGCGTCGCCGTGAGCACCAGGCGCGAAGGCAGCTGCTCGGACTGTCCGAAGTACTGCTCGAGGCTCTCGGCGAGCGGCGCGCCGGCGAGCGGCACCACGCCCTGGTAGCGTTCTCCGTCGCCGGACTGCTCGATGGTGACCGCGAGCTGGCCGCCGCCGTAGAGGCGCAGCGCATCGGCCTCGACCGGCGCGGACTCGTCGTGGCGCGCGACGCCGCGGATCGCGTGCCGGTGCGTGCATTGCGCCAGCAACAGGCGCAGCGGGCCGGGGCTCTCGAGCTGCAGCGACAGCCGGCCCTCGAATTTGAGCGCGCCAGCCATCAGCACCGACGCCGCCATCGCCTCGCCCAGCGCGTCCGCGACCGGGCGCGGGTAGGCATGGTGCTCGATCGCCGCGCGCCAGCTCGCGTCGAGGCGCACCAGGTGGCCGCGCACCGGCAGCTGCTCGAACAGGAACCGGTGCAGCAGGTCCCCGCTCATCCCGCGAGCATCCTGCGCAGCAGCTCGTTGAGCTGCGCCGGGTTGGCCTTGCCGCCGGTGGCCTTCATGACCTGGCCCACGAAGAATCCGAACAACTTGTCCTTGCCGGCGCGGTAGTCGGCGAGCTGCGCCGGGTTCGCGGCCATCACCTCGCGGACCGCGCGCTCGATGGCCGCCGGGTCGGTGATCTGGCGCAGGCCCCTGGCGTCGATGATCGCATCGGCCTCCAGGCGGGCGCTCCACATCGCCTCGAACACCTCCTTGGCGATCTTGCCGGAGATCGTGCCATCCTGGATCCGTCGCAGCAGACCGGCGAGCGACGCGGCGGAAACCGGGGAATCGCCGATCTCGATGCCGTCGCGGTTCAGGAACCCGGACAGCTCCCCCATCACCCAGTTGGCGGCGAGCTTCGATTCGCCGCCGGCGCCGGCCGCGACCTCCTCGTAGAAAGCCGCGAGCTCGCGAGCGGCCGTCAGCACGCCCGCGTCGTAGGCCGACAGCCCGTGCTCGCGGGCGAAGCGCGCGGCCTTGGCATCGGGCAGCTCCGGCAGCGTCGCGCGCACGCTCTCGACGAAGGCGTCGTCCAGCGCCAGCGGCAGCAGGTCCGGGTCCGGGAAGTAGCGATAGTCGTTCGCTTCCTCCTTCGAGCGCATCGAGCGCGTCTCGTGCCGGTCGGGGTCGTACAGGCGGGTCTCCTGCACCACGCTGCCGCCGCCCTCGATCACCCCGATCTGCCGTTCGACCTCGAAGTTGATGGCGCGCTCGACGAAGCGGAACGAGTTCAGGTTCTTGATCTCGCAGCGCGTGCCGAATTCATGGCGGCCCTGGTGCCGCACCGAGACGTTGGCGTCGCAGCGGAACGAGCCTTCCTGCATGTTGCCGTCGCAGATCTCGAGGTAGCGCACCAGCGTGTGGATCTTCTTCATGTACGCGATCGCCTCGCGCGCCGAACGCAGGTCGGGCTCGGAGACGATCTCCAGCAGCGGCGTGCCGGCGCGATTCAGGTCGATCCCGCTCATGCGGCCGAGTCCTTCGTGCAGCGACTTGCCGGCGTCCTCCTCAAGATGCGCGCGCGTGACGCCGATGCGCCGCTTCGCGCCGTCCTCGAGCACGATCTCTACCGCGCCGTCCTCGACGATCGGGCGCTCGTACTGGCTGATCTGGTAACCCTTCGGGAGGTCGGGATAGAAGTAGTTCTTGCGCGCGAACACCGAGCGGCGCGCGATCGTCGCCCCGATCGCCAGGCCGAAGCGGACCGCCATGCGCACGGCCTCGCGGTTCAGCACCGGCAGCACGCCGGGATAGCCGAGGTCCACCAGGTCGGCTTGCGCGTTGGCCGGCGCGCCGTAGGCCGTGGACGAGCCCGAGAAGATCTTGGAGCGCGTCGCGAGCTGCGCGTGGATCTCGAGACCGATGACCGTTTGCCATTCGAACGCCATGTTCGCCTCAGGCATAGAGCGGCGGCAGGCGCCGGTGCCAGTCGGTCTCGCACTGCCAGGCATGGGCCGCCGCCAGCAGCCGCTCCTCCGAGAAGTGCGGGCCGATGATCTGCAGGCCGACCGGCAGCCCCTCCACCAGTCCGCAGGGCACCGACACGGCCGGCAGGCCCGCGAGGTTGGCGCCGATCGTATAGATGTCGTTGAGATACATCGTGATCGGGTCGCCGGTCTTGGCGCCGATCGCGAACGCCGGCGTCGGCGTGGTCGGACCCATCAGCACGTCCACGGCCGCGAAGGCACGGCGGAAGTCTTCGTTGATCAGGCTGCGGACTTTCTGCGCCTTCAGGTAGTAGGCGTCGTAGTATCCGGCCGAGAGCACATAGGTGCCGGTCATGATGCGCCGCTTCACCTCGGCGCCGAAGCCCTCGCCGCGCGTGCGCCGGTACAGGTCAAGCAGGTCCCTGGGATCGCGGCAGCGGTGGCCGAAGCGGACGCCGTCGTAGCGCGAGAGGTTCGACGAGCATTCCGCCGGCGCGACCACGTAGTAGGTCGGTACCGACAGCGGCAGCTGCGGCAGGCTGACGTCAACCAGCGTGGCCCCCATGGCCCGGAAGCCGTCGATCGCCGCGCGCACCGCGGCGCCGGTCCCCGCTTCGAGACCTTCGCCGAAGAACTCACGGATGATGCCGATGCGCAGTCCTTTGACCGGACGCTCGAGTCCGGCCGCGTAATCGGGCACTGGCGCGTCCACGCTGGTCGAGTCGCGCGCATCGAAACCGGCCATCGCAGCCAGCACCAGCGCGGCATCCTCCGCGGACTGCGCCAGCACGCCCGCCTGATCGAGGCTGGAGGCGAAGGCGATCATGCCGAAGCGCGACACGCGCCCGTAGGTCGGCTTGAAGCCGGTGAGACCGGTGAGCGCCGCGGGCTGGCGGATCGAGCCGCCGGTGTCGGTGCCGGTCGCGACCGGCGCGAGCCGCGCGGCCACCGCGGCCGCGGAACCGCCGGATGAGCCGCCCGGCACACGCGTGCCGTCCCAGGGATTGCGCACCGGACCGAAGTGGGAGGTCTCGTTCGACGAGCCCATCGCGAACTCGTCCATGTTGGTCTTGCCGAGCAGCACCATGCCCGCGGCCGCGAGCCGCGTGACCACGGTCGCGTCATAGGGCGCGACGAAGTTCGCGAGCATGCGTGACCCGCAGCTGGTGAGGATGCCGTCGGTGCAGAAGATGTCCTTGTGCGCGAGCGGCACGCCGGTAAGCGGTCCGCCCTCCCCGCCCGCGATCGTCGCGTCGGCGCGCGCCGCGTCCGCCAGGGCGCGCTCCCCGGTGACGGTGACGAAGGCATTGAGCGCCTTGCCGGCCTCGGCGATCCGGTCGAGGAACCAGCGCGTGACCTCGACGCTCGAGTACCGGCGCGCACGCAGGGCCCGGCCGATCTCGGCGACCGTGGCGTGGTGCGGGTTCATTCGATCACCCGGGGGACCAGGTAATGGCCCGCCTCGACCGCCGGGGCGTTCGCCTGGTAGCGGTCGTGACGATCGCTTTCCGTGACCTGGTCCTCACGCAGGCGCTGGACCTGCCCGGCGAGCGGGTGCGCCATGGGCTCGACCCCCTCGGTGGGTGCCGAGGCCAGCTGTTCGACAAAGGCGAGGATGGCCGAGAGGCTCTGGACGTAGACCGGCAGCTCCGCCTCGCTGATCTCCAGGCGGGCGAGGTGCGCGATGCTCTCGACGTCGCGGCGGGTCAGCGTCACGATCGCCCCGGTGCGGGAAAACAAGGGAAAAACTTGACGGAAATCATACACGTCGGCTTGTGGAAAGTCGCGCCAACCGGCTACACTGCCGCCCCTCGTTCTCCCGTCTTTACCGGTACTTAGCCGCACATGTTCAAGAGCCTCCGGGGTTACTTCTCCAGCGACGTCTCGATCGACCTCGGCACCGCGAACACGCTGATCTACGTGCGCGGACAGGGCATCGTGCTGAACGAGCCCTCGGTGGTCGCGATCCAGGACGAGCCCGGCCGGGGCGGCAAGATCATCGTCGCGGTCGGCGCCGAGGCCAAGGGCATGATCGGGCGCACGCCCGGCCACATCACCGCGGTGCGCCCGATGAAGGACGGCGTGATCGCCGACTTCACCTACACCGAGCGCATGCTCCAGTACTTCATCGGCAGGGTGCACGGCAACCGCTGGCTGAAGCCTTCGCCGCGCGTGCTGATCTGCGTGCCCTTCGGCTCGACCCAGGTCGAGCGCCGCGCGATCCAGGAATCCGCCGAGGGCGCCGGGGCGCGCCGCGTCGACGTGATCCCGGAGCCGATGGCGGCCGCGGTCGGCGCGGGCCTGCCGGTCAACGAGGCGCGCGGCTCGATGGTGCTCGACGTTGGCGGCGGCACTTCCGAGGTCGCCGTGATCTCGCTGAACGGCATCGTCTACGCCGAGTCGGTGCGCATCGGCGGCGACCGCTTCGACGAGGCCATCACGAATTACGTGCGCCGGAACTACGGCATCCTGATCGGCGAGACCACGGCCGAGCGCATCAAGATCGAGATCGGCTCGGCTTATCCCGGCCAGCAGGTGCGCGAGATCTCGGTCAAGGGCCGCAACCTCTCGGAAGGCGTGCCGCGCAGCTTCACCCTGAATTCCAACGAAATCCTCGAGGCGCTGCAGGAGCCCCTGCAGGGCATCGTGCAGGCGGTCAAGAAGGCGCTCGAGCAGACCCCGCCCGAGCTCGGCGCGGATGTCGCCGAGCGCGGCATCGTGCTGACCGGCGGGGGCGCGCTGCTCAAGGACATCGACAAACTCCTGATGGAGGAGACCGGCCTGCCGGTGATCATCGCCGAGGATCCGATGACCTGCGTCGCGCGCGGCGGCGGCCGCATCCTCGAGCTGTCCGAGGAACACCCGGGGCTGTTCGGCCTCGGTTAGAGGCCGCGTGAGCGCGCACGAGCCGGATTCGCGGCCGTTGCTCCTGGGCGGGCCCGCCCTCGGCCTGCGTCTGATCGTGCTCGGGCTCGCCGCCGCCGGTCTCATGGTCGCGGATCACCGGCAGCATTACCTCGCCACCGCGCGCGACTGGCTCTCGGGCGCCGCCTATCCCATCCAGTGGGCGGTGCAGGCTCCGCTCGAGGCCTGGGACTCGCTCACCGGCTACTTCGAGTCGCGCACCCGCATCGAGGCCGAAAACGTCAAGCTCGAGGCCGACAACCTGGTGCTGCGGCTCCGCCAGATGCGCTTCGAGGCGCTCGAGAAGGAGAATCTGCGGCTGCGCGAAATGCGCGAGGGCTCGGCGCGCGTGGTGCAGCGGACTCTGGTGGCGGAGATCGTGCGCGTGGATCTCGACCGCCTCCGCCAGCGCGTGCTGATCAACAGGGGGACTCTCGACGGCGCATTCCGCGGCCAGGCGGCGCTCGACGCCAACGGCATCTTCGGCCAGGTCACGCGCGCAGGTCCGGTATCGGCCGAGATCATCCTGATCACCGATGCCGAGCACGCGATCCCGGTGCTGGTCAACCGCACCGGCGCCCGCACCGTCGCCTACGGTACCGGCAGCTCCGGCCTGCTCTCGCTGCCCTACCTGCCGCAGAATTCCGACGTCGTCGCCGGCGATCTGCTGGTGAGCTCGGGACTCGGCGGTGTTTATCCGCCGGGCTACCCGGTCGGTCGCGTACTGAGCGTCGATCGCAACCCGGCCCAGCCGCTGCTCGAGGTGGAGGCCGCGCCGCTCGCGGCACTCGACCGCGACCCCCAGGTCCTGCTCGCCTGGTTCGACAGCACGGTGGTCGAGCCGGAACCCGCGCCTGAAGCGGGCGCCGCTGCGCCGGAATCCACCGCGCGCGAGCCGGCCGCGCCCGCGTCGCCGGCGAATCGCCCGTGATGATACGTCGCGCACAGTCGGCGATCGGCGGGGGTCGCATCCTGGCGGCGACCGTCGCGGCGCTCGCGGCCTCCGTGCTGCCGCTGCCCGGCTGGCTCGAGCTGCTGCGCCCGGATTTCGTCGCACTGACGGTGCTCTGGTTCACCCTGCTCTCGCCCCGGCTCACCGGCCTGTTCTACGCCTGGGGCGCCGGCCTCGCGCTCGACGTGTTCACCGGCGTGCTGCTCGGCCAGCACGCGCTCGCCCTGATCGTCGTTGCCTACGTGGCCTCGAAGCTGCGCCTGCAGATCCGTGCCTTCCCGCCGCTGCAGCAGTCCGGCGTGGTGCTCGCGCTCCTGTGGCTCAATGAATTCCTGTTGTTCTGGATCGACGGCGTGGCCGGCCACGAAGTCACGGACTGGCGCCGCTGGCTGTCGGTGATCGCGGGCGCGGCCTGCTGGCCGCCGGTCGCGGGCCTGCTCGCGCGCGTCGCGGCGCGGCGGTGAGCGGCTGATGCGCCGGGTCCGGATCAAAGACGACGCGCTCGAGCAGCGCGTCTTCGTGCAGCGCGCGATGGTCGCGGGCGGCGTGGTCGCGGCCCTGGTGCTGCTCCTGACCGGACGCGCCTTCTGGCTTCAGGTGCTGCAGCACGGCGAGTACGTCGAGCTGTCCCAGGGCAATCGCGCGCGTATCGACCCGCTGCCGCCGAACCGCGGGATCCTCTACGACCGCGCGGGCCGCATCCTCGCCGAGAACACGCCGGCCTACCAGCTCGAAATCGTGCGCGAGCGCGTGGACGACCTCGAGGCGACGCTCGCGCGCCTCGGACGTTTCGGCCTGCTGGAGCCGGACGACATCACCCGCGTGCGGCAGCTTGTGCTGTCGCGCCGCCCGTTCGAGGCAGTGCCGATCGTGCCGCAGCTCGACGACGAGGAAATCGCCCGCTACGCCGTCCACCGCCACGAATTGCCCGGCGTGTTCCTCGAGACGCGGCTGGCGCGGCATTATCCGTACGGTTCGGTCGGCGCGCACGCGCTCGGCTACGTCGGCACGATCAGCGAGGACGACCTCGGGCGAGTGGACCGCGAGCGCTATTTCGGCACCGGCGTGATCGGCAAGACCGGCGTCGAGCGCGCCTACGAAGACGAGCTGCTCGGCACCGGCGGCTACCGCGAGGTGCTGGTGAATGCCGAGGGCCGCCCGGTCGAGGCGCTGAGCGGCGCCGAATTGCAGCTCGAGACCCGTCAGCCGACCGCCGGCCGCGACCTGCGCCTGACAATCGACATCGAGTTGCAGCGCGTCGCCGAGGAGGCGATGGCGGGCCGGCGCGGCGCGGTGGTCGCGATCGACCCCTGGAGCGGTGACGTGCTGGTGTTCGCGAGCCTGCCGTCATTCGACCCGAACGGCTTTGCGCGCGGCATCTCGAGCACCGACTACCGGGCACTGACCGAGAATCCCGACCAGCCGCTGTTCAACCGCGTGCTGCGCGGCACCTACCCGCCCGGCTCGACCATCAAGCCGGTCATGGCGCTCGCCGGACTCGAATATGACGTGATCCGGCCCGAGGACCGCGTCTACTGCCAGGGCACCTACTCGCTGCCCGGGTCGCGCCACCGCTACCGCGAGCCGAAGCGCGGGGGTGTCCATGGCTCCGTGGACATGGAGATCGCGGTGATGCGGTCCTGCGACGTGTATTTCTACCGCCTCGCCAATACGCTCGGCATCGAGCGCATCCACGACGCGATGGTGCGCATGGGGTTCGGTGAGCCGACCGGCATCGACGTTCCCGGCGAGCGCGGCGGCATCATGCCCTCGCCTGCGTGGAAGAAAGGCGCATTCGCGCGTCGCGAGCAGCAGGTGTGGTTCCCGGGCGAGACCGTCATCATCGGCATCGGGCAGGGCTACTGGACCGCGACGATACTGCAGCTCGCCAAGGCGACCGCGCTCCTCGCCACGCGCGGCAGGCATTTCC
>Ga0187892_10005087_pt1 | contig 21116 bp, 19 predicted proteins | sample MA1701073metaG_FD_139345 | JGI IMG/M metagenome (GOLD analysis project Ga0187892, IMG submission 139345) | Bio-ooze microbial communities from a basaltic lava cave in the Kipuka Kanohina Cave System on the Island of Hawaii, USA - MA170107-3 metaG ... | reverse complement strand
CTGGGTGCCGAGCTTGTAGCCGTTGGCCGTGCTCCAGGTGTTCTGCCCCGTGTTCTGCATCGTCACGCTCACGGTGTACTGCTGGCCCGCGGTCATGTTCGCCGGCACGCTCTGCGAGACGAACGCGGCGTTGTTGGTGCCGTTCACCTGCACGCTCACGATCGGCGTGAGCTCGCCGAAGCTCGCGGTGGCGCTCGCCATCTGCCACTGGAAGTAGGCGACCGTGTTCACCGGCGGGGTGGCGTTGAAGCTGAAGGTGGCGTTCGCCCCGGGGGCGACGCTGTTCGGCAGCTCCACCCGGTTAAGCCCGAAGGTGGTGTTGTCCTGCGGGTTCTGGCTTCGCAGGTAGTAGCTCCCCGGGCTCCAGGTGGTGCCGCCGTCGTTCCTCATGGTGATCGTCACCGCGTGCGCCTGGCTCGAGGTCATGCTGATGGGCACGCTCTGCGACACGAAGCGCGCGTAGTCCACCGCCCCCACCGCCACCACCACGTTGGTGCTCAGTGCCCCGAACCACTCCACCCCGTCCCTTACCATGCGCCACTGGAAGTTGTAGAGCCCGGCGGTCGAGGGGGCGGTGACGTTGAAGCTGAAGGTGACGTTCGCCCCCGGGGCGACGCTCGATGGGAGCGCCACCCGCGTCGCGCCCGTCCAGGTGGTGTTGTCCTGCGGGTTTTGCGTTCCGAGCTTGAAGGCGGCGCCCGCGCTCCAGGTCGTGTTGCCGGTGTTCTGCATGGTCACGCTCACCGCATAGACCTGCCCCGGGGTCATGGCGGTGGGCACGCTCTGGGAAACGAACGCGGCGTTGTTGGTGCCGATCACCCCCACCGCGACGTTGGGGGTGAGATCGCCGAAGCTCGTCGTCCCGCTCGCCATCTGCCACTGAAAGTTGACCGTCGCGCCCACCGGGTGGCTGACGTTGAAGCTGAAGGTCACGCTCTGCCCGTGCGCCACCGCGCTCGCGATCTCCACCCGGTTCAGGCCCCAGCTCGTGTTGTCCTGGGGGTTTTGGCTCCTGAGGTAGTAGGTGCCCGGCGCCCAGGCGAGGCTGCCCGTGTTCTTCATCGTCACGCTCACCGCGGTCGACTGGTTCGCGGTCATGAGCGTGGGCACGCTCTGCGAGACGAACTGCGCGTGGTTCACATCCCCCACCGCCACCAGCACGTTCGCGCTCTGCGCCCCGAACCACTCGACCAGGTCCTGCACCATCTTCCACTGGAAGTTGTACATCCCCGGGGTCGCGGGGGCAGTGACGTTGAAGCTGAAGGTCACGTTCTGCCCCGGCGCGACGCTCGCAGGCAGCGCCACCCGCGTGGCGCCCGTCCAGAGGGTGTTGTCCTGCGGGTTCTGGGTGCCCAGCCGGTAGTACGCCCCCGCGCTCCAGGTCGTGCTGCCCGTGTTCTGCATCGTCACGCTCACCGCGTACACCTGCCCCGGCGTCATCGTCGTGGGCACGCTCTGCGACACGAACGCCGCGTTGTTCGCCGCCAGCGCCTGCGCGCCGGCGAGGAGGAGCAGACACCCGAGAAGGCGCCTCACTGCAGCGCCCCGACCGGGATGTCGCCGAGGTAGACGAGCTCGCGCTTCAGGGCCCCGCCGGCCTCAGTCTCCGCGATCAGCCTTCCCTGGGTGTCGTAGTGAAAGACCGTGTCGCCCAGGCTATTGGTCTTGCGGATGCGCTGGCCGAGCGCGTTGACCTGATAGGTGGTGGTGCCGAGAGTTGAGACCGCGGAGCTCATGCGCCCGCGCACGTCGTAGGCGTAGGTGTTCAGGCCGTCGGCGGTGGTCGAGCCGGTGGCGTCGAATACGAAGCTCCTCACCGGGCCGCTGGGCGGCGTGATCGAAGCGATCCGGTTGCTCGTGCCGCTGTAGGCGTAGTTGTCGGTCGAGGAGCCCGCGGTGCGCGAAGTCCGGTTGCCCACTGCGTCGTAGGTGTAGGCGTACGGCGTCGCCGGCAGCACGGCGGAGGTGAGGCGGTCGAGGTTATCGTAGCCGTAGGTGTTCGAGTTCGGCGGGTTGCCGATGTCCGAGATGAAGCTGATGCGGCTCGCCGCGTCGTAGCCGATCGCGAAGGACTGGGCGCCGAGCGTGTACGAGGCGATGCGGCCGTCGAGGTCGATGCCGCGGGTGTAGGTCTGGCCGTTGCCGAGCGTGAAGCTCTTCACGCCGCCGAAGGGGTGGTAGGCGACGGCGGAAACCACGGTCTGGGCCGCACTGCCGGGCCTTGTCGTGGTGACCTGGCTCACCCGCCCCAGGCCGTCGAAGCCGTAATTCACGAGGCGCCCCGAGGGATAGGTGAGCTGGTCGAGCCTGCCCGCGCTGTCGTAGCGGTAGGCGAGCAGGTATTGCACGCCGCCGACGGTGCGCGTCTCCGAGGTGACGCGGCCGCGCTGGTCGTAGGCGTAGGCGATGACGCTCGTCACCTGGTTCGCGGGATTGGTCTCGGTGATCGAGGAGAGCCGCCCGATGCGGTTCGCGCCCTGGTCGTAGGCGTAGGCCTGCTTCGAGCCGTCGTGGAAAGTGATCAGCGTGACGCGGTTCAGGGCGTCGTAGGCGTAGGTGGTGGTCTGGCTCTTCGCGTCGGTCTGCGTGAGCAGGTTGCCCGCGGCGTCGTAAGTGCTCGTCGTCGTGCCGGTGTCGGGACTCGACTGCTGCGTCAGGTTGCCCAGGCCGTTCACGGTGTAGCCGGTAACGAGATTGCGCGGGTCGGTGACCTGGGTAAGCGCGTCGAGGCCGTTGTACGAGTACTGCGTGACCGCCGAGATCGGCGCCGGCGAAGTCACCTGCTTGAGCCGGTTGAGCGCGTCGTACTGGCTGGTCGTGATCCGGTTGAGCGGGTCTGTCACCGAGGCCACGTTGCCCTGGTCGTCGTATGCGTACTCCGTGGTCTGGCTCGCGGCCCCGATCTCGCGGAACAGGCGATTCAGGTTGCTGAAGACGCGGCTGCGCGTCTGCACCAGCGCGTTCGCCGGGTCGCGCACCTCTTCCAGCGTGCGGTTCCCCATGCCGTCCAGCGTGTACACGATGCGGTTGCCGAGGTTGTCCTGGATCGCGGTGAGGCGATGCGCGTCGTCGTATGTGTAGGCCAGGAACGTGCTGTCCGGCAGCGTGACCCGGATGAGCTGCTCGGCCGGGTCGTACTGGTACGAGGTGGTCTCGCCGCCTGCGCTGCGCGTGAGCGGGTTGCCGCGCGCGTTGTAGGTGAGCGCGGTCACCAGGCCGTTGGGGTCGACGATGTGCTTGGGCTGGCCGAGGCTGTCGTAGGCCAGGATGCTGGTGGTCTGAGAGAGCGCGTTGGCGATCGTCGCCACCTGACCGCGGCACCCCGTCGCGTGCCCGCCGTTCGCGGTGGGGCACGAAGCGTCGTTCGCATAGTACGTGTAGGTCGTGACGTCGGCGACGTCGGTGCGCGGGCCGTTCATGGTGAGCACCGAGCCGTTCGCGTTGTAGGTGTAGGTCCAGGTGCGCGGCGAGCCGACGAGCGCGGCGGAGAAGCCCTGAGCGCCGGTCGCGTCGGTCGTGGCCTGGATGCTCCTGGAAAGCAGCTTGCCGGTCGCGTCGTAGGCATTGGTGGTGATGCGCAGCGGCTCGGCGATGCCCGTGGGCAGCCGGAACGTCGCGTGCCACTGCGTGCTGATGGTGCGCGTCTGCGGCGTGGTCGCGCCGCCGGAGGTCAGGCCTTCGGTGCGCGAGGTCTCGAGATTGCGCGCGAGATCGTACGTGTAATTGGTGCGGTTGCCGTTCCAGTCCGCGCTCGAGGCGACATTGGCGTTGGCATCGTTGGTCTGGTTCTTCGGGCCGCAGTCCGGGCCGGCCTCGCCGGGACTGGCGGTGATCGCGGTCCTGCGGCCCAGGCCCGTGACGCTCTCGAACGCGTAGGTGCGCTGCGCCGACTGCGTGCTCGAAACGTGCCTCGTGACCGAGACGTTGCGCGTGCCGGTCGAGCTGTCGTGAACCAGGGTCACCTTGTTGGCGCCTCCCGCCTGCTCGGTCGCGATCGCCCTGCCGCTGGCGTCGTAGGTATAGGTCGAGAACCGGTCGCCGTTCTCGTCGGTGATGCCGGTGAGCTGGCTCGTGAAGGTGCTGTGTTCGTAGTGGTAGGCGCGCGCCGCCGGCCCCGGGTAGGTCACCGTCGTCAGGTTCTGGGCCGAGCTGCCGCTGTAGCCGTAGGAGATCGTCCCGAAAGGCGCGGTGATCGAGTCGATGCGCGGGACATTTCCTCCCCATGCGAACGTAAGGGCGCGCCCGAACGAGTCGGTGACCGTGGCGATCCTGCCGTTGGCCCCGTAGGCCACCGTATGCGTGAGCCCGGCGCGGTCGGCGATCGACAGCAGCCTGCCCGAGTCGTCATACATCTCGACCTCGTCGTCGGCGTTCGTGAGCTTCCAGCCGAGCGACGGGCTCGTGATGCGCTCGAGCTTCTCCTTTCCCGTGCCGTCCGCGACGTAGAGGCCGCCCGCCTCCGTGAAGCGCACGCTCCTGCCCTCGGCGCGGAACGCCACCATGTTGACGCCGTCCTTGAGGAGCCGCCGGCTGTACGTGTGGGTCCATTTGAGGCCGAACCCCGCGGCGCGCCCTTCGTTGCTGAAGCTGTTGTAGTAACGGACGAACCTGAGGGGGAACGGGCCTTGCCCGGCATAGTCGGTCTCGGCCTGGAACTTGTTGCCGGTCGCCGGGTTGATCGGATTTCCTTCGCCGCACGAGGGAGGATTTCCGAGATTGGGAGGATTCGCGTAGGACGGGAGCGGGAAGTACCCGGAGTTGTGGAAGGCGATCTGGCCGTAGGGGCCGACGAAGCCGCCGTCGGTATGCCAGTTGCAGACCCCGCCGCTGATCGACTGTAGCGTGTTGATATGGCTCTGCCAGGGCACGCCGGCGTCGACCTGTTCCTGGCGGAAGTAGGGCAGGCCGAGGTTGCAGGCGTCGGCTTCCGTGGCCGCGGGTCCTATCAGGGCGATCGCGGCGCCCGCGATCCAGCCTTCGACGGTGTGGGTTGCGCGCGCCTGGGGCAGAAGAACGAGAGAGGCGAGGACGAGGAAGGCGAGCGATACGACGAATTTGTCCCGGCCCAGACGTCGTTGCAGTGCCATGACTCCCCCCGGTTCTCGAGCAAGCAGCGGGTCCCGCGCGGAGCGGGACTACGACCTATTGGCGTTCTGCGCCACCGTTCTTCAGACAGCGTTGCTTGTCAACCGCGGTTAGCCCAGGAAATACGAAAGATGGTGCGTAATCGCACACCCCAAGACGTAAACATCACTGCGCCGTACGCGCGACGGCCACGATCCCCGCGAGCGCATCCCAGCCCGAGGTGTGGCCGACCCGGTCGAGCCGCTCCAGCGCGGGATTCAGGTCGGGCGCTTCCCACGCGGCGAGATCGTCGAGGAGCTGGTGCAGCGCCTCGTGCATCTGGCCCGCGGCCGCCGCGCGGAGATGCGCGGCGCTGATCGGGCCGGTGCCGGCGAGGCGCGGCTCGAGCCAGCGCCACAGCGAATCGGCCTGCGCCGCGCGCCCGAGCCAGCGCAGCCCGACCAGCACGCCGCCGAGGTAGTCGTCGCCGGCGGGCGTGAGGCCGGGCCCGAGCCCGATCAACTGCGCCGCCTCGGCGCCGAGCGCATTGCCGGCAAGCCAGCGGTCGAGCGCCTCCAGCGCCGGCTGCGCATGCACGCTGAGCGCGTTGTGCACGCCGAGGATCACGCAGCCCAGGCCTTCCTGCGGCACGTGGCCGTCGAGGCAGGCGCGCAGCGCGGCCACGTTCGGCCGCGCTGGGGTGCGCAGCGGGGCGGGCTCCCAGAGCTCCGAGCCTTCGATGTTCACGAGCAGCCTTGACCCCAATGGAGGTTCCTCGAACTGCGACACCAGCGCGTTGAGCGGCCCGCGGCCGAGCGAGGCGTCGCCGACGCAGGCGAAGCGCCGCTCGCCGAACCTGAGATAGAAGCTGCGCCGGAACACGGCGCACACCTCGCCCGCGCCCTGCGCCAGCGCCTCGCGCGCGAAGCGCCCGACGACCTCAGCCTTTAACGACATGCGTACCGGTCTCGCCGCGCAGCGCGGGCAGCGCGCGCTCGAGGTGGGCGATGATCGCGCGGCTGCCGCCCGCCTCGAGGTGGCGGATCGCCGCCTCGACCTTTGGCGCCATGCTGCCCCTGGCGAAGTGGCCTTCGCGCTGATAGGTCTTCAGTTCGGACAGCGTCACTTTCCTGAGGGCTCGCTCAGTCGGCGAACCATAATCGAGCGCCACGCGCTCGACCGAGGTGAGGATCAGCAGGTCGCGGATACCGAGCGAGGCGGCGAGCAGCGCGGAGGTCAGGTCCTTGTCGACCACCGCCTGCACGCCCCGCCAGTCGCCGCGCGCGTCGCGCACCACCGGGATGCCGCCGCCGCCGCCGGCGATCACCACGGTGCCGGCGGCGAGCAGCGCCTCGATCACGTGCAGGTTGATCACCTGGCGCGGCTCGGGCGAGGGCACGCAGTGGCGCCAGCCGCGCCCGGCGTCCTCCATCATGCGCCAGCCCTGGGCCTCGAAGCCGCGCGCTTCGGGCTCCTGGAAGAACGGCCCGATCGGCTTCGAAGGCGAGCCGAACGCCGGGTCGTCGGCGTCGACCATCACTTGCGTCACCACGCAGGCCGCCTGGCGCTCGATGCCGCCGCGGCGCATGGCGTTCTCCAGCGCCTGGATCAGGATGTAGCCGATGCCGCCCTGGCTGTGCGCGACGCACACGTCGAGGCGCATCGGCGGGATGGCGTCGCGCGTGAGCATCATGCGCAGCAGGATTTTGCCCACCACCGGGCCGTTGCCGTGCGTGACGAGCAACCGGTTTTTTGTCCTGATCAGCGGAAGCAAGGCGTTCGCGGCGCTCTGCGCCACGGTCTCCTGCTCTTCCGTCGTGCCGCGGATATTTTCCGGATGCGTCGCGTTGCCGCCGATGGCGACCAGCAGCGAATCCGGCAGCGCCATGGTCAGCGTCCGCGATGCGCCGCGCGCGCGGCTTCGACGCCGGCGCCCCGCGGCAGCTTGAAATGCTCTTGCGACAGAACCGTCTCGAGCGCGGCGAGCGTGACCAGCACCGCGTCCTCGCGCGCGTTGTAGCCCATCGTGCCGATGCGCCAGATCCGGCCGCGCAGCGCCCCGAACGAGGTGCCGATCTCGATATCGAAGTCCGCGAGCAGCGCGCGGCGCACCTTCTCGCCGTCGATGCCCTGCGGGATGACGACGCCCGTGACGTTGGGCATCTTGTGCCGCTGGTCGCCGAACAGCTCAAGCCCCATCGCCGCGAGGCCGGCGGTGAGCGCCTTCGATGCCAGGGCGTGGCGCGCGAACGCCTTGGGAAGCCCTTCCTCGAGCAGGATGCGCCCGCACTCGTGCGCCGCGTAGAGCATGCTGGTCGCCTCGGTGTGGTGATTGAGCGCCTTTTCCGACCAGTAGTCCATGATCATCGCGAGATCGAAGTAGTTGGAGCGGATGATCTCGCCCTCGCCCTGCGGTTCATCCTTGCCGCGCAGACCTTGTTCGACGTGTTTTCTTCGGTTTATCCTTTTTTCTGCGCGCTCGTTGAGCGTGAGCGGCGCGCTGCCCGACGGGCCGCCGAGGCACTTCTGCAGCCCCGCGCTCACCACGTCGAGCTGCCAGGCGTCCGCCGGCACGTCCATGCCGCCGAGCGTGGCGGTGGCATCGACGTAGAGGATCGCGTCCGCTTTCCTGCAGAGCCCGCCCAGTTCGGCCAGGGGCTGCGCCATGGTGGTGGAGGTATCGCCGTGGGATACCGCGACCAGCCTGGGTTTGAATTCCTTAATCGCCTTTTCGAGCGCTTCCGGCGCAAAGACGGTTCCCCACTCCGCGTCCACGGCGCGCACCTCGGCGCCGCAGCGCTTCGCGATCTCGGCCTTGAGGTGGCCGAAGCGGCCGAACACCGGCACCAGCACGCGGTCGCCGGGCTCGATCAGCGACACCAGCGCCGCCTCGATGCCGGCGCGCGCGGTGCCGTCGATGAGCAGCGTCCAGCGGTTCCGGGTCTGGAACACGCCGCGATAGAGCTCGGACACCTCCTTCATGTACTCGCGGAACTGCGGATCGAACTGCCCGAGGAGCGGCGCGCTCATCGCCTTCAGCACGCGGGGGTCGGCATTGATCGGCCCCGGCCCCATCAGGAGCCGCGGCGGCGGGTCGATCGCGCTAACCATGGGGATGGTGCTTGAGCCAGTGGCGCGCGATGTCGATGCGGCGGGCGACCCAAACCTTTTTGTTTCTCACGTGCTTCAGAAACCGTTCGAGGGAGGCGAGCCGCCCTGGCCGGCCGACCAGGCGGCAGTGCAGCCCGACCGACATCATGCGGTTGCCCTCGGCATAGAGCACGTCGAAGCTGTCTCTCAGGTAGTTGAAAAAATCATCGCCCGAGTTGAATCCCTGGGCGGTGGCGAAGCGCATGTCGTTGGCGTCGAGCGTATAAGGCACGACGAGCTGCGTTTTCCCGTAGCGCGCGTCGTACCACGGCAGCTCGTCGCTGTAGTCGTCGGCGTCGTAGGCGAAGCCGCCGTCCTCCACCACCAGGCGCCGCGTGTTGGGGCTCGAGCGCCCGGTGTACCAGCCGAGCGGCCGCTCGCCGGTCAGCCTGCGGTGGATCTCGAGCGCGCGCTGCATGTGCTCGCGCTCGACCTCGAGCGGGACGGTCTGGTAGTTGATCCAGCGCCAGCCGTGGCTCGCCACCTCGTGCCCGGCCTTGAGGAAGGCCTCGACCGCGGCGGGGTTGCGCTCCATCGCCATCGCCACGCCGAACACGGTGAGCGGCATGCGGTAGCGCGTGAAGAGCTGCAGCAGCCGCCATACGCCGACACGCGAGCCGTACTCGTAGAGCGATTCCATCGACATGTGGCGCACGCCCTCGAGCGGCTGCGCGCCCACGATCTCGGAGAGGAAGGCCTCGGAGGCCTTGTCGCCGTGCAGCACCGAGCTCTCGCCGCCTTCCTCGTAGTTGAGCACGAACTGCAGCGCGACGCGGGCGCCGCCGGGCCACTTGACCTTCGGCGGCTTCGGCCCGTAGCCGATCAGATCACGCGGATAGTTTGAAGTGCTCAATAAAGTCGTACAGCACGGTTGCGCCTGCGGCGGCGTCTTCCTTGGTGATGGACTCGAGCGGGCTGTGGCTGACGCCGCCCTTGCAGCGCACGAACAGCATGCAGATGTCGGTGATCGCGCCGAGCGCCATGCCGTCGTGCCCCGCGCCCGACGGCAGGCGCCGTACCTTGTAACCCTGGCTCGCTACCGCGCGGTCCATCTGCGCCATCAGCCAGGGCGCGCAGCCCGTCACGCCGAACTCCTGCAGCAGCTCGATCTCGCTCTGCAGGTTTCTTCTCCTGCAGATGGCCTCGATCTCGGCGCGGATCGCCGCCACCGCGTGCTTGCGCAGCGGGTCCTGCGGCGCGCGCACGTCGACGGTGAGCATCACCTCGCCCGGGATCACGTTGATCGCGCCGGGCCTCGCCTCGATGCGCCCGACGGTGCCGACCAGCTCGGCATGCCCTTTGGCGATTCTTTCCGTGGCGAGGACGCACTCCGCGGCGCCGGCGAGCGCGTCGCGCCGCAGGTTCATCGGCACGGTGCCCGCGTGCCCCGCGGCGCCGCGCAGCGTGGCGCGCAGCCGCGAAAAGCCGTTGATGGCGCTGACCACGCCCACCGCCAGCCCCTCGGCCTCGAGCACCGGGCCCTGCTCGATGTGCAGCTCGGCGTAGGCGAGCACCGCGCTCTTCTTCCGCGCGATGTCCGGAATGCGCTTCGGGTCGAGGCCGAAGTCGCGCAGCGCCTTTTCCATCCGGGTTCCGCTGGAATCGACCGCTGCCAGGGCCTTGTCGTCAAAGGTCCCTGCAACCGCGCGGCTGCCGAGCAGCGTGGTGCCGAAGCGCACGCCTTCCTCGTCGCCGAAGCCGATGACCTCGATCGCGAAGGGAAGTCTCGCTTTTTTTGAATTCAGGAAACCGACGCATTCGATCGCGCTCACCACGCCGAGCATGCCGTCGTACCTGCCCGCGTCGCGCACCGTGTCGAGGTGCGAGCCGAGCATCAGGCACGGCAGCCCGGGCCGCTCGCCCTCGTAGCGCCCGGCGGCGTTGCCGATCGCGTCGAGCTTCGCCTGCATGCCGGCCTCGCGCATCCAGCCGAGCACCTGGTCGGTCGCGGCGCGCGCCTGCGGCGAAAGGAACACCCGCGTCAGTCCTCCCTCGAGCTCCGAGTGCCGCGCGAGCGCGTCGCAGCGCTGCATGATTCGTTCGGCGGACAGCATGCGGCGATAGTATATTTCCAGGCGAATTGACGCTTGCCGAGATCAACCGGCTCGACCAGGCGGGCTTCGCCGGGGCGCTGGGCGCGGTGTTCGAGCATTCGCCCTGGGTCGCCGAGGCGGCCTGGCACGAGCGGCCCTTCTCATCCCTGGACGCGCTGCACCGGGCCATGACGCGCGCGGTGAGCGGCGCCTCCCGGGAAAAGCGGCTCGCGCTGGTGCGCGCGCATCCCGAGCTCGCGGGCGGGGAGGCGCTCACGGTGGATTCGTCGAGCGAGCAGGGGCGCCTCGGGTTCAACCGGCTCTCCAGAGCCGAGCTCGAGCGCATGACCGGGCTCAACCGGCGCTATCGCGAGAAGTTCGGTTTCCCGTGTATCGTGGCGCTGCGGCTGCACGATTCGCGCGAAAGCGTCATGGCGCAGATGCAGCGGCGAGCCGACAATACTCCCGACATGGAACTGAAAAACGCCCTCGCGCAGATCGGCCACATCACACGCGGGCGGCTGGAGAAGCTGCTGCATGGGTAGGCTCACCACGCACGTGCTCGACACCGCCAACGGCCGGCCCGGCGCGGGCATCGCTCTCGATCTGTCGATGCTGCAGGGCGGGGAGTGGAAGCTCGTGAAGAGCGTGCGCACGAATTCCGACGGGCGCACCGAAGCGCCGCTGCTCGAAGGCGAAAGCTTCCGCCCCGGCGCGTACGAGCTGGTGTTCCACGTCGGCAGCTATTTCAAGTCGCAGGGGTTCCTCGACCTCGTGCCGGTGCGCTTCGTGATCATCGACGCCGGCGCGCATTACCACGTGCCGCTGCTGTGCTCGCCGTGGGGTTACACCACCTACAGGGGAAGCTGAAATGAAACTGTTTGCATTGTTGGCCGCATTGCTCTTCGCCGGCACGTCCTGGAGTCAAGCTTGGCCCACCAAGGCGATACGGGTCGTCGTGACTTTCTCGCCGGGCGGCTCGTCCGACATCGTCGCGCGCCTGATCGCGGCGCCGCTGCAGGCCGAGCTCGGGCAGTCGGTGATCGTCGACAACAAGCCCGGCGCCGGCGGCACCATCGGCGCGCTCGAGGCGGCGCGCGCCGCGCCCGACGGCTACGTGCTCCTTCTATCCAACAGCGCTCCTATCAGCATCTCGCCCGCGATGCAGGACCAGCCGCGCTACGACCCGGTGGCTGGCTTCACCCACGTCTCCTACATCGGCTCGGTCGCCAACGTGTTCGTGGTGCACCCGTCGGTGCCGGCGACCTCGCTGCGCGAGCTGGTCGGCTGGCTCAAGGCGCAGCCCGACCCCGTCCCCTACGGCTCGGGCGGCATCGGCTCGATCGGCCACATCGTCGGCGAGACGCTGAAAAAGGACCAGGGCCTGAAGATGGAGCACGTCGGCTACAAGGGCTCCGCGCCGATGCACAACGATCTCCTCGCCGGCACGATCAAGCTCGCGATCGACACGCTGCCGCAGAACGTGCCTTTCATCAAGGACGGCAAGCTGCGCGCGCTCGCGGTCACCTCGCCGGCGCGCGCGCCGATGGCGCCGGGGGTGCCGAGCGTGCTCGAGCTCGGCCAGAAGAAGCTGGTCGCCGAGAACTTCCTCGGCGTCTCCGGCCCCGCCGGCCTGCCGCGCGCGGTGGTCGAGCGGCTGCACGCCGCGATGAAGAAGTCGCTCGCCAATCCGACCGTCCAGCAGCGGCTCGCCGACCTGGGCGTGCAGGGCAAGGACATGACGCCCGGGGAATTCACCGCGTTCGTCGCGAACCAGGTGAAGGAGTGGCACCAGCCGGTCAAGGACTCGGGCGCGAAGCTCAACTAGCGAACGCATAAATCAGCATAAATCAGGGACGGACCACGTTTTCTCATGCCGGGAATCTCCATCCATGCGGTCGACGTCTCGCGAGGAGTGATTGCTTCCGGCATGAAGATCGAGCTTTATGGACCCGACCGGCGGTTGATCGTTTCCGGCGTCACCAATGCCAAGGGACTGCTCGAGGTCGACTCGACCGTTCCGGCTGGAACGTACGAGGCGGTGTTCCACGTCGCCGCTTGGTACCGCGAGCAGCACGTCTCTCTGCCGAAAGTGCCTTTTCTCGACGACGTGCACTACCACTTTGGAGTCGCCGACCCCGACCAGCACTACCACCTGCCTTTCAAGTGCACGCCGTGGGGTTATTCGTGCTTCCGGGGCGGGGCCTGAGCGGCGGAAAAAACGTGGTCTGTCCCTGTTTTTAGGTGGAGGCTTATCTTCTTGACTGGCTGACGCTGATCGCGCGCTGGGCGCACATCGTGGTCGGCATCGCGTGGATCGGCGCCTCGTTCTACTTCATCTGGCTGGATAACCATCTCGAGGCGGCGCGCGACGAAAATCTCGCGGGCGAGCTGCACGCGATCCACGGCGGCGGCTTCTACCGGGTCGAGAAGTTCCGGCTCGCGCCGGCCGAGCTGCCGAAGACGCTCCACTGGTTCAAGTGGGAGGCGTACTGGACCTGGATCACCGGCTTCGCGCTGCTCGTGCTGGTCTACTACCTCAACGCCGAGCTCTACCTCGTCGACCCGGCGGTGATGAAGCTCTCCACGGGCGCCGCGATCGGCATCGGGCTCGCGAGCCTGGTGATCGGGCTCGCGGTCTACGAGGGCCTCTGCCGTTCCCCACTGGGGAAGAATGAGACCGCACTCGCGATAGCGCTCCTCATCGTGTTCAGCCTTGCAGCATGGGCGCTGACGCAGTTGTTCAGCGGCCGCGGGGCGTTCATCCACTTCGGCGCCATCCTCGGCACGATCATGGCGGCGAACGTCGCGCACGTCATCATCCCCGGCCAGCGCGAGCTGGTGCGCGCCAAGGAGCAGGGTCGCCTTCCGGACGAAAAATATTCCCTGCGCGGAAAGCAGCGGAGCGTTCACAACACCTATTTCACCCTGCCGGTGATCTTCACCATGATCGCCGGCCACCACGCGATGACCTTCGCGCACCGCTGGAACTGGCTGGTGCTGATCGCGTTCGCGCTCGCCGGCGCGCTGGTGCGCCTGTGGTTCGTCGCGCGCCACAAGGGCGCGGCGCCGGCGTGGACCCTGATCGCCGGCCTCGCCCTGGTCGGGGTGGTGATGGTGATGCTCGCCCCGCGGCCGCAGGGCGCAGCGGCGGCGCCGGTCGAGTTCTCCGAGGTGAAGGGGGTGCTCGACCTGCGCTGCCTTTCCTGCCACGCGGAGAAGCCGGCCTTCCAGGGCCTCGCCGAGGCGCCGAAGGGCTTCAAGCTCGATACCCGGGAGCGCATCGAAGCGCAGCGCCTCCTGATCCACCAGCAGACGGTTCTCACGCGGGCGATGCCCCCGGGCAACCTCACCGGAATGACCGACGAGGAGCGCGCGCTGCTTGATCGCTGGTTCCGCGCCGGCGGGAGGACCCAATGAGGCCTTTTCTCGTTGCCGCGGCGCTGGCGCTTTCCGCCGCCGCGCAGGCGCAGCTCTCGCCGGAGGAGGTGGCGGTGCTCGCGCGCTTCGAGCGCAACCGCGATGCCGACGCCGCGCGAGCGCAGTTCGCCGGGCAAGGCGCGCGCGTCGCCGAGCACTACCTGCGCCACACGGGAACGCCGCCGGACGCCGGCGCGTACTTCTTCGTGCTCGAGAGCGTGGCCGACGCCGAGACGGCGCTCGCGCTGATCCGCGGCCTCGCCGACCCGCCCGAGCCCGAGTCCGGGCCTCAGTTCGAGTCGGGCGGGAGGCTCCGGCGCCTGCGGCGCTATGAAGGCGAGATCGAGGCCGCCCTCGAGGCGGCGCTCTCGGTCGAGGCGGTGGCGCGCGAGCCGCGCGTCGCGCAGGCCCTCGTCGACGCTATCGGCGTGATGCGGGCGAGGAGGAGCGGCATGGAAACGCGCGCCGTGGGGCTGCTCGGCAAGTGCGACAGCCCTGCGGCGCGCGAAGCGCTGCGGCGGCTGGCGGCAGACGCGGACAGCGCCGTGCGCGCGGCGGCGATGGCCGCGCTCGGCAGCGCCGGCGCGGGCCCGGACGCGGATCTGCTCGCGCGCGCGCTGCTCGAGGATCGCGAGCCGCGCGCGCGCATCGAGGCGGCGGCGGCGATCGCCAAGCTGCAGGCGCGCGACGCGTTGCCCGCGCTCAGGCGCTCGCTTGCCGAGGAACGGGATCCCGAGGTGATGGACGCCGTGGTACAGGCGCTCGCGAAGCTCGGAGCCTTGCCTACCGAGCCGCAGCAATGCCTCGACGCCGCGGCGCGCAGCTGGGAGATCTCCGCCGCGGCGCTCGCCTTCGGCTGCTGGCGGGCGCAGGCGAGCCGCGAAGCTCTTGTACAAGCCGCGCTCGAGGCGCCGCCCGTCGTGCGCGCGCTTGCCATCGCGGCGTTGTTCGAACGCCCGGCGCGGCGCGATGTGCCGCTCATCCGCTTTGCGCAAATGCAGGCTCCGCTCCCGCCGGTAGCGCTGCCGGGCGCACGCCCCTCGATTGCCTCGATCCCGCAACCTGCGCCCGCGCCAGCGCCGCCGCAGTTCGACGCGCAGACCCGCCGCCGCTTGCTCGACTCGGCGGTGCAGGTGCTCTCCCGCGCCTCGCGCGGGCGCCTCGCGAGGCCCGAAACCGTCTCCGGCTCGCTAGCCTTCCAGTTGAACGAGCTGCTCTACGACATCGCCGGGGGCGACATGCGGCTTGCGCTCGAGCACGCCGACCGCGTCGCCACGCCCGCCTCGCGCTCGGTGAACGACGGCCGCCTCGCGGCAAGCCACGCTCTCTCGCGCAGCGACCCCCGGGCGTATGAAAAGGCGCGACGTCCCGGGCAAGCCGCGCTCGCCGGGGCGCTCGCCGCATGCGCGCTCTTGCTGCTGGCTTTTCCGCTGACCCGCGCCGCCGCGGTTGCCGCGGCGCTGCCTCTCGGCGCCTGGGCGGCGTGGTCGGCCTCGGTCGGCACGGTGCGCGAGCTGCCGCCGCTCGCGCTCGCCCCGCTGACGATCGTCGGCTCGGCAGCCATCGTCGCGGCGCTCGTGGCGGGGGCGGCGGCGCTCTGGCGCAGCCGCGGCCACGCCCCGGGCGGGATCGGCGCGCTCGTCACTGGCGCGGCCGCGACGGGGATCGCCGCGGTGGCGGCCTTCTTCTTCTGCGGTGCAATGCGCTGGTACGACGTGTTCCCGGTCGGCGGCGAAGGCTGGGAGCTCATCTTCGACCCGCTCGGCGCCGCGCTTGCCGCATTGCCGCTCGCCGCGCTCGGCTTCGCCGGCGCCGCTGCCGCTACAATGGTTTTTCCGACGAGGCGAAGCGATGGCTAACGAACGCGCCGGCCGCAACATGCCCATCATGGCGATGAACGACGAGGCGCGGCGCGGCCTGTGGGACCTGTCGCGCGCGCACCGCATCCTCGACCTCGAGGGCCACAACGACATGTCGCTCGGCCACTGCTCGATGCGCGATCCGTGGGAGCGCGGCGTGTGGCTCAAGCGCGGCAACATCGGCCTCGAGGAAGTGCGCGAGGACGACTTCATCCTGCTCGACTTCGACGGCAACATCCTCGCCGGCAACGGCGTGCGCCACCTCGAGTGGCCGATCCACACCGAGGCGCTGCGCGCGCGCAAGGACCTCGACTTCGTGTGCCACACCCACCCGCACTGGGCGACGCTCTTCTCCTGCACGCGCGAGAAGCTCCAGCCGCTCACCAACGAGGGCTGCTGGTTCAGCGCGCCGCCGCCGCACTACCTCACCACCAGCGACCTGATCGACACGCCGCAGCTTGGCAAGGACCTCGCTGAATGCCTGGGACGCGGCGAAGCCGCGTTCCTGCGCAACCACGGCATCCTGTCGGTGGGCCGCACGGTGAAGGAGATGATGCTGTGCGCGATCTTCCTCGAGAAGGCGTGCCGCGCGCAGCTGCGCCTGGGCGCGAGCGGCTTCAAGCACAGCGCGCCGCCGGCGAAGGAGGTCGAGAAGAAGCGCAGGAACATCTACCCGCGCCGCGCGATCGACAACTTCTGGGACTACTACAACCGCCGGCTGGATCGCATCGAAGGCAATACCCGCCAGGGCGAAGCGCGATGAAGGGCACGCTGATCGGTGTCGGCACGATGGGCCCGGGGATCGCTGCGACGCTGGCGCGCGGCGGCCTCGAGGTGACCTGCTACGACGTCAGCGCCGCGCAGCTGCGCAAAGCCGAGTCGGAAATGCACGCGCTGCAGGTGAGGGTCGCCTTCGAGTCCGACCTTGCGCGTGCCGTGGCGGCCGCCGATCTCGTGGTCGAGGCCGTGCCGGAGAAGCTCGAGCTGAAGCAGGCGGTATTCCGCGAGCTCGAGAAGCTCGCGCCGGCGAATACGATCCTCGCCACCAACACCTCGGGCATCCCGATCACCCTGCTGCAGGAGGCGGTGTCGAACAAGGGCCGGGTCGTGGGCATGCACTGGTCCAATCCGCCGCACATCATCCCGGTGGTCGAGGTGATCGCGGGCCGCCACACCGAGGCGGCAGTGCTCGTTCGCGCGCGCAAGCTGGTCGCTGATTGCGGTCTCATCCCAGTAGTAGTGGAGAAAGATATTCCCGGATTCGTGCACAACCGCCTGCTCTACGCCATCCTGCGCGAGGCCGTTTCGCTGGTGGAGAAGGGCGTGGTCTCGCCCGAGGAGCTCGACAAGTGCTTCAAGTGGGGCCTCGGCCTCAAGCTCTCGGTGATCGGGCCGATGGAGCTGCTCGACGTGGCCGGCCTCGACATCTACGAGGCGGTCGCGAGTTACCTGAACAAGGATCTCGACAACGGGGCCGCGGTGCCGGGCTACATCAGTGAAAAAACCCGTGCGAAGCAGCTGGGCATGAAGACCGGGAAGGGCATCTTCGAGTACACGCCCGAGAAGGCCCAGCAGCTGCGCGCCGAGCGCGGCGCCCGGTTGCTGGCGGTGCGAAAGGCGATGCAATCTTGAGGAAGGAGAATCCCATGCGTTGGCTCGCGATCCCATTGATGCTTTTCTCCGCCGCAGCGATGGCGCAAACCACCATGAAAATGGCGACCGCGACCATCAACGACGTGCAGCACGAATGGCTCAAGCGCTTCGACGCGGCGATGAAGCCGCACGCCGCGCGCCTGAAGATCGAGATCTACCCCGCGAGCCAGCTCGGGCAGATCCCGCGCATGGTGGAAGGCGTGGCGCTCGGCACGATCGAGTCGTTCATAACGCCCACCTCGTTCCTTGTGGGCGTCGAGCCGCGCTACCAGGTGTTCGACGCGATCGGCGTGTTCGACTCGCCGGCGCACCTCACCAAGGTGCTGCAGGATCCGGGGTTCAGAAAGCGGGCGCTCGCCATCGGGGAGGACAAGGGGCTGAAGGGCCTCGGCATCTTCTTCAACAGCCCGATCATCGTGCTCGCGCGCCGGCCGATCGAGCGCCTCGCCGACTTCAACGGCAAGAAGATCCGCGTGTTCGGCACGCCGCTGCAGATCGAGCCGATGAAGAAGCTCGGCGCGTCGCCCGTGCCGATGGCCTTCGGCGAGGTGATCGCGGCGCTGCAGAACGGCACCGTCGACGGCATGCTCGCGGGCATGCCGGTGCTCACGCCGATGAAGTTCTACGACGTGGCGAAGCACGTGACCGAGATCCACCCGTCGATCGTGACCTCGATCCAGGTGGTCAACAAGAAATGGTTCGAGGGCTTGCCTTCGGAAATCCAAATGGCAATGGTTGCGGCCGGCGAACGCGTCGACAAGGAGGCGTTCACCTTCGCGAGCGCGCTGATCGACAAGGCGAACAGCGACTGGCGCACGAACGGCGGCCAGCTGCTCAAGCTGCCGCCGGCGGAGCAGGCGAAGCTGATGGTCGACCTGAAGGCGATCGGCACGCAGCTTCTTTCCACCAACCCGCCGATCAAGGCCGAATACGATGAGCTACTCCGCGTTGCGGAAAGAACCCGGTAAAGCGGCGCCGTCGCGCGAGCTGCCGCAGCACCTGATCGCCGACGCGGACCGGCCCGAGCACCGCTATCTCGGCTCGGAGCTCCTGCTCTATCTCACGAGCGGCAAGCTGCCGAAAGAGGCGCTCAAGGACTACGCGGTGCTGCGCTGGGCGTTCCAGGCGCACGCCAACCCGGCGATGATGCTGTCGCACGCCGCTTTTCTCGAGGGCGAGGACGTCGAGCACCTGCTCGAGAACGCCTACGACGAGATCTTCCGCATCGCGGGCGAGGGCGACCATCCCGGGCTGTGGGTGCAGTTCGCCAAGCTCCTGGGCGCGACCGACGCCGAGCTCGACGCGGCCGCGCGCGCGCCGCTCGCCGAGGTGATCGGCTTCCCGCGCACCATGACGCACTACTGCCGCAGGAGCGCTGCGGAGGGCCTCGCCACCTGGTGGGGCGACGAGAAGCAGCTGCCCGAAGCGCACGGGGCGACTGCGCTGGCGCTGAAGAAGTACTACCGCCTCTCCGACGAGACGGTCGAGTACTTCTATGAGCACGTCCGCGCCGACATCGAGCACACCGAGCACTCGTTCAGCTTGTTCGACGGCTACGTCAGGGACCGCGGCGACGTGGTGCGCGGCCGGCGCGCCGCCGCCGTGACGCTGTGGGCGTGGCGCGAAATGCACGACGGCATCCTTCGCTACCTAAGACAAAAGTACGACTTCTAGGCCTGCCGCGCTCTGCTTGCATGGCATCACGGCGAACGCGCACGTGTTCGAGCCGATGGCCGAGCTGCTCGCCGGGCGCTTTCGCATCACGAGCATCGACCAGCGCGGCCACGGCCGCGCCCCCAAGCCGCCCTCGGGTTATGCAGCCGATGATTACGCGCGCGACATTGCCGCCATCGCCGGCGAGAAAACGGTGCTCATCGGCCATTCCCTCGGAGCCCGCAACGCGCTCGTCGCGGGTGCACGCTATCCCGGGAAGATCGCCGCGGTGATCGCCATCGACTTCACCCCCTACATCGAGCCCGAGGTGTTCGACGCGCTCGATGCGCGGGTGTCGGGCGGGGACCGCAGCTTCGCTTCTCTTCAGGAAGTTTCCTCCTACTTGAAGCAGCGGTATCCGCGGCTTCCGGCCGACGCCATCGAGCGGCGCGCGCGGCACGGATACGAATCCGTGGACGGCAAATGGCGGCCGCTCGCTGCGCCCGCAGCGATGCGCGAGACCTGCGCGGGATTGCGCGAAGATCTTTCCGAGATTGTGAGAGACATTCGCGTCCCGGTGCTTCTGCTGCGCGGCGAAGACAGCAAGCTGGTTTCGCGCGCAGCCTGGACGAAGACGCGCGCGCTGCGTCCGGACCTCGCGGCGCGCGAGATCGCCGGCGCCGATCACTATGTGCCTGAGGAGCAGCCGGCCGCGGTCGCGGCCGCAGTGCTCGATTTCTGGGATTCGATCCGATGAAAAAAACCACGCCGCCGAAAGGCATGCCCTGGTCCGCCCCCGTGCTGATCCGCAAGGAAGGGAAAAAGCTCGCGGTCGAGCTGCCGCCGCAGGTCGCGGCCGACCTCGCCGCCGGGCCGGGCGACGTCCTCAACTTCACCAAGCTCCCGGACGGCGAGATCCAGATCTGGGTGGTGAAAAAGAGCGGCTACGCCTCGCTCAAGGACATGAAGAAATGAAGCTCGACATCCAGGCGAGCGCCTCCCCGAAGGAACTGCTGGCGCTCGACGCGGCGAAGCCGGAGAACCGCATCCTCGAGCATCCCGTATGGCGAGACCTCCTGCAGGGCAAGCTGCCTAAGGCGCGAGTAAAGAAACTGCTGCTCGCGTTCTACTCGGTGGTCGCCGGCCCGGGGCGCTACGCCTTTGCAGCGAAGGTCTCGCAGATCGACGCGCAGGACGGGAAGCAGCTCTTCCTGCAGCTGCACGAGGCGCTGAAGAATCCCGCGGCGGACGCCGACAAGGGCTGGAGGAAAGTTCTTGCCGCGCTCGGCGCAACGCCGCGCGAGCTCGATACCGGGCCGACGGCCGAAGCCGTCGACCTGGTCGACGTGCTGCGCGAGCACGGCCTGCGCTCCGGGCCGGTGCACGCCAGCGTGATCGCCTACATGCTCGAGCAGCACCTGCCGCGCCTGTGGGGCAGGCTCGCCGACAGCCTGCAGAAGCACTACGGCGTGAAGGCCGCGGCGCTCGAGCATCTGCGCTTCGAGGCCGCGCGCGCCGAAAAGGTCGAGGCCTGGGTCGCGCACCTCGTCGACAAGTACGTCGCGGGCGCCGAGCCCTACGCGGTGTTCGAGGCGCGGCGCGCGGCGCGCGAGGCGCTCTGGGCCTGGACCGCGCTGACAGAAAGTGTGTGAACCGGAATAAGTAAAAGCCGCGCTCGAGGCACGCATACGCACTGCCGCTAGCGGAAAGCCAGTAACGTCTGCTATCGACCCTAAGCGGTCGTTCCGCTAGATCGGATGACCGGGAGCGGGTCATGGATGTCCTCAAGTACGGCGTCGATGTCGAAGTGCTTGAGCCAGCGGCCCTTCCCAAGCGGTCGGCGAGGCCCTCAGGAAGGCGGGCAGCGGTACGGGTAGGGCTAGTAGCTCACGCCCTGAGCCAGCAGGGCGTTAAGCTCTACCCGCGCAGAACGACCGACGGTGCCGAGGGACTTTTTTACATGTCTATCAGTTGCTGATATACATCGATCATTTTGGCTAGGCGGGCATCACGCACATGTATAGACGGTCGCAGGAAATCGAAAGACGCCTCACCTCTCTCGTCGATCTGATTCGAAGCGGGAAGTACTGCACACCGGCACTCGCCGAGCAGCTTGGCATCTCTCCGCCCACGGTTTCACGATGCCTCTCGGCGCTGCGGCAACGTGGCTACGTCATCCGGGCCGTGAAGGAGAACGACGGGTGGGCGTACGAGATCATGCGTGAGCCGCGGTCCAAGGCTGCGAACGAGAGGAACCGAGCCGCGTGAGCACGAGGCCGGACCT
>Ga0187892_10005085_pt1 | contig 21118 bp, 18 predicted proteins | sample MA1701073metaG_FD_139345 | JGI IMG/M metagenome (GOLD analysis project Ga0187892, IMG submission 139345) | Bio-ooze microbial communities from a basaltic lava cave in the Kipuka Kanohina Cave System on the Island of Hawaii, USA - MA170107-3 metaG ... | reverse complement strand
ACCACGGGGCAAGCCCGTGGGATTCGCGCGAAGAGGGACCGCGCGTTGGTAGCGAGTCGCCTAACAATCCCCACGGCAAGCGTGGGGGATTGCCACCGGCACCAACAACCTCTGGATGCGCCCTCGGCGACGACCTGGCGGCTGCCGAGCTTGTCAAAGAGCATGGGTTGGAGTAAACCGTCTGTCGAGCGAGGGTGAGAGTCGGTCTGATTCATAAGGGCCTTGTTATCAACCCTTCAGACCGGCCTCGCCCGCTCTTTGTTCAAACGATTGTGAAATATTCGGGCTAGACCCTATTGTTGCATGTCGTGCAAACGGCCGATCTCAAATTCCTCCGCATCAGCGTCGCCGGCGTGCGCGGGGTCGTCGGGCAGACGCTGGCGCCGGAACTGATGATCGATTTCGCAGCGGCGTTCGGCACGTATCTCGCCGGCGGCGAAGTGCTGGTCGGCGTGGACACGCGATTTTCGGGCGAGATGATCAGGCGCGCCGCCGTCTCGGCGTTGTTGGCGTGCGGATGCGACGCGACCGATCTCGGCATTTGCCCGACGCCGGTGTTGCAATGGCTCGTGCGCCAGCGCAAAGCGGCCGGCGGCATCTCGATTTCCGCGGGACACAACGCAGCCGAGTGGAATGGGCTCAACTTCATCAACGCGGACGGCGCGTATCTCACGCCGCAACAGGGCCAGGAAGTGCTCGACATATTTCACTCGCATGAATTCGAACGCAAAGGCTGGCGCGGCGTCGGAAAGCTTCAGCAAGGCGAGGACGCGACGCGCAAGCTGTACCTCGACGCGCTGTGCGGGTATCTGGATACGAAAGCCATCCGAGCCGCAAACCTTACCGGCATCGTGGACCCGTGCAACGGGGCGGGCGCGCCACTGTTGGCCGAGTTCGCCGAACGGCTGGGCCTGCGTCTGATCCCGATCAATTGCGAGCCCAGCGGCATTTTTCCGCACGACCCGGAGCCGCGCCCGCGCAACGCCCGGCAGATCGCCGCAATCATGAAGCCCGTCCATGCCCATGCCGGCTTCCTGTTCAACAGCGACATGAGCCGCGTCTCGGTGGTCTCGAATGTAGGCGAGACGGTCACGGAGGAATACAGCTTCCCGCTCGTCGCCGCGTACCTGCTGGCCCGGCGCAGCGGCGCGGTCGTGACCAACTGTTGCTCGACGCGCACGCTGGACGATATCGCGAAGAAACACGGCGCGCGGGTCATCAAGACGCCGGTCGGCCCGGCGTTCATCATCGCCAGCCTGCTGGAAGAAGGCGGTCTAATGGCCGGCGACGGCAGCGGGAGCGTGGCGGTGGCGGAGTTTTCACCGGCGATGGACGGGTTTCTCACGATGGGTTTGATCCTGGAAGCGATGGCGACCCAGCAGCGCACGCTGGCGAAGTTGATCGACGAGCTTCCACGCTACCACATCGTGAAGGACAAGATTTATTGCCCGGCCGCGAAGGCGTACCGGGCAGTGAATGCAGTGCGGCAGCATTTCCAGAGGCAAGGGTTGCCGCTCGATTTGACCGACGGTGTGCGCGTCGATTGGAAGGACGCGTGGGTGCACGTGCGCGCGTCGGCGACGGAGCCGTTGGTGCGCGTCATCTGCGAGGCGAAGACGCGCGCGAAGGCGCTGGAAATCGCGGCGGGCCTGGAAAAGGTCGTGCAGGAAAGGGTGCAAGCGTGATCCGAGTACGAGCCATCTGGAGTGCTGCGGCTCGACGCAGCCTTGCCTTTCGCGGCGGCTTGACGCCGCGGGCCGAGGCGACGGATTCGGCGCGTCAATCCGCGCCGATGAAAGCGGTGTCAAGCCGCCGCACTCCAACATGAAGCCGCGCAGCTCGCTCAAGATATCCGTCTCCGGCGTCCGCGGCGTGGTGGGCGAATCGCTCACGCCGCAGATCGCGGCGACCTTCGCGCAGGCGTTCGGCAGCTACGTCGGCGGCGGAATGATCGTCGTCGGACGCGACACGCGGCCCACGGGTTTGATGCTGCAACAGGCCGTCACCGCGGGCCTGATTTCCGTCGGATGCGAGGTGGTCGAGGTCGGCATTTGTCCGACGCCGACGATTTTGTTCCTCGTCAAGCAACTCGGCGCCAACGGCGGCGTGGCCATCACCGCCAGCCACAATCCCGCCGAGTGGAACGCGATGAAGTTCATCGGCACGGGCGGCTTGTTCCTCAATGCGCAGCAGGCGACCGAGATGCTCGACGTGTATCACCAGTCGGATTTCCGGCTCGTCCCCGAGTCGCGCTTGCATCCGCCGCGCACGGAACAGGACCCGGTCGCAGCGCACCTCGAGAAGATCCGCTCCTTGACCGACGTGGCTGCAATCCGCCGGCGCGCGCTACGGGTCGTGCTCGATGGCTGCAACGGAGCCGCCGCGCCGTTCGATGCGGAGTTCCTCGAGTCGTTCGGCTGCGAGGCGACGATGATCCACTCGGAACCCACCGGCATTTTCGCGCGCGGCCCCGAGCCGGTTCCACAGAACCTGGGTGAGCTGTGTGACCGGGTGAAACGCGAGCGCGCCGACATCGGTTTCGCGCAGGACCCCGATGGCGACCGGCTGGCGATTGTCGATGAACAGGGGCGTCCCATCGGGGAAGACTACACCCTGGCGTTCGCTGCGAGGCACGTGCTGGCGCGGAGGAAAGGCAAGGTGGTCGTGAACCTCTCGACCTCCCGCGTGGTCGAGGACGTGGCACGAGCGGCCGGTTGCGAGGTGTTGCTCACGAAGGTTGGCGAGATCAACGTGACCCAGGAACTGCTCGATTGCGGCGGGGTGATCGCCGGCGAAGGCAGCGGCGGGGTGATCTGGCCGGAGGTGCATCCGTGCCGGGACAGTTTTTCCGCGATGGCGCTGGTGATGGCATTGCTGGCGGAATCGGGAAAGACCGTCAGCCAACTGGTCGCAGATTTGCCACGCTACGAGATCGTCAAGGACAAGGTCAGCGCCAGCGCTGAAGAAGGCCGGCAGATGCTGCTGCTCGTGCGCGAGAAGTGCACCGGCAAGCGGATCAACCTGGTGGACGGCGTGCGCATCGATTTCGAGCGCTCGTGGGTCAACCTGCGTCCCTCGAATACCGAACCGATCGTGCGCATCGTTGCCGAGGCGCCCACGCGCGAGGAAGCGGCGAAGCTGGTCGCGGAGTTCAAGGCGTTATGTCAACGGGTCTGACGAATGAGAATGCAGGGGGCTGTCTCCGGCAGGCGACCGCGACCTTCGAGCAGGAGTTTGGTTCGCTCAAAGGCAGGAGCGCGTCCTGTTATTTCGTCCCCGGGCGAATCGAAGTGCTCGGCAAGCACACGGACTACGCGGGTGGACGCAGCTTGTTGGCGGCGACCTCGTGTGGCGTGTGGGTGGTGTCTGCGCTGAACGGGACGAAAGCTGTGCGTCTGACGAATGCCGATCCGCGGTTCCCCAAAGCGGCATTCTCGCTCTCGCCCGACCTGGAGATACGGATCGGCCCGTGGACAAACTACCCGATGACCGTGGCGCGGCGGCTTGCGCGCAATTTCGGCGACGAAACGAGACTGCAGGGCGTGGACGTCGCCTTCGCCAGCGACCTGCCTCCCGCGAGCGGGATGAGCAGTTCGTCGGCGATGATTGTCGCTTCCTACTTGGCGTTGGCGGGACCGAACCGTTTGGATGAGTCGCCCAGGCATCGGAACATCCGTTCGTCCGAGGATCTCGCCATGTATCTGGCCTGCAACGAAAACGGCCGCAGCTTCCGCGAACTCGAAGGCGATCGCGGGGTGGGGACCTTCGGCGGAAGTGAGGACCACACCGCGATGCTCTGCTGCTGTCCGGGGGAGCTGGCCATCTATTCGTTTTGCCCGACGAAGTTCGAGCGCCGCGTGCAATGGCCGGACGACCTCGTATTCGTCGCGTGCCACTCGGGCGTGTTGGCGGAAAAGACCGGCAAGGCGTTGGCCCAATACAACTCCGTCTCGGCCCGCGCGCGGAAGGCGTGTGAAGCGTACAACGCGCACCACAAGACCAGGCACGAAACGTTGGCGGACATCGTGCGCGAACACGCCGGTTTGCCGCGGCAGACAGTACTCGGCCAATTCGAGGCCATTCCGCGGTCGAACGAACCGCCCGATCACTTGCTCGACCGGTTCCGGCAGTTCGTGACCGAGAGCGAGTATTTCATCCCGCGAGCAGCCGATGCGTTGGAACGCGGGGATTTCGAGGAGTTCGGGCACCTCGTCGATCAGAGCCATTTCAATTCGCGGACGATGCTATGGAACATCATTCCCGAGATCGATTTTCTCCAACAGAGCGCCCGGAAACTCGGCGCGATCGCAGCGTCTGGGTTCGGCGCCGGGTTTGGCGGAAGTGTGTACGCGATTGTCCGCGCGGCGGAAGCGGACGCGTTCGGCGGGAAATGGAAGGCAGCCTATACAGCCAAGTTCCCGGAGCAGGGACAGAAGGCGATGTGGCTCACGACCCGGCCCGCTGGCGCGGCGCACCGGATCGGCGCATGATCATTTCCAGAATTGGAAGATCGAGTCGCACTGAATCTGGAGCTTCACGCCGACGTACAAGCCGATCGGCGCATCCCAGTCAAACTCGGTCTTCACCTTTGCGTGATCGAAGAAATCGTCGATCTTGTTCTGCTTGCTGCGCGGGTCGTAGCCGCCGAGTTCGCGCATGGTGTACTCGAAGCTGAGCAGCGAGTTCACTTGCTTCTCGAAGAGCTTGAGCGAGTAAAGCGTCTGGTTGACCTCGTACATGCCCTTCTCCATCAGGTTCAAGGTGGGTTTGCTGTGGTCGGTCTTCGGCGCGTACTGCCTCTCGAAGGCCTCCCAATTCTCGGGGATACGGTACTTGGGCGGACGCAGGCTGAACTCGTGCCGCACATCCACAAAGTCGCGGGCAGCCGGCGCGGTGACCTCCGCCGCTCTCCGTTCAGACTTCGATGGGGTGAAAATCGCCGCCAGCAGATTGGGATCTGCAAACGACGAGGATTCGAGGACGGCTTGTGCGTTCGTTGGACTACTCGGCCACAGAATGCTCAGTACCAACCCCCCTGCAACTGCTACTACCTTACGGCTCGCTCTCATACGACATATAACTCCTACTGCTTGGGCAAAGGGAGCGTGCCTGTTGTTCAAGCAGAACATACGCCAGCGCGACGCGTTTGCAACGCCGCGAGTCCAAGGCCCCCGGCTGTCCGCCATTCGATTCGATTTTGCCCGAAAACGAGCTTCTTGACGCCGCCCCCGCTCTCCGTCAGATTTTGTCCTACACGATTTGCCAATCGACCATGAAACATCCACCCGCCATCCACATCGCCGCGCTGTTCTCGTTGGCCCTCGCCGCCGGCTGCCAACACGCACCTCCATCCGCGTCCCCTCGCCCCGGCGAGGAATACCTGCGCTTCGCCGGGAAGGCCTGCGATGTGGTCGAAGGAAACCTTCCCGAGATCGAGCGCGTCGCCGAGATTGTCGCTCAACGTCACCTCGACGGCGGCCTGATCGGTTTCCCGTACAACTACCAGGGCCTCCAACAGGAACTCATGGGACGCAGCGGCGGGATGGTCCACGCCGGCTTCGAGCGACCGTTTCAGAAGGAGCGCTCGGAGGCCGAAAGGACGAATGACGTGGCGATTATCAGTTGGGAGCGCGCGCCGGCGGAACGCGATCTCCAGTTGATCCAGGAGGCCAAAGTGCGGGGCTGTTTTGTCATCGGCTTCGGGCCGCGCAGAATGGCCGCGCTCGCCGAGCACGCAAGGGCCTGCGATGCGTGGTTCGATACCGGCTTCGCTGACGACGACAGCGTGGTGCGCTTCGACGATGGTTCGACAGGCGGACGCGGCAACTGCCTGATGAATACGCTCCATGGCTGGGCGCTCACGGCCGAGATCGTCTCCGCATTGACGCGCCGCGGCAAGATGCCCACGATGTGGAAGGCATACCTGTACGACGACGGCATCGAGTGGGGCAATCGGTACTTGGGGAAGAAGCAGTTCCATGATGATTTCCGAGTTCCACCGATTGCGAAAGGCAAGCTCGCGAAGGAGTACCTTCGACAGATTCGAGGCTACTTGCGGAAGTTCGAGCGCACACAACTATCCAACGTGGAACGCGCGGCCAAATTGATCGCCGAGGAAAGTCGCGCCGGTCGGAAAGTCGTGGCCACGGCGATGGGCCACATGCCGTGGACGTTCGTGGCGAAGTACGAGGACGCGAAATGGGCCGAGCCACACGATCTGCATTACAACACGCCGCATCAAGTCGAAGACTACCTGAAGAAGACCGGCGACGGCGCTTTGGTGGTACGGCTCGGCTACAGCGGCATGCACCCCGAGGACCGAGGGATCTTCGAGAAGAAAAACCAGCGCGTCATCCTCATCACCGCCGTCGATACGCATCCCGGCTGGGAGGTGCCACCGAACATGGTCGCCGTCATCGATCAGTGCTGGGAATTCGGCGACGCCTGCGTCTCGATCCCGAACTACCCGATCAAACTCTTCCCGCCAAGCGGCGTGATGCAATTGGTGGCGTATGAGTGCGTGAACGTGGAGGTGTTGAATCGACTGACACATCCTCGCTGAGTTCAGAGGAAAACCAGCTTGTCATGAGCCATCTGCCCACTCCTGACACTCCGAATATTCGCAGGACACACTTCGTGGACCGCTGTGTTCGGTCGTAACGCTCACTTGTGTAGTCGCCCAGTCGAACCGGACTTTTCCCAGCGAAGCGCTGTCTGTGTTGCGCACGTGCGGTTCGCCACACAGCGGCTGGCGAGTCGCACGATGATACACGGAAAATGTATAAATGTGAGGGCTCGACTGGAACCGTGGTGCGACCTCAAAAACATAGCAGACGTGCTTCCGGTCGGGGGAGACAGAACGCGCATAAATCCGGGCGCCTTCCGGGGTTCATGATGACAAGACACGCGGCTGCAACTATCAGGAGCAGCAATGCAAGGAGCAGGTAATCACCATGAAAGAGAAAACGACCCTTTGCTTTCACGTCCCATTTCTTTCCTGCCATCGCGCGCCTCGGTGGCGTTCGGCTGGTGGACCGTGCGCGGCACCATCACGTTCGGCGGGTCAGCTAACAGGGATCTCCGCCTTCGTTTTGCTCAAGTAGTCCAGGATCTCCTGGTCGCGTTGCTGGATTTCGAGCAGGATTGGCTGGGCCATGGATCGATACTCTCGAGGCGCATGGACCTTGCGCGCTTCGATCAAGACCTTCTTCAGGTTGGCCACGGCACGCTCTGCCGCAGCCAGTTGGTCGTCGTTAAGGATCATGTCTTCCTCAGTTCGATGATGCCGCGTCGCGTGAAGGCGCGTGTGGTTTGATAGGTGTCCAACCATAGGAGGAGGGTTTCCTCGCCGATCGAACTTTCCGCCCAGAAAACGTCCGCTTGAAACCGCATCTTGGCTCTCACCGAGTCGAAGACCATTCTACTGTCCTCCGGGACGTCCGCAAGGCGGAATTCCGCATTCATCAGCAAGAGCAAGTCCATGTCGTTCGGCAGCTCCTTCGCGCTGACGAAACTCCCCCATACGAAAACTCGTTCCAATTTGCCGGTGGCCTTGACCAAGGCCAACAACTCACGGAACCGTTCGCCCAACCATTTCCGCCTCGCGGAGCCGACGCCAAACCGCCCGAGAAACTCATCCAGATTGGCCACATGAACGCCTTCGGGAAGATTGCCATCGGCGTTGAAAGCCGGAATCATCGGCTACATCTCCCTCCGCCCCTCCACCGCGCGCGCCAGCGTCACCTCGTCGGATTGTTCGAGTGTCGAGCCGACGGCGAGTCCGTGGGCGATGCGGGTCACCTTCACGGCGTGCGGCTTGAGTTCGTTGGCGAGAAACAGCGCCGTGGCGTCGCCGTCGATATCGGCGCTCAGGGCCAGCACCACCTCGCGCGGTTTCTCGGTCTGAATCCGTTGCATCAAGCCGGCAACGCGCAGTTGTTCCGGACCGATACCGTTGAGCGGGGAAATCTTGCCGCCGAGCGCGTGATAAACGCCTTTGAAGCCGGCGGACTTTTCCATCGCCAGGATGTCGTTGGCGCGCTCGACGACGCACAGGATGCCGGTATCACGCTTGAGATTGGCGCAGATGTCGCACAGGTCGGCGACGCTGTAGTTGCCACAGCGAGTGCAGTAACGAATCTGCGCCCGGCAATTGCGGATGGCATCGGCCAGGTCGTTCGAGAGGCGCGCGTCGGCCTGCAAGAGGTGCAACGCGATCCGTTCGGCGGAACGGTTGCCGATGCCGGGCAGCTTCGCCAGCTTCTTGATCAACGTCTCAATGGGCGCCGGGTACTGCATGTTGTGCGATGAACGCTACCATATCGCCTGGCAACTCTGCACGAAATTCGCACCGTTGCCGGCTCGTGGGATGTCGCAACGCAACAAAGTCGGCGTGCAGTGCGTGGCGGGACAGCAACAGTTCCTTCACCATCTCGCCGGTCACGCCCTGCTCAATGAATCTCAGATACCAGTGGTCGTCGGGGCCGTAAATCTTGTCGCCCACGATCGGATGGCCGAGCCACGCCATGTGGACACGCAATTGATGGGTGCGGCCGGTGCGTGGAGTCAGCCGGACCACGGTGAAACCGCGCAGCCGCCGCTCGACAACGAGTTCGGTGACGCTCGGTTTGCCGGTCGACTCGTCCACGACGCGTTTGGTATAGACGGCGGACTTGCGGTCGAAACCGATCGGTTTGTCGATGAGGCAGCGGTCCTGTATCAACTCGCGGCAGCAGATGGCTACGTACTGCTTTGTGATTTCGCCGCGCAGCAACTGTTTGCCAAGAATTTTCGCCGCGTGTTCGTTCTTTGCGACAATGATCAAACCGCTGGTTTCCCGGTCAAGACGGTTGATCAGCCGAGGGACTTCGATTCCGCGCTCGCGCAGCCAAGCGACCAGCGTCGGGTGCTCGGGCTTCTTGGCCGAGTGGCAGACGACGTGGGCGGGTTTATCCACGACGAGCAGATCGTCGTCTTCAAAAACTGCGGTTGGTGATTCCCTGTGCTGCATCGTCCTCGTCCTCGTCCTCGTCCTCGGTCGTTGGATTCGAGTACGACGACGAGGACGAGGACGACGACGATTATCCTCTGACAAATTCCCGGTACATCTCCGCATAAAGCCCGCCCAGCAGAAGCAACTCGTAATGCGTGCCGCTCTCGGCCATCTTGCCGTCCTTGAGCACGATGATCTTGGTGGCGTTGCGGACCGTGCTCAGCCGATGCGCCACCACGAAGGTCGTGCGCTTGTGGAACAGCTTTTCGAGCGCCTGCTGGATCACCGTCTCCGTTTGCGTATCCACGGAACTGGTCGCTTCATCGAGGATCAAAATCCGCGGATCGGCCACCAGGCCCCGCGCGATGCAAATGAGCTGGCGTTCGCCCTGGCTGAGGTTGGCGCCGCGTTCGCCGACCTTGGTAGCGAACCCTTTTTCGAGTCGCATGAGAATGTCGTAACAACCCAGCGTCCGGCAGGCCGCGATCACCTCGTCGTCCGTCGCATCGGGGCGGCCGTATTTGATGTTGTCCATGACCGTGCCGGTGAACAGGAAGTTATCCTGCGACACGATGCCCATTTGCCGGTGCAGCGATTCGAGAGTGACCTGGCTGATGTCGAGTCCGTCCACCAGGATTCGCCCCCGCTGCGGTTCGTAGAACCGCGGGATCAGGTTCACGATGCTGCTCTTGCCGGCGCCCGTCTTTCCCACGAACGCGATCGTCTGGCCGGGTTCGGCGGCGAAATGAATGTTCTGCAACACCCATTCGTTTGGCGGCGTGCTGTCGTAGCGAAGCCAGACGCGGTCGAACTCGACCCGGCCCCGCACCGGCGGAACGTCCTTCGCATCGGTGTGGTCCCGCACTGCCGGTTCCGTGTCGAACAACTGGAAAATCCGTTCCGCGCTGGCGGCGGTCGAGAGCGTGTTGTTGTAAATGTCGCCCATCGTGTCGATCGGCCCGAAGAACATCCGCAGGTACAACAAGAACGCCGTCAGTTCCCCGAGTTGGATTTCGTGTCCCATCACCAGCATCCCGCCGTAGCCCATGATGATGAACGTGCCCACCGCCGACATCATTCCGATGAACGGGTAATAGATCGACCAGACCTGGGCGGCTGCGACGGAGTTGACGTTGTGCTCGGTGTGAATCTCCTGGAACTGCTCCAGGTTCTCGTCCTCGCGTCCGAACGCCTGCACCACGCGCACGCCCGAGATGTTCTCCGCCAACGCGGCCATGACGCGCGAGTAGCTCTCGCGCGTCTTGCGGTAGGCTTTCCATGCTTTGGCCTGGTAAATCCGGGAAGCCATGAACAACGGAGGAATGATCACCGCCGTGGCCAGGCACAGCCTCGTGTCGTACTGGAACATGAAGTAGAGCGCCCCGACGAGCGTCAACAATGCCGTCAACAACGTGCTCCCGCCCCAACTGACGAACCAGTTGAGCGCATCGACGTCGGTGTCCGCCCGTGCCATGATGCGGCCGGCTTTCACGCGGTCGAAGTAGTTCATCGACAACCGCTGGATGTGGCGGAAAATCGCGCCGCGGATATCGGTCGTGACCCGTTCACCGAGGTAGGTGACGGACCGGGTCTGGACGATCGTGAGCAACCACCCGAACAACAGGTTCGCGAGGAACGCCACACTCCCGACCAACACGCCGTGGACGTTTCCCTCGGTAATCGGATGATCGATGATCCACTGAATGATCTTGGGCCCGAGCAACGCCGAGACCGTCGCGAGCAGGGCGAGCACAATGTTGCCGCAGTACCGTCCTCGATACGGGCCGGTGAATGCCCACAAGCGCAAGAAGAGACGCCGGTCCAACTTCCGTTGGGCGAGTTCCTCTTCGAGTTGTTGGTGATCGATGGCCATGGTTGATGTCAATGGTCAATGGTTAATGGCTGCTGGTTCTGCGTCCGCTCGACTCGCCGGACCAATACCCAAGAACCAACAACCAATAACCGATAACAACGGCTACGCCGCCTGTTTCATCATGAACTGCTGCTCGTAAATCTCCTTATAGAACCCCTTCTTCCTCAACAGCTCCTCGTGCGTGCCGCGCTCGACGACCTGCCCGGCATTCAGCACGATGATCTGGTCGGCGCGATGGACCGTCGAAAGACGTTGCGCGATCACGAACGTCGTGCGCCCGGCCGCCAGTTGCCGCATCGCTTCCTGGATCAACCGTTCCGTGCGCGAGTCCACGCTCGCCGTCGCGTCATCCAGGATCAGGATGCGCGGGTTCATCAGGAACGCCCGGGCGATGGCGATGCGCTGCTTCTGGCCGCCGCTGAGCGTCACGCCGCGCTCCCCGATGATCGTCTGGTATCCTTGTTCGAGCTCCATGATGAACTCGTGCGCTTGCGCCGCCTTCGCCGCCGCCTCCAACTCGGATTGCGTGGCGTCTTTTCGCCCGTAGGCGATATTCTCGGCCACGGTGGTCGAAAACAGAAAGGTGTCCTGAAAAATGATGCCGATGTGTCGCCGCAAATCGTGCAGATCGATCTGCCGCACGTCCACGCCGTCGATCAGAATCGCGCCGCCGGTGACGTCGTAGAAACGCGGCACGAGGTTGACCAGCGTGCTCTTGCCGGACCCGGTCGGCCCGACGATGGCAGTCATCTTGCCGCCCTCGGCGATGAGGGAAACGTTGTGCAGCGAGGCCTTGCCTTCGCGATACTGGAACGACACGTTGGCGAACACGACCTCCCCTTTGCCCTGCGGAAACGGCTTGGTCCCGCCGGCGATGTTTTCCGGATCGTCCAGGATTTCAAAGATGCGTTCGCTGGCGGAGGCCGCTTGCTGGGTGACGTTCGCGACCTGGCCGATCATCCCGAACCGCCAACCGAGGTTGTTGATGTAGAAGATGACTGCCATGAGGTCGCCGATCTTGATTTCCCCTCGCACGACCATCATCCCACCCACGAGCAGCGAGACCGGCACCGCAAACCCAAAAATCAAGGACGCTGCCGGCATGCGTCCGCTCCAGTACTTCGTCACCTCCATCACGCGGCTCAGGTACTTGTTCTGGAGGTGCTCGAATTTCCCGATCTCCCGTTGTTCCTGGGCGAACGCCTTCACCACGCGGATGCCCTGGATGTTCTCGGCGAGCGCCGTGGTCAATTCGCCGTATTGATCGTACACGAGTTTCCATCGTTCTTTCAGCTTGCTCGCGAAGTACGTCACGAGCCCGGCCGTGGGCAACATCGCGAGCGCGGCGATCACGAGAAACCACCAGTGCACCTGCGCGATCAGCACGAGCGACACGATCATCACCAGGAACACCTCGATGTTGGTGTAGAGCATCGCCTGCCAGAAATGTTGCAGGCGGCGGATGTCGGTCGTCGAACGCGAGATCAGTTCGCCGGTGTTGCTTCGGTCGTGAAAGCTGAACGAATGCCGCTGGATGGCGTTGAACACCGCGCTGCGAATGTCGAACACGACATCATGCGAGAGCTTGGATCGCAGGACGCCCTGGACCATGTTGTTGATGCCACGCACAAGCCAGAGTCCGAGGACGAAAAGTCCGAACAGCCACGGCGAGAAAGCGGACGCCAACGGGCCCTTCATGTGGTCCTGAAGCCCGTTCAGGAACAGCCGCGCCACCTGCGGATGGATCGCTTCCACCGCCACGTTGACCAGCAACATCAGTACGGTGCCAGCCGCCAGTGCGCGGTAAGGGAGCAAGAACCGCATGATGCGCAGAAGATTGCGGCTCTGCGTCTTCTTTGGCTGGACAGATGGCCCGCTCGATTCCACCGAAACATTAAACCCGCTTCTCGCCGGTTCGACAAGGATGGTCGTGGCTGCAGAAATTCCTTGCTTCCCGGCCTTGGCTCCTAGACTCCCGCCCACTTCGACGAGTGTGGAGTGAATGAACTGACAATGAACGCCTCTGTCCATTGGTCGGCGCGCGCTGCATCGATTGGCGTCGGTGCGTTTCACGGGTTCGGCGTGCGGCATGATGGAACGGTCGCCGCCTGGGGAAGCGGCTCGGGCGGGCAGATCGGTGATGCGTTGTGGATCAATCGGACCACCCCGATCGGGTTGTACAATTTTTCCAATGTCGTCGCGACGGCAGGCGGCATGTGGCATTCGCTGGCGGTCAAGGCGGATGGTGGACGATGTTTTCGTGGTCAGGAGCGGTGTTCCCGAGGTCAGAATCGTTGCGGACGACCTTGTTTTCATCGTTCCCAAGCTTGTTCTTGATGTCTCCAAGGACGGGAACGACGTGGACGACCACCTTCCCAACGATCCCTACCATGGGGCTTACCGGGGCATGCGGCTTACCGGGGATGGCGGCTTACCGAGTTCGCGATCACTCCATTCTTGATTTGAATCACTCACGCTGTCATCGGAGGAGGCTTCGGTCCCACAAACGTAGAAGACACGCTGATCTCTCGGCGCGCCTTCGTGGTTGATTCCTTCGGACGACGAACGAATACCCGACGCACGGGTGGTTCGCGGGCAGAGTCACAGCTTGAGCGCCAGTTGCATCGAGACCAGGTTTTCGCCTTGCTGGATGCGGCCGTTCTGGTGGTTCCGCTCGTACTGGACCTTGCCGACCAGGTTCTTGACAAAGTAATAGCCGAGACCGGCCTCGATCCGCCAGGCGTCGCGGTCCCAACGGGTCTGGCCGCCGGCGCCGTTGTCGATGCGGTTGAAGAAAATCTGCCCCCAGCGCAACGAACCGTAAAACCCGGGCGTGAACTTGTAGCGCGATTCGAGGTAGTACGAGTACGCGCGCAGGTCGTCGTTGATGTTCGGCGCCTCCCAGCAAGTCGAGAAGAACTCGCCCCAGAACTGCCAGCGCCCGATGCTGTAGGCGGCATCGAAGCCAAAGGTCTCCTGGTCGTAGTCGTACAGCCGGGGGCGCTTCAGGTACGGCCCGACTGCGTACGACGCGCCGAGCTTGAGCCCGATCACCGGTTCGTAGCCGACGCGGCCCGAGTAGTTGTACTTCTCGTCGTTGCTGCCGTCGAGGTCCCATTGGTTCGGACGCGTCGAGAGCGCGGCGTTGGCAACGCAGAACGCGTACTCGAACTTGTTGACCGTCCCGAACACCTCCGCGCCCGTGTGATAGACCGGCCCCCAGATCATCGGGACCCAACGCTGTTTGCGGTCGGGGATGTTGCGTCGCCCGAGCAAGACCTCCGCGCTTGGCGACGGCGGGCCGTCGCCGAGGACCGTCATGAAGTCGTACGGCAACGGGTCGCGCACGAGCGGATTCTGGAACGTCGCGTGGCGCGGGACGAAATTCCCGACCGGCGTGGCGAATTTGCCGACCTGGATGTTCACCCACGGTTCGTCGAACGGAGTGCAGCGGACGAAATATTCCTGAAAATCCGAGCGTACGGAGCGGTCGTCGGGATCGAAGCCGCGGTCGTCCTGAAAGTTCGTGAAGAAGAACAGGTGTTCGCCGAGCGAGAGCCTTAAGAGGTTGGTGTCTTTGTAATAGAAGAACGAGTTCTTGCCCACGATCAGGCCGGGCGGGCGGCTGTCCACGATGTATCCCTCGAACTCGAACGTGCCGGTGTATTGGAACTGCACCCAGCCGTTTTTCGAGCTCCAGGAGAGCGGCATCTCCCCCAGCTTCTCGATGACCTCAAGCGGCCCCAGCCCGCGGAAATCCGCCACGGACGGAAAGCCGTCGGCGTTCGCCCGCGCCGCGCTAAAGTTGAGAGAAAACACCGCGCAAACCGCGAGCAGAACCATGACCGGTCTCTGAGTCAACGTGGGAGGCCGACTCCGTCGCGCGACCCTCGTTCGCCAAAGTTTCCATATGGTCGCCCGACGGAGTCGGCCTCCCACGTTACCCGGGTGCTGTAGTCGTTTCATGTCACGCTCCTGATTTCGAAAGGGTGTATGTGCTGAACCAAGAAACGCTCACCATCGCGCGCGAGCAAAGCAGCCTAGTTTTCCTTTGATTGAATTGTGCCGTCCGACCGATATACAAACGCTCTTGTGTTCCTGCACTCGGGTGAGTTTGAACAACTTAGGTACTCGCCGTGATCATCTCTTAGAATAACCATGGTAGTGCTCCACTGGAGGTTCCTCGCAATGACGGAGCAATTTTCCGATAACCCCATCAGAGCGTGCTAGGTCTAGGTAAATTGCAGTAGTAGCTAGGGCTACTGCTGCCCATTGGATCAGGAGCCGACCAACGTCTGGTTCTACGCCATAAGGAGGACTATTCCTGTGTTCTGGTGCAGGCGGACTGCAGATAAATCCATAACCGGCAGGCTTTCGGGAATGGAGCTCCTTTGCGTTGAATGTGTACACCCACGGCGGAAACGCAGCCATCGCAAACATCAACGAAAGCCCGCCGAGAAGTACATTCCTTTGCCTGTCGTTCATGTCCGGCAGTATCACCTCATTTCCGTCCACGAGGAGGAATTTTCCTGCGAAGTTGCTCAGCAACTTGAGTGAGGTGATGCGTCGCTTGAAGAACGTTTTCTACAATATCCAAGACTGCCTCCATTTCTTCAGCACTTGGTTTGTGACCACGGTGCGCTGCGGCGCTACCCGCGTCGAGTGCAGTTGAAAGAACTGCGCGGTTTTTCTCAGAGATTACCCCTTTATCACGCAACGCATTCAACTTTTGAGGGAATGTACCGACATCCCCCACCTCTTCCAGCATCAGCATGTCAACGAGAGTCCGCGCTCCCATCAGAGCGAGCCGCCTGCTGTCACTACGGAGCGCAACATATATCTCGTCAAGCATCTCTCCCATTGTGCCGGGAAGCTCCCAGCGCCACTTTGGGGCGCGGCGTGAAACGGGTGGAGGGTAGTAAGCTTCACTGGTGTCGTTGGCGGCATCCCTATAGAAAATCCGAAAGCAGATGGCCCCGCACCCGCGACACTGCAGCATCTCATAGGTGGTGTCCCACCAGAATGGGCAAGGGTGATCGGTCTGCTCAGTGTCCCCGACGCGTTCCCGCCGAAGCAATACATGGGTCGTGCTGCGCCCGCAGTCGTTGCAGTGGCAGTGAGACAGCTTTTTCGTACCCATTGCGCGCATCCGAGATCATATACCGAAAGGAGACAAGATGGCCTCGCATTCACCCCAGACATTCATTGCTGTCGTGGTTCGCTCCAGTGTTGGGAGGTTTCAACTAGCCTGACCGGGAGCGATCTGCTGACCGTTCACTGTGATCCGGCTGATCATCAGCGGTGAAATCACGTTGTAGGAGTCGTCGTCCGCGAAAACGAAAACCCGCCGGCCGGCGGGCGGAATGGCTACGTGATCAACCGTCGGAACACGCAACTCACCCCCGTCGGCCAAATGGATGGTGAACGGCACGAATGGCTCATGGCTGATAAGCTGGCGAATGTCGGAAATCATATCGTCGGGCGTAGAATAGCTCTCTAGCTACGCAGCCGCAAGTCCGTCGTCAGTCGTCGCCCGTACTTCGACCAACGACGGAACTGAGCGACCACGGGCAGCCAAAGCCGCGTGGCAGTCTCTCCGCTTTACGCGACGCCATGACGGCTTCGCATTCCGTTTGTACGTTCATCGCTGCCCGTGGTTCGCTGCAGTGATTTGGTTTGCTGTTTCTTACTGCCGAGTAGCCGACCAGACGCCCTTGCATATTCCTTTGTACTTCCCGGCTGCGAAAGGGAGCTGAAGTTTCCCTTTCCCCTCGAACAGGGTGGCGACGCCCTCCTGCGCCCCATAGACGCGGATCTTGCCCTTTTGGCTGACGAATCCAGCAACCGTAATGGCGTCGCCAAACTCCCGTCTCACCAGACCCGGAGATTGTGCCATCGGGCGCTATTGTGAACTCCACCATGCCAGCTTCTGGCAAAAACCCGCTTTTACAACGTGTTGACTGAAACGAGCCGGTATAGGTGCCCGCGAACTGGGCTTGGGCCACTGCGCTCGACTGGAATACGGCAAGAAAGAACCCAACTGCTAACAGCATGGCCTCAGACCTTGTTGATTTCGACATGGCATCCCCTTTCATTTTCTTTCACCGACCGATCAACCTCAGCGACCGCCGCCGAAACCCCCGGGCGGCTGGAAAAGTCGCGAGCAAATTCTCCCGAACCGTCCGACTGCCCCTCTCTCAAATCCATCCTTTCTTCTCTGCTTGTTGGACGAGCCTCCCAAAATCTCCGAGCGGCAGCAATGCCGCATACTGCCCCCAAACCCACCTGCCGAGCACCTTCGGCTTCTTGCCGATGATGTAATAGCCGAGACGAAGCTGAATGCGCCCATCTTCCTGAAACTCGATGCGCTGCAAGCAAAGAATCTTCTGTGGCATGTCGGTCTGCGGAACGCGAATTTCGTCGGTGATGGTGTAGTGGACGAGAACGCCGTCCGGCGGGACGACGAGCTTTCCTCGCTTTCCGACGTTTGGCGGCAGGACAAGATGGATTTCATACTGGGGTGCGATGACGGCTACGCCGGAACCGAGCGACCACGGGCAGCCAAAAGCCGCGTGGCAGCCTCTCCGCTTTACGCGGCGCCAAGACGGCCTCGAATTCAGTCTGCGCGTTCATCGCTGCCCGTGGTTCGCCAGTGATTTGAGGCTACACGGTAGCCAAGCCTCCTCTCCCGATAGCGGTGCTCTATCGCCCATCTGACAAACGTCGCGGCGACAGCTCCGACGGCAAAGGTCACAATGGATCCGACAATGTCCATAAGCCGGACGAAATGTCGCACAAGCGCAATTGCCGAAACAAGGAGAAAGAGTTAGCTGAGTTAGCTGCCGTTGACTTGGCCGGGGAGCGAGTTTGAGCAGCCAGGTTCCGCATGACAGCCCTTTTCGGGAGCACTGGCGCTCGATGATAGCTGCCGGCGGTTTGCGTTAGCTACCTGATTTCGAATACGTCGATTGCGTCGGAAAACCCTTTCACGGCGATCGCTTCGAGCGACGAGGCGGTCACGCCTGTGCCGGCCGCGCGCATGGTGGAAGCGCTGGCGAGAACCTGACCGGGGCGCGCCGATTTGCAGAGTCGCGAGGCCAGGTTCACGGTCTTGCCGAGGACAGTGTAGCTGAGTTGTTTGTCGGAACCCATGTTGCCGGCCACGGCTTCGCCGGTGTTGATCCCGATGCCGATGTCTAACTGCCGCTCATGCGGCGCGGCGGCGTTGAGCCGTTGCCGGGCGGCCATCATCGCCTGGGCGGCGCGGATGGCGGCGAGCGCGTCGTTGGGGCCGGGCTTCGGCGCGCCGAACACGGCCATGATCTCATCGCCCGCGAACTTATCGACGATCCCGCCGTGTTGCCGGACGATTTCGGTCATGGCGGTCATGTGGCGGTTGAGCAGATCGAGCACGTCGTGTGGCGCCATGCCTTCGGTGAGCCGGGTGAATCCACGGATGTCGCAGAACAACACCGTCACGGTCCGCAGTTGGCCGCCGAGGTCGATCTTGCCCCGCAGAAGCTCCTCGGCGACCTCGGGCGAAACGACCTTGTCCAGCACACCGCGGTACTTTTCCTTGAGCTGGAGTCCCTCGGCCATTTCGTTGAACGCCTCCGCGAGCCGGCCGATCTCGTCGGAGGTGCGCGGCTCGACGCGGACAGCGAGATTGCCCTGGCGGATTTGCCGCGCGCCATTCTCCAACTCGGCAACTGGCCGGGCGATCCCTTTCGCCAGTCGGGTCGTAACGCCCAGACAGATTACCATTGCCACTGCGCCGATGAGTATCGCGGTGAACCGCAGTTCCGCCAGCAGATCGCGCAAGGGTTCTTGCGAAAACAGGAGGACCCGCGCAACCCCCCAGCCCGCCTGCGAGGCGAAAGCAACGTAGGGAGTGTCATCGATTTCCACATCGACGAACTCACCCTCGGGCCGCTGCCGCAAGACCGATTCGACCCGCCCACGGCTCGGGCGACGCAGGGTCGAGGCAACGATTCGCTCGTTGACGAGGAACCCCACGTGCACAAGCGGCGTGTTGCCCGGCATGGAATCGGACCCCAGCGCTTGTGCCAGCTTCGTCGCGGTACTGTCCCCGAGCGGAAAGGCGACGACGACGTAGCCGAGGCGTTCGTTGCCGGTGCGCAGTGGCCGGCAGACGCCTTCAAAAAGCTGGTCGCCGCGCACGAAGAACCCGGTGCGCCAATCCGATTGATTGAGGATCGCGCTGGCGACGAGTTTCTCCGCCGCGGTGTCGCCTGCCGGAACCAGGGTCTTGCCGCTCTTGTCGGCGATGACCAGCAGAGTATGGCTGAGCTTGCTGATTTCCTGTTCGTTCTGGGCCACACCGCTCAACACCTCTGGATCGCCTTCTTCGAGCGCTGCCGCGAGCCGCCGGGAGCCGGCCAGCCGACTGCAGATGTCGTCGAGCTTCAGAAAACGGAGCGCTTGCTGCCGCTGAAAGGTCCTGTCGGCCGCGAGGACATCCGCAGCAGTCTTGCGGATGATCTGGTAGCGGATGGTGTTCGTCACGATCAACAAGGTGAGGCCGGTGAGCAATGCCACGGTGCCGACCAATACCAACAGGAGCTTGAGTTGGAAGCTGCGGAGCTTCACTCGAAGTCCACCGTCGCAGCCTGGCCGGCGACGATTTCGATTTCCTTCTCCGTCTCGCGTCCATTCGTTCGCCAGAGTACCAGCTTGTGTTTGCCCGCCGGGACGTTCTCGATACGAAACTTGCCGGCTTCGTCGGTGACCGCGAAGAAGGGGTTCTCGCACACGACGACCCAGGCGCGCATGTGCTCGTGGATCTCGCAGTAGATTTTCACGACGCCCGGCTTGTCGAACGTCACGGGCCGCGATTCTCCCGTCGGGTAACGTCCGAGGTCGAAGCGCTTCGGTTTCGAGTAGGAGAACACATTGTGATACTGGTCGTCGAGGTTGGGAAACTCGACGGTCGTTCCCACAGCCACGGCCATCACCTCGGGGATGAACATCGCGCCACGCTGGACGAGCCTGGGAGGTTGTCTCGGCGGCGAGAACGTCCTGCCATCGGATCCGTTCTTCACGAACACCACCGCCGGCAACGGCGTCTTTGGCGCCGGCTCGACTCGCTCCGGTTGTCCCGGGTAGGTCAGCGTGGAGCCGGCTTTGCTCGGCTCGCGGGGCGGCAACTTCACGGTGCCCTCGATCGCGCCCACCTGGGCGGAAATGGGACCCGCCGAAAGCAGCAACAGGACGAGGGTTCTGCCGAGCATTTCGGCGAGGATACAGCGCGACGCCCCGATCACGCAATGAATTCCGCGAACACCACAGGTCGAATTCCGGGAAGGCGATCAGCGCGGCGCGAAAGCGCGAGTGTTGCGCCGCGTGACCAATTCCATCAATGCCGGAAGATCGCAGTAGCGCAGAATCCCGCGAAGCACCACGGACTTGATGTCCAACAGATCGTAATGCCGCCGGCTCACAAACGAGGCGAAACTGCCGATCCCGCCGACCGCTTCGATGGCGCGGACGCGCGGGTCGAGCGCCGCCGCCAACTGCGCATAGACACCATGCTTGCCGTGACCGAAGCAGTGGATGCGACGCGCATCGACCCCGGACCATTCCGCCAGCAGATCGAACGCGCGCAGCGCCGCCAGATCGTCATCGAGCCACAACAGGTCGTCCGCGAACTTGTGGATCACGCCGTACAGTTCCAGTGGCGGACGCGGGGAAAGCGGGTTCGGCAGGAGCGTGCCGGCGCCCGAGACTTCCAGCACCAACACCGCCCTTCCCGACCGGCATTCGCGTTCGAGCCAGGCCCGATGTTTCGTCAGCGCGGTGCATCCGCCGTCCCACACCGCGATGGTTGCGGGGAGCCGGTGGTTGCGCCGCGATCGCAGGCGGAACAACAAGCCATGATTCATCAATTCCTCCTGGCTCCACCAGAACGCCTGCTCCACCGCGAGATCCCCGACCGCGCCGTTCCAGATGAAGCGAGGATTGAACGCGCACGGTTTGCGGTGTGCGAAGACGCGTTGCCGCAGCCACGCCAGCGCTTCCTTTCGAGTCGCCGGGCGTTGCCGCTCGATCTGCGCGACACGCTCGCGATTCTCGTCGTGCACCGCCCGCGCGCCCGGGATTTCGCCGAGCACCTGGCCGGACTTCGTGCACCATAACCGCTCCGGCGGCAACAGTGAGATTCGCGGGACCGCCACGGCCGGTTTTCGCCCAAGCAGATGCCGGCAGAAAAACTCCGCCGCGGCGCGAGCGAGCTT
>Ga0187892_10005081_pt1 | contig 21127 bp, 17 predicted proteins | sample MA1701073metaG_FD_139345 | JGI IMG/M metagenome (GOLD analysis project Ga0187892, IMG submission 139345) | Bio-ooze microbial communities from a basaltic lava cave in the Kipuka Kanohina Cave System on the Island of Hawaii, USA - MA170107-3 metaG ... | reverse complement strand
TTGCCGAATGCCGTGAGCTTTATCGATTTCGGCACGGCCAGTCGGGATGACCGGGCGCGATGTAAAATTTTCGCGACTGGTCCCGGTCAAGGCGCGAAAGCTGTGCGCCACGCATGGCCGCGTCATCGAAACTCGTTACGCAGTCTGAAACAAAACCAATGCACCTGCCATCTGTCCCTCGCCTCCACCCCCAGGAGCAGTGGCTAATCCTCACGGCCCTTGAGATTTCTTCATCCGCACGACGATCTTGTCCGGCTCCTCATGGTCCGCCGAGAACAGCCCGTGTTCTTCATCGGTGCGAAACTCGCGTATCGCGTATCCCCGCTTCGAGAACGTAATTACCTCGAAGTACTGGATCTCTTCGACTTTCTCGGGGACGGATTCCACGATCTTCTTGCGTGCGGGGAGGCGGAAATCGCCAGCGGCATCGCTCTGGTAGGCGTATTTCCGAAATTGCGAGGCGCCATCGAACGAACTGACGCGCATGACCGTCACCTGGATCGTGACTTCCGGCAACGGCTGCCCGTTTTCCGCGTCCACGACCGTGCCGAAGAAGGACTCGGCGATCTTGACGCGCGTGCAGGACACCGCGCACGCAGAACACAGGAGCGTCAGCAGAATGCAACTCGCCCGGAGTTTGTGCATGGCTCCATTTACGCTTGAGCCCGCCAGGAAGGCGACAGTTTTTTTACCACAACTCGTTCGGGCCGCTGGGGACGGAGACGCCTTCGCGGCAAGGAGCGGACCGCTGCAGCGGCGCTGGGGAATACCACGGGCGCAGTTCCCCCCGTTCGTCCAGAAACTGCCGCCGCCACGCAAGATAATGCTCGACGATCGGCTCGAACTCGGCGCGCCGGGCGAGCGTCGTGACGCGGCGGTTGAACTCCGCCACGGGGCCGAACCGCTTCGAATACTCCAGCGCGACCTTGCGGAACATGCGGCAGCCGATGTTCTCGCCGAAGACCTCGACCATCCGGTCCAGATGCCGTTTCATGACGACGATGCGCTCGTCGATGGACGGCTCGGGCAACATTTCGCCCGTCGCCAAATAATGCGCCGTGTGGCGAAAAATCCACGGGTTGTAAAACGCGCCGCGTCCGATGCTGATCGCCGCGCAGCCGGTTGCCTCGAACATCGTCTTCGCCGCGGCAGGCGTCGTGATGTCGCCGTTGCCGACCACGGGTATGCTGCGAACGGCTTCGACGACCGCGCGGATGCCGGCAAGATTGACCGAGCCGTCGAATCCCTGCTCGCGCGTCCGCCCGTGCACGATGATCGCGGCAACGCCGACGTCCTGCAGCGCCCGGGCGAGGTCGGGCGCGGTGATGCTCGTGGCATCCCAGCCGAGCCGCATTTTGCACGTGACCGGAATTTTCACCGCCGCGACCATGGCTTGGACGACGCGCGCGGCCTTGCTCAGATCGCCCATCAAGGCCGAGCCGCCGCCGCTGCTGCACACTTTGCGGACCGGGCAGCCCATGTTCACATCGACGGTCTGGACACCGCGTGCTTCGAGAATCTGTGCGGCGTCGCGCATTTCTTCGGCGACAGCGCCATAAACCTGCACCGCGAGCGGATGATCGTCGGGTGTGGCTTCGATCAGCTTGAGCGATTTGCGGTTGTTCTCGACGAGCGAGCGAGCGTTGACGAGGTCCGTCGTGCAGAGGCCGACGCCGCCGATCTCGCGGATCACGAGCCGGAACGGCAGGTTCGTGTATCCCGCGAGCGGCGAGAGGAACAGATTCGACGCCAGTTGCAGTCTTCCGAGCGCGAAAGCCATTGGCCAGCATTCTAGCAGAATCGGCCCGCGCGGACAAGCTGCGCTAATGCATCCATCCCGGCCAAACGCGGCTTGTGCAGGACGGATCAGTTGCGTTACGCTGCGCCGCCTTATGCAGATCGAACACATCGCGTTTAACGTCAACGACCCGGGTGCGGTCGCTCAGTGGTACGCCCAAAACCTCAATCTGAAGATCATCCGGAAACATGGTCCTCCAACCCATGCGCACTTTCTCGCCGCCGCCCCCGGGCAAGCGATGCTGGAGATCTACACGAATCCTGCCGGAAAAGTGCTGGATTTCAGGGAAATCAGCGCGCTTTCGACCCACCTGGCGTTCTCGGTGAAGAACCTGAGCGAGGCGCGCGAACGCCTGATCCGCGCGGGCGGGACAGCGGATGGCGAGGTCAGCCGCAACCCGGAAGGCGACGAACTGGCGATTGTCCGCGACCCGTGGGGTTTCCCGATTCAACTCGTCCGCCGCGTCAAGCCGATGGTCTAACAAGCGGATCTGTCTCCCGATCGTCACAAGAAAGACGTTGATTTCAATTCATTCCTGCGTACTTTGCTTCGTACTTGCGGAAACGAAACGGGTGGGTCCGCATCTGACTAACGTTGAATCGCACTCGAACCATGAGCGCAAGCAGCATGAAAACAAATCGCCCGACCCACGAGGAAATCGCCAGGCGCGCCTATGAAATTTATCTCGCCCGCGGAGGTCAGCACGGCTACGACCGCGACGACTGGCTGCAGGCGGAGTACGAATTGATGCAACTGCCGGTGCGCAAACTCGCCGAACTGCAAGCTCCGACCGCGCAGCCGGCAACGCGCGAAGACATGCCCTCGATCATCGAGGTGGTCCGCAACGCGATGGTCACTCGTCCGCGCACGCGTTCGCAGGCCGGATGAACTTCACGGATTGGGAACAGCCTGTCGTGGCGTCCGCAGAGACTCGACGCTGGTGCGGAGGTTTGCGTTCTCGGGCTTGAAGGACAACGACCGTTCCCACGCTTCGAGCGCACCGGCCAGATCGCCTCGCACATAGCGAAGGTTGCCCAACACTTCCAGCCCCATCGGATCGTCCGGCTGAATACGCAAGCCTTCATCGAGCGCCTGCTGCGCTTCCTCGTAGCGTTCGGCGCGCCCGAATGCGCCCGCGGCGGAGATGAAACAAGACCCGGGCTTGAAGCCGAGTCGCGCCGCCATCAGGAAGGACCCAGCGGCTTCTGCCGAGCGTTCCCGGCGCAGCAAGATGTCGCCCAGCAGACAATGCGCCTCTCCGTAGCCGGGATCGAGTCGCACCGCTTCGCGCACCGATTCCTCCGCGGCCCGCGTGTCCGGACCGAGACGATGCAGGGCGCGGCCGAGATTGTAGTGCGCCGTGCGGCTGTCGGGCGCCGCCGCGACGGCTTTGCGGAATTGCTCGATCGCGGCCGCTGCGTCGCCTTCGTCCGCGAAACAAACGCCGAGCATCTCGAAATGGTTGGCGAGGTTCTGGCCATGCGGAAACACGGGATTGGGCAGGAGGTTCGTGAGGACGACCCCGGCCAACGCGGCGACACCGACAACCGGGCCATTCCTCCGTCTCTCGCGCCACGCTTGAACCACCGCTGCCGAGCCGAGCGCAAGCATCGCCGGCGCTGCCGCCAGCCGATACCGGTCCACCACCTTGAATGAAATCAAGGCGAGCATCAGCAGAACAACGTAGCCGGCAACGAGGAGCCATGATTCGTCCCGCTTCCACAGCGCGACCGCCAGCCCGGCGAGTCCCAGCGGCCCGACGAGCCACCATCCCGGCAACGGCCAACGGAGCAGCGGCACCCATTCCCGCACGAAGTACAGGCTGATGTTATCGGAGCATTCGTAGCGATTCCAGAACAGCAGGAACTTCACGCCCAGCAGCTTCAGCCAGCGCAACGGCGCGTCACGGATGCTCTTCCAGGTCTCCTTCCACCAGAACGCGGAGATTTCCGAGTAGGTCAATTGCCGGCCCGCCCGGCGAACCGCCTCGGCGTTGCTGTCCAGTTCTTCGTACTTCGACGCGGCCCGCACGAACGACGGGGCAAGCCGCGCGCCGTCGGCTTCGGGGCCGTTGCCGATGTAGAAGTTGTAGCCGCTCTCATAGACGAGCGGAATCCATTCGCGCGACACGGCGTAATTGCGGACGGTCGGGATGGCGATCCCTACGATGCAGCCGCCCAGCATCATCATCGCCGGCAGATATGGCCGCGATTGTGCGCGACGCCGGTGCACCGACCAGGACCAGAGCGCGATTCCCGGCAGCAACACCAGGAAGTTTCCCTTGACCAAGCCGGCCAGGCCGATCAGCAACCCGATCCCACCCCAGAGCGCCAGCGATGGCCGGTCGTTCGCGACGAACAGCAACCCGAGCAGCGACATCCCGAGGAACACTTCGAGCGTGGTCTTGAGCACCAGCCCTTCGTAAAAAATGCACGGCAGGTACAACGCCGCGAGCAGGCCGGCAAGAATCCCCGCACCATCCCCCGCGAGCCGGCGCGCGACGAAGGCCGTCAGCACTGCTGTTGCCGTCCCGAGCAGCGCGTGGATCAGCCGCACGACATCGATTCCGCCGCCGGCGAGTTTGAGGAAAGCCAGCAGGTAGGCGTAGCCCGGCTCGAAAAAAAACGGCCGGTCACCGAGCCAATCGCCGCCGGCGATCCTGGTTGCCCATTGGTCGTAGTACTCCGAGTCGAGGAAGAGATGCTTTGCAAACGGCGTCTGCGAAAACTGGAAGAAGAACAGGAGTCGAATGCCGAGCGCGACCACACCGATGCCGACTGCCCACCAGGGGAACCAGCGCTTCGATGGAGCCGATGCGTCCGAGGCATGCATCCCCCATTGTTTCGTCGAGGCACCCGGTAAGTCAAGATGACCTCGGACCGGACGCGTTATGTCGTCAGTGGTCAAAGCCAAGCAGGGAAACGCGCGCCCCCCATTTCCAGTCCCAAAAGCAGCAACCCAGCCCCTCGTTTCCGAAGGGCTGGGTCGCGAACCGATTGCGCAAACCGCGTTTGCGGCTGCTTTCGCAGCACGCTCTTTACGTTTTACGCCTCACGTCCTAGTACATGTCGCCGCCGTAGCCGCCGGGAGGACCGTGGCCGGGACCGCCGGCAGGAGCTTTCTCCTTCTCCGGAATCTCGGTGATCAGGCACTCGGTCGTCAGCAACAGGCTGGCGATGGACGACGCGTTCTGCAACGCGGTGCGAGCGACCTTGGTCGGGTCAATGATGCCGGCCTTGACCAGGTCGGTGTACTCGCCCTTGTCCACGTCGAAGCCTTCGTTGCCTCGGCGCTTGCGGACGTCCTGCACGACGATCGAGCCTTCGTAGCCGCCGTTGTCGGCCAGCTTGCGGAGCGGCTCTTCGAGCGCGCGACGCACAATCTGCGCGCCGATCGCCTCGTCGCCACTGACCTTGAGCTTCTCGACGGTGTCAATGCAACGGATCAACGCCACGCCACCGCCGGGAACGATGCCTTCCTCGACGGCCGCGCGGGTCGCGTGCAACGCGTCCTCGACGCGCGCCTTCTTCTCCTTCATCTCCGTTTCGGTTGCTGCGCCGACGTTGATGACGGCAACGCCACCGGCCAACTTGGCCAGGCGCTCCTGGAGCTTCTCGCGATCGTAATCCGAGGTCGTCTCCTCGATCTCTTTGCGGATCTGGTTGATTCGACCCTGGATGGCGGACTGCTTGCCGTTGCCCTCGACGATCGTCGTGTTTTCCTTGTCCACAACGATGCGCTTGGCGCGTCCGAGATCATTGAGGTCAATGTTCTCGAGCTTGATGCCGAGGTCTTCGGTCAAACAACGCCCGCCCGTGAGGACGGCGATGTCGTCGAGCATGGCTTTGCGGCGATCGCCGAAGCCGGGGGCTTTGACCGCGCAGCACGAGAACGTGCCACGCAGCTTGTTGACGACGAGGGTCGCCAACGCTTCGCCTTCGACTTCCTCGGCGATGATCAACAGCGGCTTGCCCATCTTCGCGACCTTCTCGAGCAACGGGAGCATGTCCTTGAGCGCGCTGATCTTCTTCTCGTGAATCAGGATCAGGGCGTCTTCGAGGACCGCTTCCATGTTTTCAGCGCTGGTCACGAAGTACGGCGAGAGGTAGCCCTTGTCGAACTGCATGCCTTCCACGACGTCGAGCGTCGTGTCAATGCTCTTGGCTTCCTCGACCGTGATCGTGCCATCCTTGCCGACCTTGTCCATCGCGTCCGCAATGATGTCGCCGATCACCTTGTCGCCGTTGGCGGAAATGCTCGCCACCGAAGCGATCTCGCTGCGATCCTTGACCTTCTTGCTGATGCTCTTGAGCTCGTCCACGCATGCCTCGACGGCCTTCTCGATGCCGCGCTTGAGCGCCATCGGGTTCGAGCCCGCCGTCACGCTGCGAAGACCTTCGCGATAGATGGACTCGGCCAACACCGTTGCGGTGGTGGTGCCGTCGCCCGCCACGTCGCTGGTCTTGCTCGCGACTTCGCGGATCAACTGCGCGCCCATGTTTTCAAACGCGTCCTCCAACTCGACCTCCTTGGCGACGGTGACGCCGTCCTTGGTGATCGTGGGGGAGCCGAACTTCTTGTCGAGCACGACATTGCGTCCCTTGGGGCCGAGGGTGGCCGCGACCGCGCGGCTGATCTTCTCGGCACCTCGCAGGATGCTATGGCGTGCAGCTTCGTCGAACAGTAGTTGTTTTGCTGCCATAGTGGGTTTCTCCTTTGGGGTTAGTCGATGATGCCGAGGATGTCGTCCTCGCGCATGATGAGGTAGTTGTCCCCATCAATTTTCACTTCGGTGCCACCGTACTTGCTGATGAGCACCTTGTCGCCCTTCTTGACTTCGAAGGGGATTTTCTTGCCACTGTCGTCGGTCTTGCCGGTACCGATGGCAATGACTTTGCCTTCCTGGGGCTTTTCCTTGGCGGTATCAGGAATGATGATGCCGCCCTTCTTGACCTCCTGCTCTTCCAATGGTTGGACGAGCACTCGGTCTCCGATCGGTTTGATCATGTGTTTTCCTTTCATGTTGTTTTACCGATGTTGGAAGCGCTCCACGCCTCATGGAGCGCCTGAAAATTCGTAATCACTCTTCGGGTGGATTGATGCTGATCTGCTTCCCTTCGATCATGATGATGCCATCCGAGTCTTCGGAAGACGAAATCTTCGGACAATCGATACCAATTCCCGTCTCCTTACCGTCTTTCGCTCGCGCTGTCGCGAAGCGAACGGCATTAGTGAATGTGACGGCATGGCGCTGATTTATCGAATCGTATGGGTTCGTCCACTTTGAAGCACGAACTGGCGCCTTCTCGACCTGCAATTCCAATGTGTAGGGCTTTTGGCCGCGCGGCGCAGTATCGAACTGAACACTCAGCTTTCCGGTAAACAGGAACGACAGTGTGTCATTCTCCACTTTGACATCTGATATCGTCCCGTGCATGGCCATGCCGCCTTTGCCATGCGCGGAACCAACGAGCGAGACCGCCAAGAGCATTGAAGCAACTGCTTTCATCGTGTCTCCGACGCCAATTCGCTACTTCTTCTTATCTTCGTCCACCATCTCGAAGTCGGCGTCGATGACGTCGCCTTCTTTCTTGGACTTCTTGCCGCCGGACTTGGGCGGTTCTTCGCCTTCGCTGCCGGGAGCGCTGGCCGGGCCGCCTGGCTGCGGACCCGCGGACTGCTTCGCCTTCGCGTACATCTCGCTCGAAATGGCGTGCCACGCTTCGTTCAACGACTCTGTGGAGGACTTGATCGCGTCCGCGTCGTCGTTCTTGAGAGCTTCCTTAACGGCCTCCATCGCCTTCTCGACTTTGCTCTTCTGGTCGTCGGAAATCTTGTCCTTGTATTCCTTGAGCATCTTCTCCGCTTGCCACACGGCGGCGTCGGCGTGATTGCGCAACTCGACCTTCTCGCGCGCCTTCTTGTCCTCGTCGGCGTGCGCCTCGGCGTCCTTGCGCATCCGCTCGACTTCTTCCTTCGAGAGACCGCTCGACGCTGTGATCGTGATCTTCTGTTCCTTCCCGGTGCCCAGGTCCTTGGCCGAAACGTGCAAAATGCCGTTGGCGTCAATGTCGAACGTCACCTCAATCTGCGGCACGCCACGCGGGGCCGGCGGGATGTCGGCCAAATGGAACCGGCCAATCGTCTTGTTGGCGTTGGCCATTTGACGCTCGCCTTGCAGCACGTGCACTTCGACCTGGGTCTGGTTGTTCGCTGCGGTCGAGAAAATCTCGCTCTTCTTGGTCGGGATCGTCGTGTTGCGCTCGATGAGCTTCGTGAACACGCCGCCCAGCGTCTCGATGCCAAGCGACAACGGCGTCACGTCGAGCAGCAGCAAATCCTTGACCTCGCCCTTGAGCACGCCGCCCTGGATGCCGGCGCCGACTGCGACGACTTCGTCCGGGTTCACGCCTTGATGCGGTTGTTTGTTGATGAGCTTGCGTGCCGTCTCGATCACACTCGGCATGCGCGTCATGCCGCCGACCAAAACCAACTCGTCGATCTTCGCCATGTCCAGCTTGGCGTCGGCGAGGCATTTCTTGACCGGCGTGACCGTTCGCTCCAGCAAATCGTCGCAGATTTGTTCCAGCTTGGCGCGGGTCAGCTTGACGTTGAGGTGTTTCGGCCCGCTGGCGTCCGCGGTGATGAACGGCAGGTTGATCTCGACTTCCACCGCCGATGACAACGCAATTTTCGCCTTCTCCCCTTCCTCCTTGAGCCGCTGCAACGCCATCGGATCTTTGCGCAGGTCAATGCCGTTGTCTTTCTTGAACTCATCGGCCAGCCAATCGATGATGCGCACATCCCAATCGTCACCGCCAAGGTGTGTGTCTCCGTTCGTGGCTTTCACCTCGAACACGCCGTCACCGATTTCGAGCACCGAAATGTCGAACGTACCACCACCGAGGTCATAGACCGCGATCTTCTCGTCCTTTTTCTTGTCGAGACCGTACGCGAGTGACGCGGCGGTCGGCTCGTTAATGATGCGGAGCACCTCGAGGCCCGCGATCTTGCCGGCATCCTTGGTGGCTTGCCGCTGTGAATCGTTGAAGTACGCGGGAACGGTGATGACTGCCTGCGTGATTTTTTCGCCGAGATACGTTTCGGCGTCGGCCTTCATCTTGGCGAGGATCATCGAGGAAATTTCGGGTGGCGAATAGGTCTTGGTCTCGCCGCCGACTTCGACCTGGACAGCCGCGTCGCCATTGGACGCGCGCACGACCTTGTAGGGTACTCGCTTGGTTTCATCCGGCACTTCGTCGTACTTGCGCCCCATGAACCGCTTGATGGAATAGACCGTGTTCTTGGGGTTGGTCACCGCCTGTCGTTTCGCGGCCTGACCGACCAGTCGCTCGCCGGATTTGGTGAACGCGACGACCGATGGCGTGGTGCGTCCGCCTTCCGCGTTGGGCACGACGACGGGCTCGCCGCCTTCCATGTCTGCCATGCACGAGTTGGTCGTGCCGAGGTCTATTCCGAGTACTTTGGGCATAACGTCTCCTAAAAAGTTCTGACTTTCTAGCAGCGACGGTGCCGCCGTGCCGATGAGGAACGGGTTGCTGCAAAGAAAGGTCCGTAAACATTGATCGAAATGAGCGTTTGTCGGAACGCAGCGCCATTCAGCTCGTGAAAGCCAGACGGGCCAGGGTGTCACACGATGGCGCACTCGGTGTGACAGATGGCTCACTTTCCATTTAGGTTTCGTACTAAGCAGACGATGACTGCGAATCGTTTCCTGTTTAGTTGACGACATAAACTTTGTGATGCAAAGTCCAGCCATGCAACCAAACTCGGCAGAAGAAAACTTGCACGTCATCCGCACGTTGATGGACCGGGCAGCAATCTACCGTCGCGCGTTGGCGCCAATCATGATTGGCACGGGCGCGCTCGGGTTGCTCGCCAGCGTGGGAGGTTTGCTTCTGCGCGCGAATGAGATCACGGTGTTCGCTTCCTACTGGCTCGGCGTGGCGGTGATCGCACTCATCGTCGCGTTTGTGCTGGCGCGCCGGCAGGCGTTGCAGGACAAGGAACCGTTTTGGTCGCGTCCAACTCGGCGCGTGGCAGTGGCCCTGTCGCCTGCCTTGTTGGTCGGTTTGATCGTTGGCGTGTTGGCGATCCAACAGCGAGTGGAAGGCGCGTTCGCGGTCACGTTGCTGGTGTTGCTCTGGTTGATGCTCTACGGCTGCGCGATTCATTCCGCTGGTTTCTTCATGCCGAAAGCCATCCGCCGCTCCGGCTGGGTGTTCATCGGGGGGGCCTTGGCGCTCCTGATTTTCTTGGTCGTGCGAGACACCGGCGGGGGTACGATCCCGGCACCCTTTCCGCATCTGATCATGGGTGCCTTCTTCGGCGTGCTCCAGTTGGTTTACGGAATCTATCTTCGCGGATCGGAACGCAGGCAGAACCACGCGTGAATCCCGAGCCTTTCCAGAACCTCGACCGTGTCATCCACGAGAAGGGGCGCATGGCGATCATGGCGACGCTGGCCGCTACGCCGGAGCAGTCGTTCACCGAACTGCGGGGCGCGCTGAAGATGACGGACGGCAACCTGATCACGCACTTGCGTACGTTGCAGGAGGCCGGCTACGTCGCTGTCACCAAGAGTTACGAGGAAGGCAAGCCGCAATCCACGTACACGTTGACGGCCAAAGGCCGGAAGGCGTTCCAGGAATACATCGATCTTCTCGAAGAAATCGTGCGGCAATCGCGAGAGACGTAAGCCCTTTGAACGATTCATGGATGCGAGTGTCTATCTACTTTGCATGACAAAGTTAAATTCTGTACGCCTGCGAGAGCCTGGGCTGCAGAGTAGGTCGGCCATTCCTGGCCGACCACTTTGGCGCCCACAGCAGTACTCGCGACACACTTGGTTGAGAGTCGTGCAGAGGGGTCAGCCAGGAATGGCTGACCTACTCGGAGAGCAAGGAGGTTCGTTATGAGAATCATTCGAGCGGAGCACATGGGGATGTGCTTTGGCGTGCGCGACGCAATCGCGCTGGTCGAGGAGCGAGCGAGGAGCGAGCCGGTAACTGTGCTGGGGGAGTTGGTTCACAACGAAACCGTGCTGGCCCATTTGCGGGCGCGCGGCGTGCAAATGCAGAACAATCCCGAGCAGACGGCCACGTCCACAGCCATCATCACGGCGCACGGGGCATCGGAGAAATTTCTGGGCCGAGCCAGGGAGCGAGGGCTGAACATCATTGAGGCGACCTGTCCCCTGGTGCGGGTCGCCCACCAGGCTTTGGCGGCGCTGGTGAAAGAGGGCTATCACCCGGTCGTCATCGGAATCCGCAATCACGTCGAGGTGCGCGGGCTAACGGAGGACCTGACGGATTTCGACGTGGTGCTCAACGAACTCGATATCCGGGCGTTGCGGGAGCGTCCGCGCTTCGGCATCGCTGCGCAGACGACGCAGCCGATTGACCGGGTACGGGAACTGGTTTCCCGCATTCAAGCCCGGTTTCCCAATACGGAGGTTCGGTTTGCCGACACGGTTTGTCATCCGACCAAACAACGCCAGGCCGCCGCCATCGAGTTGGCCAAGCAATGCGATATGGTCGTCGTGATTGGCGGCGCCCATAGCAACAACACGCGCGAGTTGGTCGAGACATGCTGCCGGCATTGCGACCGAGTCATTCACGTGCAAGGCCCGGTTGATCTACAACCCGAATGGTTCGCCGGTGTGGACATGGTCGGGCTCACTGCCGGCACGTCCACGCCCGATCAAGTGATCGGGGCGGTTGAACGACGGCTTCATGAGTTCGCTTGCCGGGAATCGCCCGGCGAGTCGGTTGCTCGAACGACCCCGGCATGAACTACCGGCAACGACTGGTCATCTTATGCCGTGGAGACGCGGACCACATTCATTCGTGGCTGCAGGAGGAGGGGAATCGATGGTTTGCGTTTTGTTGCGTGGTGACGATTGTCGGTTCGAGCGTGTACGGAGCGAGCGTGGGACTGTGGCACCACCCGCTGCAAGCGGCGTATGGAGCCATCAAATTCCCGCTGCTGATCTTCGGTACGGTGCTCGGCAACGCCGCGCTCAACGGGATGTTGGCGCAAGTGCTCGGCTTGCCGCTGACGTTCCGCCAGACGTCGCTGGCGATCTTGATGAGCTTCGTGATTGTTGCATTGATCCTCCTGGCGCTGGCCCCCATTTCCTTCTTTCTGGCGCTCAATGCCCCGCCACCGTGGTCAGTGTCCCGCATGCAGGCGTACAGCGTGATCCTGCTCACCCATGTGGTCGTGATCGCATACGTCGGCGTCGTCTCGAATGTCCGCCTCTTCCAACTCCTCGAAAAGTGCAACGGCAGCCGGGCGAAAGCGATGCGCGTGCTGTTCGCCTGGCTGGCCGGGAACATGTTCTTCGGCACACAACTTTCGTGGATCATCAGTCCGTTCATCGGCGACCCCAAGCGGCCCGTGATGTTCATCCAGGATCGCATTCTCGAACAAAACTTCTTCGAGTACGCCTGGGAACGATTTATGGACCTGTTGTCGCTGCCAACCCAATGAAAGGAACCAAACCATGAGCATCGATCAAGGACCGCGAGGACTCCCATTTGACAGACACGATTCGAATCCACCGCCACTGCCCGGCGGCGAACACGGCGCCATGCAAGAAGGCGACGAGTTCAGGCCGATGAAGAAGCCGGTCGGCCTCGCGTCTGCATTTGAGGCGGTCCTCAAGCATCCGAAACAATTGATCGGCCAGCTCCACATCGGCGGTCAGATGAAGCTCGTCCTCTGTCTCCTCATGATCGCCATCGTGTGTCTGGCTTGCTACGGAACGGTCGTCGGGATGTTCTCAGGCGGCGCGCAACTCTGGATATCGCCCCTGAAAATCACGCTTGGGCTCTTGCTCAGCGCGTTGATCTGTTTGCCCAGCCTGTGCATCTTCTCCCTGCTCAACGGTTTCGACGCGCGGCCAACCGAACTGATCGGGCTGCTTTGCGCGGCGATCGCCCTCAACGCCATCCTGCTGGTCGGCTACGCGCCGGTGGTGTGGTTGTTCTCCGAGTCCACTTACTCCGTGACGTTCATGGGATGCCTCCATCTAACCTGCTGGATGATCGGCTTATACTTCGGGTCAGGACTGTTGTTCATGGGCCTCGGCCACATGAGATCGGAGGGGCTGACCCCTCTTCGGGTCTGGGCCGTTGTCTTTGTGCTGGTGTGCATGCAGATGACGACCACGCTCCGACCGATCGTGGGCACCGCCGACACGTTGTTGCCGCAGGAGAAGAAATTCTTCGCGGCCTATTGGTGGGAGTGCCTCGACCAAGACAAATCGCCGGGACCAAGGCATCGAGACGAAAGGAACGGATTTTGATGAATGAAACATCGAAAGGCGTTGCCAAAGCAATCCTCAACCGCGCGGCCACCGTGTTCAAACTGATCGGTGTGGCGCTGCTGGTGTTGCTGCTGTTGATCCCGCTGCACATGATCCGCTCGACGCTGAAGGAGCGGCTCGGGCGACGCAACGAAGCGGTCGCGGAAATCACGTCCACGTGGGGAAAGGAACAGACCTTCGTCGGTCCCGTTCTGGTCATACCGTATCGCCAGGGAAACACGGCGAATGCGTATTTCCTTCCCGCCGCACTCACGATCGACGGCGAAATCAAGCCCAACAAAGATTTGAAGCGCGGCATCTACCGGGCGATCGTGTACAGCGGGAAGTTGAAGTTCGCGGGGAAATTTGCGCGGCCCGACTTCGCCGCACTCAGTATCCAGGACAAGGACGTGCTCTGGGACGACGCGGTGGTCATCTTCGCGATCACCGACCTGCGCGGCGCAAAGGAGACGTTGCAACTGAAGTGGGGCGAACAGACGATCCCGCTGACACCCGGCTCCCGGCTGAGCGGATTCCCTTCGGGCGTTCAAGCGAAGGTTCCCGGCCTGCGAAACGGCTCGGAGGTTGTGCCATTCGAGATCGCGCTGTCCTTCAACGGCAGCACAGCGGTCAGTTTCGCGCCCGTCGGCATGCAGACCAGTGTCAAGCTCACTTCGCCGTGGCCGGACCCGAGTTTTCGCGGCGGGTTCCTGCCGTCGAAGCGGGCGGTGACCGCAAGCGGCTTCGAGGCGGAGTGGCAAGTGTCGTCCTACGGGCGCGACTTCGCGCAACAGTGGACGGACCAGACCGGCGGGTACGCATTGAACGCGACCACGGCCAACGCTTCGCTCTTTGGCGTCGCGTTCCTTGATGTGGTGGACGCCTATCGCAACGTGGAGCGGGCGATCAAGTACGGCGTGTTGTTCCTCGCGCTGGTGTTCGCGACGTTTTTCCTGTTTGAGATTCTCTCCACGCTACGCATCCACACGTTCCAGTACACGCTCGTCGGCGCGGCGCTGTGCCTGTTCTACCTGGCGCTGCTGTCGTTGTCGGAATTCATCCCGTTCCAGTTCGCGTACCTCGCGGCGGCACTCGCGGCGACGCTGATGATCTCGCTCTATTGCCTGAAAGTGTTGCGAAGTGGCAAGCGGACCTTGATCGTGACCGGCGGCCTGGCGTCCATCTACGGTTTCCTGTACGTCACGCTGCAGTTGCAGGATTACTCGTTGTTGGCAGGCACGGCGGGCCTGTTCCTAATGCTGGCGGTCATCATGTACGTGACGCGCAACATCGATTGGTACGCGCGGGACCGTACCCACGCGGCGACTGCAACTCCGCCGCCTCTCCCCGAAACTCCTTCGTGACTGGCGCGCTGTTCAACGCACCGAACGCGCCCTGCGAACGGCGAGCAGGCCGCACGTGGCGAAGATAGCCAGCACCAGTGAAGACGGCTCGGGGATGACCGGGATCAACAGGCCGCCGCCGGGAAGCGTATAAACGAGGTTGTTCAGATAAGCGTTGCCGGGCACGAGCGCGGAGTGGCCGTAATAAACGTTGATGCTCGTCGGACTGTGCAGGTTGGCGACCAGATTGGTGTCGTTGCCGGGGAGATCGAGGCGCAAGACATACAGCGCGTTGCTGCTGGCGCTCGGATCGCCGCTGCTGAAAAACACGTCGTCGCCCGAAGAACCCAAACGCAGGCCACCGTACGAAAAGTTGGCCGTGACGAACCCGACCTCGTTGCTGCCGAGATCAAGCCCGGTGACCGCGTTGGTGTGGTCGGCTCCGCCAATGAACGAGACCGTGCTCGCCGAGAGACTGAACTGCAACGCATTGGTCTGGTTCACGATGAAGTTGCCAGTCAACTGCACTTCATCGCCCGAGCCGCCCTGGATCGCCCCGCCGGTGCCGATGGTCAGGTTGCCGCCGCGCCAGAGCGAGTTGTTGGTCAACACCAGGCGCTGGTAATTCGTGGCCGTGCCGGTGTTGGCGACCGAGTCGAACGTGTAGGTGACGAGCGAGTTGGAAGCGTTGTTGAGGCGGAAGGCGTTGTCGCCGGCAAAACTGATCCGCGCGACCTGGGCGTTGAAGATGTTCGCGTTGGTGACGGTGCGATAGGAGATCGTGCCGCCGTCGATCGCGATCGAGTTGGCGGTGTTGGTCGTGACCGTCGGGCTGGACGTGGAGAACTGGTAGATGCCGCCGACGTTGCTGATCGTGCCCATGTTGTTGACGCCGCTTACCAACGTGCCGGCCTCGACCGTCCCACCGTCGGTGACGAGCAGGCTGCCGCTGCCCCGGGCCGCCGTAGTGGCGTTGCTGCCGACGGCGACCGTGCCCGGCGTGCGCAGGATGCTGCCCTGGCCGGTCACGAGGATGCTGCCGGAACTGTTCGTCACGAACCCGACGTTGACGTTGCCGCTGTTCAGGACGACTGCGCCGCCGTCGCGCACCTCGACCCGATTATCCACGCCGTTGTTCAACGTCAGGCCGACGCCGTGTCCCCAGATCGAGCCGGCACCGGTGACGACCACCAAGTTGTTGCTGGCGCCGGCGCTGTTGCCGATGGTGGCCGCGAGATCATAGACCGCAGCGCCATTGGAAATGACCAACAAGCTGTGATGCGCCGCGCTGCCGATGAGCATGCTGGTGGTGTTCGTCCACATCGAGCCGCTGCCGGTGACGACGGCGACGTTGTTGCTGCCGACGACGCCCACGAACCCGCTGAACGTCGCGCCGGTGCTGACGAGCGTTCCGCCGTCGGCGATGGTGAGCCGGTTGCCCGAACTGCCCTGGCCGACGCGCACGCTGACGTTGGACCAGACGGAGCCGCCGGTGACGAGGACGGTGTTGTTATCCACTCCCGCATTGACGCCGATGGCGCCGTGGAACGCGCCCGCGCCCGTGACCAGCGTCGCGCCGTTCGTGAGCACCATCGTGTTGCCGCCGGCGTTCTCGCCAAATCGGAACTCGCCGCCGATGTTCAACGTCGCGTCGTCCACAAGGATCGTGTTGTTGCTGCCGCCTGCGACCAACCCGACGCGGCCGATCGAGTTGGCGTTGACGACAGCGCCGTCGCGGATGATCGCCGCATTGTGGGGACCGATGTTGCCGACCAGCAGGGTGCTCGACAGGTTGACCTCCGTCCCCGGGCCGGTGACCAGCAAGGTATTGTTCGAGGCCGCGGCGTTGTTGCCGACGGTGATGGACGCAACGCTGATTTCGCCGCCATTGGTGACGACCAACAGGTTGTCCCTGCCGCCGTTGCCCACGGTGACGCCGCCGGCGGAGTTGCTGATCATGGAACCGTTGCCCGTGACGACGACCGTGTTGCTGCTGGTGCTCAGCAAGAAACTCGGAGTAGAAACCAGCCCGCCGTCGGCGATGGTGAGGGTGTTGTTGTTGGCGCCAGACCCAACGGCCACGCTGTTGCTATTGGTCCACCGCGAGCCGGTGCCGGTGACGATGACCGTATTGTTGCCTGCTCCGACCGAGACGCCGATGGCGCCCTGAAACGCGCCCGCGCCGTTGACCAGCAGGCCGCCGTTGGTGATGACCAGGGTGTTGCCGCCGGCATTCTCGCCAAAACGAAGTTCGCCGCCGATGGTCAGCGTCGCGTCGTCCACGATGATGGTGTTGTTGCTGCCGCTGGCGCTCAAGCCGATGCGGCCGATCACCGCCGCATTGACGGTGGCGCCGTCCTGGATGATCGCCCGGTTATTGCCGCCGAGGTTGCCGACCGTCAGTGTGCTCGACAGGTTGACCGCCGAGCCCGGGCCGGTTACGAGCAAGGTATTGTTCGATGCAGCCGCAGCATTACCAACCGTGAGAGAAACGACACGAACCAAGCCATTGTTGGTCACGACCAGCAGGTTGTCCACGCCCCCGTTGCCCACGGTGACACCGCCGGCGGAGTTGCTGATCATGGAACCGCTCCCGGTGACCACGACCGTGTTGCTGCTACTGGCCAACAGGAAGCTCGGGGTGGAAACCAGCCCGCCGTCCGCGATGGTGAGCGTGTTGTTGTTGGCGCCGGAGCCGATGACCACGCTGTTGTTGTTGGTCCAGCGCGAACCGACGCCGGTAACCAGAACAGTGTTGTTGCTGGCGCCGGCAAAGACGCCGATGGCGCCGTGAAACGCGCCCGCGCCGTTGACCAGCAGGCCGCCGTTGGTGATGATCAGGGTGTTGAAACCGGCGTTCTCGCCGAAGCGCATTTCGTTGCGCACGTTCCAAAGCGAACCGATGCCGTCGATGAGGACCACGTTACCGACCGCCCCGGCGGAGAGGCCGACGCGCGCGAGGTTGTTATCGACCACGCCGCCATCGAGGATCGAGAGCCGATTTTCCGCGCCGGAACTGCCGAGCACCACGTCGTTGCTGTTGAACCAAAGTGAACCGGTGTTGGAGACGATGACGAAGTTCCGGTCGGCAGTGGCCGCCGAGCCAATGGTCGCGGAAGCGTTCGTGACCGACCCGCCGTTGATGATCACGAGGGAGTTGTTCGTCCCCGTCGAGCCGATGACGAGCGAGCCGCCGATGTTGGTGGTGGTGCCGTTGATCAGGAGGGTGGTATTGTCTTCGGCGAGCGCAACGGCGGAGATGAAAAGGCCCACGACCAACGCCGCTACCGACGACAGCCTACCTTTACAACCAAGCCCGCTACGGAGGATGCCAAAAGCCGGGGCTTCTCGTCAAGAATTTCCTCAGAACAGAATTGTCGGAAGTTGAGCGCGTCTCGGTTCTTGAGCCGATGTGTTCATCCCGCATCCAGATGCCGCCGCAGGTGCTCCGCGAGTTCGTGCACGCCGGGCTCCTTCATCATCGCGTGCTCGCCGCCGGGAATGACGTGCACTACCAGCTCACCGGTCGTCAGTCCTCGATAATCACCTTGGGCGTCGGGCGTGTACTTCTGTTGCGCCTCTTGATCCAGAATCAGGACGACCCTCCCGGAATCGGGTCGGGGCGAATAGGCCTGGAATGCGCTGCGGATCGCCCCGGCGACATTTGTCGTGGATGCCGGCGCTGTCGATCCCGAAAGTTGACCATTTCGTCGTAACCGAAGCATTCGTCGCCGAGCTTCGCGGCCTAGGAAAAACGGGATCAACCCGGCCTTGGCGAAGACGACGCCAAGCGCTTCCTTCGCCGGCAACTTGCGCGCCTGTCCAAGGTGAAATCGCAAGCGCTCGAAAAAGCCTTCCCCGCCAGAACACGATCGGTAGCGGCGCCACGACGCGGGTGTCATCAGCGGGCGAAAGTCGAGCGGGCTGATGCTCAGCAACGCCAGCAGCCCGACCGGTTCGCCCTGCGAACGTAATTGCCGAGCCATCTCGAAGGCGACCACCGCCCCGAGGCAATAGCCGCTCAGGTGGTACGGCCCCCGGGGCTGGACGGCGCGGATGTCTTCCAGATAACGCGCCGCCATCAACTCGAATGTCGGCAGCGGCTGCTCGCCGTTGCACAGCCCGACCGGCTTTACCCCGTAGAGCGGCTGATCTTCCCCCAGATGCCGGGCCAACGCGGCGAACTGAAAGACCTGACCGTTGAGATCATGCACGCAAAACAACGGCGGCTTCGCGCCAAGCCGCTGGATCGGAACGAGCGTGGAACGGCCCGCCGATGATTTGCGGGTACGAATCAGGCAAGCCAGTTGTTCGATGGTCGCCGCTTCGCAGAGAGTCGCGGGCGCAAGCGATAGACCGAACGCTTTCTCGATACCGGCCATCAACCGCGTCGCCGCCAGGGAATCTCCGCCCCACTCGAAAAAGTCGTCGGCCACGCCGAGCGGAGCCAGGCCGAGTTCGTCCTCCCAGATGGCGACGAGCTGCCGTTCCACGTCGTCGCGCGCCGAAACGATGGGAGTGGAACGGGCGGCCCGCGATTTCTCCGGCGATGGCAAGGCGCGGCGATCGACCTTGCGATTGTCGTTCAACGGCAGCGCATCGAGAAACACGAACGCGCTCGGGACCATGTGGCCCGGGAGCACTTTTGCCAGCGCACGGCGCAGCGCCGGCACGGAGGGCGCGGGCTTGCGCGCGGCAACGACGTAAGCGACCAGCCGCGGCTCGCCGCGCGAGTCGGGACGGGTGGCGACTGCAGCTTCCTTCACGTTGTCGAGTGAGAGCAGGGAGGACTCGATTTCGGCCGGCTCGACGCGGTGGCCGCGGACTTTGAGTTGAAAATCCTTGCGACCGAGGTATTCGATGCAGCCGTCGGAACGCCGCCGTCCCATGTCCCCGGTGCGATAGATGCGCTTGCCGTTGTCGCCGGCTGCGAACGCCTGCGCCGTCAGGTCGGGGCGCTTCCAATAGCCGGGCGACAGATATTCGCTTCGCACGGCGATCTCGCCGACCGTGTCGTCGCCGACTGTGCGGCCCGATTCGTCCAGCAACAGGACTTCCATGTCCGTGGTCGGATAACCGATCGGCACCGTGCCGCCGGTGAGTTCGGTGTCGTGACGTATCTGGTACTGGCAGGAAAGGCCGGTTTCGGTCGCGCCGAGACCGTTGGCGAGGACGCACGGGGGAACGAAATGTTTGCGGAACAATTCCACGTCGGTTTTCGACGACGCATCGCCTTCGAGGCGGATCACGCGTACGGAAGGGAACGTGAGGCCGTCGCTGAGAAAACTGCGGAAGATCATGGGCACGGAATGATAGATGGTGATTCGCTCCTCGCGCAACCAGGCGGCGAGCCGGGCGGGGCTTTCGCGCCGCAGATCGAAAGGAAACGACGACGCGCCGTTGAGCAACGCTCCGAACAGGCTCGAAACGGCGCCGCTGAAGCTGGCGGACTGCAAGAGGGTGAGCCGGTCACTTGGCGCTATGCGGAGGTGGTTCGTGTAGCGCATGACGTTGTGAAGCACGTTGCGATGCGTATCGACGACGCCCTTGGGTTTGCCGGTCGAACCCGAGGTGTAGAAAATGTAGGCGAGCGCATCCGGCGGGATCGAGAGGAGAGGGTGATCGGGCGGCCCTTCTGCCAGTTCGTCCACGTCGAGGACGCGCCGCTGCGTTGACGCGAGTGATTCGGCAAGGACGCGATTGGTTGAATCGGTCAAGATCAGCGCCGCCTCCGAGTCATCGAGCATCCAGGCCAGCCGCGCGGAAGGATGGGTGGCATCCAGAGAAAGGTAAGTCTTACCGGCTTTCAGCACGCCGAGGATCGCGCCCACGAGCGGTGCCCCTTGATCCAGAAGGAGAGCCGCCATTTCCTGCTTGTCTGCCCGCCGGCGACGGATGGCGTGCGCGATGCGGTTGGCGAAGGCGTCGAGTTGGTGGTACGTCCACGCAATGTCGCGCGCTTTCACGGCGAGCCGTTGCGAGTGCCGTCCCACCTGTTGCGCGAAACGGCTGGGAATGGACTGCTTGATGTCCTCCTTTTCGAACTCGACGAACTGGTCCATCGGAATACGACCCGAGATCAATAACACATCTGCCGCGCAGCAACCATGCGAATTTTCTGGAGAGGTTTCAGACACCTGCCGGCCGATCCCAGGCGAGCCACCGAAGGAAGCGAACTATCCCGGCGCTCTCCCGCGGGGAGAGGGAGAAAGGGAGGCAGCGCGTCCGGCGATTGGGCTTGCTCATGCAGGAAGGCCGGCCACCGATCCTCCCTCTCCCGGCCGTACGATGAGGAAACCACGGTCACACACTTTGAGTGCGCTCAAAACCGAAAATGCATCCAATGTTTCGCACCCACGCAACCGGCACTTGCAATCTCTCGCCGCTCCTCTAATCTCTCGCTCGCGCCCAGCATGATTGGACTCATCGCAACAGATTTCGACGGCACGATCCACGACGCGGCCAGCGTGCCGCGCATCTCGAACGAACTGGTGAACTGGCTGCGGTTCGTCCAGGGCGCCGGCGTCAAGTGGGTGATCTGCAGCGGCCGGCAGTTGAACGACGAGTTGGCCGGCGAACTGCGTCCGCTCAACGGCGACCCGTTCCCCGACTACATCGTCACCGTCGAACGCGAAATCCAGGTGCGCCACAACG
>Ga0187892_10005080_pt1 | contig 21128 bp, 19 predicted proteins | sample MA1701073metaG_FD_139345 | JGI IMG/M metagenome (GOLD analysis project Ga0187892, IMG submission 139345) | Bio-ooze microbial communities from a basaltic lava cave in the Kipuka Kanohina Cave System on the Island of Hawaii, USA - MA170107-3 metaG ... | reverse complement strand
TAGAGAAGGAAATAGACCGGTTGAGGCTATTGAAATTTACAGGCAAGCTCAAGAATATGCAGAAAATTTAGCCAACGATGAGCTCGTCCAAGAAATTACTTCTAAGGTTGAAGTGCTAGAATCTCAAATTGATTCGAGTTCTGCCTAATTCAGTTGATAATCCACGACTTAACGTCGGCTTACATCGACGGTGCTGGGAGCAGTTCGTGCACTTCGACAGAAAACTTACCAGTCTTGTCGCTTAAAAATGGATGCTCTTTTGCCAACTCTTTTGCCGCTTCCATATCTTCTTCCTGAATGATGGAGTAGCCATTCAACTGCGTTGCTGTCCCGGTTTGATCCATCGTCCACCACCGCCTCACCGTTAGCCATCGGCTGACCCATGTCAACCATGGCATCCCCGCATTTTTCCATCCACGCTTGCCACGCTCCCCGCACTTTTTCCCTTGCCTCCGGTGTCATTTGTTCCATTGGCGTTGCCGGACCGTTATACAAAATGATGAACTTTTTCATGGTTCTCCTTTCTCTTACTTCGACCTGTTATTCTATCACTATTTTAGATAATCTTTGAGCTTTTGTGCCGCTTCGTGCTTCTTCAGCTTCTGCAGCGCTTTCGCTTCAATCTGCCGAATCCGCTCTCGCGTAACTCCAAACTCCTGCCCTACCTCTTCCAATGTATGCGTCTTCCCGTCTTCCAGCCCAAAGCGCATGCGCAGGATTTTCTGTTCGCGGGGTGTCAGAAGTCCCAGCGAATCGGCGATGTGGCCCTTCATAAGCTGGGCGATGGCCGTCTCTTCGGGGCTCATCGTCTCTTTATCCTCAATGAAGTCACCGAGTCGGGAGTCTTCTTCCTCCCCGACCGGCGCCTCTAAGGAAACAGTTTCTTGGCTGATTTTGATAATGTGCTCTACTTTCGGTACATCTATTCCCATCTCGGCGGCAATTTCTTCCGGAAGCGGCTCACGGCCAAGATCTTGCACCAGCTGCCGCTGGACGCGGATGAGCTTGTTGATCGTTTCCACCATGTGGACTGGAATCCTGATCGTCCGCGCCTGGTCGGCAATGGCCCGGGTGATCGCCTGGCGAATCCACCAGGTGGCATAGGTCGAGAATTTGAAACCCTTTTTGTAGTCGAATTTCTCCACGGCGCGTAAAAGCCCCATGTTGCCTTCTTGGATCAAGTCGAGCAACGACAAGCCGCGGCCGATATATTTTTTGGCAATCGAAACGACCAACCGGAGGTTTGCTTCCGCCAACCGCTTCTTGGCCCATTCGTCACCTTGGTCGATCCGCTTGGCCAATCTCACTTCGTCGGCACCCGTCAAGAGCGGAATGCGGCCGATCTCCCGCAGGTACATCCGGACCGAATCATCGGCCACCTCGTCAGCGAGAGTTTCTATCTCGTCTTTCTTGCCCTTACCCGGCAGATCGATGATCCGCTTCGGTTCGCGCAGCTCGACACCCTCGGCAAACAGGACCTCAAAGACATGGTCAACCAGCGGAACCTTCTTTTCGGCGTCGGGCAGGGCCTGCTCTATTTCCTGTGTCGTCACAAAGCCTGCCGACTTACCCTTATTGACAAGTTGGGCGAGAGCGGGTGGTAGCTCGACTAAATATTTGGCAGGTTCAACTCTGGTAATGACTTTCTTCGCCATAGGGGTCCTCCAAACAAGCGCGCCGCAGTCTCGCCGACTGCAGCTTGAGTAATTGTATCTGGCAATAAGGGATTGAAACTAACCTATTTGTACGGTGGAGAGAGTGGCTACTTACTTATTAACGCCTGGAATTCTTGCATCAGCTTCTTCACGTTTCCCCGGTTGCCAGAGGCTTCAGCTTCGGCTATTTTGGTCGCGAAATCGCGTTTCAGCTCCTCGTTTTTTTGGGTACTCATCCGATTGAGTAGTTGGATCAGGACCGTTCCTGCTTCCCGCTCGTCGGTGAACTCACGCCCGATTGAAAAGAGGAGAAAGTCAACCTGCTTGACAAGTTCCGGCGGGAGCGATTTGGCAACAATGTCACGGGCCCTCCGCGGTTCTTTTTTGATTTCCTGCCAGCCTTTCTTGATTACTCTAAAAAGGGTGATCAGTGTCGGTAGTTCGAGTGCTTCGCCGTTCAGCTCTTTGACGACCCGATCGGCTTGAGCGGGATAAGCGAGCACCAGAGCGACCAACGTCTCCGCCGGGGTGAGGGAGGTTTTAGTCCGAGCGGGTGCAGCTTCCTCAAGCCGTACGGTTTTTGGCTCGCGCACTTTCGAGAGGGCAAGATAGATTGTTTTCTCACTGACCCCCAACTTCCGGGCGAGTGATTGCACCCACGATTCTTGTTCGATCGGATCGCCGAGGGCGGCAAGGTAGGGCAGCACCTCTTTGGCAATCGACTTTTTGTGATCGGCGGTGGCTTGAGGATGAGTACTCACGGAACGATCGATTATGTAGGACATCGCCTCTTTAGATTTTCCGATTGCTCCTATCCAATGTTCCTTGTCTGCTTTGACGAGGTCGGCCGGATCTTTCTCTTGTAATGGGATAAGCCGCACCGTGAAACCTTGGGCTAAAGCCATCATGATCGCTCGTTCTGCGGCCCGCAATCCAGCTTGATCGGTGTCAAAGGCAAGATACAAATTCGGCGAGTACCGGAAGAGCATGTGCAGATGGTCATCGGTCAGCGAGGTACCGGACGTTGCAACGGTGTGGGCGACCCCTGCCTGGTGTGACATCACAACATCCATTTGGCCCTCCACCACAATTGTCTTGTCCTCGTCCTTCATCGATTTTCTCGCCTGGAATAATCCATAGAGCAGACGTCCTTTATGGAAAATGTCGGTTTCCGGAGTGTTAATGTATTTCGGCTGATCATTCGTGTCCAGGATACGCCCGGAGAAACCAACGACATTACCAACAACATCAAAGACGGGAAATATGATCCGTTTGGCAAAACGGTCCGGACGCCCTGCCTTCTCAACCTCCGACGTACTAAAACCCTTCTTCATGAGGAATACGGCCAAAGGATTCTGGGCTGGAGCAAAACCGATCCAAAATTTTTTGATCGTTTCGTTCTTAAGAGAGCGCGAGGCAAGATACTCACGAGCGTCCTTACCGGCACGGTGCTCCAGAAGAATTTTGTGGTAGAACAGCGCAGCAAATCGATTGATTGCATACAGCCGACTTGTGAGGCCAGGGGCCTCCCGATCGATTTTTGCTCGTGGTGTTAGCGTAACCCCTGCTCGGTCGGCCAAAAGCTTAAGCGCATCACCAAACTCCAGTCCCTCGTTTTCCATCACAAAGTCAAAAACGTCACCCCCTTTGCCGCAACCGAAACACTTGTAAATCTGCTTTTCCGGAGACACGAAGAAAGAGGGCGTCTTCTCCTTATGAAAGGGGCAGAGCGCCTTGTAATCTTTGCCGGCTTTTTTCAGCGTGACGTACGAGCCAATCAAGTCGACGACATCGACCCGACGCTTTACTTCCTCAATGTCGTTGGCCATAGTGTGTTTCAATCTACGCTAGAATAAGGTTCATGAAAAGAAGTAGCCGGAGGGGAATTGAGAAAATAAAGGACAAGAAAGGCGTGGCCCTCTCCATTTTGGCCCGCTATTATCCTTTTTTGCTCAAAGAGCACCGGGAGGATACCTTACAGGATTTGGAGATCTTTTTGCTTGAATCGAAGGAATCTAAATTGAAACCGTTTTCCAATGAAGTTCAGCGCTATTTTTACCGCCGGGCTAAAGCGTATGGGTATCGGAGACCGAAAGGTAGTAAGGGATTCGTCAAGGAGTTGTCGGCGTTCCCCAGGGAGTTGGGGGAAGAGTAGTCTTGCATCGAATCGGGTGTCAGCGAATCACTGCGTACGAAACTGACTGGATGATAAAGTCTGATTGCCACTCTCTTCGATAGCGAGCACTTCCCACTTGTAATTAGTTCCGGACTCAAGAAATCCCCCGGGAATCGTTATGCGCGTAACCGATGCCGGAAGGTACATACTGAGCCCCCGTTTTCCGATCATGTGCTCGTGCGGCGGTTCGTCCTTCTCAATAATAAGCTGGTAGGAAATAATGTTGACATTGCCACCGTCAATGGTTTTGGAAACCGGGCTCCAACTGACGACAAGGTTAGCCACTGGTACCGTTGCGTCTGCTGTGGGTGATAAAAGAACTGGACCGGCCGGAATGGTGTGGGTCAGCCACGCCGTCCCGGTCGTCTTACCCTGCTTCTCCCCGGCCTCCATCGCCGATCCCGAGAATGTGTAGTTACCCTCCGGAAGAGCGGCCAAGACATCGGTAAGGGACACATCCGCGTTGGCCGGCTCAACCGTCTCGAAAAATAGCTCGGTCAGTCCAAGGTTCCCCAGCTTCCCACGACCATGAAACGAAAGGACTACGCCGTCTGGCCCGCTCACAGTGAGCTTCCTCCAGCCTTCGCTGTCGAGAAAACCTTGGAATCCTGTATCGTTGTCGGTGGCGTTATGCTCGATATTAAATTTGGCCTCTTTGAGTGGAGTGACCGCGCTGCTAATATCTCGCATCCCAAAATACCAGGCGGCTCCAACGATTGCTCCTAGAACGACGGCGACGCTGATCAAGTTTGTTAGCTTCATATCGGTACTATATGGCTGACATTGTTAATTATCAATATATTGAGCCATGGCGGTGTGTATTTGAAAAAATCAGAACTGATTTTGCGCGCGATTAGCTCGGGGAGCAGAAAGGACGATTCTCCCTCGACTTCGCTCGGAATGGTGAGCTTGTAGAACCACTGTTTTCCTTTGGCGGCAAATTCTTACTCTTTTCTCTCCGCTAAATCTTTTACCCGCTTTAATGCTTTAGGAAATCTATCATTGAATATTTCCCCTAGTCCTGGCGGGATATCAATTTCAACAATCAAAGTAGTAGCGCCTTCTTTTTCGGTCAGTGAATAGCTCTCCGTTCCGCCAGTCCACTCTTTCTCACGATCTTGCTTTCCACTATCTTTTGTATCAGCCATCTGCCTGAACGATACAAACTCGTTGGGAACAAGCTTCTCGACCAAACTCGTCACGCCGTAACCGGATGCAGATGATATGAACTGTATTTCATTGCCTTCTTTCATATCTCCGACCCTGTATTGTCCTCCGTCAATAATGCTTCCCCAGTCACGAAAATTCTTATCATCAAAAAGCGCGCTCCACACTTTTTTTCTGGGAGCTTGTATTTCGATTGAAAATTGCATTATTTTCATAAAATTTTTTCTTTGGTGGCTAGTTATGCTAGACCCAATGACTTCATTTCCTAACTGGCGGAGGAGATGGGATTCGAACCCATGAGAGACTTTCGCCTCCACACGCTCTCCAAGCGTGCGCCTTAAACCGCTCGGCCACTCCTCCAGGCGCAATCATTTTATCAGGTTTAACTCTGGGTATCCAGAAACAATCATGGGCGGCCGCAATGCGACCGCCCAGTGGGGATTCGGACCCCCAAATCATTGTTATCCTCCGTTCCGGGCCAGGGAGATGGTCAGGAAGCGCTCCTTCGTTCTGGTAGCCCGGTAGGAGAAGTATCCGTTCTCCGCCGTGCAAAGGTTTGTCAGCGTCACCCGCGCCCCAAAATCCTTGAACCTTAGCTGGGTGAAGCGCGGGATGTCGAAGAAGGCATGCTCAAGGGATCGACTTGATGAAGCCAGCACGACGTCGGCGATAGCAGGAAACTTCTCTCGCAAAGGCCGCATTACCGGCTGATCCACCTCATAGTGCCCCTGGCAGATCGTCGGACCGACCTCGATGGAGAGGTAGGAGAGATCCTCACCAAGCTTCACGAGCTCGGTTGCCGTTTTCTCGATGACGTCGGCCTGAACGAGATTGGACCAGGATCCGTGGATCGCGAACGAGTATTTGCGCCCATACCCAGTAATAGACGCGCAGTCTGCGGTGAGGAACGACATATCAACCGGCATTGGGGCGATCAGCGCCTCGGTCAGAATCCCGTAGCGCGGCTGAAGGAATCCGCCGTAATATCGCCCACTGTCAAGATTAACATTGGTGAGAACCGTCAGAAGTGGGCTGCCCGTGATCCCAACGCGTAGGCTGACAATCGCCGATGGATCGACCCGTGCCGCTTTCCGCTCGAGTTCCAGCTTGCTATTGATCATGGTCACGAACCGGATACGTCGGGACAGAGCGCTATTAAAGCGATCGGTCAACTCGGGATCTTGTTTCCGGCGTAACTCGGCGGCGTCATGCGCAGGCAGCAGCATGTCGCCACGTCTGGCGGTGGAGTAAAACCGCTCAAATAACATGCTCCTGCCTCCTTAAGGTACGCGAATTTGTCCCATAGGGACGCTTATTTATACCCGATTTTCTGATCTAATTCAAGATGAAGGTTCGCAAAGTCGCAGTTATATAGCCAGATGCCTGTCCTGCTCGGCTATTGCCCGTTTAAGCAGAATGCGTTTTTCGACCGAAGCAATCAACTTACGCGTCGCGACCACAACATCCGGATTAACGGAAATACTGGTGATGCCCGCTTCCACGAGCGCTTCGGTGACCTCCGGGTAGACACTCGGCGCCTGCCCGCAGATCGAGCTCGTCACCCCGAACCGCCGGCAAACAGAAACGACATGCTGCATGGCGCGAATAACGGCCGGGTCTCGTTCGTCAAACTCCGAGGCGACGGCCGGATTGTCTCGATCAACACCCAACGTAAACTGGGTCAGGTCGTTGCTGCCGATGGAAACCCCGTCGATGCCGAGCTTGCAATAATCCTCAATAAGAAAAACGTTTGAAGGCAACTCGCACATGATCCACAGTTTGAAGTCGCGGGTCTGTTTTAAGCCCGCTGCCTGCAGCATGTCGCGAACTGTAAGAAACTCATCGATCGTCCGCACCATCGGAATCATCACCCAGACATTTCGAAGATCGAACTTCGTCCTCACCTTCAGGATCGCTTCCAGCTCAAGTTTGAAATAATCCGGTTCTTTGATATATCGAAAGGCACCCCTGAATCCCATCATCGGATTCTCTTCTTGGGGTTCGTACTTGTCGCCACCTTTGAGGCCCCGGTACTCGTTTGTCTTGAAGTCGGTGGTCCGAAAGACAACCGGCCGGGGGTGGAAGGCACGAGCAATCGTCTCGATCCCGTCCGCCAACCCGTCCACGTACTGGCGCGTTTTCCCGTGCTCAACCAGGTAGTGCGGGTGTTCTCCCATGGAAGCAATAATAAATTCCGCGCGCATCAAGCCCGCTCCATCGACGGGAAGGGGGGCAATCTTTTCGGCGAGGAACGGTTCGCCAAGATTGACGTACACCTTGGTCGCGGTCACCGGCACTACCTCAATCGTCCGACGCTCGATCGGCGTCGGTTCTTTGGGTGGCTCGAGGGAAAGAGATTTTTCGATCACCTTAAGATCGCCTTTGTAAACCAGTCCCTTGCTCCCGTCGACCGTAACAACCATGCCGGTTTTGAGGAGGCTGGTCGCCTTCCCGGTCCCAACGACACAGGGAATCCCCAACTCGCGAGAGACGATCGCTGCGTGCGAAGTCTGGCCGCCGGTGTCGGTGACGATTGCCGCCGCCCGCCGCATGGCCGGCACAAACGCGGGGTTGGTCATCTCGGTAACCAGGACTTCCCCATCTGCCACCTTGTCGATTTCTCCCGGACCATGGATCACCTTAACCGGCCCGGACTTCAACCCCACACTGGCCGCGATCCCGGTTAACAGTACCTCCGCATGCTGGATGAGTGTGACGCTGGGCTGGGCCGCGGGGGCCGTATTTTTCGAGGGCAGGGTAGTGACGGGACGAGTCTGCACAAAAAAGATGTTGCCGGCCTCAATCGCCCATTCGGTATCTTGTGGGAAGGCGTAGTGCGCTTCGATATTCTTGGCGATCCGGGCGAGCTCGGTGAGTTCATGCTCGGAAAGCTTCTCCAGCTGCTGTAAGTGCACCGGAACGGCAACGTGGCGATCTCCACCGTCTGCGAGAGCAATCTTCCAGGTCTGCTTGTGTACTTCGCGTGAAAGGGGCTTGAGTGTTTTTTTATCCACCACATACCGGTCTGGGGTGACTGCCCCGGAAACGATTGCCTCCCCGAGGCCCCAACCGGCCTCAACCACAATTTTGCCTCTATCACCGGTCATCGGATCCACCGTGAATAGCACGCCGGCCTTGTCGGATTGGACCATCCGCTGTACGGGGACCGCGATACCAACTGCAAGATGATTGAATTTCTTGGCCGCCCGATAATAGATTGCGCGAGGCTCAAAAAGAGAAGCCCAGCACCGTTTGACGCTGGCGACCACGTCTCGTTTGCCCCGGATGTTGAGGAAGGTTTCTTGCTGGCCGGCGAATGAAGCCCCGGGTAAATCCTCGGCGGTCGCCGAGGAACGAACCGCAACAAAGGGGGACTTTTCGTTCACCCGCGAGCCCAATTTATCGTAGGCCTCTTCAATTTCTTGCTTAATCTCGACCGGCATTTGAGCGGCCAGGATGTCTTGCTGGATCGACTTGGCTACCGCATTCAACCGCTTGGTCTCTTCCGGATTTAAGTCATGGAGCAGCCCTTTGAGCTTAGTAGCAAGCTTGGTTTTCTCCAAAAAGGTGGAGTAGGCTTTCGCGGTCACAATAAAACCGGGCGGTACCGGGATGCCCGAACGCGCCATTTCGCCCAAGTTGGCACCCTTGCCGCCAACCAACTTGAGGTCATCTTTATCTACCTCGGTCAGCCACCGAATGAAGGTTTGTATGGGCCCTCCTTTATGTGTCTTGATACCTGCTCCATCCTTGAGGAAAGGGAGGAGCGAGCGTAACCGTCAGGACGGGCTTTGCCCGGCGAGCGGTTGGGCTAGGGAAAACGACGTTTTCCCTCCCAGCTATGAATTATCTCGTAGATTACTCCTCTTGAAAAGCCGCGACGCAGCAGAAACGACTCGATTTTTTTTCGCTGCTCAAGAAGGGGAAGTTTGCGCAAGCGATCAAGGCGCGGGCGAAGGGCAGCCTCGGCCAGTTCCCGTTCTCCCTCGTTAACCCCGCTCGCCGCAAGTACTCTGTCTATGACTTCACGATCAATCCCCTTCTTACGTAGTTCTTGCGTCAGGCGGAACGAACCGGTCGGACGGAGAGTCGTTCGCTGCGTAATCCACCACGATGCAAAAGCAACATCATCCAATATGCGCTTTTTCTGGAAGACATCCAGAAGAGACTCGATCACGTCGGCAGCGAACCCCTTGTAAAGGAGTCTCGACCGGAGCTCGGAAACCGATCGGGGACGGATTTTGAGGAGTCGTTCGGCGGCAAGGATCGGATCGGGCGGACGACGCTTATCCCCGGGCCTCTTTGATGGCATGCGCCACTTTCTCGGCCAGCTCCTCGGCGAGCTTGGGGTGCTCGGTGAGGTATACTTTGGCCTGATCGCGACCCTGCCCGAGCTTGATGTCTTTGTAGGCGTAGAAGGCACCGGATTTTTCGACGATTCCCATGTTCGTCGCGGTGTCCAAGAGATCGCCTAAAGAATCAATACCCAGTCCGTAGATAATGTCGAACTCGGCCTGCCGAAACGGCGGGGCCACTTTATTTTTGACGATCTTGACCCGGTGCCGGCCGCCGATATTTTTTTCCCCTTCCTTGATGGCTTCGATACGTCGAATATCCATCCGAACCGAGGAGTAAAACTTGAGCGCCAAGCCCCCGGGCGTGGTCTCCGGATTGCCGAAGAGGATGCCGATTTTCAATCGAAGTTGGTTGATAAAAATGACCACCGTTTTGCTCTTGGAGATCGCCCCAGCCAGCTTGCGCAGCGCTTGCGACATAAGTCGGGCTTGAAGCCCCATTTGAGCCTCGCCCATTTCCCCTTCCAGCTCCGCCCGAGGGACCAGGGCGGCAACCGAATCGATGACCACCACGTCGACGGCGTTACTTCTGACTAACGTTTCGGTGATTTCGAGTGCTTGCTCACCGGCGTCCGGCTGTGAAATGAGTAACTCTTCTAGGTTAAGACCAATTTTTTTGCCGTACTCCGGATCGAAGGCGTGTTCGGCGTCAATAAACGCGCATAAGCCGCCGCGTTTTTGGGCCGCAGCCACAATATGCAAGGCAAGGGTGGTTTTCCCGGAGGATTCAGGACCGAAGATTTCCACGACCCGCCCGCGCGGCACGCCGCCGACGCCAAGCGCCAGGTCTAAGGAGACGGAACCTGTAGGAATGGCTTCCACATTCAATTTCCCTGCCTCCCCGAACCGCATGATTGCTCCTTTGCCGAAATCTTTTTCTATTTGGGAGAGCGCCGCATCAAGGGCTTGGCGCCGCCCCGGCTGTTCTTTGTCTGCCATGGAACTCCTTTCTTAATTCGAGGGATTCGTTTCCACTGCTTTCGGCTCAAAGAGGATGTGCAGTGTTTCCATTGCCTCTTTGCCCAACCGATTGACCGCCTTGACTTCGATCGTGTTCACCCCAAGCGTGAGCCTCACATCCTGTCGAAACACACCTTGTTCGTCAAGAGGGACGGGTTCCCCGTTGATAAAAAGGGTCGCCGTCGGACTCGTCTTGCCCGTCACTGTGACCTGCTCCGCTTCAACCACGCTCTCCGTAGCCGGTTCGGCAATGGAAAGTTGTGGTGGTGCAGCAAAAAGTCGGACCTGATACCAAATATACCCGAACAAAAAGAGAACAACTATAGCCACTACGGTAGCGATGATTGTGCGAGAAGAGATGACCAGGGAACGGGCTGGGAAGGATTTGGAGAGTCCAAACGGAACGGGGCCTTTCCGGGTTCCGCGCCGGGCGGCTCGTTCTTCGCGGAAGAGCACGGCTGCCGCCTCGGGATTCAATCCCAACGCCCGCGCGTAGCGTCTCACAAACCCGACGGCAAAAACATCGGGGGGCAGTTCGTGGTACTTTCCTTCTTCGATTGCAGAAAGGTGTCGAGCCCGAATGTTGGTCTCGGCCTCGGCGTTTTCAATCGTCCAGTGCTTGATGGCGCGGGCATCCTTGAGGCGTTCGCCCAAACTGGTCTCGATCCTCTCTTGATCAGCCATGATGCTCGTGATTACGCCGCTGGCTCGTCTGGAGGTGGATAGTCCGTCGCGGTAATCAACACGTCTCGGGGTTTTGCTCCATCGGCCGGACCGACGACTCCCTGTGCTTCAAGAATGTCGAGTATGCGGGCCGCCCGAGCGTATCCGATCCGCAAACGGCGTTGCAGGAGCGAGGCGGATGCCTTGCCAGCGGCAACGACTACCTGCTTCGCCTCTTCCAGAAGATCATCCGTCACATCACCTTCCACCAGGCTCTCACCGTGTGTTGGTGTGGGGCGGAACGTCAAAATACTCTCATCGTACTGCGGCTCCCCATTCTCCTTGAGGAAATCGGTCACGCGCTTGATCTCCGCCGAAGTCAGGAACGTGCCCTGGACTCGCTTCGGCCGTCCAAACTCCGCTGTCTGGAACAGCATGTCTCCCCTGCCTAAGAGCCGATCGGCCCCAGCCTGATCGATGATCGTCCGGGAATCGACTTGGGAGGCCACGGCAAAAGCGATCCGTGAGGTGATGTTCGCCTTGATGAGGCCGGTAATGACATCAACAGAGGGTCGCTGGGTGGCAAGAACGAGGTGGATACCAGTTGCTCTGGCCATCTGCGCCAAACGCACCACGGCTGCCTCCACTTCGTTGCCGGCCTGCGACATAAGGTCGGCCAGCTCATCCACCACAATAACAATGTACGGCATCTTGCCATCCGGCGGATTGCTGTTGTATTCGCCAATGTCGCGTCGATGGGTTTCCGCAAATAACTTGAACCGTCGATCCATTTCGGCCACCGTCCAGCGCAGCGCGTTGACGGTTTTGTCCACATCATTGACAACGTGGGTGAGCAAATGGGGCACTTCCGAAAAATGAGTAAATTCGACCCGCTTGGGATCAATCAGAATCATTTTGAGGTCGGTGGGTGCGTTCGACATGAGATAGGTCGTGATAAGGGAGTTGAGGGCGATCGATTTACCCGACCCCGTCGCTCCAGCAATTAAAAGGTGGGGCATTGTTCCAAGATTCGCTGCGACCGGGGCGCCGGCAACATCAAGTCCAAGGCCAATAGCCAGGTTGCTCTTGGCGTCCTTAAAGGGCTTGCTCTCCAAGACCTCGCGCAGCGTCACGGTGGCCGCAGACTTGTTGGGGACTTCGATACCCACGGCTGCCTTGCCGGGGATCGGTGCTTCGATCCGGATCGGGTGCGCCGCGAGGGCGAGCGAGAGGTCGTTGGTCCGCGCGGCAATGGAGGAGAGCTTGACTCCCTCGGCGGGCTTCAACGTGTACTGGGTGACCGTAGGACCGATATGCACTTCGCCCATGGAGACATCGATGCCGAAGTCCTTGAGGGTCTTTTCTATCACCTCGACATTTTTGGAAATATTGCCGGCGTTGGGCTGGGTGGTCGATGGTTCAAGGAGTTCGAGCGGCGGGAGGCGCCATGCTTCGCCTTTCTCACCCATGGAAACCACGGGCACGCCGGCGGTCTCCGACGGAGCGTGCCGCTCGCCGATATTTCTAATGCTCCTGGTAACTGTGGTGAACACGTTCGCCTGCGGTTCCTGGACTTCGATTTTTGGACCCCGCTCAAAAGTTGGCAGCTTGATCGAACGAAAGAGTGTTTTGAGAGAAAGGTTCCCGACCAGAATGATCCCGACGACGATCAACCCAAAAAGGAGTAGGTAGCCTGCGACCGGGCCGAGGAGCGAAACAACGGATTGGGCAAGGATACTCCCCAGCGCACCGCCCCAGGTGGGAACAAGGGTGAGAAACGCGGGAATGAGAAAAAAGAGCAAGACCCCGCCCAAAAGTGCCGTGCCCCGTAGTCGCGCTTCGGTCATCCACAACCAGACGGAGACGGAAACGACTAGGAGCGGGACTAAAAATCCGGTCATCCCGAAAGTTGCGAGAAGGAGTGTGCGCAGACCTGTCCCAAAGTTCCCCGCCAAGCCGACGATGCCAAGGAAAGAGATGCCTCCCACGACAAAAAGTAGAACGGCGAGCACTTCCCGTAACGTCTCGGGGTTCAGTGCCCAGTCGAATCGGGAGAGAAATGATTGTCGTTTTTTGGGCCTTGCCATAGAAATGGTATTCGCAGTATATCAGGAAATACCCTGATCGGTAGGCCGTTTAGATGATGGGGAAACGACGTTGCCCCGCACCGTTTAAACCTGGATCACGACCGGAATGATCATTGGCCGCCGTTGGGTCTCCTTAAAGAGAAATTCTCCCAACTCATCACGGATGGCTCGTTTGGTAAATTCCCAGTTTAAGGGGTACTTCTCGCTGTGTCTGGTGAAGATTTTTTTAATTTCCTGTCGGGCCTTATAAATTAATTCCTCCGCTGCCCGCATGTAGACAAACCCGCGCGAAATAATATCCGGCGAAGTAATCATTTTTCCTGTTTTGACATCCACTGTCAGAATGATGACGAAGATTCCTTCCTTGGCCATGGCTTGCCGATCGCGCATAACGATGTTGCCAACATCGCCAACGCCGGTTCCGTCGACTAAGATGTACCCTGCTGGGACTTTGGCGTTGGTTTTTTTGCCGCCATGACGGTCAAATTCCACCACCTCGCCGTTTTCGATGACAATAGTATTCTGTTCATGCATACCCAGCTCCTGTCCGAGTGCTGCGTGCTTGACCAGAAATCGGTAGTCACCGTGGATTGGAATAAGATACTTCGGATTAATGAGCTTGATCATCTGCGCCAAATCTTCTTTATTGCCATGACCTGAGACGTGCACGTCATACTTTGCTCCGGAAATGACGCGGGCGCCTTGCCGGTATAGGTTGTCGATCATTTCGTGAATCGCCGATTCGTTTCCGGGGATTTCTGAAGCAGAAATAAGAACGGTATCTCCCTTTTTAATTGTGATTTGCCGATGCTCACCAGAAGACATACGAACGAGCGCAGAGTACTCTTCCCCCTGGGATCCGGTAGAAAGAATTACCACCTGGTGATCGGGTAGGTGGTTGATATGACGGAGGTCTGTCAGGATGCCTTGTGGAACTCTGAGAAATCCCAGTTTGATCGCAATATCGATATTCTTTTCCATCGAACGCCCGGAGAGAGCAACTTTGCGGTGGTATTTAGCAGCCATATCCATGACCTGTTGAACTCGATTTACGTTAGAAGAAAAAGAGGCAAAAATTAATCGTCCCTTGGATTCCTTAAAAATGTTATCGATAAAAGGAGTCAGGGTCGACTCAGACGGCTCAAATCCCTCATTCTCGATGTTTGTTGATTCAGAAAGCAGGGCCATGACCCCACGCTTTCCGATTGAGGCAATCTTTTCTATGTCTACCGGTTTGTCGTTTATGGGTGTTTGATCGAATTTAAAATCGGTGACATGGACAAAAGTGCCAACCGGCGTCTGGATAACCAGCCCCAGGTTCCCGGGGATGGAATGGGTGACATGAAAGAACTCAATGTGGAACTCGCCGAGACGTATTTTATCCCCGGCATTGATAATGCGAAACGGGGGTTTAACCCCGTACTCTTGGCAAGATGCTTCAATAAAGCCGGCAGCCAGCGGATGGGCGTAGACGGGGGCACCCAATTTTGGCCACAGAAGAGGTATGCCACCGATGTGATCTAAGTGGCCGTGGGTGATAACGATGCCCCGAATTCTGTCTTTTCGTTCCTCGAGATACTGGATATCTGGTAAGACGAGGTCCACGCCGAGCATCCGGTCTTCCGGAAACATGACGCCGGCGTCCACGACGATGATGTCGCGCCCGAATTCATAGACCATCATATTCTTCCCGATCACCCCCAAACCCCCTAAGGGAATGATGCGAAGTTTGCCCAACGGAACCGGAAGGGTAATGCGGGCACGCTCAATGTTTCCTCGTTCTGGTCGAGGAGGCCGACGATGGTGCTGATTCGTCACAAGATGACCAAACGTCCGCGTGTTGCTCGGTGTCGATAGTGGAGTACGAGAAGGATTTTGCAAGGGAGTATTCATAACACAAAAGGCAAGATCAATCGTTCGGGGCATGCCGGTATAAGGAGTTGAGAGGAGACCACGAAACTTATTCGGATAGTGAGTTCGTTTTCAGCGTTCTAACCAGTATAGCGGATTCCAGCCGATTCGTCAATGCGACGAGATCAGATCTTGTGCCTTCTCGTCTTCACGCACGGCCTTGATGGAGAGATTGAGGCGGCCTTTTTCGTCGATTTCCAAAACCTTCACGGGCACGACGTCGCCGACTTTGACCACATCGGAAACGTTGGCCACCCGGTACGGTCGCATCTGCGAGATGTGAACCATTCCTTCATAGTCCGGCCAGATTTCGACAAATGCTCCAAAGTCCAAGGTTCTGGTTACCCGCCCCATGTAGACTTCGCCCGGTTTCGCTTCCCGCGCAATATTTTGCACCCAGGCCACTGCTTTTTCGGCGGCTTCGTTGCTCGTCGAGGAAACCAACACGGTGCCGTCTTCTTCGATATCGATCGAAGTGACGGTCGGTCCACCCGATTCTTGAATAATGCGGTTGATGGTCTTGCCGCCCGGACCAATCACTTCCCGTATTTTTTCCGGATTGATCTTAATTGCCGTGATACGCGGCGCGTACCGCGATAGGTCTTGACGAGGCTCGGGCAAGGTCTTCCTGATCACTTCCAGGATTGTGGTCCGTCCGGCTTTCGCCCGATCAAACGCTTCTTCGACAACTTCCATGGTCAAACCATCGATTTTAATGTCAACCTGGATACCGGTCACGCCGTTCTTCGTGCCAGCGACCTTAAAGTCCATATCGCCCGAGAAATCCTCGATGCCCTGAATATCCGTTAAGACCTTGTAATCCGGCTTTCCTTTGGGCGGCGCGAGGGTCTTGTCTTTGGTCATGAGGCCGATCGCAACCCCGGCGACCGGTTCTTTAATCGGAACGCCACCGTCCATTAAGGCTAGGGTTGACCCGCAGGCGGAAGCCATGGATGTAGAACCGTTGCTGGAGAGGACTTCGGACGCAAGACGGATCGTATACGGAAATGCTTCCTTATCGGGGATCATCCGGGCCAGACTCCGCTCGGCAAGAGCACCGTGACCAATCTCCCGGCGGGAGACGGTGCGCAATGATTTCACTTCTCCGGTGGAATAGGGAGGGAAGACGTAGTGGTGCATAAAACGCTTGGTCGTCTCTTCCTCCATGGTTTCAATCATCTGCCCTTCGCTGGGACTGCCAAGCGTGAGGGTGGTCAGAACCTGGGTCTGCCCGCGCGCAAAGAGGGCACTGCCGTGCACTCGGGGGAGCACTCCGACTTCGGCGGAGAGCGGACGGATTTCATCAAGCTTCCGGTCGTCCGGGCGGACGCCGTCGTCAATCACCAGCAGACGTACTTCTTTTTCTTTCAGTTCATCGAAGACCTGCGCTAATTCTGACTGCTTCAAGTCCCCTTCAAAATGAGAAAGAATGTCTTTTTTGAGTTCGTCGAGCGCTTCCTCCCGCTTCGATTTGTCTTTTCCCCGTAGTACTTTGGCGATTTTTGTCCCCAGATACTTTTCGACTTTGGCGTGGGCCTCGGACGTGTGTGCCGCAGCAAGGTCAATGCTTTTTGCGCCAACTTTTTTGACCAGCTCTTCCTGCGCTTTGGCGATGGCCGGTTCTTCGTTGAGGCAGAGCTTTATTGCCTCCACGATCTCTTCTTCGGAGAGTTCACTGGCGTCGCCTTCGAGCATCATCACCCGGCCGTGCACGGTCGCCACCACAAGATCGAGGTCACTTTTTGCAAGATCGGCCACGGGCGGATTGACAACGAGTTTGCCATCGATCTTGGCAATTTGGGTTGCGACCACCGGTCCGTTAAAGGGAGCACCCGAAAGCATTGTGGCAGTCGAGGCGGCAATGATACCCGAGATGGCGGGATCGTGGATCCCGTCGTAGGAGAGGACGGTCACAATGATCTGGACATCGTTTTTGAAGTCCTTGGTGAAAAGCGGGCGCAAGGGACGGTCGATCAACCGAGAAGTGAGGACGGCTCGCTCCGACGGTTTCCCTTCCCGCTTGATCCAGCGGGAGCCGGAGATTTTGCCGGCCGCGTAAAAACGCTCTTCAAAGTCGACGGTCAAGGGGAAAAAGTCGACTCCCTCCCGCGGGGCGCTGGCCACCACGCAAGTGGCAAGGACGACCGTCTCGCCCCAGGAGACCAATACGCTCCCGTCTGCTAACTCGGCAACGCGGCCAACTTCAAAGACGAGCTTGGCGTCACCAAACGGTACTTCGAGCACATGTTTTTCCATACTTCCTTTCTGTAGGAAGAGCCGGGAGAGCGAGAGAGAAAGAAAGATTCTTTTTTTCTTCAAGAAAGAAGCTTTCTCCCTCTTTCCTCTGCCCGTCCCTACCGACGTAACCCTAATTCTTTAACTAGTTTATCGTAGTTCTGGTTGCCTTGCTTTTTCAGGTAGTTTAAGAGGCGACGGCGCTTCCCAACCATAGAAAGAAGACCGCGGCGGCTGTCGTGATCGCCCGGGTGCTTTTTCAAGTGCCGGGCCAGTTCCTCGGTCCGCGCGGTTAATAGCGCAATCTGGACCTCGGGTGACCCCGTGTCGTTTTTGTGCGTTCGGAATTTTTCGACCAATCCTTTGGCAGCCATGAACAAAAAAGATTATATCAGGTGATGGTTAGGGGGGCAAGCCTTATGTTCCCGTGGTCACGTGGGTCTGCTGATAGGTACGAATTTTAGATAAGACGTCGTCGCGCGCAGCAGTAAGGGGGGTCGGTAGCGTGAGGAGGGTTCGGTTGGACCCGCCGGCACCACCAAGGGTTCGGGCGAGCTCGGCAAGCTGCACTTTTCTACTCAAGGCGTGCAGGAGCACCGCGGTCTTATCGGGGGCTTCCTCCACGAAAATGACGGCCAGTTCCTGGCCGGGCGCGTTTTTGATGAGCTCATCCATCAGCCCACCGATTTCGTTGCTCTGGGCACCTGCCTTAGTAAGATCGCTGCCCCCCACTGCCGCCCAGACGAAACGATGGTCGCGGTCGACCTCAAGGTTGGAAAGGACCGTCCCCCACAATCGTAATGTGGAAAGAGGACGGGTTTTAAAAAGCGACTTGACGATTTCCTGTTGGCGGGCCCCGAGGGCAATGAGTTGCGCCGCAACGGTCAGGGATTTGGGGGTGGTTGTTTCACTCTGAAAGCTCTGGGTATCCCACAGAAGGCCGGTCAAGAGCGCAGTAGCAATATCTGGGTCCCACAGCGGCTCGTTGGTAGCGAGGGCCTGCCCGCGTGCATCGCCGCCCGGCGTTGCGGCCAGGGACTCGGTTAGTGAAACGAGGATTTCGGCGGTGGCGGTGGCGGTAAGGTCAACCCAGTTGACCTTACCAAAGTAGTCGTTCGATGGATGGTGATCGATGTTCACAATCGGCGTCTCAAAGAAGAGCTGCGTGTGCTCGTCGTAGATGCCGCCGAGCTGCTCGAGATCGGGAGTATCGAGAATAATCACGGCGTCAAATCTAAACCCGCTTTGCTTGACGGCAACTGCCTCTTCGGCCAGTACCCCGGATTTCGGAGTGAGCAAAATCTCGAGCGTTTTTTGAGACGGGTCTTTTCGGTAACTGACTCGTTCAACCGGAGCCCTGGTGAGATCAACGGCGATCACCAAATCCCGCGTCCCGGCAAATTCACGGGAAACGTCCGCCGTCTGGGGGAGAAACGCCAAATGGTCGGGGACAGGATCGGGGCTGACAAGGGCCACTTCTTTCCCGAGCTTCTTTAAGACCATCCCCAACCCGACCAAGCTGCCGAGAGCGTCTCCGTCACTGCTCGGTCGTGCAAGGAGTAGTAATCGTTCCGCTTTCCGGATGAGTTCGACTGTTTGTTGCTTGGGTGTGAGTTCCATAGGAATAAACAGACCACTCTAGCAACGGAGAGTCCCCTTGTCAACGGACGTATTCCCGTGTAGGATCTTCTTCATGCCAATCACCAAGTCGGCAAAAAAATCCTTACGGGTGAGTCTCCGCCAGCAGAAAGAGAATTCCCGTGTCCGGAAACTTCTCAAGGAAGCAATCCGTAAATCCTCCAAAGAGCGATTACCCGAAGTGTTCTCTGCAATCGATAAAGCGGTCAAATTCGGGATCATCCACCGGAACAAAGCTGCCAGACTCAAAGGACGCTTCGCGACAAAATTCGGGGTGATCTCCAAGCCGGGTGTCCCCAAAAAGCAATCTCGAACGAAAAAGAGAACGAAAAAGTAGTCTACGCTCGAGCCGTCACGAGAAGAAAGACGGCATCGGCGGGGTCTGTCTCGCCGGTTTTGAGTTTTGTATCCAGTTCGGTCAAACGGGTGTGCAACGTGAGGAGGGCTTTTTTTGAAAACGTTCGTGATTGTTGCAACGTTTTTTGGGCGACAAACGGGTGCCAGCCGAAGCGCCGGGTAATCTCTGCCGACTGCGCCCCGGGCTGCTGCCCCAAGAAATCCTGGACGGTCAAAAGGTTCCGCACTTGGTACGCCACCATTGAAAGAAGGTGTAGCGGGTCTTCCCCGGCCTGCATGAGTTGGTTGGCTAACACAATCGCCTGGGGCGATCGGGTACTTGCGGCATCAAGAAATTCAAAAATCGTCGGCGGGAGCGATGCTTCAACCAGCGACCGCACGGCAGCTTCATCGAGAGGTTGTCCGCCACCGTAGGCGGCTAACTTTTCCAACTCGTTGGTCATCCGAAAGAGGTCCGGACCGACCAAGCTCACAAGTACTTCGACCGCACCGGGGCTCAATGAAAGTTCCCGTGTTTTTACCTGGTCCCGGATCCATTGGATGAGCCCGAACCTATTGAGGAATCGTTTCTCGACCAGGGTGGCCCGCTTTCCCAAGACGTGGAAAAGTTTGGTCCGGCGATCCGGGAGTCCTTCTTCCCATAGAACCAGGGAGAGGTGCGCCGGAGGTACCTCAACGATTCTTAGCACCGCTTCTTTCAATTCCGCACTTCCCTTGGAAAAAAGATTTTTCATGAAAATTGCCGAGTCTGTGACAAAAAGCGAACGGGAAAAAATCGCGTCGCGGAACCTTTCGGCCGTCGCTTCCTCAGCATCAAGATCAACGATGCCGAATTCCTGACGAGCCGCCTCTTCCTTCAATGAATCGAGGTGTTGCCTCACCTGGAAAAGGTCTTCGCCGCAAAGAAGAACAATCATAATAGGGATTCCTGGACCGATGCCGAAGCCGATCGGGAACGCTTGGGGACTGGTGCCTCGGTTTTCTTGTTGCGGATGCGGGCAACGAGCGACTTCATGCCGTAGCGCTCAAGGATCGGGATCGTTTTTTCAAGCGCACCTTCGGACCGTTGGAAATCGGGGAGCTTAAATAACAGCGGTGCGTCATCCGTAATGGTGACTAACCTTTTGTTGACCGCAACTAACTCCTTTTGCCCGGCGAGCAGCCGCTGGGGGCGATCCGGAAGACGCTTGATGTTGGCAAAGATGTGTTCCGCCGATCCGTATTGCTGGACGAGTTCAAGGGCGGTTTTTTCACCGATCCCGACGACACCGGGGATGTTGTCGGACGGATCACCGCGCAGGGCTTTCACATCGGTAAATTGCGCCGGGGTCACGCCATACAGCTCTTTGACTTTGGCGGCATCGACCAGGATGACGTCTGAGAGACCCTTTTTCAAAAAATAGATGCTGACGTTATTGCGCGCAAGCTGCAGCGTGTCCCGATCCCCGGTCAGAATAACGTACATGAAGTCCTCTGACGCGGTCTTGGTAATGAACGTGGCAATGAGGTCTTCTGCCTCATATCCTTCTTGGGCGACGACGGGCAGGCCCATCGACTCCACGGCTTCTTTCACAAGGGGAACTTGACCAGAGAGTGCTGGCGGCGTTTCCGGGCGCTGGGCTTTGTAGTCTTTAAACACCTCGTGACGAAGGGTAGGCCCGGGCAGATCAAAAGCAACGACGAGGTAATCTGGTTGCACATCGCGGACGGCCTTGAGAAGTGTAGAAATAAAACCATAGACAACATTAACGTGAGTGCCGTCCGGTGCCTTAAAATCCGGCAGCGCGTGGAAGGCGCGGTGAATGACGGCAAAGGCGTCGACAAGCAGAACGGTTTTCATAAAGTGGGTCAATTATAACGAGCAGGGCGGCTCGCTACGAGAGCGAGCCGCCCTATGGCCCGGTTATTCACTTGGATGCAATCC